>Ga0187854_10001966_pt1 | contig 18594 bp, 16 predicted proteins | sample June2016WEW_6_15_FD_132445 | JGI IMG/M metagenome (GOLD analysis project Ga0187854, IMG submission 132445) | Peatland microbial communities from SPRUCE experiment site at the Marcell Experimental Forest, Minnesota, USA - June2016WEW_6_150 | ecosystem: Environmental > Terrestrial > Soil >...
CACGGCACCTGGAACCTGATTCCCCTTCGAATACATACATTGCAAATAGGCATTGTCATATCGCCTCTGGACTTCCCATCTGGCTCCAGAGGCCGGGCCACTTGCCGTTGCGGTTCCCATAATGGCACCACTTGCAGCCCCAATTCCAAGACCGACACCAAACTGGCCGGTGGCAGCACCAATCGCAGCACCCAATCCTGCCCCTAATATCGTCCCTACCACTGCTCCACTGGCGAGGGTCTTGTTGGCGCTTTCGCCTGGCTGCGCTCCAACCTGCTGGCTAGCCCATTGCCTGCAGACCGCGTCATCGGATTGGAATACTTCAAAAGGCTTCCCTGGGCCCGGCAATACCATAACGCTCGGACCGGCCGGAATCGTTGCACAGGCGCTTACCGTCACCACGGCTAAAATCAACAAAACACTTCCTTTGAAGTTCATTCTGGCATGTCCTCCTTTACTGGCAACGTACGGGTAGTAGCCCTGCGGATCCCGGCGGTAGTACCAGTAGTAGGGTTAATAACCTGCGGCTGCCGGGTGAATTCCAGGCACGAAGTCTCCTGAGTTTGGATAATTAAAAACCCTCCTCTGGATAAAGCCTATTCACAGGGAATATCTTGCCAAGCAAAACTGGGAACGGAAACAGTCTCCATAGTCTGAGTCTGTGGATTCCAGCGTGACTCGTTGTGAAACTCACCGGTCGCTGCCCATTTTTGGCATCTTTTTTGATTAGGATTTGGCGTAATCTGACTCGTCGTAGGCGGAGGCGTGATATTACCAGTACCAGGTTCTCCGGTAGCTGGCGGAGGATATACGCCAGATGGCGGCGCAGTGAACCCCGGTGATGGAGGTGGCGGGGTTACCTTTGGTACTACGGTTAACCAACCACCCGGACAGTTTCTAATGTATGGATAGTATCCTTGCGGATTCGTACAGTAATACCAGTATTGAGGTTGCTGTTGCTCTGGTTCGTTATATACTGGAGGCGCTGTAGTTACATCTGAAGAATAGTCTGAGGAATAGTCTGAGGAATAGGGCCACCCTAAATACGGATATCCTCCATAGGACATGTAGGGCCAACCTGCATAGGCCCATCCCAGAAGAGGCCATCCCCAATATCCCCATCCCCATAATCCCCAATATGGGTAAAAACCTCTACCATAGAACCCTCCATAGTACCCACCTCGATAACCGCCATAGTATCCTCCACGATACCCACCATAATACCCACCTCGGTATCCACCAGAGTATCCTCGAGATAGAGGAGCAACACGATAGCTACGACCCGAGTATCCACCATGGAATCCTCCGCCTCCGCGACCGCCACCGCCACCTCCACCATGTCCACCACGAGCTTCCGAGATTGAAGGCGAACTCAAAAGGGCAAAGCCGAGAACTACTGCGAATAAGATGACCGTAAGCCTTTTCATTCTTCATCCCTCCTTTCGGATGGATTCATTAAGATACTCCCAATCAGGCCCCTTTTATATTATTTTATCCTTTTAAAAAGAGAAAGTAAATATGACGAACAGCCTCTTCTCGAAAAGGATGACGAGAAGGGCTTGACCCACTATCCTTAAGACTTACACACCCTTATGGGAAGCTCTCGGACGCCTATTTCCGCTGAACGATGTCAAAAAATTGTAGAGGTAAAAGAAAAAGAGGATTATAATTAAACAATGATGAACCGCTTGACTAAAATTTGTACCTTCCTTTTGGCTCTTTTTTTCATTATTCCACCGACCCCGTTACGGCTGGCACATGCTCAGGATTATTTTTATAAATATGTAGACAAGAATGGAAACATCCATTTTACGGATAATCTGGATTCCATTCCCGAAGAGTACCGCAGCCAAATCAAGGAATACCGGGAGGAAGAAACACCAAAACCCGCTCTATCGGAAAAGGAACGAGTTGCCCAAGAGAAAAGTAATCAGCTAAAGGAAACTGGAGAGAAGAAGAAGGAGGCAGAGGAAAAAGCCCTGCAAGAGAAGGCCGCTCGGGAAGAAAAACTCAAAGAAGAAAAAGAGATTCAGAATCGGATCGCTGATCTTCAGGAGCAGATTAGGGCCAAGCAGCAAGAGCAGGGAAGCCTTAGGACTACCTGGATGGTTTATGATCGGATCAGGCTGAACCAGCTAAATGCCGAAATTGCTGCCCTGGTACAAGAAATCAATTCCCTCCAACAAGAACTTGCCGATAAGGAAAGGGAATCTCTTTCTCCATAACTTACTCTCTCTTCCCACTTGATCCCAAAACCTGATCCTCCACTATTTCCAGGGTAAACCATTTTGTTCCGCACCCGTTTGAACCTTCAGCGTCTGTTCCGCAGATGACCTGGCGTTTCTTAGCCGGAATGCCGTGAACCTCAGTTTGGCAATATCCTTCCAACAGGACTCTCGTCTCCACAATTTGCTTGCAGCTCGGACAATAAGATCCCCTCCTGAAAGCTCCCTCATTCCAATGTGGACCTGCAGCCCAGCTGTTTGTATTCTCTTTGGGCCATAATTATCCCTTCTTTTCCGAAACGGAAAGGCCTCCTCATTCCCGTTTCCTTCTTGTGCCCTGACCCTCAGGGTTCACATCAACGGTATCTCCAATGTCCAGCAATCCAAACCCACCACCTGGCTGACGCCTCCAGTAACCAGGGACCCATTGGGCATATGGACGGGGAGGAATTACCCAATAGCCAGGCTGCCAGACCCACCTCCCATTTCCCCAATATCCTGGAATCCAGACGTGCTGGGGGAGTGGGCTAGAACATTTGTCAATTAGATTTTAAAATTTGAATTTCCCACTTGCATCGCATTGTCTTCTTTGTATAATAGGTCCGCCAAGAGCATTCGTCAAAGATTAGGCTGACATGATTCGACTATCCTTCATCAGAAAAGCATTTACCAAAATCTGGCCTGTGGTTGTCCTTGTGATAGCCCTGTATCCAAATATCTCATTTGGCCAATCAGCCGAAGGTAAAGAATCCACCGAGTCCTTTGTTCAAGAATCTCTAGGAAAGACGGAAGGAACGAGTGAGGTTAAGTTAGGCAAGGATTATTTGAAGGGGTATATTTCCGATACGAAATCTATCCTCACCTCACCCTCACGCTGGGAAAAATCCGACTGGTTAAAGTTCTCCTTAGTGACCGGCACCACAATTGGGTTGTTTACCTTGGACTATGATATCCAGCATTGGGCGCAGGAGAGGCGAAACAGCACCACCAATAAGATTACCGGCTTCTTCGAACCTTTTGGTAACGGGGCGGTCAGCTTACCGACTTTAGGGGCATTCTATCTTTATGGACAGTTATTGGACGATAAAAAGGCCCAGACGACTGGGCTGCTGGGTTTGGAGAGTTTCGTCCTCTCAGGAATTTCCACCGAAGCCATTAAAGTTGCGACTCACAGACAAAGACCCGATGAGGGAGGTCAGTCTTTCAAATGGGATGGGCCAAGTTTTTCTTTTACTGGGTCTCACCTTTCTTTTCCTTCTGCGGACTCAACGTTGGTTTTCTCGATAGCCACTGTGATAGCTTCAGAATACAATGAAATAGCATGGATTCCCCCATTGGCCTACGGTATTGCCACCCTAACGGCCCTCGGAAAGATCAATGACAATGATCATTGGGCATCAGATGTATTCTTGGGTTCAGCGATCGGTTTTTTTACGGCCAAGGCTATCCTCACCTTGCATAAAAAAAATGCCAATATCTCTGTTATTCCGGTAAATGATGGTCGCGTTAGAGGGTTGACCATATCCCTTAAATTTTGAGGCACGAGGAAAATCCTTATCCGACTTCGCCCTTTCCTGTAGATTTGGAAAGTCAATATTGAGTTTTCAAAGAGCAAAGGAAGGGTCAGAAATGGTCCGCCTTTTCCATTCCTACACTACATATTGGGGTGTAGCCATGTGGGCAAAAAGGATAGATTTCTGCTATTTTACTTGAAAATCGGAGGAGCTAAAAAGCTTTGATATACGAACCATTCATGCAATAATTTGGGCAGAATCGCCAGTTATGATGGTGGCACATTAGCTTGAATGTGGATTACTTCCTGAGCTCAAGAGTCTGGTCATGGCGATCATATTTTCGGCCCCCCTATTCATGTTGTCGGGCTCGAATTCGAGGAGTAGAAGGGGTAGCAAGATGGAAAAAGATGCTGATACGATGCTTTTACCTCAGGGAGTAGCTCAGGATATCGCCTGCCAGAAATATGTCGATGGGAAGTGGCAGCAGATATCATTATCGGTCCCTAAGGAAATGGCATTTACGATCTATATCAACAGTCAGGAACTGGTGACAATTCTGTGTACTCCTTCAAAGTTGAATTGTCTGGTTTTGGGATATTTACTGGCTGAGGGTATCATTATGGATATGAAAGACGTAGCCTCGATGCGAGTCTGCGAAGATGATGCCCTGGCGGATGTAAAATTAAACCAGTCCGACTTTGTTTTGCCTCAAAAACGGATACTGACCTCCGGGTGTGGTGGAGGTGTCAGTTTGAATTCGAATATGGGGGTTTCGAAGATAAAAACCGACATCAGCCTGGCCCCGAAACAGATATTGCAGTTGATGCGATATATGCTGGAAAGCGCGGAGCTATATAACCTTACCGGAGGTATTCACACCTCAGCTCTGTGCGATGATAAAGCCGTGATGGTAGTGGGCGAAGATATCGGCCGGCACAATACCCTGGATAAAATCATGGGCGAGTGCTTTCTGCGTAAAATATCCACTAAAAACAAAATCCTGTTAACCAGCGGCCGGGTCTCGTCAGAAATGACGCTCAAGGTTGCCAAAATGCAGGTGCCGGTTATCGCTTCTTTGACCTCTCCGACACAACGTGCTGTGACATTAGCCCGGGACCTTGATATCACATTGGCAGGCTATGTCCGGGGAACCCATTTGACAGTCTATACCAGACCGGACCGTCTGGGCGCTGGGCCGGGCTGAAGACTCTGTCCCAACCGGTATTATTTACCATCATCACCGGTGAATTTCCGTCTGATTTATCGAGACTTCTCCAATAACCTACGGAATTGATGAAGGGGAGCTAGAGATAGCGCCCTCAGCTAGTACGCCAGTTCTCTACTCTACTGTAATCTTCAAAATAAATGGTTTGGAGAATTAAAGAGAAAAAAGCCTCTGGTTTTCAATAAGTGGCGTAGCGTAGATCGGCTATCCATGTTCAAATTTTGAAAATCCAAAAAGCTGTGATATGTGGAACATTTATGCAATACTGGGAGAGTTTTTCGAGGTTATGACCTTGGCACGGTATGCGCACTTTTGAGAACCAGAAACTACCCCCAAGATGTAGTGCTTCCCTTTGATCCTTCGTCTAAAATTTGACGCAAAAAGAAGCCAAAATTCCCCTTGACAGAATTTGCAGTCCTGCTACCCTGCAGGGGCAGGGGTAGACTTTTCCTCGTTCAGAAAAAACATCCCAACCTAACCTCTAACCTTTTGGAGGTAGCTATGAGAAGGAGTTTCCGGAAGTTGCCTTTACAATGGCTCCAAGGTGAATTTTAGATCCTTTGGAGCCTTCTGGGGCTCTTGTTCCAAGAAGAAAAATACTTTCATTGGTTAAAAAAATCTTATAAGAAAAAGAAAGGAGAACTTCCATGAGCAACGAGGTTTATTCCCCGAGCCGAAGGGGATTTCTAAAAGGTTTGGCCGTTGGGGCAGGTGGGTATGCCCTTGGTTCTATGTTGATCCACCCGAAAGAAGCGATGGCACAATCCAGGCCCTCAGGCAAGATGGAGCTGTGTGTGCACCAAAACACATCGCGGGGAGCGGGATACCGTAAGTCCCTCGAAGGTTGGGCGAAGGCGGGCATCAAATATGTCGAACTCACGGACGGGATGCTGGACGAATTCCTCAAAACCGACACTCTGGCGGCGGCGAAGAACGTCCTCGCAGATCTGGGGCTGACGGCGGTTTCCGCCTCCGGGGTGCTCGAGGACGTCTGGATCCCCGGCCCGGCCCGTGCGGCGTCGTTGGACACATGGAAAAAGCGATGCGAACAGTTCTCCACGATCGGATTACAGAAGATCTATTGCCCGTCCGTCACGAGCCGGAAAGTCACGGCTGAAGATTTCAAGGCGACTCCCGGGTGCATCCGCGAAGCCGGTGACATTGCCCGCCAATTCAACCTGACGGCAATGATCGAGTTCGCCCGTATTTCAACCCACCTGGCGACACTTACCTCAACGCTCAAGGTGATCCGGGAGGCGGCCCAACCCAACGTGGGCCCGTTGTTCGACTTCTTCCATTTCTGGTCCGGAATGAGCAAATCCGAAGACCTCGACATGATTCGTCCGGGCGAGATCGCTCACGTCCACATTCAGGACATTTTGGACACGCCCCGCGAGTTGATGGACAACAACGGGAGGGTTATTCCCGGCGACGGCAGTGCTCCGATCGTTCCTATTCTCAAGAAATTGGCGGAGAAACAGTACTCCGGAACGCTTTCCGTGGAGCTGTTCCTCAAGGATCTCCAACAGGGAGATCCTTTCGATGTGGCCAGCCTGATTAAACAGAAGTGCGAGGCCGTAATGCGTCAAGCAAATGTCTTGTAAAGGGCACCCACCCCGTGAGTCCGAGCCGCCGGCTGTGCAAATCAGGGGAATCATCATGCGAACAAAGGCATGAAGAAATGAGATTTTAATCTAAAGGAGTACTCTCCGAGCCGCGTCATCTTCCGGGGGGCGGCTCCTTTGTTTCTATTCGTAATCTTCAATGCGAACCGCATAAGGATTGTGAACGTAAGTAGGTGTAAGGTTAAATTTGACGGCGATTGGAGATTTTGTGACCGAAAAACCTGGAGTACTTCCTGAAGTCTTGTTTTTAAGGTCATTCCCGAGAATAAAACATTTCAAAGGCAAATCTTCAATTTGGGTTTGAAACAGAGCCGATTTCCAATGGCCATTTTTCTCCTTGACTACCCTTGAGGGTAAGAGTATTTTTTGGCTGGATGTCCCCCCCCATAGTGTATGGGCCAGCGGCTTCATTCTGGAAACGGCGGATGAGATCACTGAATTTGTGATCGGGGCGCTACCCCTACTTCCAGGTAAGATGACTGACCTGCGACCGCCCCGTAGTCAGCATCAAGCCGCAAAGGTAGCCGAGTATTGGCGGGTTCGGTTGTGTCGCCGTGCTGATTCTTTCTCATCCGGCCTGGATAGAGAACGCTGTCGCTGGATTGCTTAAAGATATCTGGAAGGTCATTCTGGGATATTCGCTTTTGTCTCCTACTCAAATATCTCTACGCCATGCCATGGGTCCATAAGAAACTGGGGTGGGCAAAGGATTGAAAGATATTGACAAGATTGTTGAAAGAAATATAATACCTTTTATTCAGGCATTGACCTTTGAAGGGCTAATCTAGAAAGAAAGGGAGAATTTTAAAGGAAGTTTTTAGCGAATGCCAAACTTAATTCAATATCAAAGGAGGGATATCAGATGCAGAAAAATAAATTGTCCTTGGTAATATCGGTTTTCTTAATGTGTATTACCATAGCGGGTTTAAATGTCGATGAGGCCCTTGCCCAAAAAAAGCCGCTACGAATTGGATTCATCCAGGCGACAACTGGAGATTGGTCAACGACTTCACTCTATATTAGAAATGGAATCTATATGGCCCGCGATGAATGGAATGACAAGGGAGGGATCAATGGGGCTCGTATCACCTTGATTGAAGAAGACGATATGAGCAAGACCGCCGGAGCGGTAACAGCCTATAACAAGGTCATCGCCCAGGATATTTGTTCCATGTTCGGACAAACTTATAGCACCCAGGTGCTGGCGGAAGCTCCTTTTATTATAAAGACAGGTGTTCCCTACGTATTCTCCGCCACCAACCCTAAGATCACACATATGGGAAACAAGTGGATGTTTCGGCTCCGGACCAACGATGAGGTCGTGGCGAAAATCCTTGCCCACTATATCGTGCAAAAAATGGGGATGAAAAAAATTGCCATTACTTATGGGAATGAAGAATACGGTAGGACGGGTGCCAAAATTGTGGAAGAAACCTTGAAAGAGATTGGATACCCTCCGGTTGCCATCACCACCCATACCCCTGGTGATAAAGACTTCACGGCGCAGTTGCTTAACATGAAAAAGGCCGGAGCTGAGTGCATTGTCTCCTATTGTTTCATGCCAGAACATGGTTTGATGATCAAACAAAAGCACGAGCTGGGGATGGATGATATTGTATATTTTGGATCCCCCACCCTGACCACCCCCCTGGTCATGAAACTCGCAGGGGATGCGGCCAACTATAAAGTCTTGGGGGTTGCCGATTGGGTTCGGACGGATCCTCGTCCAGAGTGCCAAGCATGGGTCAAGAAGCATGAGGCGAAATATAAGATCGAAGCAAATAATTATACTGCGGTTTATTATGATGGGGCGAATATGCTCTTCAGTACCATCGCCAAGGTAGGTACAGACCCGGAGGCGATTCGGAAAGGGATGCTCCAAATAAAGGGATATAAGGGAATGGGATATACTTATTCTTTTGATGAGTATGGAGATGGTCCTCACGCCACCACGATCGTTAAGGCCGACAAAGGCGAATTCAAAATTATTGAAACCTACTTCGAAAAAGGCTATGGGCCTGATGGCCCCCTCAAATGATCCTTCGGGTTTATGGTGTTTTAAGTCCTTTCCCTTAAATCCCTGGAATTGGGTTCCCCGCTCCCTCACAGGCGGGTGAGGAACTTTTGCAATTTGTGGAAAGCGAGGTTATCAAACTCTCTTATGTTTATACAAATGATTATCAACGGGCTCGCCATGGGAGCGATATATGCCCTCATTGCTCTAGGATTTGTGATGATCTACAATTCTACCGGAGCAGTCAATTTTGCTCAGGGCGATTTTGCGATGATCGGGGCTTATCTCTACTTTACGGCAGTGGTTCTCCTGCATCTCCCCGTTTGGATGGCTTTCATCTTCGTGATTGTGGGAGCCGCCATTCTGGGCATTATTTTCAATCGAACGGTCTTCTATCCGGTCCGGGATAAACACTGGATGATCCCACTCATCGGCACGATAGGGGCCTCAATTTTTTTACCAAACTTTGCCATGAATATCTGGGGCCCAGAGCCCCTTCCCACTCCCAAACCCTTCGGTGAACTTTTACTTCGCCTCGGGGAAGTTCGCATCTCCCCCCAGTTTGTCCTGATTCTAGTGGTCACCATTTTGATGATTTTGGTGATGCACCTGTTTTTTTCGAGAACCCGCTTTGGAAAGATGATGCAAGCCACCGCTCAAGATAGGGTTATGGCCCGGTTGACAGGTATTCCTGTCAAGAAGACGATGGCGGCAACCTTCATATACAGCTCCATCCTCGCCGGAATAGGCGGGGCTCTGGTAGCGCCAGTCTTCTACGTTTCTCAGGGCATGGGACTTTTTGTGGTCGTTAAGGCCTTCTGTGCTACGATCGTCGGGGGGTTCGGAAGTGTGCCCGGATCCATTGTGGGAGGATTCTTTGTAGGTGTTGTAGAGCAACTTTGTGCCGGGTATATCTCAGACAAATACAAAGATGTTTATGCCTTCCTGCTCATGGTTCTGGTGCTTTTCATCCGTCCCCAAGGCATATTCGGAGAGAAAATATCAGAAAAAGTTTAGAGGGGAGAGATGAAAAATAATCGTATTTGGATATTGATCGGCTGTGCAGCGCTATTCATTCTATGTGTTGTTCCTCTGATCGTCACCACTCGTTACATCATGCATTTGTTTAACTTGGCGGTTATATTTGCGATTCTGACTTTGGGACTGAATTTTTTATGGGGATGGACCGGTTTGATTTCTTTTGCTACGGCAGGTTTCTGGGGGATTGGCGCTTATACCTCTGCCCTTTTAGCGGTCAACCTCGGGGTGCCGTTCTGGTTGGGTCTTCCCTGCGGAGCGATTACCGCCACGGTCTTCGGTTTCATCATGGGCTTTCCCACCCTGAAACTCCGGGGTCATTATTTGGCCATGGCCACATTGGCTTTTAACATCATCATTGTTCTCGTTCTCATCAACTGGGACTCTTTCACCCGAGGCGGGGATGGAATAACGGGTATACCAATCCCAGTGATCGGGTCGTTCGAATTTAATACGGACAATCGGTTCTTTTATATTAACCTAGCCGTTCTTGTTCTGCTCTTCATTGGAGCCATGCGAATCCGAAAATCCCGCATTGGGAGGGCCTTTGAGGCCATCCGGGAAAGTGAAATCGCTGGAGAGGTGATGGGGATCAATACCCACGCGATCAAGATTTTGGCCTTTGCCTTGTCCGCCTTCTATTCCGGGATTGCCGGAAGTTTGTACGCCCACGTGACCATGTACATCAGTCCCGACATCTTCAATTTTTTGGAATCGGTGAAAATTCTTGTTATGGTCCTCATCGGAGGAAGCGGTTCCATCGTCGGCGCCTTGATCGGGGGTTTCATTTTGACCTTCCTGCCGGAGGCTTTGCGGTTTCTTTCAAGTTGGTACATGGCCATTTACGGGGTAGGGATCATTGCATTGATCGTTTATATGCCTGCCGGTATCACGGGTCTTATCAACAGTCTTTTCAAAAGATTTGGGAGAGGTGATTTAGTGATTCCCATTTGAAAATAGCCGGAAAGTTGCTTCTGACTTCTTTTCACCTTTTCGAAAAAAGTAAAAATGGAAGAGATACTCAAAATCAACCAGATTAGCAAATGGTTTGGTGGTCTGGCGGCCTTACACGAAGTCGATCTCACCATAAAAAAAGGACAGATTTTCGCATTGATCGGTCCCAATGGGTCTGGGAAGACCACGCTTCTCAATATCATCAACGGTATCTATAAACCTTCAAGCGGGGATATCCTCTTTCAAAAAGAGCCCATCACCGATTTACCGCCCCATCGAATCACGATTAAAGGGATTGGTCGCACTTTTCAGACGATCCGTCTCTTTCCGGAGATGTCGGTAAAAGACAATGTCATGGTGGGACGTCATTGCCGGACCCAGGCGGATGTCTTTAAAATTATTTTTAAGACAAAAACGATGCAGAAAGAGGAGGCGGCGATCGAAAGGAGAGCCCTTGAAGAAATCCAGTTTTTGGATCTGACGGCTCAAGCCTCTAATATGGCCAAGAATCTTCCCTATGGGGATCAGCGCCTTTTAGAGATGGCCAGGGCCTTAGCCACAGATCCCGTTTTGCTTCTTCTCGACGAACCTGCAGCAGGAATGAATGAGGTAGAGACCAAGGTATTGATGGAATATATTGAAAAAATTCGGAGCCGAGGGATTACCATTTTATTGGTGGAACATGACATGAAAATGGTCATGGCCATTTCTGATCAAATCGCTGTTCTCAATTTCGGCAAGAAGATCGCAGAGGGCGAAAAGAAAGCCATACAGAATAATGAAGAAGTAATCGAAGCCTACTTAGGGAAGGGAATGAGATTTGCTTAAATTGAATGAAGTCTCAACATTTTATGATAAGGTTCAGGCCCTCAAAGGGATCTCCCTGATTGTGAGCGGAGGAGAGATTGTATCCGTCATCGGTGCGAATGGTGCGGGGAAGAGCACTATGTTGTTAACCATTATGGGCGTTTTAAGGCCTGCTTCGGGTAGCATCGAATTCTTGAACCAGAGAATCGATCACAGGGAGACAGAGGATATTCTCTTAATGGGAATTTCCTTAGTGCCTGAGGGCCGAAGGATCTTTCCAGGACTGACGGTGTCCGAGAACCTGGAAATGGGTGCGGTCCCTCGGGGAAAGATTATTAAGGTAGAACTTGATGAAGATATGGAGGAGGTCTTCAGACTCTTTCCTGCTTTGCGGGGTAGGAAAAATCAACTTGGATGGAGTCTCAGTGGAGGAGAACAGCAGATGCTTGCGATTGGTCGAGGTATCATGTCCCGGCCAAAACTATTGCTATTGGATGAGCCTTCTTTAGGCCTCGCTCCTGTCCTAGTGGAAGAATTATTTCGTACGATCAAAGGGATTAACCAGCGGGGGACAACGATCCTGTTGGTTGAACAGAATGCCTTTATGGCCTTAAAGAGTGCCAGAAGAGGATATGTGTTTGAGACCGGTCGATGCATCCTGAGTGATGAGACGGAACATCTTCTCGGGAATGAGAAGGTCAAAAAAGCTTATTTGGGAGCATGACCATTGGAGAGATGGGAGATTACTCGGGGTATAAATAGACTGGTTCATACCTGTGCTGAGGTGAAAAGGGGGGAGAAGGCTCTCATCATAACCGACACCCAATTTCCCTCTCATATCCCCGATTTGTTTGCTTTGACGGTTACGCAGCTGGGTGCCGAACCAATTCTTGTAAAAATGGTAACCCGAGAACATAATGGATCAGAGCCACCACAGGCCATTGCTGAGGCCATGAAACATGTGGATATTATTTTTGAGCTGACCACTGTTTTTGTTCATCATAGTATAGCCAGGCAAAATGCACATAAAACTGGAGCGCGGTATCTCTATCTTGGGGGTATCACCGATGAATTATTGTCCGGTCCGGGGGCTATCGATGCGGATTTCGAAGCCATTGCCCCCACCGTTGACCAGATCGCCAATTTGATCACCCATTCCAATAAGATTCGAGTCACTGCTTCAGGAGGGACTGACTTTCGAGCTAGCATTCAAGGGAAAGAGGGAAGGTCATTGACGGGAATTGTTCGAAGCCCAGGAAGCTTTGGAGCTCCCCCAGATATTGAAGCAGGGGTTATCCCCGTTGAGGGAACTGGGGAGGGGAGCATTGTGGCCGATGCTTATGCCGTAGAGATTGGACTCCTCTCAAATCCTATTCGGCTTGAGGTGCAAGATGGAGAAGTGAAAAGGATTGAAGGTGTGGGGAAAGAGGCAAAAAGCTTGCAACACCTCCTGCAATCCATCGGAAATCCTAGGGTATATCAGGTTGCTGAAATCGGAATCGGACTTAACCCAAAGGCCAAGATGATCGATAACATCCTGAGCGCCGAAGGCAAAGAAGGGACAGCCCATATTGCCATCGGTTCAACTCCAGCAGATAGAGATGTCCAGCTTGTTCAAGCAGGTATTCACTTGGACCTCGTCTTCTGGCGTCCATCTATATACTTAGATGGTGAGCTCATTATCAAGGATGGCAAACTTACCATTTAATCCCCGCAACGGTTCCTGGCAATCATTGGATTACTCACGGTTAATCTTTTTCAAAACAGAGGAGATATTATGCGAGAGATATTTAAAAGACTTGTGGAGACTCCTGGAGGAAGTGGGTTTGAAGAACGGGTGATCGAACTCATTTCCACTGAGCTGAAAAAATACGTTTCGGATGTCAGTATCGATACCATGGGCAATATAGTAGGAAAGATTCCCGGCTCCGGAAAAAGATCTATTATGGTCTGCGTACACAGCGATGAAGTAGGGATGTTAGTGAAATATATTGACCCCAGAGGGTACATTTACTTCGATTTGAATGGGATGCTTGATGAGCGTGTCTTTTTCAGCACCCGGGTTGACATATGCGCCGAGAGCGGGATCTTTGAGGGAGTTGTTGGTATTAAAAGCAGACATTTGATGAGCCCAGAAGATTTAAAACGTCCTGTCAATGTAAGCGATTTATGGATTGATGTTGGGGCAGAAAATGGAGGAGAGGTCAGGTCTTGGGGGATCCAAATCGGCGATCCGATCGTGTTCCACCCCAACTTCACACCCATTGGAGAGCATACTATCATCAGTAAGTCGATCGATAACCGGGCTGGATGCGCCATCCTCATCCATACTGCAGAAAGATTAAAATCAAAAAAGTTGGATTACACCTTATTCCTGGCTGCTGCGGTTCAGGAAGAGATCGGCTCCCGAGGAGCGAAGGTGATCGCCCAAGCGTTGCAACCGGATATGGCGATTGTGATTGACACGGTACCCGCAGCTGACCCCGCCACACCGCCTCAGCAGGCCACTGATGAATGTGGAAAAGGCCCGGTCATCCGTTCTATGGATATCGCTTCCAACGGGCAAGGGACCGTATACTCAAAGAAGATCTGCCGACGCATCATAGATGTTGCTGAAAGGCATGGCATCCCTTATCAGAGGGATATTTTTAGAACATGGACCGATGCCTCCACTATACATACAGCAGGGAAAGGGATCCCTACGAGTGGAATCTATATACCACGAAGATACAGCCATTCTCCAGCAGAGGTGATCAAATGGCCCGATATTGAGAATACCGCCAATCTGCTTATGCACTTTCTTGAGCAGTTAGACTCGGAACAGATAAAAGAATTGACTCGAAAGATCTAAGGAAAATAAAAATTCGAATTAATTTCTATGTAGAGGGGGCTTCTTGGTTTTTAGGGGCGATTAAACCCGAAGAAATTACCGAAGGCTATTTGGATGTCACGATTCCAAAGAGTGGGGCTAGGGTTGGGCATTGACTCGCCGCCCCTTTCTGGATAATCTACCATCTGCACAAAGTACCAAAAGAACTGGTGGGAACTTGAGGATTGCGCGACTGTTTTCAGAAATCCCGCAGGCACGCCCGAAACTAAAGACGAGTATTTCTTTGTGCGTGATATTGGATTTCGGCCATTCTCGCCGGTGCGTTGAATGCATTAATAGTCGGAATATGGCCCATCGGGTTTGTTTCTCAACCCCCTGATCAAGGCAGGGCTGAAGTGAGACCTTGGAAGTTTCTTCAGTGGACTGGCAAAAAAAGGTTATTCAGGGCCATAATAAATGCTGGTAAATTACGAAAGGCGAACCGCCATTGCCAGACGGGGGGAGACAGTGCACTGGGAAAAACCCGTGAATTGAAGAAATAAGCAGAAAAGGGCTAAAGCTGAAAGGCAGGGTCAGAAATGGTCCTGCTTTTTACATGTCTATATATTGGGGTGTGCCTATTTGGGCAAAAAGTTTCGAGTTTGCTATATCTCCTCTGTTTTTCCGATCACCGAAAATGTTTCGATATGCTTTTTATATATTGAATCGCGGTGCATCATCTCTACCAGTTATGATCAGCCCCGAAAGCCTCCCTCGACCGATCATTAGCAGGTGAAAGCGTTAAATTCGAAGGGCGGACAGTACTTCTTGCTGTTCCCTTTCATGATTAACCAGAAGCTGCAATAAAAAACGTGAGAGTAGAGAAACCCGTCTTAATAAAGGGTTCCTCTTTAAATTTCCAACGATATCCTGATTCTCTTGATTCTTTTATCATCCCCGTTTCGCAATCGGCAATCCGCATTTTGGATATCCATTTCCGACCCCGCAACTGCGGGGGGGGATTACTTTCAGAAAAAACAGCTGATCAGAAGATCGGAGATGATCAGCTTGTCCAAGGTACACACGTTTGCCGAAAAGTCAGTGTATAGCTGATTTAGCGCAGCTTTAGAATCATACGTGGTTTTCACTCGGTCCGAAATATCTTCCGCCATCTGTCTGAGCTGGGGCAGAAAAACGGCCAATTGGCGGTTGGTCTCCAATGTGAAGAGGTGGGTATCTTTGGCGAAGAACCAAGCATCCAGCTCTGAAGAAGCATTTTCCAGGGTCGTCAAAGCATCCACGTAGGTTTTGCGAGCTTTCTGGCCGGCGTACTGGTCTTTCCATTCCGCTTCCCGGGCCGTTCCCCAAGGCATTTGAAAGGCTGCGACTTTAATTTGGTGAAAGCCGGATAAGATCTTGAAAAGCTCCGGATTCATTGTGCGGGCCGGATAGATCAATGGTTCTATTTTCTCGATCAATAGATGATCCATCGCTTCGAGCATGGAGGAAATCGCCCGGCGGCCTGATAGAAATGAATTCAATCGATCGCTCATCCGCCTTACAATGTGTCGATTTGCAGTCTGCATTTCCAGGAGTACCTTCACCGTTTCCGGAATCCTTTCGGGCAGGTTGGGTGTCTTGAGAATTGCGTTCAGGACCATTTCGATCTCGCCTAACGCTTCCATAGCAGTATCCCGGTAACGAGGATCACGGGTTTCCATCATGGCGTCGATGGCTGTGCCTGCTTTAAAATTCTCCTGCGCAAGAATATCGCAGAGTTCATCGAAAAAAAGGGGAGAACCGTCGGACATTTTCAGGCTATCGGAGGTGCGGGATTTCGCCCAAGCCGGCAAGGAAAACGCAAAGGTTACCGCTAAGATCATCAGGGCGACTATGCTCGGGCAGACAAAAAGGGGAAACCCCCGGCTGTATGGCTTATCCGGGTTAGGGCCGGGACAGGGGCCTGCTATCCAAACATTGGTATGAGAAGATAATATGATGGGTTTCAATCTTTTCTCCTTGCTCTTAAAGGTTTCGCTATGCTCCATGGGTTTTTTCATCAGGCTCGGGAATGATTTTATAAGTAGCCAGTCGAGCCGATCAGAAAATTTAATCCCCAATGAATGATGGACTGGGACCGAAAAGCTTATGGGAGTGTAATAGCCAAAAAAAGAGGGCGGGATCGTCGCCCGGAGACTGATCCCGTCCTCAGATGACTCTTGAAGGGTAAGATTATGGATTTCTCCATTCCCCAACTGCCGTGTCGTGGACCAAGTCGTCTAAGATTTCCCTGGCCACTCCTAATGCTCGAAGGGCGACACCTCCCGAATAATGGGTCAGGAAAGCGCTGCAGAGTTCGGGATTTTTTTTATACAACTCCAGGGCAGAACTCTCCATTGCTGGTTGGGCTTCGAGAAGTTCTTTCTCAATCTTAGAAAAGGGCGTTCTCACTTTGCCAATGAAGCTACCGTAATGAGCGTCTGTCGTATTGGCAATCCGCTGGTAGATCCACCAGGCAGAGGCGTCAGAGGGTCTAAACGTGCCCGTCCGGAACTCTACCGGAGTTGAGGTAATGCCGAAATACCAAGGGAGGTAGACACTGGAGCAAGGCGTCTTGTCCGCTCTCCAGATTACATGGCCGATTTCTGCCGGCAGCCAACTGCGCAGCTGGACGATACTGGAGGAGTTCGTGGTGTTCACGCAGATAACCCGGTTCGGGGTCCAGTGGGGAGTACCCTGCTTGTAACCGTTGGTGGCATCCATCTCAGATCCTTCATAGTGGACCCTGAGAAAATCCATGGTGTTGGCCACAGAGATCTTTCGGTCCGGGACGACACCGTTGACCACCCCTCTTTCGGCAACATAGGGAATTTTATCCTCAACCTTTAGTTTGAGGGATGGTTTGAGGTAATTTAACCCGCCCCATTCGCGGAGGGTGTTGTAGGCATCCTTCATAGAATCGGGAGACCCATAAGCCTCAGCGAAATTAAATTTTTTTCCGCTGTTCGGGTTATACCAACCCTGTTTGACCGCATAGTCAACCAGGTCCTTAGAGCCCAGGAAATTTTTCGTATCGGCAAGATCAACCTCTCCGATGCGATAGCAGTTGGCTCTCATAACGACCATATCATCCGGGACCCTCTGGGCTACCCAATGTTTGCCCTGGGTTACCTCCACGATCCACCCTTCATTGGGATCCGCGATCCCATAAGCCAAACCGGGCCTTATGAAACCAAAAGTATCCACCAAATATCCGAGCATTTGTACGGCTTCCCTGGCATTCTTGGTCCGCTCCAGGGGTACCCTCTTCAATTCTTTCGAATCGACCAAGTTCTTAGATTTGGATTCAATGGCCAGCAATTCCTTTCGGGGAGTCATGGCGTTGTCCCAGGAGGTAACGCCGAATGGATTCAGGAAATTCGGATTATCCGCATTGTAGTCCTTGGGATCAAATCCGGAGTTGAACTGGATCACCTTAAATTTCTCCGGAACATACGGAAGGGCTTCCCCGCTACCTAAAAACTCCAATTCCCCTAGCTTGAATTTCTTGCCGGGAAATACTTCCACCCTTTGGGCCGTATCCGCCCTGAGGTCTTCATTGTGGGCAGCGATTACCGAACCATCTACCGTGGTCTCCTTTCCCGCAACGAATGAGGTGCAGCACCATCCCAGTACAGGAGTTGCCATTAAGAGGAAGATTGTCATTCCGACAAAACCTTTTTTCATTCTTATCTTTCCTTTCTTCATAGTTTTAGTCAACGCGCTTACTCCAGAAAATTATTATCACCGATTAAAGTAGATTGTCAAGAAAGGTTCTTTGGACAGGTTCTTTCTTGGAAGAAATAAATCTTTTCCATGTCCCAGGGAATTAAACTCACTTTCAACCACTAACCTTTGACCATTAAAGCTGTCTTAGGCTGCACCTTCGGTGGAGTCTTCAATCACGCTTCTTCCTCATCTCATGGTAGATTATCCCACTGAAATTGCTTGTAACGGGTCCTGGAAACACCTAAAAGGGGGAGTTATAGTGAACCCCTGTCTGCCTAGAGACTTTTCCCCTTGCTTCCCAATCCCCTTTCCAATATACTCCCCTTATCCAGCTTTATATCCCATCCCAACAGGAGGCCAAAGATGGCTAAGAAACCCATGACCAAATCTCAAATCGTATCCCATTTTGCAGGGAAGTTTGAGCTCTCCAAAAAGAGTTTTGCAGCGATCCTTGAGGAGGTTGCAGCTCTGGCAGTGTCTGAGACCAAGAAGACCGGCTCATTTACCCTTCCTGGGATCGGGAAACTGGTCCTGGTCAAAAGGAAAGCAAGGATGGGCCGTAATCCGGCTACTGGTGAGGCGATCAAGATCCCTGCTAAGACTGTGGTCAGAATG
>Ga0187854_10001968_pt1 | contig 18569 bp, 7 predicted proteins | sample June2016WEW_6_15_FD_132445 | JGI IMG/M metagenome (GOLD analysis project Ga0187854, IMG submission 132445) | Peatland microbial communities from SPRUCE experiment site at the Marcell Experimental Forest, Minnesota, USA - June2016WEW_6_150 | ecosystem: Environmental > Terrestrial > Soil >...
ACGCGAAATTACAATATCTTCTAAATCGGTTTCCACCGAAAACCGCTGTTGCGTCGTTCCAAGAGAGATCACGACTTTGCAGGATTTGCAGAATTTTGTGACGAGCCCTTCCGCTCCGGCAAAAAAGCCGTTATTGATACGAACGCGTGTGCCCACCACAACATCGGGATGCGGCCGGATTACGCAGCCGCCGGCCAGCCCTTCGCGGATATGCTCGATCTCCTCGGCGCTTACGGTGCCATTGTCTAGTAGGTGCAGCACGCTCGGAATCGAACGCAGCGCCGTGCGGCTCTGTGGCGCAAAACGCACAAAAACGTAGCCAGAAAAAAGAGGCCGCTCCAACTGAACCACGCGATCAGACCATCGCGATTGTTCCGTATAGAGCGGCAAATAGTGTTCTATTGAACGTACAGCCAAAACCCGAGCAACGTGCTTTTCGTGATTTGCAATTACCTGCAAAACACTCCAAGGCCGTTCTTGGCTGATTTCAGTTTGTAGTATTGGCAAAGCCACTAGCTTATGTATGCCCCCGTATTGGCCCGCTTTCACCCGCGTGCGCAAGGTGATTGGTTTTCAACGATGTCATCTCAGCACTCAACTGTTCCAGCTTTTCCTCAAGCGTTTTTACGTATTTAGTCTGTTTGATCGCGGCTAATTCTAAAGCGTCCTTTTTATTGGCTTGCGCCATATAATCGTTAATCGCTTGACGCGCCAATTCAGCAATGGTGTGTACTCGCTTCTTAATACAAAACTCGTGGATGGTGTCATATTCTTCCAAGGAAAAACGTATGCCAACTACATGTACTCGCGGAGATAAAATAGACATATGGCCCTTTTTATTACTGGCAATTTGTTGCCGATTATCCTCAGATCTGTCCATAATCGACAATTTATCGCCTGTTGTCTTTAAATGATTTTTAAGTGGCATGCTTTAGGTAGACTACGTCCCCGTCGGTCCCATTGATGGATCGACACACTACCTCCGCTTTAGCCATTCAGCTCGGCTTGGCGAGAATTTAAATGCCCCTTGCTACACCGCTGGGGGGTGGGGGATAATTTGCGTACACCCTTTTTAACACAGAAAAGGCTAGAATAGTCAAGAAAAATACATATCGATCGTAAAACATTTGTAAATTCTACAATTAAAAGGAAATGGCCAAATCCAGATTCTGGACTTGGCCATTGCTACTAAGTAAAACCTTTTATTTGGTTTCCGGCTTTGAACTGGCTACGGCCGTGGGCTGAGCCTTGCTGCCGCTCGACTTGAAATCCGAATAAAGCCCGCTGATCCCCACCCACAACGGGATTAGACCGATCAGACCGACCCAGCCGACCCTATGAATAAACCCGTGAAGGTGCAGCAAGAACAACAGTCCCAGCAGGACAAGCCCTACCACGATTTGCAGCACGCGATTAGCAATTTGCTCTTTTCCCATTGTTTTCTTCTTTCTCTTTGGTTGCAGGTTGATTTACCACATACAAGGGAGGGGGAGTTAACGTAGTATGCCTAATAATCCGTTGTAGCCACGTCGGGGTAGAAAAGTCAAGGGAAATTGCGCGCATCGCCAAATACGCATTGCGTCAGCAAATCTTTATCGACAGGACTGCTTTGTTTTGACTAGTAAGAAAGGTCAAAAGTGCAAAAAATAGGGCCTCTGCAAATAGCGCAACGCAGAGGCCCAAACATGTAGCTATGTAATTTATGTATGTAGTTTATGTATTAAAATGAATAATGCGCCGACAGCTGAAACTGCCTCGCTGTAGAACGCGTGTCCGTAATCTGACCAAAGTTTGAATCAGCATAACCAGCATCAGGATTACTATAACTAGAAATATTAAAAGCATTAAATGCATCTGCGCGGAAAGTAAATGTATGCTTACGCCAAATCTGAAAATCCTTGTAAGCAGCAATATCATAATCCTGATATCCAGGAGCCCGCTCAGTCCCTGGACGAGCATTACCAAAAGTTCCATAGGCGGTATTTCCGTAAGCACAAGTGCCAGTATCGCTGCCCCTTGTTGTACAAGCCGCAGCTGAAGCATCAGTACCAAACCAATGATCAACGGAATGATTTTTAATAGACATTTTCCGATAATGGTTCGGACGAGCAGCTTTTGCCCCAGTCATTGAATTGTCAGTTCCACTAATTGTTACTGGGAATCCGCTGTAATGAACGCCCGCAATAGAGATCTTCCATCCACCAGCAGCTTCATTTAAAAAGCGATTCCAATTTCCACCAAATGTACGACCGGAGCCAAAAGGAAGCTCATAAACGAGACTACCGTTGAATGAATGCCTAATATCCATTCCAGACGGGCCGTATTCAGCGCGGTTATCGTAAGCATTTTGCGCATAGGCGCTATTGGTTGTGACACCAGATACGCCAAAGAAGCCGACGCTGTTTGTCATAGCATGGCTCCAAGTATAATTCAGGGTATATTCCAAGCCTTTAGCGGTATGACGACGAAGGCTGGCTTGCAAAGCATGATAGTTCATACCGGCTTCACTAGTTGTACCAACCACGCCTCCGTTTTGACCTACAATACTATAAAATGGCGCAGGATCAACAGCGGCGCACTCGCTGCTTGTTGGACCATATACGCCATAAGTTCCGTTTACTTTACAAGGTGTTGTAAGTTGATTATAAGCTACAGCCTGAATTAAATGTTGTCCGACCTCTCCAACATATCCAGCAGTCAGACTTGTGTTATTTGTTAGCGCATATTCAGCTGCAAGGCTCCATTGAGAATTTACCGATGGCTTTACTTTATACCATGCGCGGTATGTACTTCCAGCCAAAGATGGAGACGACCCGGCCGAAAATCCGTTTTCTACAGTAAAGAAATTTCCAGCCGATGAAGCAGTAGGAAGAGTGTCAGTACCACTAACTTCATTCCAATACGGCTTATTATAGGTTAAACGAAGATTTGCTCCAGAGCCTTCTAAATAAGAGGTCATACCAAAACCGCCGCGGACGACAATTTTATTCGTTGGTGAGTAATTAAATCCAATGCGCGGCATAATATTGGAATATGTTGCATCATAAAGTGCTCTGCTATGACCATCTTGACCGGCATAAACAATTGTTTTAGTTGCAAAATCAATATTGGCTTCTTTATTATTTACTTCATAAATCGGTTGATCGTATTCATAGCGAACGCCAATATTAAAGGTTAAATTGTCACGGAATTTCCAATCATCTTGAATAAAGTATCCTGTACGATATTGCCGTTGGCCATTATCGCCTGTAACCTTTTCGTTTTGATCTAAGCCGCCGCGTCCTATAAAGCCTGCTGCGTCAAGTTCAAAATCAGCGAATTCGTAGCCGGCGACTTGCTTGGAAACATCCATTGTATATTCAGGATAGTATTTGAAAAAACCGTTAGCGCCATAATCACCTGGGTAGTAATTATTTTGTTGATACCGAGTAATTTCTACACCACCCTTAACTGTGTGATGCCCATGGAGCCAAGTAAGATTATCTCCATACTGGTAGGTGTTATCAGTAATTATAGTTCCACCAGCGTCATTGCCAAGATTTGAAGGCACATCGCTATCATTGCAACCGCTGTCATTGTTGCAACCAAAATTTATACCAGCAAACCCGCTAAACGGCTGAGACGCACCTATACCAAGTATTGAATTTCCATTAATACCAAAGACGCCTGTATTGTCTACAGGGGAACCTTGATTCCAGCGCACCCGAGTAAAACCAGCTCGAAATTCATTTACAAGCGACTGAGAGAATTGGCGAACATAATTAACAGCAATACCCTTTGAAGGATAAAATCCATTACTAGGAAAAGCTATCGGCAAAACGGTTTGAGTGGTTGAATCTCCAGCTTCACCTTGTAACCAACGCACTGTTAGCGTGTCTGCTTGGGTTGGTTTCCAATCGACACGAACATCACCTTGATTATTGGTGTATTTCTGTTTGGTAGTTCCTGTGTAATTATTATAAATAACGCCAGAAGAGGCCGTCGTGTTTGGAAGAGGATATAGGTTGGTATGCGCAAACAAATAAGTCGCTACTGGATTTACAATTGCAACCTTATTGCTAGTATAAGATTTCGGACCAGTTGTTGCGTTGTTGGCATTATCAAAAAGCTGCGCTGAGATCTCTGAAAAATCGCCATTGCGCATTTTTTCTGTAGCAACGCTGGCTGACCCTGAGCCGGAAGTCGGATAGCGGAAGCCTTCGTAATCTGCAAAGAAAAACAACTTATTCTTTATGATTGGTCCGCCAATCGTACCACCAAAAGTTGGACGAGTATATCTGGTTTTAGCAATAATCTCATTCGCAACATGGTGTTTATTGGCCCATTTATTAGCATCGAGCTTATCGTTCTCTAAAAAGTAATAAGCACTGCCATGCCACTGGTTAGAGCCCGCTTTAGTAACAGCGATCAAATCGCCGCCATTAACGTTACCATACTCAGCAGGGGCATTGGCGGAAATGACCATAACTTCTCCCAAGGCATCAGGCGCCGGGTTATAGCCAATCACGTTATTAATCGTTTCGTTTATTTCAATGCCGTCTAAATAATAGTTATTTGTCTGATTACGGTTGCCGTTAACTGAAGCTTGACCAGACTGGTTAGTATCTCGCTCATAACCATTAACGCCGCTAAAGCCACTAGGATCTGTAGTAATTGATCCTGGAAGATAAACAGTAAGGCTTGAAAAGTTGCGTCCATTTAAGGGCATGCTGCTAATTGTGTTGCCTGATAGCGTAGTAGCAATCGTATGATCTTCTGTATTCAGGATTGGCGCAAAGTTAGAATTAACTTCGACGTTAGTTGTTGTTGTTCCGATCTTTAGCACAGCATCAACTCTTGCGTCTTGATCGATTTCAAGGGCAAATGGTCCGAATTCTTGTTTGCCAAATCCAGCCGCGTTTACAAGAACTTTATATTGACCAACTGGAAGAAAGCGAAGTTTATATACGCCCGTTTCATTCGTAGCGGTCTTAAATACAAAACCGTTAGCTACGTTAACTGCTGATACTTCAGCATGAGCAACAACAGCCCCAGAAGCATCTAATACGGTGCCGCTAATATTACCAGTAATTGTTTGTGCGTCGGCAAATGAAATACATAAAGTCAAAAGCATCGCAAATAGCACGATACATTTACTTGAGGACAAAATACAACGTATTTTGTGCATGCGTTCTCCTTTTTAAATTGTGCCTTCCAAAAAATGCCCGTATATATTGGGTTTATTCTTACTCCTGAGCATTTTAAGATAAAACGCTCAAACAGGCAATGTTTTTTAAATAAAGATTTTATGTCGTTATTTTTCTTTACTTTAGGCTAATGAGCATTCACAAAAATCATTGGCATCGTTGGCAATTCATTTATTCAAACACGCACGACATCGAGCCCCAAATTGTGGATTCGCTTTGCATCGGCTTTTGACAAGCCGGTATCAGTAATAATTAAATCTATCTTTTTAATTGGACATACGAAGGCTTTACTTATGTAACCTATTTTACTTGAGTCTGCCACAACAACTACCTGACGAGAGTGTTCGACCATTTTACGAAAAAGAACAGCTTCCTCTTCTTCCAGTGCAGTAATTCCGCCTTTAATGTCTAAGCCTACAACGCTTAAAAAAAGCCGATCAAGATGAATATCATTCATAAATTCTAGTGCTGCAGGGCCAATTAAAGAAAAGGTCCAAGTCCATTTCAACATACCCCCAGTAAGAAAAGTGCAAATATTAGTCTGGTTGCTTAATTCCATACCAATATTTATTGCATTAGTTACAATTTTAAGATTTTTGCGATAACGTAAAGCACGTTCAACTGCTGTAGTTGTAGTCCCCGCCGTTAAGCCAATTATTTCATTTTCCTGTACTAAATCAGCGGCAGCTAGCCCAATACGTCGTTTTTCATCTTCAAAACGTCTTTCGCGCGTATGAAACGAACTGTCGTAACGGAAAGGCTCGTACATTAATGGCTCTACCAGCTCGGCGCCACCATGCGTACGATGAATTAAGCCAAGTAATTCAAGGTGAGCCAAATCCCGACGAATGCTAGGACCAGATGAGCCAACTGTCGCCAAAATATCTTTGTTGTCTGCCGATCCCCTGCGTAACAGCAAGCGCATAATTTGTTCTGAGCGGAAATTTAAATCGGTAGCCATATTTTTAATATAATAATTGATTTTTTTATTCAATTAAGAATAAATTTCCAGTAGCATTTTTAAACAAAAACCGTTATAACAACGTCAGGGCAGAAGAGTCAAGAGAAAATTGCGTACAAAAGAAAGATATACGAAGAAAGAAGGCGGAGCAAAATATGCTCCGCCTTCTCTAAAGTATCTAATTTTATATAAGTTTATAGTTATAAGTTTAAAATTGTAATTTTAGTGAAAGTTGATATTGACGCGGAAAGTTTTGCTGCGTCGAGCCAATCGTTCCGTACCCAGTCCATGCTCCAGGCTGATTCGGATTAACCACGCTGGCAACACGCTTTGGCGAGATGTTTGGCGAGCCTGTGCTCGCCGAGCCAAAAATTGGTGTATTGGTTGCGTTAAACGCCTCTGCCTTAAAGCGGAGGGCTAGATCCCGATGAAGTGGAATCGATTTTTGAAGACCAAGCTGAGTTTGCTGCGCATAGGGTGTTTTAACTCTGGTTTGTGTTGTGTCATGCGTATAAATATAGTATTCAGGTTCGTTGCCCCAGCATGAAGGCGATGAATTGTTCAAATAACTATGCCAGCTCTTATGCGCGGGCTTTGGATTATATGTTCCGCATGAGTAGGTATAGCTGGATGGCAATGAGATGGCAAATCCTGATCTATTCTGGAAGATCCATTCAAGCTGCCAGTCGCTGACAAGTGCACTGGTAATTCTGTTGGTATTTGCCAGCAACCAGCTATTATGGCCAAATGGCAAGCCATACATGCCGCTGAATGATAGCTGCCAGGCGGGAGCATTGTTGCCTGTATCCAAATGATAGGATGGCGTTGAATCCGTTTTCCACGCGCCGCTATTATTCAGGTAACCGGTTGCGGACATCAGTTTTGCCCATGTAAATGAAGACAGGAAACTCAGGCCATTGCTTAAGCCCCTTCCATTACTCATTCTCTTCTCAGCCTTGGCAATCATCGAATTGTAATTGCTGTAGCCGTCCGCATGGGTATAAACATAAAATGAACCATCAAATTCCGGATATGGAACCATCAGGTACTTCGCTTTAATCGTTGGATTATTGCCTAAGCTAACGTTACTGGACAAAACATTGTAAAACGGGTTTGAAACTTGTTCATCCAAATAACTCGCATCCGCAATTCCTTTTGCAACGTCGCTGTCGCTTAGGCCGTTAAGTTCTTTTGAAGTTCTTAACTTTGTCGTGTGCTGACCGACATATTCAAGGTTGCCCAGGATATGGAACGGTAGTTCCGCTTCGAATCCAAATGAATATTGTTGCGTACTAACCAGCTTACGATCGCGCTGATCCATCGATACGCTATTGCCAACAAAGGTCATTGAACCCTTGCTGCTGCCAGGTACGGGGGAGTATCCATTGGGATATGGAACACCATTATTAAAATAATTATTGGGCGTTATTCCGCCATCCGAACTGGCATTGTAACTTGTGCTTTGATTCCATGGTGATGCTCCGCCGAGTTCGATGCCAAAAGCGGTACTAATGCCCCAACCGCCGCGGACAATAAATTTTGGATTTATCTGGTAGCTTGCGCCGAATTTCGGCTGCAAACTGCCCCATGTATTTTCATAGGCGGTAAATGAATTCGATGCAAATTGTGCGGTTCCATACATCGGATTCGCCATCGTGGCGCCATTTGCCAAGGTGTTATTTGTCGGATAGGTAATTTGGTTAGTAACCGGATTTTCACAGGTCATGCACATTCCGGCCAGCAAATGATTGTTCCGCTCAACGGGAGAGGTTTCAGTATCCCACCTTAAACCAAGGTTTAATGCCAGTTTATTCGTTACCTTCCAGTTATCCTGTATGAACGCACCATAATATTTATACGATTCATACGTGGATAAATCTTCTTGTACGCTGCCGCTATTCGGGTATCCCATTATTTCGTCTGCAATACCGTCACCGGAGTTGTCGCTGTTATTTGGGTATTGTTTAGAAAAAGTGCTGCCAAAGTTAAATTTCCCGTTTGCATTTCCGACGTTGCTTGAGATTGCATGGTACAACTGAAAATCAAAGCCATAATGTAAATTGTGGTGGCCGATGACATGCGTTATTGAAGGGCTTAGCACGTATGTTTCAGTGATTGACGGATCAGCCTCATTGCCAATGATGTTTGCCCAAATGTTATCCATTGTAAGCTCAGGGGCATAATTGTTAGACGTTGTCGGTATCGCCGGCATGGTTAAGCCAAAATATGATGAAGTTAAGGTTGCATCTCCTGCCGAAACAGTGCCATCGGGATCGCGAGAGTAGGAACGCGTATAACCAACGCGCACATCTCCGACTAAAGTTGGACGGAATGTATGCGTCAAATCGAGGGCAATGGTTTCCGATGCGCGATGGTTATCGATATCGCCCCTTGCACCAGCTCCAGAAATGCCGTTGCTGTTTCTATATTCCCAGCCCGTCCACCATGCTGCGCTGGCGAAAAACTTGGTTTTATCGCTCGCATTGTAGTCAACCCGCAAAATAGGCTGCGTATATTTGTAGGTATTTTTACCTTTAAATATATAATTATTTTGGTACCCGGACAGGAGACCTGTCGTGGGATATAAAGCGAGCAGTTTCTTATAAAACGGTGAAACCATTGAGTGTGGAATCACATTTCCAGGAAACGGATCTCTTTTGTATTCCGCACAGCCATTTGCCCCTTGCTTATAGCAAGAATAGCTAAGCGGGTTGTAAAATCCAGTAATGCCTAAAGCTGTAGCATAACTATCGAGGTTTACATCGCCGTTTGCGTCGGGATATGTATCGGTAGATGGAACCGCTGTTTTAACCGTCGCCGGCATGAGCTCGCGCCAGCCTTCCAAGCTAAAAAAGTAGAATAGCTTGTCTTTGCGCGGTATGATCGGACCGCCGACGCTGCCGCCAAATTGATGCTCGTTGTGATAAGCCTTTGACGTTCCCACTTGCTTTAATTGATATGTATTTGAATCGAGAACGGAGTTACGCCAAAAATCGAATAATGTTCCATGATATGAACGAGTGCCACTCTTTAAAATCGTGCTAACCGTACCGCCGCTGTATCGGCCATATTGAGCATCGTAGGTGTTGCTCATGACCTTGAATTCCTCGACGGCATCGATATTTGGCGCAATAAACCAGGTTCCAGTTCCACTTCCGCTTTCACGAGAGATCGGCACACCGTTTAGCGAAAACTGGTTATAGGAGCCGCTTTGCCCATTGACAGAATATGAGTTCGATTCATCCCAGCCGCGCGTGCCTGAATACCCGCTTGAGCCAAATGAAGTTTGAGTAAATTGCACTCCAGGAGTCAATGAAAGCAGCATATATTCCTGGCGACCGTTTAACGGTAGCGCCTGAATCTTGTCGGGATCAACAATGGTTCCGCCAGAGGCGTCTTCCGTGCTTAAGAGCGATGAGAGTTGCGAAGAAACGGTGACGGTTTCAGTATTGGCGTTACCAACTTTCAAAACGACGTTTAAATTGAATCGAGTGCTGATGTCGATGATAACGTTTGTACGCTCTTCGGTTTTGAAGCCATTGTGCGCAATTTTTACCGTATAGGTAGCAGGTTGAACAAACGGAATAAGAAATTGGCCATTGCTTCCTGTTACAGCTTTGTAGGTTAGTTGTGGTCCTGTTGCAGTCACGATCGTGCCGGGCACGATCGCGCCCGTGGAATCCGTGACAGTACCGGAGATCGTGCCTCTAAATTCCTGACTGTAAGCTGGAACCATCAGCATCAATATCGCAATAAAACTAAGAGTTGCGATGCACCCGTACTGTTTGATTAATTGTGCCTTACTGCGTTGCACTTTGCCTCTTTTATCCAATGTTTGCATAAACAGCCTTTCCGCAAGACCTATTTTGGCTTTGCAAAAACTTTATAAAGCCTGATTGGCATCGTTGTCAATAAAAACATAACGTTGTCATTAAACATTAACGCAAACTGCAGCAAGCTGGAAATCAAAAAGTATCCTAACTTGTTTATTTATAAGGCGTTACGATGACGCTTATTTGCAGCCGCAGGACGCGCGCAAAATAATTTTGGGAGCGAGGACAAGCTTCTGTCCAGCCCGATTTTGCTTTTGCCGAATGCGCTTAACGAGCATTTCGACAGCGGCGTTTCCAATCCTTTCGATCGGCTGGCTAGCAACGGAAATGCTAGGCTGAAACGCTTCTGCAGTATCAAAGTCGTCAAAACCAAAAACCGCCACGTCTTCTGGTACCCGCAAATGAGACTGCTTAAGCGCGTTCAAAACCTTGATAGTAGCAGCGGAATTGAGGGTAAAGACGGCGCGTGGATGCTTGGCCGGCGGCTCTAACAGCTTGCGAATCGCGGCGATGGTGAGTTCCCCTTCGGAGGCTGGAACCAGCTCAATAGCCTTGAGATGCGCCGCTTGCACGGCTTCCCGATAGCCGACAATGCGTTCGGAGATGGTGTACAGATGACGATTGGCGCCGATAACAGCAATTTTTGAATAGCCATGGCCGATCAGATGCTTCACAACCGTTTGAGCCGTTTCGCGGTTGGCCACAAGGATGGAATCCATTTCCGGCTCCCCAGTCGGCTGATCGGCAATCACAACCGGGGTACCTGCTAATTCCGCCGCACTTTTGCTTTGTAGGCTTTTCGTGGTAGGGAAAATAATGAAACCCTCTACCTGGTGCTGCTGCAAAGTGCGGATCTGATCTGCCTCTTTTTCAGGATTGCCATCGGAGACGGAGACCATAATGGTGAAACCAATATCCGAGGCCGCGTGGTGAATAGCCTGGATGCAGCCAGCCATAAAATAGTGGGAAAGAAAAGGCACTACGATGCCGATCACTCCGGAATGGCGGCCCTTGAGCCCACGTGCCAACTCGTTTGGCCGGTAGGCAAGGCGCTTAATAGCAGCGCGAACCGCTGCTTCTCTGGCCGGTTTAACGTGAGGCTCGTTGTTAAGCACACGCGAGGCCGTTTTTAGAGAAACGCCAGCGCTTAAAGCGACCTCTCGTAGAGTAGCTTTTTGTGAATTATCCTGCATATTTTTTTCTCTTCCAAAGAAACATTTAAGGATTATACACTGCTATATTAACGGTCAGCTTTCGATGCTTTTATTTGCAAAATACATATCGGTTGTAATGCGCTTGTGAATATCTATGGCAAAGAAAATGGCCGAATCCAGATTCTGGACTTGGCCATCGCTAAAAGATAATGCATTTTACTCGGTTTTTGTGCAGATTCTCAATACGCAATAAAAGTGCATCATGACTCGCAATTTTTACACGGATTAATTATTTAAAAACAACAAAATAGCACTGGCCGCAGGAACTTGAATGGTTGAAATCCCATTCTTGATTTTTACCGTTTCATTCGTTTTTGGCTTCCATTTCGCATGCGCCAAAATTTCTGCACCTCCAAAACTTACTTCTTCGGTCGAATCAAGAGCAGGTGCTTGCATCCTCCATACAATTATGTTTTTTGCAGATCGAGGTACCTGAATTGAAAGATCAATTGCATTTAATTCGTCTTTATTGAAAAAGGCGATTTTGAATCCATGTTCGTGTTTTACAGCATAAGCTGTAGCATTCAAGCTCTGCATGTTTCCATTTACATCAAGCAGTGTACATCCGGCAAATTGATTAGCCAGCATCATGCCGTAAAAAATTGGCATTGCTTTAATTTCTTTGCTTGGTTCACTGGATATAGGAGTATAAAATCCGCCACGTACTGCTTGTGGATGTGTGGCCCCTTCTACGCCCGGCGTGTGACCGCCCAAACTGGCAATAAGAAAGTTGCTACTCCCACCGTGTAAATTGACACCCGCACATCCAAGATCAGCCAGATGTAGCATATAATCGGCTACCCACAACGAGGAAGCAAAAGCATTGCTCATACCGGGTTTACCACCGCGATAACAAGAGTTTCCCTCAGTCATGCGATAAATTCGTCCATGACTTCGCGCCGACGCTACAATTGATTTTACACGGTTAGTAATATAGGGATCACCATTCAGCAGCCGTTTAATCGTGACATGTGGATCGTTGGGTGGTCCTTGAGCATAATAATGCCCTGTAACCGCCAACACGCGGCTTCCCAGCCTTGTGGAGACCTCTTGATCAAATCGTGTCACCCATTCAGAAGAAGCACCAACATCGGGCCCTCCAAAACGGGCTTTTGGCACTTTTTCTATAATAGCCTCGGCATACGCAGTCCATTCTTTCATATAATCTGAAAATCCCCATGATCGAGGACGTGTCCCATTGTTAGGATCATGATAAAAATCTGGCTCATTACCGATCTGGAAAAATTCCAATTGGTCACCCATTTTTTGGGCTACATATGCCGCTTCTACAGCAGCTTTTTCTGGCGAGTTATTACCAAAATTGATGCCGTAAATCAGATGCCATCCAGTAACCTTTATAAAATCGGCGAGTGAATCGATGGCTGCTGGCATGATTGCAAATAGTTCATGTGGCATCCAGTTTGCATCGAGATTATTTGTGGGCAAATGCAACTTTGGTTCAGGCGTGGAGGCATTTGCTTTAAACCAGCAAAATTCGCTGCTGTTACCGCCAATACGTAAAACTCCATGCGGGCTTAAAAGACGAAAGTATGCGACTAAATCATGATTGGATGCCGAGAAAAAATATGGATCAGTCAATTGGGCTAATTCATAGCTCAAGCCTGTATAAGTCAATGGAATTTTTAATGTGGATTTTCTTTCTGACAATGACAATTGCACTGAACTATTTGGTAAAGTCTGCGCAATTAAATTATGGCAGCCAGCTATCGTAGTAACAGCACCTGCATAATGCAAAAAGGTTCTGCGATCCATTCTATCGCTCCTGTTGATGTCGATTTGTTTTTTAACCAAGCTTTCTAAAAAATCCCCGCCGATATTTTGGCGGGGATTTTTGTATCTTAGAAAAGCTATCACTTTTTAAAAGTAGAATTTTCCTGACATTTGAACCGTACGTGGCGCATTGGTTTCGCTTACGGATGTTGGTGAACCGTTGACATATCCAAAGTACGTATCACCAGGGGTTGTATCAATGTTTCCAAAACTCTTATGGTTCAAAGCGTTGAAAGCATCTATGCGAAGCTCAATTTTGGTTGTCCTGGTAATCGGAAAATTCTTTCGTGCGCCAAGATCCAAATTGGTGGTATAAGGATTGCGAATGTTGCCAAAGGTATGCTTGTTGTAGGTATTCCATGTGCTGAAGTCTTGATAAACGCCATTCTGCACGCCAGAGGTGCTCGTCGGCGTCCAAGAGTAGCCGGGCATATTAGTAACGCCAGTCCACGATGGCCATTGAGTTTCCAATTGCGCCTTCGTAATGCTTGATCCAGGGAACGGTGCAAATTTGCTGGTATCAAACCATTTTTTCTTTGTCTTTTTTGAACCAAGAGACGGATTACCACCCTCAAAAAAACTACTGTTTGTAGCCATACTTAAAGGCGTACCGGAAATAAAATGGTAAATTCCAGTAACCTCCCAGCCGCTGACAAATTCGTTTTCAAGCCTGTTGGCATGACTTGCGAATCGTTTGTTTTGGCCAAAAGGCAACTCGTAAACAGGCGAAACGCTATAATTAAATCTCTGATCGGCCGTATCTAGAGAACGATCAATGATGGTCGCAACATATTGGCTACCAATAAAGGTGTTTTCTTCAATACGTTTTGACCAAGCAAACGCTTGATGCAAGCTAAGTCCGTCTTTAAATCTTTTTTCGACTTTAGAGTTCAAAGCATAGTAGCGGGTTTTTCCCTTGGCGCGATCCACATTGAAGTCTCCAACCATCGGGTTTGGACGAGACAACTGGAAAGCTGAAATTGTTTTGCTGGTTTGCGTTCCATTGGTAAAATAAGGAGCGCCGTAGAACGGATTGGTTACCTTTACGTTTCCAGGCAAGGTTGCAGCTGGCTTCCCAGTAGAATCAAAAGTAGGCGTAAAAGCCGCATACCATGCTTCTGTGCTTGGCTTGTTTGTATTAAAGTTCATTCCCAAGCCATGTGTAAGGTTAAACGTACCGCCCACTTCGATAAGATAGTCCTTGATTTGCTTTTGAACGTAAAGACTAGCCTCATCCTGATACGGTCGTCCAAAATTAGGATCGGTAAAGCCACTGTACGAACCTACGTTTGTGAGTTGACCAAGTGAACTTCCTGTAGGAAGGGTTGTCCTTCCGTTCGGATACGGATTATCAAATGTTGCGTTAATTGTCATATAGTCGTCTGTGGTTGGCTGCATATTTGTAGTAGCACTAAACCCACTTTGACTACCCTCAGAAAAAGTTCCCTGAACAAAACGTCCGAACCCGCCTCGAATTACGAGATTAGGTTTAATCTCATAAGCAAAGCCTAAACGCGGTTGGTAATATTTATATTGCGTATTTAGATAGCTGCGCTGCACTCCGTTTACACCGGCGAAGGTAATACCGCCCGTGCTTACAAATGTGCTTGAATCTCCGCGATATTGTTGAAGATAGGCTAGACCAGTGTTATTTGCAGAACTGCCAGCGATTAACGACGCGTAGGCAGGTTGAGCAACTGCATTAACCGCCGTTTGAACATACGTGGGATCCCAGCGTGTCCAAGTACGGTTAAATCGTTCATATGGCGGACGTTCAACATCCCAGCGAATTCCAAGATTTATGGTCAATCTTCTCGTGATTCTCCAGTCATCCTGAAAATAAAGTCCAAAATAATGCTGCGACCAGAATCCAGTAGCGTTATCTGGGATTGATCCGCTGTCCGGCAAACCAAACAGCATGGAAGCAGTATCCGATCCACAACCGGTGCATGAAGATGCATCTGGATTTTGGTTGGTCCAAATGTGGCTAAAATCGAAGGCACCGCCTTGTTGACCTAAACTTCCAGTTCCTTCCTGCTGGAGCAAAAATTCAAAGCCATAGCGGAAGTTATGGTTACCATGCATTTGATTGATGTTGGCCATAAAATCCCAGTTAGTATCGTTTGTATATGAACCCGCTTGGTTGGTTCCAAGACCGCCGTTTTCCGCATTTGAAACAATGCCAGTCACATATGGAAGAGAGGGTACTTGCTGCATCGTAACATATGGGTTAGTTGCCGAGAATCCAAGCGTGGTTGGACTAACGCCTGCACTTGGATTCTTTGATGAACCCTCCCAATGAGTAATATCCGCTTTAAAATTGGCAACAAGAGATGATTTAATCACGTAAGTATGATCTAACGTCAAGCCATAATTTAGGCGCTTTTGTATAATGCCTTGAAGCAAATTATCGGGGCCGAACGGATCATAACTCATTTCAGACCAGTTATTGCGACGAAGAGAAAGAGAGGTACTATTGCTATTGCTCCAAGTTTGATCGATACGGGCACTTGTTGTCACCATTTTATCGTTTTGTACTTCATTTTTTACATAATTATTACTGTCAATATTTGCTCCGTCACCCGCATTTTCTGGATCCGGCAAAAGTGCAAGATACGCTTTAGCGGGAGCACTGATCCGCGACGAAGGAATAACTTCACTGCCGCCATCAATAAGAGTTCTACTCTTTACTCCCGTTGTTGGGTCTTGAACAATTGAGGTTGGATCATAAATTTGAAAAGGATACGTCGTCTTCACTCCACCGGTAGTTACAGTGGTAAAAGACTTGCTAAAGTCTCCCTTCTTTTCATCTGCAGTTGGAAGCGACATGTTGCCGGTGCTTCCGGGCGCCTTGTTTCTGATTCCGCCCCAACTAACAAAAAAGAAAGTTTTCTTGTCTTTTCCGTTGTAAAGTTTTGGCAACCAAACTGGACCGCCCACAACACCGCCATATTCGTTGTAATGGACCGGAGAAACTGTGCCATTTGAACCTTTAGCTAACGAGTAGTGCGCGTTCAAGGTATTGTTTTGATTCATTTCATAAAGAGTTCCGTGAAACGCATTACTTCCCGTTTTTGACGCCATATTGATGGTCGCGCCTGACTGCCGACCGATGGATGCGTCATACGCATTTGTAATCACGCGGATCTCCGCAACAGAGTCCATCGGAGGAACAAATGCGACTTGGCCACTTTGATTGGTATCTGTTCCACCATCCAACGTATAGTTTGTTGCCTGAGTTCCAGAACCAGCGGCATTTGCCATGATATTTGAATCTGAAGCATTGCTCCAAAGGTGGCCTACGGATGCACCAGTTGCGCCACCCACTACCACGCCCGGTATCAGTCCAGCCAGCAAGGTTGGAACGTTTGACTGAGAAGGAAGTTCTTCAAATTCTTTGGTAGTTAGTACGCCACCAGAAACCGCAGCAGTTGTATCTATCAAAGGACTTGTGGCTTCAACGGAAACTGTTTCCGTCTGCGAACCGACTTGCAACTGTGTATCAACAAACTTCTGATCGCCGATTTCCAGCACAACAGAAGAGTGCTCTTCCTTTTTAAAGCCTACGGCACTCACATTAAAGTGATATGTACCTGGATTAAGAGATTGAATTCTCCAATCTCCGCTACTGTTTGTTACCGTAGACTGGATTACTCCCGTAGCGTCTGCGGTAACCACAACTGTGGCTTTCTGAATTAAAGATCCATTTGGATCAGTAACTTTGCCGCCTAAAGTAGCTTTTGTCTCTTGACCCCAAGCGCTTAAGGCCCCAATAACAATAAGCGCTAGGCATATCGTCCATTTAACGATAAGCTTGTTTTTCATCGAATTCACCTTTCTCCTTTTAGCCTCACTGCATTCCGAAAGCGTATTCACAAATGTGGTAGCGCTGCATCTAAGTGCTTTCAGACTTTTGTTCAATATTCTCAAGAAAAACTTTTCCATTTGGCCATAGCAAGGATGAAAACGCTTTCTCTTAGAATCTTAAAACAAATACATCGTGCTCGGAATCGTTGTCAAGAAAAATATTCCTTATTGTATTTTTGTTAGCGCTTAATAAAGAGTATCTTATTTAAAATCATTATGTTGCATATTTAAAATTATGCAATTTTTTTGTCGGTCATAGAACTGAATTAAGCGGCGGCGAGACTTCATCGAGGGGGCAACTCCGTCTCGTCTGCAAACTGCCTGACCAATGCAAGCACAATTTTGCAAAAGATTGTACTTGCCCCAGCTACCCTAAAATACTAGTGAAAAACTCGCCTGAAAAGTAATGCGTCGAGCTGCAAAACTTTCACCGCCGCAGCGACACAGTCGCTGCATCTTTATCATTTGATCTGCTTGTTCCGCTATTTCGGCATCCAAATACGGAAGTTCCCACTGCAATGAAGCATGCTCATGATGTATAACATGCCGTCAAAGTACCGTTGATCTCCAACAGGAGTCGGCGTTCGCCATAACTCATCGACAAAGTCTCTGGCATTCTTTTTATTGCTCGCGGATAGGCTGCCCACCGTTGCGGCGGCCACCATGCCGGTGGAGTGACGCGTGGAAAGAGGTTCGCCATCGAGCGTATAGCGATCACTGAAGGTGCTGATTCCCTTTTGGATCAGAAAGCGCTGCACTCTGTCGCTTAACTCGATCTCATGCGGTTCCTTGCGCCACCAGGAATAATCGACCGACCAGTTACTGATGGTCCGCCAAGAATCATAGCCGAACGCAGCCGGCTTGCCATTCCAATCGCGCAGCGGAGAGCCGTCCATGTTATTCCGGTCGGGCGATAGGCCAGTTTTCTGATCAACCACACGATAGAACAGTCCCCGGCTTGCGTCCGCTGCGGTTGCCCAGAACTGCCTGTCTTCCTCGGGCCCCCAGCGCGCAAACAACTCATAGAAGGCGGGCAGATGATAGGAGGGGTCGGTATCGATTGAGTCTTTGCTGGCCAGAAAGCGCACCATAAAGTAGGTTTCGTTGACCATGGGGCCGGAGTACGACGGGCCGCGATTGCCCCCAAAGCCAAAGTGTGGGAAATTCGGGGCGTGCGGTTTTTCGCCACGCTCAATGGCCAGATTAGTGTTCGCTTGCTGCCGCTCGACGTTGTTAGGACTTGTAAAACTGGATGGCGTGGAAGCCATAGGCGGATCATCGGGATGAATCTTGAACGGCTCCGTACCGGAAACAATGGGGTGGTGCCGCATTTCCCGCAAGATGCGCTCCGCCTGTTCCTGGTAGTTGTAGATGCCCGTTCCATTTCCCCAGCGATGAGCGGCGAACAGTAACGCCATTGCGTAATACTGCTCGCCATCCGGAGCTGGCCCCGTCGATCGCGGAGTACCGTCGGTGTTCATGGACCAGGCATAGTACCCCACGTTCGGATTCTGCTTGTCCGTGATGAGCATATACGTGTTCGACCAGTTCCACAGCGCATCGAACTCGCGCTTTTTGTCCATTTGAACGGCGATCATCATGCCATAACTCATGCCCTCGGAGCGGGCATCGTTATTGGCCCAATCCGTAATGTATGCGAGCGGTCCGTTCTGGTTCGTGCCGGCTTCGAAATAAACACGCTCAGAGACTGCATCGC
>Ga0187854_10001978_pt1 | contig 18525 bp, 14 predicted proteins | sample June2016WEW_6_15_FD_132445 | JGI IMG/M metagenome (GOLD analysis project Ga0187854, IMG submission 132445) | Peatland microbial communities from SPRUCE experiment site at the Marcell Experimental Forest, Minnesota, USA - June2016WEW_6_150 | ecosystem: Environmental > Terrestrial > Soil >...
AGGCACGCCGCCAGCGTTTATTCTGAGCCAGGATCAAACTCTCCAGTTAAATCCTTAATACCTTTTACTTAGGCCCAGCACACTTATTTGTCCGCTATTTAGTTTCCAAAGAACACGCCCACCGGTTTTTCCGGGAACTTTTTAACATACACGACACCCTAACTCCTGTCAATCGCTATTTTGGGCGTCTGATCTTGGGGCAATCTTTTATATTTATCTGAAACTCGTTCATATATCAACTCTTAAAATGAACCAGTCCCAAAATTTTAGGCAAACTCCACTCACGCAGGCATTCCCGCAAGCATGTGGAACAAACACTAAATCTTCAGAACTTTGAAAGATCGAGGGAAATCTGTGAGAAGCTCGAAGACAGCCAAGTTCCAATATAGCCACCTGATCGGGCATTGTCACGAGAAACTTGAGACGCGGAGGAAAATGAATTGAAGAATTCCGAACTAAGGGATTTTAAATCATTTTCCCCCTAATCTGCACATGCAAGCATTTTTGCAGGATGTCTTGCTTACAATCTGCCTCACATAATCCGGAAGCATCCGTTGACGATTAGTTGACGCATATTCAGGATAAAATTGGTTGACGAACCATTAAAAATTGTGGAAAATCAGAATCACATTCTCACCAAGTCCACAAAATAGCGCAGAATCCTCATTTCGCTGATCAGTTGGAAGTTTTTTCAATTCTTCCGCGAGCTAAACATTCAATCCCCGATTCCCCAAACCTTGTCAACTGGAACGCTTTGAGTACCTGTCATTCCCGCGCGAGAATGATGCCGGGTATCCTTTTGTCTCATTCTTCGAACATAAGGGGTCAAGCCATGCGTATTTCGAGAAGGACATTTCTAAAAGGCTTGGGCGGCGGAATTGCTTCGGCGGGGCTGGTGGAGTCCCCGGAGGCCAAGCAGGACCTGCCGGACTCTGCCGTTTCCACCAAAATAAAGGACGCCCGCGTTACCACCTCCATCTGCCCTTTTTGCGCCGTGGGGTGCGGCCTGATTGCGCATACTATCAACGGGCGACTGGTAAACGTGGAAGGGGACCCCGAAAATCCCATCAACAAAGGGGCGCTCTGCAGCAAGGGACAGGCGGTTTTCGAAGTCGTCACAAGCGAACGGCGGCTGAAGAAAATGCTCTATCGGGCGCCGGGCGCCGACGGCTGGGAGGAGAAGGACCTGGAATGGGGGATTAAAGCGCTGGCCCAGCGCATAAAAACGACGCGTGACGATTCCTTCATCAAAAATTCGGAAGACGGAACGACGGTCAACCGTACCGAGGCCATTGCATCCATCGGTGCGGCATCGCTCAATAATGAGGAATGCTACCTCATCACAAAACTCACCCGGGCGCTGGGCATAGTCTACCTGGAGCACCAAGCCCGGCTTTGACACTCCTCCACCGTGGCCTCGTTGGGGCCTACCTTCGGTCGAGGGGCGATGACCAACCACTGGAACGATATTGCCAACAGTGACTGCGTGCTGATAGTAGGGTGCAATCCCGCCGAAAATCATCCAATCGGGTTCGGCTGGGTTACCAAAGCTATGGACAGAGGCGCTACGCTGATCGTGGTGGACCCGCGGTTTACGCGGTCCGCCGCAAAAGCCGACGTCTATGTCAGACTGCGTCCGGGGACCGATATCGCCCTGTTTAACGGCCTTTGCAACCATGTGATTCAAAACGGGTTTTTCCACCGAGACTACCTGGTCAATTACACCAACGCAGGCTTTGTCGTAAAAGCCGGCTTTTCTTTCGAAAACGGGCTTTTCTCGGGATTCGATGCCGGGAAGCGCTCCTACAACTATGAGTCGTGGGACTACGAAACGGATTCTAACAAAAAGCCTGTGATTGATCCCACCTTAACTCATCCCCATTGTGTATTTCAGTTGATGAAGGAATTTATGGCCCGCTACACCCCGGAAATGGTCGAGGGGGTAACTGGAGTTTCCCGGAAGCATTTTGAAGAGATGGCCGAAATGTACGGGGCAACCGGCCAGCCGGGCAAATCCGGCACGATCCTCTACGCCATGGGCGCCACCCAGCACTCGACGGGCGTCCAGATCATAAGGAGCTACTCGATTCTGCAACTTCTGCTGGGCAATATGGGGGTCGCGGGCGGCGGGATAAATGCGCTTCGTGGTGAGAATAACGTCCAGGGGTCTACCGACATGGGGGTCCTGTTCAACGCATTGCCCGGCTATATATCGATTCCGAGCGAGGCCGCCCACCCCACACTGAAAGAATACCTGGAAAAGGAAACTCCCAATGCAGGCTTCTGGAGCAACAAACCGAAGTTTTTCGTGAGCCTGCTGAAAGCTTTCTGGGGAGACGCCGCCCTGCAGGAAAACGAATTTGCCTACCACTACATGCCCAAAATCGGGAAAGGCTTCCAGGGGGCAGGATATTCCTGGATTCCACTGTTCGAAGCCATGAACGCAGGGACCATCAAAGGCATGCTGGTATGGGGGATGAATCCCGCCGTGAGTTCATCGAATATCAATCAGACATTTCCGGCGCTGGAAAAACTGGAGTGGATGGCCGCCTTCGACCTATGGGAAACGGATACGTCCGTTTTCTGGAAGCGCCCAGGGGCCGCCGCGAAAGATATCAAAACGGAAGTGTTCCTCTTCCCTGCGGCGGATGCACTGGAAAAAGAAGGAAGCGTATCCAACAGCGGCCGGTGGATTCAGTGGCGAGCCCAGGCGTTACAGCCTAATGGGGACGCAAAGAGCGACTTGTGGTACCTCAACCGCCTCGCCATGGAACTCAAGGACCTCTACGCCGAGGACGCCAATGGTGTATGCCCCGAACCGATAGTCCGGCTGGCCTGGAACTATGGCAACCAGGACCCCGATCCTCACCTGGTGGCCAGGGAGATTAACGGATACACCGTAGCAGACCACAAGCAGTTGGCCAATTTCCTTGGGTTGAAAGATGACGGCTCGACGGCCTGCGGATGCTGGATTTATTCCGGGTTCTACCCCGGTGCGAATGCAGGCGACAACAAGGCGGCGAGCCGCGATCCGGCCGATCCGTCAGGACTGGGTTTACACCCCGGGTGGTCTTATGCCTGGCCGGTAAATCGCCGCATAATCTACAACCGATGCTCAGCCGATCCCCAGGGGCAGCCGTGGAACACCGCAAAAACCCTCGTCCGGTGGGACGCCGCATCGCAGACCTGGGCAAAAAACGACGTACCCGATTTCAGATGGATCGATCCGGCCAACAAGGCCAATTTGCCGCCGGAGCAATCGGCCGGGGCGGCCTTTATCATGTTGCCCGAAGGAATGAGCAGACTCTTCGTGCCAAAAGGGCTTTGCAAGGAGGGGCCCTTCCCCGAGCATTACGAGCCTATCGAGGGCTGTTTCACCAACATCATGTCCGCTCAGCAGTCAAATCCCTTAGTAAAGTTATGGAAATCGAAGCTCGCCGAGTTCGCGCAGCTAAGCGATCCGAAATTTCCCCTGATCGCAACCACTTTTAGGGTAACCGAGCACTGGCAAGGCGGCGCCATGACGCGAAATCTCGCGTGCCAGACCGAGCTGCTCTCCGAGATGTTCGTTGAAATCAGCCCCGGCCTTGCAAAAGCCAGGGGCATCAAAATGGGTGATTGGGTCAAGGTAACGAGCGCACGAGGAGAGGTGCCTGCACGAGCCTTCGTTACTTCGCGAATTGGCCCCTGTCGTTGCGGTCCGCCCGGATCTGAGACCAGCTCCGAGATAATCGCCTTGCCATGGCACTTCGGTTTCGCGGGGCTGGCCACCGGAGGGGCCGACCGCAAACGCAACTATTCGGCTAACTCGCTGACGCCCATGGTAGGTGACGCCAACACGATGATTCCCGAATATAAAGTGTTCCTTTGCAACATTCAAAAGGCATGATGAAGCGATTGCATTTGCAAAAGGGTGTGTCGGTCGCCTGCTTCGGAGGATAAGACGATGGTCAATGGGATGTTAATCGATACCACACGCTGTATAGGATGCCGCTCATGCCAGGTGGCGTGCAAGAACTGGAATTCCCTCGCAAGCGTACCGGCGGTTTTCTCCGATTCGGGGAGCAACCCTCGGTACCTGAGCAGCAATACGTTTACTCGTGTCATCTTCCGCGAGGTCGACGGCGCGGAAGGTGAAGTGAAATGGCATTTCGTAAAGCGGCAGTGCATGCACTGTGAGGATCCGGCCTGTGCGAGCGTCTGTCCGGTCGGCGCCATGAAGAAAACCAAACAGGGGCCGGTGACCTACGACGATTCAAAATGCATGGGTTGCCGTTACTGCCTTATGGCCTGCCCATTCCAGATTCCCAAATTCCAATGGGAGTCGGCGGTGCCGCTCGTGCGCAAATGCACCTTTTGTGCGGATCGCCAGGCAATAGGCCTCGCTCCTGCATGTGCCTCCACATGCCCCATGGGGGCACTCGTTTTCGGAGAAAAAGAGGCCCTCGTGAAGGACGCGTGGCGGCGAATCAAGGACCATCCGAACAAATACGTACCACAGGTATACGGAGAAAAGACCGTCGGGGGCGCTTCGATGATGTACCTTTCTTCGGTCCCGTTTGACCTGATCGGGCTGCAACTGAGAGGGCTTAGAACCGATCTCGGCGATGTTCCGTTCACCCTGCAGGGCCGGGAGTGGATGGGCAACGTGCCGTTCATAGCGCTGGCGGTGGGAGGGGCCACCCTCGCACTGTATCGTTTCAACCAGCGCCGGGCCAGGGTGGAGGCCCTTAAGGAGAAAAGCGATGACCGCAAATAAGAAAATCGGTTGGGGCCGGACCATTCTGTATTCGCTCCTTGGTCTGGGGGGTGTCTGCTTACTGGCCAGGCTAATCCTGGGGCTCGGGGCCACCACGAACCTAAACGATTCATATCCTTGGGGATTGTGGATCAGCCTGGACGTTCTCACCGGGGTGGCGCTGGCCAGCGGCGGGTACGTCATGACGCTGATCATCTACGTGTTCAACCTGGAACGGTATCGGCCGCTTCTGCGCCCTGCGAAGCTCTCAGCCTTCGTGGGCTATATCATATTCATGTTCGGGCTTTTCGTGGATTTGGGCACGCCTTGGCGAATATGGCATCCGCTGATCATGTGGAACCCTCAATCGGTCCTCTTTGAGGTCTCCTGGTGCGTGATGCTCTACACTACCGTACTGGGGCTGGATGTTTTCATTTTCGCCCTCGAAAAGCTGCGGGCCGAGACCTGGGTGCGCTTCTTCAGGAACATCTATATCGTGATGATCGTTGCCGGGGTCGTCCTTTCAACCCTGCATCAGTCTTCGTTGGGGGCGCTCTACCTCCTGATTCCGGAAAAAATGTCAGATCTCTGGGCAACCAAGGCGATCAGCATTCTGTTTCTGGTGAGTGCCATAGTCGGCGGACTGGGGGTCATCACTCTGGAGAGTCTGGCCTCTTCCCGCTCTCACGGCACAAAACCCGAAATCGGTATCCTCTCGGGGCTTGCCAGGGGAATGGGGGCGATCATGCTCGTCTATTTTGCCATGAAAACAACGGACGTCGTCATCCGTGGAGTGGACATTCTCCGGTTTGACAACACTCATCTGCTATTTTTTCTGGAAATGCTGATTGCCTTGTTTCTGTCCGTTGTGCTGCTTACAAGCGAGAAGCTGCGCACCAGCGTCACGGGCCTGATGTGCAGTGCTTCGGCAGCCATTTTCTGGGTTGCCCTCACCCGCTTCAACGTAAGCCTCACGGCCTATGCCGGATACCGGGATCAGACCTATTTCCCCTCGCTGATCGAGATAATCATCACCGTCTCCCTTGTGGCTCTGGGAATTCTCGTCCTTGATCTCGCGGCCCGTTACCTGCCGATCTATGAGCCGCACGAACCGGCGGGAGCGGTTTTACGCAAACCCGCAATGGGGTGAGGGGACCGGCAACAGGAACAGCAGCTTATACGGGCAGGTTTACGCGGGGTAGATCGTTGGGAGGGAAAGCGATCAATCCACCTTTACACGGTGGGCCTTTTTCTTCCCGGCTTTCAGCAAAATGGAGCCATCCTTCAGGTGCACTGTGCCAATGCGGAAGTCTTCATCGTTTATGCGGTCTTCATTGACATATGCGCCGCCCTGCCGGATCAGACGACGCGCGGCGCCCCTCGAGCCGCAAAGATCGATTTCGGCAAACAGTTCGAAGGCCGGGATTCCATCTTCAAGGCGTTGCATCCGCAGAATGGAGGTAGGGACGGCATCGGCCTTTTCCCCCGATACTCTCGGTATGTCGCTGGAAGGAAGCAGATCGGGCGGGAGCCGTCTTTGCCCAAAAACAGAGACCGCTGCCTCGAGTGCTGACAGCGCAGTCTCCCTGCCGTGGACAAGCCTGGTCACCTCAAAAGCCAGGATGGATTTGCAAACATTCAGGTCCTGTCCCTCAAGGACGCTTGTGGCCTCTATTTCATCTATCGGAATAAACGTATATAGCTTCAGAAAACGCGTCACATCACGGTCGTCCGTATTTATCCAGTACTGATAGAAATCGAAAGGACTGGTTTTCTCGGCGCTGAGCCATACGGCCCCGGCCGCCGTTTTCCCCATCTTGGCGCCCGATGCGGTGGTAAGGAGCGGAAAAGTAAGAGCATGGGCGCTCTTGCCGAGCTTTCTGCGTATAAGTTCAATTCCAGCAACGATATTTCCCCACTGGTCGTCGCCGCCCATCTGGAGGCAGCAGTCGCATTTTTGCGCCAGATAATAGAAATCATATGCCTGGAGCAGCATATAATTGAATTCGATGAAATTGAGACCGGTTTCCAGGCGAATCTTGTAACTTTCGGCTGCTAGCATTCGGTTTACGCTGAAGTGCCTGCCGATATCCCTCAGGAATTCAATGTAGCGAAGATCGACCAGCCAGTCGGCATTGTTGAGAAGCAGCGCCTTACGATCGCTGAAATCCAGAAAACGTGAGAGCTGCTTCTTGAGGCAGCCAACATTCAGCTCGATTTGTTCCAGCGTTAAGAGCTGACGCATTTCGGTCTTGCCGCTGGGATCTCCCACAAGACCCGTGCCCCCCCCGACAAGAACTATTGGGCGATGCCCCTGGCGCTGCATGTGCGCAAGAGCCATAATTGGAACGAGGCTCCCGACATGCAGGCTGTCTGCGCTCGGATCGAACCCGATGTAGCAGGAGGCAGGTTTGGACAGATGCAGCTTTAACTGGTCAACGTTTGTAGCCTGAGCCACAAACCCGCGGTCGTTCAGAATATCGAAGACGTTCGCCACTTTGAGAATCCCGCACTCCGGTTAAAGGATAACCAAATGGATTATTTCGCGTATTCTACAGCCCTGGTTTCCCGAATGACCGTAACCTTGATCTGGCCGGGGTAGGTAAGTTCGCTCTCTATTTTCTTGGCGATGTCGCGGCTGAGCAGGGCGACATCGGCGTCTGCAACGACATTGCTTTCGACTACAATGCGCAGTTCCCTGCCGGCCTGGATCGCATAAGCTTTGCTGATGCCGTTGAAAGAACCCGCAATCCGCTCGAGATCTTCCAGGCGCCTCACATATGTTTCGAGGAGCTCTTTTCGAGCGCCCGGCCGAGCCCCTGATAGAGCGTCGGAGGCCTGGACGAGAATGGCGATGATGTCCTCTGCCGGAATATCTTCATGGTGGGCCGCTATCGCGTGTACTATTGCCGGACTCTCAGAGTACCTTCTGGCAAGGTCGGCCCCTAATGCAGCGTGAGGGCCTTCCATTTCGTGGTCGACGGCCTTTCCGATATCGTGCAGAAGGCCCGCCCGCCTGGCGTGTTTTTCGTTGAGGCCAAGCTCGGCGGCCATTATTCCACATAGAAATGAGACCTCTCTCGAATGTTGGAGTACGTTCTGAGCGTAGCTCGTGCGGAATTTTAACTTGCCGATCAGCTTTATCAGCTCCGGATGAATGCCGTGAACACCAACATCGAATGCCGCCTGCTCGCCGGCCTCGCGAATTGATGTCTCTATTTCGATATTTACCTTTTCTACGATTTCTTCGATCCTCGCGGGATGAATCCTGCCATCGGATATGAGTCTTTCAAGTGAAACCCTTGCCACCTCGCGCCTTATGGGGTTAAAGCCCGACAGTATCACCGCTTCGGGGGTATCGTCGATAATCAAGTCCACCCCGGTTGAGGCCTCTATGGCACGGATGTTTCTGCCCTCCCTTCCTATAATGCGTCCCTTCATTTCTTCGTTAGGAAGGTTTACTACTGAGACAGTCTTTTCAGCGACGTAGTCACCGGAGTATCTTTGGATCGCCAGCGAGATAATGTCTTTGGCTTTTCTGTCACCAGTTTCACGCGCTTCGGTTTCAATCTTTTTGACAATCAGAGCAGCCTCGTGACGGGCTTCGTTTTCAACGGAATGCAGCAGTATCTCTTTGGCTTCCTGTGCAGACATTCCAGAGATGCTTTCGAGCTTTGTTCTCTCATCCTTCAGTACGGACTCCAATTCCTTTTCCCGGTCGATCAAATCCTTTTCCAACTGCGCTACCTGCTTTTCACGCTTGCTAAGGGCAGATTCCTTTTTGTCGACTCCTTCGGCCTTACGATCAAGGTTTTCTTCTTTTTGCAGAATTCGCCTTTCGAGGTTCTGGAATTCTTTCCGGCCTTCTTTGGACTCTTTATCGAACTCCAGTTTCATTTGGAATAGGCTGTCCTTGGCCTGAAGGATCGCCTCTTTTTTGATTGTTTCAGCCTCTTTTTTAGCATCCGCGACCAAATTTCGAGCGTCGTTTTCAAATTTGCGTTGCTTTTTTTCCAGCCAAAAGTACCTGATAAGGTACCCTGAGGCCCCGCCTGCAAGCAGTACAACAATAACTAACAGCGCCAAGTATATATAACTCATTAGTTCAGTTTCCTTTCGGATTCCAGGAACCCAAAGCGCACTTGCAAACCGTCGGCTCAACGAACGGAGGCGGGTGATACAATATCGAGCCTTTGAGCCGGCAGTTTCCGACCGGAAAGGGTTTTTCTTAGTTTCTTCATTTTGTTCCCGCAAAGGCGGGATCAGTCTTCAGGTTTACCGCAGAGAGTAAACTGAGATGCATGCTGGAGGATTCCAGACCGTCGAAAGACGTCTTGAACCCCGAAAAAGGAGAGAAGACAAGAAAGGCAATGCCCCCGCTTTGTGCCGTGTTGGCAGGTGGTCTAGAACCTGATAGTTCAGGTGGGCGCCCTATAACTCCTTCAGGCTTTCAGCCAAAGCTGACATGCACACCAGAGCCAGGCAGGGCCCCCGTTCAATTTATGTTGGCTCTGAAACATTCTGCCAATCACGTGCACAGCAGGGACAAACCGTAAAAATTTCATCAGCCCGATTTATTCTTTCAGCCCTTCCGTGCCGCACATCCTAATTCAGAGTACGGCACTCAAGCCGGAGTCAAAAGTTTGGTATTTTTGCCAAATAATTCGGTAGTGAATGACCGGTTAAGCCTATCTCATTTCTTCCAGTTTCAGACGGTCCGAAGCGTTTTCCCCCACATTCGCCAGTTGTATGGCTAAACACTACAACGGCCGCATTCATCTGTCTTCTTGCGGCTCCACATCACACGTCCGGCAAATGCCGGCAAAGCATCAAAATCCGCACTCAGCCCTATTTTAGTCAAAAGGTGCAAGGATAGTCAAGTTTGATTATGGTATGAAGCACAGGCCAAACTGACCGGGAGCATTTCGAGAGGCGCACACAACAAAAAAGCCCCCCGGAACGAGGGGGGCCTGTCAATTGAGATTTGAATGCGCTACTGTCTCTCGGAGACCTTCAGGCGCGCCATTGCTCTTTGCAGAGCAGCCTGGGCGCGCGCAAAGTCAAATTTCTCTCTGACTTCGGCAATCCGCCTTTCAGCTCTTTCCCTGGCTGCCCTGGCGCGGATAACATCGATTTCTACGGCCGCCTCGGCTGCGGGAGCCAGAATAGTAACTTGATTATTCAAAACCTCGGCGTAGCCTCCCATTATGGCCACGTGCAGGTAAGCGGCGCCGACCCGGTACCGTAGCTCTCCGACCTTGAGCTTGCAAAGGAAGGGGATGTGACCGGGGAGTACGCCAAATTCGCCCAATTCTCCAGGCGCCACAACAATGTCGACCATTTCGCTGAGAACTTTTCTCTCCGGCGTAACGATTTCCAGCAAAATTTTCTCGGCCATACGCTCACCATCTTCTTATGTTAGGTTAGTTTCCGTCCGCAAAGGGTTTTTCAGGTTCTCCGCCCTGGGGCGGAACTAATGTACGTCTCTGCGGCAACCCAACGGTTTAGACGCCGGGGCAAAAAAGTTCCGGCTAAACGTCTCGCAGGGCTTGGAAAACAGATTATCCATCCTTGTCGAATCAGAATCCCGCCTGGTTCAAAACCTCACAACAGGTCTGGCGGACTCATCCGGCGTTTCCGGATGACGCTAGGCTGCTTCGGACATCTCTTTGGCCTTTGCAACCGCTTCCTCGATGGACCCGACCATATAGAAAGCCTGCTCCGGAATATCGTCATACTTGCCTTCGCAGATTTCGTGGAACCCCCTGATGGTATCTTCCATCTTCACGTATTTTCCAGCAACGCCCGTGAAGGTCTCCGCGACGTGGAAAGGCTGCGACAGAAAGCGCTGGATTCTCCTGGCCCTGGCGACGGTGATCTTGTCTTCGTCCGAAAGCTCGTCCATGCCCAGAATAGCGATGATATCCTGCAGGTCCTTGTACTTCTGGAGAATCTGCTGTACTTCGCGCGCCGTGAAGTAGTGATCGGAGCCAAGAACATTGGGGTCAAGAATACGCGAGGTGGAGTCAAGCGGGTCCACCGCAGGGTAAATTCCGAGCTCGGCGATCTGCCGAGAGAGAACGACCGTACCGTCAAGGTGGGCGAAGGTCGTTGCGGGCGCCGGGTCCGTGAGGTCGTCAGCCGGTACGTAAACGCACTGTACCGACGTGATCGATCCCTTGTTGGTCGACGTGATTCGCTCCTGCAATTCACCGAGGTCGGTACCCAAGGTCGGCTGATATCCGACGGCGGAAGGCATGCGGCCGAGCAGCGCGGAAACTTCAGCGCCCGCCTGGGTAAACCGGAAAATGTTGTCAATGAACAGAAGAACGTCCTGGCCTTCGACGTCGCGGAAATATTCGGCTACCGTAAGCCCGGAAAGCGCAACACGTGCACGGGCCCCTGGAGGCTCGGTCATCTGGCCGTAGACCAACCCGGCACGGGGAAGAACCCCTGAATCCTTCATTTCGTGATAGAGGTCGTTTCCTTCACGGGTCCGTTCGCCAACGCCGGCAAAAACCGAGATGCCGCCGTGCTGCATGGCTATGTTATGGATCATCTCCATCATAACGACGGTTTTCCCAACGCCTGCACCGCCGAACATGCCCATCTTGCCGCCGCGAGGAAAGGGAACGAGCAGATCGATAACCTTTACGCCGGTCTCGAGGACTTTAACCGAGGTATCCTGCTCGGTAAAGGCAGGCGCAGAGCGGTGAATCGGCATGTATGTGTCGGTCTGGATCGGGCCGAGCCCATCCACAGTCCTGCCCACCACGTTGATAACGCGACCGAGGACCGGTTTGCCGACCGGCATCATGATCGGCTTTCCGGAATCTTTAACCGGCATGCCGCGCACGAGGCCGTCCGTCAAATCCATCCCGATGGTGCGCACAACATTGTCACCCAGATGCTGGGCCACTTCGAGGACGAGATTGTCTTCCTCGGAACTAAGTCCGGGACTGCTTACAAACAGGGCCGTCTGGAGCGGAGGGAGCTTTCCCTCTTCAAATTCGACGTCCACAACGTTTCCAATAACCTGTACGATTTTGCCCATATTCATGGGTCTGTATCCTCCTTGATCTATTTCTTGAGGGCCTCGGCGCCGCCGACTATATCCATCAATTCCTTGGTAATTCCCGCCTGCCTTGCCTTGTTATAGGTAAGGGTCAGAGTCCTTACCAGTTCCTTACAATTGCTGGTCGCATTCTCCATGGCAGCCATACGTGCGGCGTGTTCGCCCACGCAGGTCTGGTACAGACTCTCCAGAACTTGCACATAGATATAATCTGGCAGCAGATCGGTCAGCAGTGCCTGATGAGAAGGCTCAAACAGGTACTCGAAAGCTTTTTCCCCCCCCTGCTGTACGGCAGCGGTGATGGGAAGGAGCCTGACAACCGCGGGCTGCTGCTTAGCTATGCTGATAAAGTGACTGTAGAGTATGTAGACTTCGTCCGCCCCGCCGGTTTCAAACAGCTCGATCAGTTCGCTCCCCAGGCGACGGGCATCCTCGTATGCGACCTTATTGAGCAATCCGGTACGGCTATCTCGAACGTTAACGGGCCGCCGCTTGAAATAATCTCTGGCCTTTCTGCCTGCATTGATGAGACTTACCTCAATGCCTTCGGCTTTCCTGGCCTTGATAAACTTTTCGGCCGCCACCAGCAGGTTGGTATTGAAACTTCCGCAAAGACCCCGGTCTGCGGTAACCAGCAGAAGCTCAACCTTTTTGACTTCCTCCTTGGGCGTGAGCAGAGCGTATTCACTGGCATCCTCCACCCCCGCTGCAAGCCGTCCGATGAATTCCCGGAACTTAAGCGCATATGGGTGGAATTTCTCCATATTCTGCTGGGCGCCGCGAAGTTTGGCCGCGGCTACCATATTCATAGCCTTGGTAATCTGCGAGGTCTTCCTGACGGCTTCTATCTTTCTCTTTATATCTCTTAGAGTTGCCATGTCTCATCTGTCCTCTGGTTTATTCCGAGGCCCTTAGGCCTGGAAAACCCCCGCAAATTCTTTCAGGGCTGCAGCCATTTTCTCGTCGAGAGAATCCCCGATGATGTTCTTCTCTTTTATTTCGGCGAAAATCTCCGGGTATTTCCGTTCGACGAAAGCCAACATCTGCTGCTCGTACTGTCCGACCTTTTCAACAGGAATCGTATCAAGAAAACCCCTGGTACCCGAATAAAGAGACATGATCTCTTTTTCAGCAGGCATGGGCTGATACTGGGGTTGCTTGAGCAGTTCGACCAGGCGCATGCCGCGGTTCAACTGGGCCTGAGTCGATTTGTCGAGGTCGCTTCCAAACTTCGCGAAAGCCTCGAGTTCACGGTACTGGGCCAGCTCGAGGCGCAACTTTCCGGCTACTTGCTTCATCGCCTTTGTCTGCGCGGCGCCGCCAACGCGTGAGACCGATAGGCCTACGTTAATAGCCGGACGAACACCGGCGAAGAAAAGAGAGGGTTCGAGATAAATCTGGCCATCGGTAATCGAAATAACGTTTGTGGGTATGTAGGCCGAGACGTCGCCGGCCTGGGTCTCGATGATAGGCAAGCCCGTGAGCGAACCGCCTCCGAGTTCCTTATTGAGCTTGGATGAGCGCTCCAAAAGTCTGGAGTGATTGTAGAAAATATCGCCGGGATAAGCTTCGCGGGCGGGCGGGCGGCGCAGAAGCAGCGAAACCTGCCGGTAAGCGGTAGCCTGCTTTGAGAGATCATCGTAGATGATGAGGGCATGTCCGCCTTTGTCGCGATAGTATTCGCCCATAGATGTTCCGGCATAGGGTGCTACAAACTGGAGCGCGGCCGGGTCGCTCGCAGTGGCGGCCACAACGATCGTGTAATCCATCGCGCCATGCTTGCGAAGCGTTTCAACTACCTGCGCAACGGTGGATTTTTTCTGGCCGATTGCGACGTAAATACAGATTATGCCGCTGTCTTTCTGATTGATTATAGCATCGACTGCGATGGCCGTCTTGCCGATCTGGCGGTCACCGATTATGAGTTCGCGCTGCCCCCGGCCGACCGGAGTCATTGCGTCGATTGCCTTTAGACCGGTGTACATCGGCTCGTGAACGGACTGCCTCGCGATAACACCCGGAGCTATGACCTCGATTCTGCGGAATTCGGTTGCCGCGATGGGACCTTTGCCATCAAGCGGGTTTCCAACCGAGTCTATAACCCGGCCGAGAACCGCATCACCAACCGGAACTTCGGCGATACGACCCGTGCGCCTGACCTCGTCGCCCTCTTTGATGTTGAAGTCTTCGCCCATGATGGCGACACCCACATTGTCCTCTTCGAGGTTGAGGGCCAGTCCGTAGATATTTCCATGCGGCGTAGGGAACTCAAGCAATTCCATTGACATGCACTTTTCAACTCCGTAAACACGGGCAATACCGTCGCCTACGGAGAGCACCCGTCCGGTCTCGCTGAGATCGACCTTTTTCTCGTAATCCTTGATCTGCTCTCTGATGATTTGGCTGATTTCTTCTGCTCTGATTTCCATTTATCCTACCGCACCCCTCTTCAAAGATTCTTTAAAATTGAGCAACTGACGCTTTACGCTGCCATCTAAGACAAAGTCGCCGATCTGAGCAAAAACTCCCCCAAGCAGAGAAGTATCCTTCTCAAATTCGACGACAATCTTCTTTCCGATTCTCTTCTCCAAAGCCGCAGAAATCTCGTCGATCTCGGCTGCCCCTAACTCAAAGGCTGCTTTGACCTTTGCCCTCGAGATATTGGAATATTCGTCCATTAACCTGTGGTAGTAGTCAACAATTTCGGGCAGGTGCTGTATACGCTTTTTCTCGATCAGAAGATTTAAAAAGCTGTCCATGATCGGCGAGAGTTCCAACTGGGCGGCCACTTTCTGGAAAAGATTCTTTTTCGCGGCTTCCGGGTAAAGAGGATTCCGCAGAGCGTTTCCGAGATCGGGTAGATCTTTGATGACATCGTTGAAGCCGTCCAACTCCGTTCCATACTGTTCGATAGCCTTTTTCTCCTGAGCCAGATTGAACAGGGCCTTTGAATACCGTTTCGCAATGACTTGCTTTTTCACTTCGCCTCCACCACCTTGGTCATAAATTCACGGACCAGACGTTGCTGATCCTTAGCCTTCATTTGTTTTTGGATAATATCCTGGGCGGCGGCTACGGACAGCTCGGCCACTTCGTCCTTTAGACTGTCGCGAGCAGCCTGTATCTCTTGCTGAATGGCAACCTGAGCCTGCTGTTGTATGTAATCAGCCTCCCGGTGGGCAGCCTCAATAATTTTTTTCCTTTCGGCCTCGCCTTCCGCAATCAGTTCATCAACAATTTTTCTCGTATCCTCTTCAAGGGAGCCGAGCTTGGCTCGCGCCTGTGAATATTCGGCCCTGGCTTCAGAGGTCTTGGCATCCAGGTCGGAAAGCAAACGTTGAATCTCTTCCCTGCGTGAGGTGAGGAAGTTGGCAGCAGGCTTTCTGAGAAGCTTTACCAGGATAACAGCCACAATAACAACGGCGACCGTACGATATGCAAAATCAATCCAATTCAGGTCGTGGCCCCCTTCGGCCTCCGAGGCAAAAGCGTTGCTCAGCCACGCGAAATAGAGCACTATCCCCAAAAGGGGCGCAAAGTGCCTGGATCTCATAATCTTTCCATTAAGACTCGCACGCATTTAAATCGTCCTCCCCAGAATCTTCTGCGCCAGTTCAACAGAAAAGGACTTCACCTGTTGCTTGAGCTCCTTTTGAGCGACCGCGATATCCTCCTTAATCTTTTGGCGCATTTGCTGAAGCGTTGCCGCCGTCTTCTCCGAAGACTGGCGCAGCAGTTCCTTCTCCTGCTCATAGCCGGAGGCCTTGAGCTCCTGAATTCTCTCAGCCCCCGTTATCCTGGCGTCCTGAAGCTTCCGGTCGTATTCCAGGAGCGCGCCTTGCGCCTGTGCTTCCAGGCTTTCGATACCTTCCTGTTTTTGTGAAATCAGTTTCTTTCTCTGCGCCACTATCCGCCGGATCGGACGGTACAAAACGAAGTTCATCAGGAAGAGAAAAATCAGGAAATTGGCCATCTGGATAAAAAGCGAGATATTAATGTCAATCATATTACCCTATCCTCCTCGTTGACTGCCGGCAAATAAGCACCCACGATCTGGATTTTCCGTGCCCTGAAGGGGCTATATAAATTAGCCCAAGGTCAGGAACGTAACAATGGGGAGAATAGACCCCCCAATAATACCCTGAAGCGCATGAACCAAAAATCACAAGCAAATTTGGGCCCGCTCGCTCGGCTACTCAAATAAAACGGATAAAGCTGAGATCTCAAGCAACCACCGGACCTTTAGTATGGGCGAGGTTACTAGCACAGCTCAAGAGCATTGGCAAGCGAAAAGTATGAGAAGAATCAGCTAATTAATAATAAGAAACGATTGTAATGTTTCGCACATTATTCCGAGCTTTTAGTGCGTTTGGAATACGTAGCGACGCATGCTTACATTTTCTATCAACCCGATTGCCAGACACAGGGTAATGAGCGAGGAGCCGCCGTAACTCACGAAAGGAAGTGTAATTCCCACTACCGGGAGCACTCCGATCACCATGCCAATATTGATGAACGCCTGCCAAAGAATGAGGGCGCTCATCCCAACCACAATGAGGGAACCAAACCTGTCCCGCGATCTTGTTGCAACCCTCAGTGTAAGAAAAATAAGCAGGCAGAACAAAAGAATGAGAACGGCGGACCCTACAAAACCCCATTCTTCGGCCCAAACTGAAAAGATGAAATCCGTATGTTTTTCAGGCAAGAAATGAAGTTTGTTTTGAGTCCCGTTAAGGAAGCCTTTCCCCCAGAGCATTCCAGAACCAATAGCGATCTTGGATTGCCTGATATGGTATCCGGCGCCAAGGGGGTCAAGGTCGGGACTAAGGAGTATCAGGATACGGCGCTTCTGATAAGGTTTAAGGACGTGTTCCCACACGGGCACGATGAGTGGAATGACAGTCAAAATGAAAACGGCCAGGTATCTCCAGCGGACTCCCACGAAAAGGATCATCGTGACTGCAATGGCCATCAGCGAGATCGCCGTGCCAAGATCGGGTTCGGCAAGAACCAGCAACACCGGGAAAACAACGAAGCCCACAGGGGAAATCAGTTTCTTAATGGCCGGGAAGCTGCTCATCTCCTGCGACGAAAAATAGCTGGCGAGCTGAATCACAATAATCACCTTCATAAATTCAGAGGGCTGGAACTGAAAGCCTGCGATTTCCAACCACCGTTTCGAACCATGCACTTCCTTTCCGACCGCGAGGACAACCACAAGAAGAAGAAAAATCAAACCATAAAGCCACGGGCTGAGGGACCTGAGCCTCTGATAATTGATAAAGAGCGAACCGGCCAGGACGGCAAAACCAATGGTGAACCATATAACCTGCTTTACAAACAGATTGTTGGTCGGCCGGGCTTGAATCTGATGATATAGGGCGCTGTAAATGCTAAGCAGCCCGATGCATATAATCGCCAGCAAAGCCCAGATTATGGACCAATCAAAATTTTCGATCAGACGCCTATCCATCATAGCGAATAAAAGCCTTCTGAAGTTCTGCAAACCAGCCTGGAAAGCCAATAGACCAATTTCTACTCTCCGAGCGGTTTCTCCGCGTTTTTCAAATAGGCCATGATGACCTTCTGGACCAGCGGGGCTGCAACCGATGCCCCGTGGCCGCCATGCTCGATTAGGGCAGCGACGCATATCCTGGGGTCCGAAGCAGGCGCGTAGCCCACGAACCATGCGTGATCCCTGTCTTTGGACTTGGTCAGCTTTTCGAGCAGTTTTCTGTTCGCCCCCTGAGCCACCTGCACGACCTGCGCGGTACCGGTCTTGCCTGCAATATGAACTACCGGGTCCCGTATAAGATGGCCCGTTCCCCTCGGGTCTTCAACAACACCCGACAAAGCCTTCTTCACAAGATCGAACCAGCACTGTTCGATGGGAATCTTGCGCTTCAATCTGGGTTTGATTTCATCTATTTCATTCGAGGAACCGCCCTCGATTCTTTTCACAACGTAGGGCTCCCAGAGTTTCCCGCTGTTGGCGATTGCAGCGTACCCCAAAGCCATCTGGAGTGGTGTGACCAAGTCAAATCCCTGCCCTATGGATATGGAGATAGTTTCACCCTTCTGCCATGGAATGCCGGTGGCCTGTTTTTTCCACCACGAGGTAGGGACAAGCCCTGGATGTTCTCCCTGGAGGCCTATCCCCGTTCTTTCCCCAAGCCCGAACATTGCCACATTCTGAGCCAATCTATCAACGCCAAGTTTGAGGCCCGTTTGATAAAAGAAAACGTCGCAGCTCTCGATTATCGCCCTTTCCACTGACAAAGAGCCGTGGCCATGCTCTTTCCAGCAACGGTACATATGATCAGCGAATTCAAGGTAGCCGGGACAGGTGAAGGTGGAACTCGAGCTAATCACACCTTCATGGAGTGCCGCAAGAGCTACAAAGGGCTTGTAGGTGGAGCCGGGCGGATAACCAGCCCCGCAGCCGCGGTTCAGTAGAGGATGACGCGGATCTTTGCTCAGCGCAAACCATTCATCCTTGCTAAGTCCACGAATGAACTTTTCCTGATCGAAAGAAGGGCTGCAGGCGAATGCCAGGACCGCTCCGTTGGTTGGGTCTACAGCCACGATCGCGCCCGTCTTGTCATCGAGCAGTGACTCGACGGTTTTCTGAAGATCCATATCGAGAGTGAGCCACAGGTTGTGGCCGGCAATAGGCAGATGTTCTTCGAGCAGGCGGACCCTTCTGCCGACG
>Ga0187854_10001984_pt1 | contig 18483 bp, 20 predicted proteins | sample June2016WEW_6_15_FD_132445 | JGI IMG/M metagenome (GOLD analysis project Ga0187854, IMG submission 132445) | Peatland microbial communities from SPRUCE experiment site at the Marcell Experimental Forest, Minnesota, USA - June2016WEW_6_150 | ecosystem: Environmental > Terrestrial > Soil >...
CCGCGCACCGGTGCTGGAGGTGACCTCGGAGGCGCACAACGAGACCGGCCCGATGATGATGCTCGAGTGCTCCATCGGCGTGAGCGCGGGCGGCGGCTTCTACCTGACGCCGCAGGCCGATCCCTCCGACGGGCTGCTCGACGTCTGCCTCATCCGGAAGGTGGGCCTGCTCAAGTTCCTGCGGTACGTGCCGCTGGTGCTCAAGGGCACGCACGTGACCCTCGACGAGGTGGCGATGTTCCGCACGCCGTCGCTCCGGATCCGCTCGACGGCGCAGCCGCTGCTGCTGCACCTCGACGGCGAGCTGCGCCAGCCGGAATCGCCCGAGATCGAAGTGACGCTCGAGCCCAGGCGCCTGCGCGTGCTGGTGGGGCGATGACGCGCTGGCTCGTCGTTCTCGCCCTCGCGGCCGCGCCGCTCGCCGCGCAGAACCCGCCCGCGGCGCCGCCCCCGCGGCCGGCGGCCGCGGACACTGCGCCCCGCGACACCGCGGCGCAGCAGCCGACCCGGGGCGACTCCGTGCGTCCGGTGCCGCCGGTCACGCCCTTCGGCGCGTTCCTGCGCTCGCTCGCCATCCCGGGATGGGGGCAGGCGCGGCTGGGGCGGAACGTGACCGGAGGGATCTTCCTGCTGTGGGAGGGCGTCTGTGAGACCATGGTGTGGAAGACGGTGTGGCAGCTCAAGTACGCGCGCGAGCGCGGGAAGTTCGTCGCCTCGCACACCCAGGAGCGCGAGGACTGGATCGTGATGCTCGTCTTCAACCATCTGCTCGCCGGCGCCGAGGCCTACGTCTCGGCACACCTCTACGACTTCCCGGCGGCCCTCAAGGTCCGGGCGCTGCCCGGCGGCCGCACCGGGGTCGGACTGAGCGTGCCGCTCAAATGAACCGCCGCCCCATCGGCGTCTTCGACTCGGGCATCGGCGGGCTCACCGTCGTCCGGGAGTTGATGCGCCAGCTCCCCCACGAGTCGCTCATCTACTTCGGCGACACGGCGCGCGTGCCGTACGGCAACAAATCCCCGGAGACGGTGCGGCGGTTCAGCCGCGAGATCCTGGGTTTCCTGGTCGAGCGCGACGTGAAGCTGGTGGTGGTGGCGTGCAACACCGCCAGCGCGCACGCTCTCGAGGAGCTGCAGCGCCTGGCCACCGTGCCGGTCGAGGGCGTGATCGAGCCCGGCGCGCGCGCCGGCGTGGCGGCGAGCCGGAGCGGCCGGATCGGCGTGATCGGCACCGCCGGCACCATCGCGAGCGGCGCCTACGAGCGGGCGATCCGCGCGGCGGACGGGAAGGTGGACGTCACCGCGCGCGCCTGCCCGCTCTTCGTGCCGCTGGTCGAGGAAGGGTGGCTGGACCATCCCGCCTCCCGGTTGATCGCCGAGGAGTACCTCGCCCCCCTCCGGGAGCACCGCATCGACACGCTGGTGCTGGGCTGCACGCACTATCCGCTGCTGAAGCCGCTCATCGCCGACGTGCTGGGCCCGTCCATCACGCTGATCGACAGCGCCGAGCAGACGGCGGCCGCGGTCTCCCGCGAGCTGGCGGCGTCCACCCTGCACGCGCCCACGACGCAGTCGGGACGCGTCCACTTCGTCGTGTCCGATGCGCCTCAACAGTTTGTGAAGGTGGGACAGAGGTTCTTGGGGGAGCGGGTCAAAGACGTCGAGGTGCTGGCGTTGGGTGAGACGTGAGAAGACGCCTTTCACTTCTCACCGAGGCTTCTCACTTCTCACTTTTCGCCGTCTCACCCCTCACGCCTCACTTCTCACTTTTCCCATTTCAAGAGCCTGATCTCCTTCTCCGTCACGAGCGCGTAGTGCCGGTCCACCATCCACTGCCCGGCATTGAGATAGAACCGTCCCGGCCCGTGCTCGACCAGGCGCTGCCGATGCGTGTGCGCCATGATCACCAGCCCCAGCTCGGGCCGCCGGTCCAGCACGGCGAGCGCATACGCCTCCTGCGCCGCCGCGGCGCGGGCGATGGCCTCCTCCGACCGGTTCCCCTCCGCCAGCCCGCCTGACAGCCGGTCCGCCAGCCAGAAGCCGAGATTGGGCGGCAGCAGCCGGAACGTGCCGACGGTCAGCGGATGCCTTGTGACCCGGTGGATGATCCGTCCGCCCAGCTTGGTCTCGACCAGACCGTCCCCGTGCACCACCCACGACCGGCGGCCCGCCAGCTCCATCTCCGCCCCTTCCGGGTGGAAGGCGATGCTGAGGTCCTTGTCCCAGAACGAGCCGCCCCAGCGGTCGTGGTTGCCGCCGAAGAAGTGCACTTCCACGCCCTGCTCGACCAGCGCGGCGAGCCGGGCGATGGTCAGGAACGGGCGCCGCGGGATCACCGCCCGGTACTCGAACCAGAAGTCGAACAGATCGCCCATGATGACGAGCCGGCGGGCGAGGGAAGGGACGGCCCGGAGGAACGTATGGAACGCCCGCTCGTCCGCTTCCGCGGCGGATCCGAGGTGCGCATCCCCGACGACGACGACCGGTCCGGCGCTCACGGGGCACCAAGATGCGAGCGCCGCCGAAGGGGCGCAAGCGTTTGCTACGATTGACTTTTCGCGCGGGAGCACCTATCGTAGCACGGCATCTTTCAAAACCGTGCCACCTGGGGGAGAAGCCATGCCACTTGAAGCGCTTGGGCTCATTGAGACCAAGGGCCTCGTCGGCTCGATCGAGGCGGCGGACGCCATGGTCAAGGCCGCCAACGTCAAGCTGATCGGCAAGGAGAAGGTGGGCGGCGGGTACGTGACCGTGTTCGTGCGCGGCGACGTGGGGGCGGTGAAGGCCGCCACCGACGCCGGCGCGGCAGCCGCCGAGCGCGTCGGCGAGCTGGTCTCGGTGCACGTGATCCCGCGCCCGCACGCGGAACTGGAGCTGATCCTCCCGCAGTCCAGCTCGGAGTAGCACCGTGTCCTGGACCGAGCAGGCCCTCGGCCTGATCGAGACCAGGGGGTTGGTCGGCGCGATCGAAGCGGCCGATGCCGGAATCAAGGCCGCTCCGGTCACGCTCCTCGGCTCCGAGCGGGTGGACGCCGCGCTGGTCACCATCCTCTTCGCGGGGGACACGGCGTCGGTCAAGGCCGCGGTGGACGCAGGCTCCGCCGCCGCCTCGCGCGTCGGTCAGCTGGTCTCCGCGCACGTCATCCCGCGCCCCGATCCGCAGCTGGACGCCCTCGAGCACGACACGGAGGACGGGAATGGCGGCCGGCCGTCCGTCCCGCTCTCGGAGATGAAGGTCGTCGAGCTGCGGCACCGCGCCCGCCAGATGAAGGACTTCCCCCTCAAGGGCCGCGAGCTGTCGAGCGCCAACCGCGATGAGCTGCTGGCGCTGTTCCGCCGGCTGGGGCACAGCACATAGGCGCGGCTGAAGGGCGCTGATGGATCGCGATCTCGCGTCCGTCCAGGAGGCCCGCGACCTCGTCCGCCGTGCGGACGAGGCTCAGCGGGCCTTCGTGCGCGCGACCCAGGCCGAGACCGACCGGGTGGTGGAGGCGATGGGGCGCGCGGCGTCGGCGGAGGCGGAGCGGCTGGCGCGGCTCGCGGTGGACGAGACCGGCATGGGCCGGTACGAGGACAAGATCCTCAAGAACCGCTTCGCCTCCGACGACGTGCTCCGCTACATCCTGCCGCTCAAGACCGTCGGCATCATCCGGGACCTCCCCGAGATCAAGGTGAAGGAGCTGGCGGTCCCGATGGGGGTGGTCGCCGCCCTGATCCCGGTGACGAATCCGACCTCCACGGCGATCTACAAGGCGCTGATCAGCGTGAAGGGGCGCAACGCGATCGTGATGAGCCCGCACCCGCGGGCGGTGAAGTGCATCAACGAGGCGGCGCGGATCATGGCCGACGCGGCCGAGCGCGCGGGGGCGCCGCGGGATCTCGTGCTGGCGATGTCGGCGCCGACGCTGGAGGGAACGCAGGAATTGATGCGCCACCCGAAGACGGCGGTGATCCTCGCCACCGGCGGCTCGGACATGGTGCGCTCCGCGTACAGCTCCGGGAAGCCGGCTTTCGGCGTGGGCCCGGGCAACGTCCCCGCGATCATCGAGCGCACCGCCGACGTGGCGAAGGCCGCGGCCGACATCGTGGCGGGGAAGAGCTTCGACAACGGCGTGCTCTGCTCGGCCGAGAACTCGGTCATCTGCGACGCGCCCGTGGACGCGGAGGCGCGCCGGGAGCTGAAGCGGCAGGGGGCGGTGTTTGTGACCGGCGACGCGCGGGACGCGCTGCAGGAGGTGATGCAGGACTCGCGCACCGGCGGCATCTCCCACGCGATCGTGGGCCTGCCGGCGGCGGAGATCGCGGCGCGGGCGGGGCTCGACGTCCCGGCGGACACCCGGGCGCTGGTGGTGGAATGCCAGGCCGTGGGCAAGGACGAGTTCTTCTCGCGCGAGAAGCTCTCGCCCGTGCTGGCCTACTACGTCGAGGACGGGTGGGAGAAGTGCTGCGAGCGCAGCATCGAGCTGCTGCAGTACGGCGGGGTCGGCCACTCGCTGGCGATCCACTCGCGCGACGAGCACGTGATCATGCGGTTCTTCGAGGAGAAGCCCGCGTTCCGCATCCTGGTCAACACGATGGCGGCGATGGGCGCCACGGGGTACACCACTGGGCTCGCCCCCGCGATGACGCTGGGGCCGGGGACGCTCGGGGGCAGCAGCACCAGCGACAACGTCAGCGCCCTCCACCTCGTCAACATCAAGAGATTGGCGTACGAAATCAGACCGTACAGGGGCAGTGAGCAGGGGACGGTGAAGTTGCCAGACGGCAAGTCGGCAGTGGTTACGCAGAAGCCAGTGGAACGGAAGGCGGACAAGGCCCCGGCCGCCGCGCCGCTCTCCGCCGCAGACGTGCGCACGATCGTGGAGGAATTCCTCGGCGCGCGCCAACTCACCCGCCGAGGCACCTGATGGACAAGGACGACGTGCAGCGTCTCTCCGAGAAGATCGCCGCGGCGCTGGACGCCGCGGCGGCCCGCCCGTGGCTGCCGACGCCGGTCCGTCCGGAGCCCCGGGTGCCGACGCCCGGCGCGCTCCCGTCCTTCGCGGGCTCGGCGCAGCTCCTTCCGGACGTCGCTCCGGTCCGCAGGCCGTCGGGCACGCCGCACCACCGCGCCGACTACCCGGCGATGGTGGTGGCCGAGCGCCAGGCCGCGGCGGCGCGCGGGCCCTCGCCGCTCCCGGCAGGCTCCCGGGCCGGCGCGGACCGCGCGGCGACGACGCGCACCGTCCGGGAAGTGACGATCGGTGTCTCGAACCGCCACCTCCACGTGTCGGAGACGGACTTCGCGGCCCTGTTCGGCGCCGGCAAGGGGCTCACCCCCCAGCGCCAGATCTCGCAGCCGGGGCAGTACGCGGCGAGCGAGACCGTGGGCGTCGTCGGGAAGGGCGGCCGCATCGCGGACGTGCGCATCGTCGGCCCCGCGCGCGGGCGCACCCAGCTCGAGCTGTCGCCCGCCGACTGCCGCGCGCTCGGGATCGCGGCGCCCGTCGCGCTCTCGGGGAAGCTCGAGGGCTCCGCGGGCGGCGTGACGCTCGAGGGTCCGGCGGGGAAGGTGACCTTGGAGAGCGGCGTGATCGTCGCGCAGCGCCATCTGCACGTGGCGCCGGCCGACGCGCGCCGCCTCGGCGTGGCCGACGGCGACCGGGTGGCGGTGGAGTGCGGGCCGGCGGGCCGGCGGGTCACGCTGCACGACGTGCTGGTGCGGCTGGGACCGACCCACGCGACCGAGCTGCATCTCGACACCGACGAGGCCAACGCGGCGCAGGCCAGGACCGGCGACCGGGCGCTCGTCGTCGCGACCTCACGCGCCGGCCGACCGTCGGGGCGGCGGCCGCTCCTCACCGAGCGCGACGTCTCGGAGCTCGCCGCCCGCGGCGAGAAGCTGGTGTCGGGCGGTCCGTACCTGCTCACGCCCGCCGCGCGCGATCGGGCCAAGGCGCTCGGCATCTGGCGAGAGGAGCCGTGACGGGCCGACCCGAGTCGTCCGTCGAGTTCCGCGTCCGATACAGCGAAACCGATCAGATGGGGTTCGCGCACCACGGCCACTACCTGGCGTGGTGTGAGATGGCGCGTACGGAACACATGCGGCGCCTCGGGGTGACGTACCGGGAGCTGGAGGAGCGCGGCGCCCGGCTCGCGGTGGCGGATGCGCACCTCCGCTACGGGAAGCCGGCACGCTACGACGACCCGCTCAGGGTGACCGCCTGGCTGACGGACGCTGCCTCCCGGCGACTGACCTTCAGCTACAGGATCGAGCGCATGGACGACGGGGCGCAGCTGGCCACGGCCGAGACGACCCTGGTGTCCATCGACGCGGCGGGGCGGCCGGCGCGCCTGCCCGAAGACGTCATCGCCCGGCTGAAGGAGATCCTCGGTGCGTAGCGCCGCGCGCGTCGGCGCGCTGCTCTTCGCGGCGACCGCGTGCACCGTGCCGCTCGCCGCGCAGGGCGAGTCGCGGGTCGCCGACCTCGCGCAGCTGCTGGCCCTGGAGGACCGGCGGGAGTTCGATGCCGCGGCGCTGCGCCGCGCCGCCCGCCATCCGGACGCCCTGGTCCGCGCCCAGGCCGCGGTCGCCATCGGGAGGATCGCCGACCCGGCCGGCGGTCCCGTGCTGATCGACCTGCTCTCCGACCCCGACACGGCGGTGCGCGCCGAGGCGGCTTTCGCCATCGGCCTCTTGCACGACACGCTGGCGGTCGAGGAGCTGGCACGGCGGCTCGACGCCTTCCCGCAGGTCGCATCCGATCCGGACCGGCTCGAGATGGTGACGGCCCTGGCCAGGATCGGGGGCCCGCGCGCTGCGTCCGCCATCGAGGCGCTCCTCCAGCGCCACCCGCCGAGCGGCGGCTCCGACGACCCGGCGACGTCGCGGGCACTCCTCGAATCGTGGCGGCTGCGGCAGCGCGCCCCCGCCGCGCGCCTGGTCGAGTACGCGCGCGCCGGCAGCGGCGAGTGGCGCCGCAACGCCGCCTACTCGACGGCGCGCCTCGCCGCGCTCGGCGCGCTGCCCGATGCGGGCGCGGCCGCAGCCGCTCTCGTGGAGGCCGCGTCGGATTCCGATCCGCTGACGCGCTCCTACGCGGCGCGCGGTCTGACCGCGGCAGTGGCGGATTCGGCGCACCTCGGGCGCGAGACCTTCGTCGGCCGCCTGCGCGTGCTGCTGAGCGACGACGACGCCCAGGTCCGGATCACCGCGCTGCGCTCCCTCGGGACGTACCGCGACTCCACGCTCGCGGGGCTCGCACTGCAGCGCCTGGTGGACCCGGATCCCAACGCCGTCGTGCAGGCGGTGCAGACGCTGGGTGCGCTCGGGGGCTCGCGCGCGATCGCGGCGCTGGAGGAACGCTTCGGCCGCGGCACGAGCTTCGCCGTCCAGCGCGCGGCCCTCGCGGCGCTGGCGCAGGCGGCGCCCGCCCGCGTGCTGGAGGCCGGCCAGGCGTGGCGGACCGCCGCCGACTGGCGGCTGCGCGCCGCCTTCACCGAGGCGCTGGGGAGCGTGCAGACCGCCGCCGCGCGCTCGGCCCTGCAAGAGCTGGCCGGCGACACCGAACCGCGGGTCATCGAGACCGCCCTCGCCTCACTCGAGACGGTCGTGCCGCGGGGGGACACGGCGCTGCTCGCGCTTGCGCGCTCCCGCCAGGCGAGCCCGGACGTGATGGTCCGCGCAGCCGCGATCGACGTCCTCGATCGCGAGCGGGACGCGGCGCTCCTTCCCGACCTGGTAGCCGCGTACCGGCGCGCCGCCGGCGACGATGCGAGCGACGCCCGGCTCGCGGTGGTGACGGCGCTCGGCCACCTCGTCCGGGCCGACCCGGCCCGGCAGGAGACGGTCGCGCGGGAGTTCCTGGGTGCGGTGCCCCGGAGCGGCGACTATCTGGTGCGCCGCGCCGTCGCCGAGCAGCTCGGCGCCGACGCGGAGCGGCGCTACTGGGGCGGCGTCTACCCGGTCGAGACCGGCCGCTCGGCCGAGGACTATCGCAACCTGGTGCGTACCGTCCAGCTCCCGGCGCTCGAGGGCGGGACATTGCCGCAGGTGACGGTCGAGACCGATCACGGCAACCTCGTCCTCCAGCTGTACGCGGGAGACGCGCCGCTCACCGTGCAGAACTTCCTCCGGCTGGTGGACCGGCGCTTCTTCGACGGCAGCCGCTGGCACCGCGTCGTCCCGAACTTCGTCATTCAGGACGGAGACCCGCGCGGCGACGGCAACGGCGGCCCGGGCTGGCTGATTCGCGACGAGATCAACCGCCGCCGCTACGATCGCGGCGCCGTCGGCATGGCGCTCTCCGGACCGGACACCGGCGGCTCGCAGTTCTTCGTCACGCATTCGCCCCAGCCGCACCTTGATGGCGGCTACACCGTTTTCGGCCACGTTGTGAAGGGGACCGATGTGCTCGATCAGATCGTGCAGGGGGACCGCATCCGGAGGATCACGCGTTAGCATGCGCGGGCGCAGGGTCGTCGTCGCCACACGTTTCCTTGCCGCCCTCCGGCGCCGTTCCTATCTTGCGGTGTCGCTGGCGGTTACGGCCGGAGCGTGCGCCGGGCCTCCGGCGCCCCTCGCGCCGACCGGCGCCTGGGTGCCGATGCGCGCCGAGGCGTTCGCCGCCGTGACGGCGCGCACGGTGCCGACGGCGGCCCAGCTGATCCGGGTCCACTGGAGGTACGACGACGGCAATCAGGAGTCGAGCGGGAGGGGAGCGGTGCGGCTTGCCCCGCCCGATTCGCTGCGGCTCGATGTCGCGGTGCCGGTCGTGGGGCGCGCGACGCTGGTGCTGGCGGGCGACTCCTCGTGGTCGCAGCCCCGCGACCTGGCGGAGCAGGTGCCGCGCTCGCGCGCGCTCCTGTGGGCGCTGTTCGGCATCATCCGGCCCCAGGGCGCGCTCACGCGCATCGAGACCGGCGACGCGCCCGGCTGGCGCCTGTACCGGCTGACCGCGCCGGACGGGCTGGTCACGCGGCTGGAATGCCGGGGCGACACGCTGCTCGCCGCCACGGAGCTCAGGGGCGATCGCATCGTGGGCCGCTTGGCGCTGACGCGCGACGCGGCGGGAGCGGTGGTCAAGGCGGACGCGTCGGACGTCGAGCACGGCGTGAGATTCGTGGTGGAGGTGGACCATCGAGAGGCGAGTGAGCCGTTCCCCGCTGAGATCTGGCGCCGTCCGTAGCGCGGGCGCGCTCGCGCTCCTGCTGGCCGCGGGGTGCCTGTACCACTTCAGCGGCGGCGGGCTGCCCAGCGACGTCAGGACCGTCGCCATCCTCCCGTTCGACAACAAGACGGGCGAGCCCGCGCTGACGCAGGAGGCGAGTACCGCCCTCCGGAGCGCGGTGGAGGGCCGCCTGGGGCTGCGGGAGACGTCGGAGGCCAATGCCGACGTGATCGTGCGCGGGGAGATCGTGCGCTACGATCCGGACATCCCGCTCTCCTATTCCAGTACCGGCCTGGCCGGCCAGCCCGGCCAGAGCGGCTTCGACGTGACGCGGCGGCGCGTCCAGATCACGCTGAACGTGGAGCTGTACGACCAGAAGAGCGGCAAGACGCTCTGGAAGCAGAACAGCCTGACGGTGGATGGCGAGTATACGCCGCCGACCGAAACCGACGGCCGCACGCTGGCGTGGGCCAAGCTGGTCACGCAGGTGGTGGAAGGGGCGCAGTCCCAGTGGTGACACCGTGGCGTGACGAGAGCGGGAAGGGGCGGATCGGCTGTCTCTTCGCCATCCTGCTGGTGGTGCTGGTCATCTACGCCGTCAAGGATTTCGGCGCCGTCTACTGGCGTTACTACCAGCTCAACGACGAGGTGAAGAGCCAGGCATCGTTCGCGCCCGGCCTCACGGACCAGGCGATCCGCGACCGGCTGGTGCTCGAATGCGATACCCTCAACATCCCGCTCGGCCCCAAGGACTGGCGGATTACGCGCACCCGCTCGCCGAGCGAGATCTCGATCAGCGCGACCTACACCGACAGCGTGGTCATCGACATCCCGGGCTACCACAGGGTCTTCTACTTCCACTTCACGCCCAGGGCGACCGCGGGCCTCTAGTGGCCGCGCCCTCTCCCGCCGACCCGTCGGAGAAGCTCCTGAGCCGCGAGGCCGCGGTCGCCTGGCGGCGGGGCGCGCGCGGGAAGGTGGCGTTCACCAACGGCATCTTCGACGTCCTGCACCGGGGCCACGTCGCGCTGCTTTGCGCGGCGCGCGCCGAGGGCGACCTCCTGGTCGTCGGGCTCAACACGGACGCGTCGGCGCGGCGCCTCAAGGGACCCGAGCGGCCGGTCAACCGGGCGGAGGACAGGGCTTTCGTCCTCGGCGGCCTCGCCTGCGTGGATGCGGTGGTGCTGTTCGACGAGGACACGCCGGCCGAGCTGATCGCCGCGCTCCAGCCCGACGTGCTGGTCAAGGGCGCCGACTACGGCCCGGGGCAGATCGTCGGCGCGGACGTCGTGGAGGCGCGCGGCGGGCGGGTGGTGCGCGTGCCGCTCGAGCCGGGGTTCTCCACGACGGGGCTCATCGCCAGGATGCGGCGTGGCGCGGCCTGACGGGCGCGGCGCGGCGGATCTCCGACCGCTGGTGCTGGAGCGCGGGACCAACCCGTACGCCGAAGGGTCGTGCCTGGTGCGCATGGGCGGGACGCTCGTGCTGTGTACGGCGTCGGTGGAGGCCGGCGTCCCCGGGTGGCGCAAGGGCACGGGGCTCGGCTGGGTGACGGCGGAGTACGCGATGCTGCCGCGCGCGACGACCGAGCGCACGCCGCGCGAGCGGCAGGGGCCGGGCGGGCGCACGCACGAGATCCAGCGCTTGATCGGCCGGAGCGTGCGCGCGGCGCTCACGGGCTTCGACTTCGGCGAGCACACGATCCGGCTCGACTGCGACGTGCTCCAGGCGGACGGCGGCACGCGGACGGCGGCGGTCACCGGTGCCGCGGTGGCGCTGGCCGACGCGTGCAGCCACCTCGCCGCGGCGGCCAAGGTGAAGAACCCCTTCGGCCGCCTCGTCGCCGCGGTGAGCGTCGGGATGGTGGACGGCGAGGCGCGCCTGGACCTCGCCTACGCGGAGGACCGCGCGGCCGACGTGGACGCGAACGTGGTCGTGGCCGAGCCGGACGCGCTGGTGGAGGTGCAGGGCACCGGCGAACACGGCACTTTCTCGCGGGCCGACCTCGACCGGATGCTCGACCTGGCGCTCGCTGGCACCGCCCGGATCTTCGCCGCGCAGCGCTCCGCGCTGGCGCGGTGAGTCGCCTGCTCCTGGCCACCAGGAGCGCGGACAAGGTGCGCGAGATCCGCCGCATCCTCGCCGCCGCCGGTCTCGCGCTCGAGGTCGAATCGCTCGACGAGGCCCACGTCCATTGGACGAGCGACGAGGACCGGATCGAGGAGTTCGACTCCTTCCTCGCCAACGCCCGCGCCAAGGCCCAGTACTTCGCCAAGCTCACCGGCCGGCCGACCGTCGCCGACGACTCCGGGATCGAGGTGATCTCCCTCGGCGGCGCGCCCGGAGTGCGGTCGAAGCGCTTCGCGCCCGAGGGCGGCGCGCTGAGCGGCAAGGAGCTGGATGCGGCGAACAACGCGGAGCTGCTGCGCCGATTGCAGGGGGCGGACGCGGCGCGACGCCGGGCCTGCTACGTCTGCGTGGCCGTGCTGCTCCGGAAGGCCGCGGCGCCGCCCGAGTCGTTCACGGGGCGGAGCTGGGGCCGGATCCTCGAGGAGCCGCGCGGCAGCGGCGGCTTCGGCTACGACCCGCTGTTCCTGCACGAGGCCGTCGGCAAGAGCTTCGGCGAGATCGGGCCGGAGGAGAAGGACGCCGTGAGCCATCGCGGCGAGGCGTTCCGTCAGCTGGCCGCCGCGCTGGCGGCCCGACCGCTCTGACCGCCGCGCCCGTGCACGGCCGCCCACCGTTAACGACGGAACACGGACGCCGTCTACAGGTACAAGCCCACGTGAGCATCCCTACGGCATCCTCGACATCCACGCGGGCGCCCGTGACGGGCGCCGTGCCAGTTTCTTACCGCGGCATCGCGCGCCCGCTCGCCGCGTGCGCCCTGGTCGCCGTGGCGGCCACCGCGTGCTACAAGCTCGAGACCACGTCGCCGCCGGGCGCGACCCTCAGCTTCAAGAGCAACCCCTGCCTCTCGCCGGACACGGTGCAGCTGGCGGTGGCCCAGGCCCAGCGCATCGACTGCTCCAACGGCGGCACGACGCTGACCTTCGCGGCGGCGGGGGCGAGCTACCTCGTCGTCCCGGAGTTCGCGACCGACCAGGCGGCGTTCCAGTTCGTCGAGTACGCGGTGGACAGCGGCGCGGCCGCGCCGGCGGCGGCTCTCAGCTGGGTCGGAGCGCGCACGAGCCACGGAGCCGCCGCGGTCTCGGCGCGCATCCTCGCGGCGGTGCAGCACACCGCCGCCCAGCGCCTCGCCGACGCGCGGATGCTTCGGCGCGGCCAGACGCTGGCGCCCGCGATCCGGGCCGCCCGCGCGCGGAGCGCGGCGGGGGCGGCCCGTGCCGTCCGGGCGGCGGTGCCCGCGCAGGGGAGCCTACGGAATTTCCAGGTGCTGTCGAACCTGCTCGGCACGACCGACGAGTGGGCGACGGTGACTGCGTCGCTGCAGTACGTGGGCAGCAATATCCTGCTGTACGCGGACACGCTGGCGCCTGCCGGGGGATTCACGCCGACCCAGCTGCAGGCGTACGGGCAGTACTTCGACCAGACGCTCTTCCCGATCGACACGACCGCGTTCGGCCCGCCGACCGACATCGACGGAAACGGCCACGTCATCGTGCTGATGTCGACCGTCGTGAATGCCGACACGCCGACCGCTACGTGCGAGTCCGAGGGGTTCGTCGCGGGGTTCTTCAACGCCGAGGACTACACCCCCACCGCGACGGATCCGAACTCGAACCAGGGCGAAATCTTCTACACGATCGTCCCCGATCCCAACGGCCAGTACAGTTGCGCGCACCCCCTGTCGGACCTGGAAGGCATCGTCCCGCCCACCTTTCTGCACGAATTGCAGCATCTGATCGACTTCGGGGAGCACGTGGTGGTGAGCGGCGGCCAGCCGCTGTCGAGCTGGCTGGACGAAGGGCTGAGCATCGCGGCGGAGGAATTGGGCTCCATCCACTATGAGCTGCAGTGCCCGGGGACGGCGTGCCGGACCGATCCGACGCAGCTCTTCCCCGATTCGTCCCAGCCCTTCGTGCAGGACTTCCTGTACGACTCGTACGAGTACGGGCTGCTGCCGGACACGGCGGCCGTGCTGCTGGAGAACGACGCCGACGGGGGCTTCTCCTGGCGCGGCGGTGCCTGGCTCCTGGTCCGCTGGATGGCGGATCAGAGGGGGAGCGCGGTCTTCCGGGCGCTCGAGCGGGGCCCGGATGACGGCGTGGCGGCCATCGCGCAGGTGATGGGCGAGCCGTTCCCGCAGGCGTTCGCGGATTTCGGACTGGCGCTGTACACGGACAGCCTGCCGGGCTTGGCGCGGACGACCGCTCCCGTGGCCGACCGGTTCGCGACCCGGAACCTGCGCCAGATGTGGGGCCGGCTGTACGCGACGTCGGGGGGGACCACGGACATTCCGCTCGCGATGCCGGTGCAGCTCTACTCGATCACATCCGACACGACCAGCTACGTCATCTACCCCGGGACCACGACGTACCTCCGGCTCGACACCCCGTCGAACGAGGCGAAGGTGTCGGTTCAGTTCGCCGGCCCCGGCGGCGCCCCGTTCGCAGCGGGCCTGATGCCGCAGCTGGCGATCTTCCGCCTCCCGCCGGGGCAGTAGGCTACGGGAGGCCTTGCGGGCGCCGCGGACTCTGCGGCGCCCGTTTTTGTTTCTGGCTTCTCCTCTCTGTATACTGGTAACCGCTCGGAACTTGGCGTCTCGCAACTCGCAACTGTAGATCGGGGTGTGGCGCAGCCCGGTAGCGCGCCTGGTTTGGGACCAGGAGGTCGCGGGTTCGAATCCCGCCGCCCCGACTCGTAAGCGGAAACCCCGGCGTCAGTTACGGCGCCGGGGTTTCTTCGGTTTCGGCTGGCTGTGTGAACTCTGTGCGAACATTTCGGGCTAGGCGCGCAACTCCCGCGGCTTGAGGATCACGTCAAGGGTCGTGGCCGGGTCCGCCTGATTGTAGATGCGTTCGAGGGTTTCGCGGTTGTCCCATCCGCCAGCCTTCGCCACGTCGGCCGCGGGGTAGTGCTTCCGGGCCGTCGCCCACCCGCGCCGGTAGGCGTGCCACAGGGAGCCGTCAAGCTTGGTGAGCTTCGCCAGTGTCTCCGCCCGCTCAAGCCAGTCCGAGGCGAGGTCTTTGGAGACGGGGTGTGCCGGGTTGCGCGGGGAGGGGAACAGGAACGGCGACTCCGGCCAGCGCGCCCGGAGCCCAAGTTCCAGGTCTACGCCGATCCGGTCGAGCGCCTTCCGGGCGCGCTCGTCAATTTGGGCCGTCCGCTCCTTGCCCATCTTGTCGGTGTTCGCCGGCCAGCAGATCGCGCCGAAGGGCTGCACGTCGAGCCGCAGGTCCGAGTACCGCAAGGCGCATATCGCGCTGATGCGCCGACCCGTCGCATAGGCGAGGTCGAGCAGCTCGGGAAGGTAGCTCGGCACTTCGAGCCGCTTCCCGTCGCCGCGGAGTTCCATCGTCACCCGATCCGCGACGGCGCGCGTGGCGTCGTAGCGGTCGGCGGTCGCCACCGGGCGCCGGGGGTTGGCTTCCTCAGCGATTTCTAGCCCTGCGATGGGGTTGGCGGGGAGCAGGCGGGCTTTGATGACGGCCCACCGATAGGCGGCGCGCAGCATTTCGAGGTCCGCCCCGACCGCCCGCGCCCGCACCGGCCGGCGCTTGTCCGCCTCTACCGCCTCGCCCCGCGCGTTGACGGCCCCGGTGCGGCGGCGCTCGCAGGCGCGCTCCACGGCGTCCAGCGTCACCCTCGCCGCGTCCGTGGCGGCGCCGAGCGCGGCCTTCCAATACGTCACAGCGCGCGCCGTGTCTGCCGCCGCACTCGGCCGCAAATCGGTACGCTCTTTCTGCCGCGCCTCGTAGGCGTCGAGCAGCGCGCCGAGTGTCACCGCGTCCCGCTTGGCGGGCGGGGCGATGTGGAGCGCCTCCTGAGCCTGACGCTCTTTGGCTTGCTCCACCGCCTGCCCGCGGTCCCGGTGCTCAAGACTCTTGATCTCCAGCGGCTTGCCGCGGACCCGCGTCTCCATGTAGAGCATCCCGCCGACCCGCGCGAACACCCGCACCCGGCAGCCGTAGGGACCGAATGACTTGCTCCATGCCTTCCGTGCCTTCCGTTTCATCGTGTCCCCCTGGTCTGAGCCCGACGCACGCGCCGCGCCTCTGCGTCCGCATCCTGTGCAATGCCCTCAAGCGCCTTCGCTACCGCATCGGCAACGCGCGGCGTGCATCCGGCCGTGCGGTGGGCGATGCGATGCAGGAATGCGGCGGAGATGCCGGCCCGTCGCGCCAACTCGCGCAGAGTGACCGGCGCCCCGGCAATCGCTTTCGCAACGGCCAGGGTCAACGGGTCTGAATGGGTAGTGGTCATAGGAGACAATATGTTGACTAGGGAACGGATTGTCAACTTGCCCGCTTGAGCTTCCGGGGCAGGTCGCCGGGCCGCATCCGCACCCGGCCGTCCTCCGAAACGTTCCGCAAGGCGCCGTCCGCAATGAGGCGCCGCAGGTGCGCCACGCTGTACCCGGACAGCTCGGACGCCTCCGCCAGCGTCACCGGCTCCGCGGTCCGGTCCGCTTGCACGGCGTCGAGTTCCGCGGCGCATCCCTCCAAGAGCACGGCGGCGGCCTCTGCGCCCCGATGCCGCAGAACGGCGGCGTCAACGCGCCAGCGGTCGCACAACTCGGCGAAGGTCACGCGGCCACCTTCCGGCGCGCGTGCTTTCGTCTCGGCATCGCCACCAGCGCACGCAACGCCGTCAACGCCGCAGGATCGCCGCGCCGCAGCCGCACGGCCAGACAATGCTTGCACTCCGCGCCGCCATGCACCGCGGCGTCCGCGCAATCGCACACCAGCGCGCCGGCTACCGCGCGCACCGTATGTTCCGCCGCGCCGCCCGTCACGACGTAATGCCCCGGCCCCACGCGCTCGACGCGGAGGTATACGGCACGGGCGAGGCGGATCGCGTCCACGGCTAGATGCTGAACGAGAACAGGGTGGCGTAATGCCCGCGCACCGCGAGCGCCAGCGCCAACGCGCCGGCCGCCGCGTTGCTCACGTCGTCGTGGCCGCCCGGCGCATGGTCCACCGCATCCTTCCCCTTGCCCCCGCGCCCGACGTACCGCGCGAGCCCGGCGAGCTGCGCCGCCAGCCGCGGCACGTCCAGCAGCTCACACCGCCCCGCGTTCACCAGCGGGAGCAATTCCAGATACAGCTCGGATTTCGTCTTGTCGGCCGGGACGTACCGAATACCCGCCTTCGCGAATCGCTCGCGCGGCCACTCGCCGCCGTAGCGGTCACCCGTCACCGTGGAGAGGTTGTAGGACCGCAAGAGGTCCGCGAACTCGCCTACGACGGCATCCGGGCTAAAGGGCGGGCGCATCTCGCGCACCACGTCCAGCACGGCCACGCCGGTCTGCGGCGGCGGCGCGGCGGGAACGAGCCCGCTGCGCGCCGCCCTGGCGCGATACTCGGGCGTGAAGGGGTCCGCGTCACCGTGCGTCTCGGCGTGCGCGATCGCCAACGTCATCGCATCCTGAGAGCCGCCTGACGGGTCCACAAAGGCCGCGTACCGCAGACTCGGCGTCGGCGGCAACTCGCGCCGGCCCGGCACGGTCACGGCACGAATCGCCGCCACGTCGAGGAAGCCCTGCACGTCGCGCCGGAACTCGCCGCCCCACTCCGAGGCCGCCGCAACCGGGTCATCCTCGTACGCCGTCGCGATCGTCGCCGCGTCCAGCGACGGGTTCATGTCGAGCGACGCCGCCCGCCACACTAGCACGTCGTCCAGCTCCACGCCGTACGCCCGCTCGTGCGCCTTGAACAGCTCGCCCCGCGCCGCATACGGCGTCGAGCACGCGAACAGCAACGCGCCGGGAATGGTCACCATCGTCGGCAACAGGGCGGCGAGGATTTCGCTGTCCGGGTTCGCGCTGTCGCTCTCGTTCGCGAAGAACGCCAGCTCGTCCAGCACCACGGCCGGCGCCGAGAAGCCGCGCGTGGTGCGCCAGCTCGCGCTATGGACTTCGACCGTGCAGCCGGTGGTGAACGCCACGCTGTCCTTGAGCACGCTGGCGACGTAGGGCGCGAACGCGGGTAGGCGGGCCATCCCCTTGAGGTAGCTCAAGGTCTGCCGCGCCTGCCGGCGATCGGCCGCCACGATCGGGAGCGTCGCCTTCTCGCCCGGCGCCAGTAGACCCGCGTAGTCGCGCCGCACGGCCGTCCAGATGGCGAACAGCGCCGCGCCCGCCCGGCTCTTGCCTGAGCGCCGCCCCGCGATCGTCCACAACGAGCGCAGCGGCCCGGCCGGCGTCCGCGCGCGGCCGGTGTGGCGCGCGTAGGTTGCGCGGTCGGCATCGGACAGCGGCAACCCCGTCACCACGCGCCAGAACGCGCGCCACGCTTCCCAGGACGGCCCCGTGAGCTGCGCCGCGTCCATGGCGTCGAGGATCGTACCGGCGAACGGCGCCGAGGGCGCGTCCTTCGCCCTGAACTTCGCGGCGCGTGCCAAGCCGCCTTTCCGTGCGGCTTCGCGCGCCTCCGCCTTGCTCTTGAAGGCCATGCCTAGACCCGTCCTCGCACAGATGTTCGCACAGGCGGCCCCAACCGTCGCGTGCAGCGCCTTGCGCCGACGCGAGATAGGCCGTTTGAGCGCGCGTGGTGAGGCATCAGGCCGTTGCGCGCGGAGCCGCCCGCCCCGAAGCACGCCACAGCGGCACCGGGACGCGCTGCGCCTGGGGGGCCGTTTCCGATCATGCGGCCAGCTCTGCGGGAGGGGCGGCGACCGGTTCCCGACTGTTGGGTTGTTCGGGTGGTACTAGGTGCTGGTTCCGTTCCCCCCCTAAAGGGGAACGGGAACCACCAGCCACACGGGGCGGTTCCGGAACCGTGGGAACCGCCGGAACCAGCGAAGCAGGGGTGGAGGTCACGGGGTGCCACGCCGAGGCTCTGGGCGTTCCGTCGTTCCGGATACGTCCCTCGCTTGCTAGTCGGCACAGGCACGCTAGGATCGCTTCCCGTCGCGCGTCGAGTTGGCGACAAACGGCATTGCTCGACAAGCCCGGTTGCGCGACTACGACGCCGAGCGTCTGGGCGTCGAGCGAGAGCGGGGCATCGGCCAGGGTGAAGGCATCGCCGTCGAGCCGCACGGAGAAGTCGGTCATCGGCCACCGCCCGCGGGCCTTGATCCGGCGCAACTCAGGCGCCTCGCTCGTCTCGGTCATCTCCAGCACGGCGTCCACGCCGGCCCCGATCGCGGTCGAGTCGCGGTAGGTGCCGGTGGCCTTGCTGGCGTGGTGCAGCAGCAGGAACGCGGCGCCG
>Ga0187854_10001993_pt1 | contig 18411 bp, 15 predicted proteins | sample June2016WEW_6_15_FD_132445 | JGI IMG/M metagenome (GOLD analysis project Ga0187854, IMG submission 132445) | Peatland microbial communities from SPRUCE experiment site at the Marcell Experimental Forest, Minnesota, USA - June2016WEW_6_150 | ecosystem: Environmental > Terrestrial > Soil >...
CAGACCGCCCTTTCACCTATGGAGGTTATCACTTTGCCATTCTGGACACGGAAGAGATCAACGCTCTCTCCTGTCCCGGCGGCATCATCTTCATCACCCGGGGGATGCTGCAGAAAACGAAGAGCGAAGACGAGTTGGCTGCCGTCCTGGCCCATGAAGTGGCCCATGTGAATCACAAAGATGGGCTGGCCGCCATTCAGAAGTCCCGCTGGGTGGAAGTGGTATCTATTCTGGGTTCAGGAGCAGCCACAAAGCTGGGTGGAGCGCAGCTCGGCCAGTTGGTTTCTCTCTTCCAGGGGTCGGTCGATGATGTGATGAAGACTCTTCTGGTCAATGGATACAGCCGGGAACAAGAAAGCGCAGCTGACCTTAGCGCCCTCCCCTTCCTTTATCGCGTGGGTTATAACCCCTATGCCCTTGTCGATTTTCAGGAAAGACTGGCCAAGGAGCAAGCCGGGGGATCCAGTCGGGGGATTTTTACCACCCATCCCGGGATGAGCCAACGCGTCGTCAAAGCCAGGTCGGTCATTTCCCAAAATAAATGGCCTCGGAGGGACGACCCGGCAAGGGATCGACGTTTCAGAGAAACGGTTAGCTGAGCCAAAGAGTAGATTCCTCATCCGGGTTGCACCGGTGGCTTGACCGACCCTGGAGAGTCCTGCGGGATGCCGATTCATAAGGATCTGATATACGGGCTGGACCAGTTTCCTCCCTGGCCTCAAAGCCTGATGTACGCGGTGCAGTGGGTTGCTATATTCATGCCTATCCTCATGATTCTCTCGGCCATCTCTTCCGAGTATCTGGGGTTACGGCAGGCAGATAAGCTTTTATTCTTTCAAAGGCTCCTCCTGACCACGGGGGGAATCATGATCCTTCAGACTTTGTGGGGACATCGTTACCCCCTGCTGGACGGACCTTCCTCAGCTCTTCTCTTGAATATCCTGATTCTGGCCCCCGGGGGAATGCCCGCCATTCAGGGAGGGATGATTGCCGGCGGGATCTTCTTGCTATTGCTGGGTGTGTTCCGTTTGACCAGATATGTCGAACCTCTCTTCACGGATAACGTGATCAGCGTAACCGTTATTCTCATCGCCATCACCCTCCTCCCTTTTCTGGCCCCCCTGATCATTGGCCAACGTCAGGATCTCGCTTGGGGCGATCCGGTCATTTTCGGCGTTTCCGTCTCCACCATGCTCTTCATCGTCCTTCTTAGCCAATGGTTACCCGGGTTCCTTAAGACGATCTCATTACTCTTGGGAATCCTCGCGGGAAGCTCCCTGATGGGCGCGTTGGGGCGGCTCGAGGCCGCCACCATGCGAGAAGCCTCTTGGCTACGGTTCCCTCATCCCCTATTTCCTGACCTTCCCTCGTTTTCGGCTTTTGCGGTCATTCCCTTTTTGGTGGCTTACGTAGCAGTGGTCATCAATGGAGTCGGAAGTATCTACACGATAGGGGAGATCGTCGGGAAGGAGCGAATGGGCGGGCGGGTTGCCCGCGGAATTGGTTTTACTGGCCTGGGAGGCCTTCTGGCCGGGGCTTTGGGGACCATCGGAACCGTTAGCTTTGGCCTGAGTCCGGGGGTCGTACTGGTAACCCGGGTTGGGAGCCGTTTCCCCCTAACCCTGTGCGGGGTCTTCCTCTGCATCCTGGCCTTTTTTCAAAAAGCCCTGGCCCTATTCATGTCCATTCCCTCCTCTGTGGTGGGGGCAGCTCTCATCACAGCCATGGCCTCCCAGGTCGGGGCCGGAATTTCCGTTCTCGCCCGCTCAGGGAAGCCCCTGGAAGGACGGGATTATCTGGTCATTGGCCTCCCCATCCTGGTGGGGGGGATCATCTCTATCCTTCCGGGGAATTTTTTCCAGGCCTTTCCCTTCAGTGCTCAGGCCTTCCTGAAAAACGGATTGGTGGTAGGTATCGTTTTGGTTCTTCTTTTAGAACATCTTTTGCTGCGGCGGAGGTGCCAAAAAATCAGGAAGGAAAAAACTCGGGAAGACTGAAAAGAGGGAAAAGATGGAGGGCCTGCACGATCAGCGGTTTAAGAGGCCCCTCTTCGCCATTTCGCCGGGTTCCTGAGGATAACGATTCTCTTCCAGGAAAAAGACTTCCTGGGCATTTTTTATCTTGGCCTCCCGGACTTTCTTCAGGGAATCCTGGAAGATATGCCATCCCTGACTTTCGCTTTGGTTCAAGGGGAAGTAGGGTAACCGGGTGCTGACCAATTGGAAAAGAAGGAATAGGGCCGGTATCCCGACCAGCAAGTAGCTCCCGGCATTCACCAGGTAGTGAGTCACCTGGATTTCTTTTTTACCTTTTTTACCTTTTTTCTCTTTTTTGACACTGACCGTGGTCGTAGCTTCGATCAGCCCCGCATCCATCAGGACGATGAGGTTCTTACAGGTCTCAAATTCTTCCACAAAACTTAGGTCGATGATCTCTTTGATCGGTCGCTGGCCGTCCAGAAGGTCGTAGATGACCTCCATCTGGAAGGTCCGACTCTTCTCCCAGGGTGTGCCATTCAATACATCCAGGGTGGCCATGGGGTTGATCTTTTGCAGGACCAGGTCGAAACTGGGAAGGCGTTCGGCGATCATGGGCCATTCATCAACCATGCGCAGCACGTCCAGGAGGAGGTACTCGGAACTGAGAGGTTCCACAAACTCATGGCCGTAGGAGACGGGTTTCGTCTCGAAAAGGAAGGTCCCCCCTTTCCATTTGAATAGCCCGTAAATAGTATCAAAGGTTAAAAGTCGCAGGGCAGCGGTTAAGTCTTCCTTCGTGATCGTTCCGTTGTCGACCAGCACTTTTTCAATGCTCACGAGTCCTTCCTTGTGGTGCTGGTACGCCTTTTTCCAGTTTTCCGCCGATATCAGGCCGCCGCGAATTAACCTTCTCCCCAGGGGACTTTCTTCCCCCGACTCCGAAGGGAATCCCACGCCGACAACCTTTCCCTGGTCAAAGAGAACTTGGATGGTTTTCTTCTCGTCCCTGAGGTTCAGGATCCCCGTCTTCTGCTGCTGTCCGAGGAGCTGGAAAAGATCCGTCAGCCCGAAGTCCTTCAGCGATCCGGTTAAGCCGCTGTCTTTCACGTTTTTACGCCCTTCGAAGATGGGACTTCCCTCCCTGAGAACAGATTTGCCTCACCCGGCAATAGACGAGACCATAGAAAAAAAGAAAAAGAACACCCAGGATTACTATCCATGGAAATGAGAGAGTAGGGTTTAACACCATTGGATTGGGGAGCCATCCCCCCCATAGAAATACCTGGGCCACGAAGAGAATAAAAATGAACAAGTAAAGGACCCCTTCCTTGGAGTTCCCCCGGACTAGGTGTCCTAAGCCTGGGAAAATCAGGGAAATTCGCTGGGGGAAAGAGGCCCGCCATGACTGATGCCGAGCGACCTCAGCTCTCTTCGTCTTGACCACCTTGGGATCAGCCGAGGGGTTGGCGGTGAAGGCATTCAAGCATTGGACACACTGGGTTCCCATCACCCGGGACCGGGTGCACCGGGAGCAAATCAGATTCCCGCATCTTTCGCAATTTCGGACCAACGATAGCCGCCGCGATACGAGATGGACCCCTCCGAGGAGAACAAAAAGGAAACCCAGGGCTATCTCCCCGTATTCCAAGGGAACCCCTCCCCCGACAAAACCCCAGAGGCCTCGCGCGATCTGATCCCGCTCGGGGCTCGGTGCCAAAATCCGCCGCCAGATCTGAGGAAGGTCGATGGTTCGGTCGATGACCAGACGATTGGGATTCCGGGAAGAGACGCTGGTATAATAGGAAATCAATTGGGGTTGCAGACTCTTGGCTTTTTGAAATTCGGCTTCGGCTTCCTTCATCCCGAGTTTTAAGAGGTAAGCCTGCCCCAGGTTATAATAGGCTTCGCTGCGGGAAGGTTCCAACCGAACGGCATTCTGGTATGCCTCCACGGCTTGATCCAGGCGGTTGGTTAGCAGATAGATATTCCCCAGGTTATTAAAAGCCGCCCCGGACCGCGGATCCAACTTGGCCATTTGGCTAAACCGCTGCTCTGCCTCCGTAAATTTCCCCGCGCGCTTTTCCACTAAACCGATGGCTTGAAGGACATCCCCGTCTTGGGGGTTCAACTGGTTTAAGGCCAGCATCTTTTGATATAATTCTTCATTCCAGACTCCCGTGTTAGCTCGAAGAATTTCGGGAACTCCGTTGCCGGTAAGGGAAAGAAGCATAGAGGAATAGAAGCGGATTCCGGTGGGGAGAAGAAGCAAAAGCAACAACAGGGCTATGGTCACCAAGCGGTCCGGCCGCCCCCCATAGACCCAAAAAATCAGGATCCATAAGGCCATTACCCACAGCCATCCCAGCCCCAGAAAAAGAGGAGAAAAGAGGGAGAGAAGGCTTAAAGCTAACAAGGGGATGGGACCCATCTCTAGCCATATCCAGTGTTTCAGATGATGGCTAAAAAAAGAATAGTAGCGAATGAACAGGGAAAGAACGAAGACCAGAAAAGTGAGGAGAAAGCTCAAAAGAACCCACAGGCTTAGGTTCCCGATCTGGGGAAGGGCTTCCTCCTGGTTGTAGAAAGAACGCCAGACCCCCTCAAACCAGGTTAAGACCGCTTGGGTCGCATTCTCCCAAGAGTTGGGAATTTGAGCTACCAGCCAACCAGCCCGGGCGCTTGAAACCTGAGAAAAATCGGGGGCCATCTTTTCCGCATAATTCAAAAGTTCAAGGGCGCCCCCAGGTATCCCTCTCCGGACCCCCTGCTGGCTTTCTCTTACCAGGGCTAGAGAATAAGGGTAATGGTTGCGGATTCCGTGATCGAGTTTCCACTGATAAATCTTTTCCAGCTCCTCTTGACTCTTCTCCCAATCTCCCTTCTCCGAAAACTCTCGATGAGCAAACCAGGCCTTCTCGACCTCCTCCCTCTCCTTTGCTCCGGTCTCCACCTTGAGCCCGGGGCCTTCGGAAGGAGCGGGGGTCTGGGCCCAACACGGGATACCCCAAAAGAGGGTCCAGAGAAGGATTACCCCCAGCGGATATAACATTGGTTTCTGCCCCCGGGATAGAGTCATAGGGGGCCCTTGAATAACCCTAGCGTGAACGGATAGGCCCCCTGAATATTTTTTTTAATCAACCTTCGGGCCAATTTGATCCAGTTTGATTGAAAGATTGATATTGAGGGGAAAGCTTTTCTCTGAAGTCGTGACCTCCAGGGTTAGGGGGATATCCAAATTGCCGGAGGAAGAGACGCGAGGCTGACCACAGGAGAGAACCCGTACCGTTTCTCTGGTCAAGGGTACCTTTCCCCCCATTTCCTTATCAAATTTGAGGGGCAACTCCTGTTTCTTTGTCTCCAGCGTACGGGTGGCCAGAGCGGGGCTTCTGACTTTCTTCTCCCCTTCGACTCTTTCAGCATCCGGGGCCGCTGTTTTCCCGGCCGGTGGTACCTCCACCAAGGCGGGGGCCTCCTTTTCCTTTCGTATGGCCCTGGCTCGGGGTGTATCCAGTACCGGCTGCGGGGATTTGGCCTGCGGTCCGTCCTTGCCCAACAGCATGGTTCTTCCTGGGGTTCCTTCCGTGTGGGGCAGAACGGCTTCAGGTTGAGCGATCCCCTTCTCCAATCGCAAGCCCTTGGCCGGGGAAGCTTCAGGCTGAGCAGCTCCTTTTTCCATCCGCAAGGCTTTGGACCCGGAATACGCGGGACTTTTTTCCGGAGCGCTCCCCGTACGGCGGGATTCAACTCCGTTCTCAATGGCTTTCAAGACCAAACGGCAGGCCATGGTCAAAGACTCGAAAACCCCTTTGCCCAGGATGGCGACGGACTCAAAATAAGGGCTGTTGGTTCGATTGATCTTCTGGTTCAGCTCCTCGACACTCAAAACATCGGGGAGATCCCGTTTGTTGTACTGGATGATCAGAGGTGTGCTTTCAATCTTCTTCCCGTAATATCTTAGATTATCCTCCAGGTCCTTAAAGCTGTTCAGATTATCTTCCATCCGATCGGCGTGCGAGTCGGCGACGAAGACCACTCCATCTGAACCGGTGAGAACGGCTCTCCGGGTCGCTCCATAGTAGACCTGGCCGGGTACCGTATACAGGTGAAACCGCGTTTTGAAACCCCTTACGCTTTCTAGTTCGATGGGAAGAAAATCGAAAAATAGGGTCCGGTCTTCATTGGTGGCCAAAGAGACCATCTTGCCTCGCTGATCGGCCTTCAAGTGTTGGTGGACGAATTGAAGGTTGGTGGTCTTACCGGAGATTGCCGGCCCATAAAAAACGATTTTGGCATCTATTTCTTTTTTTGCATAATTGAAGACCGCCATTCTCGCTCCCTCCCGTCTTTCTTATGCCAGGGATTTCCCCCGGGGAACCCGCCTACTTGGTGATCCGGGCAATTTCATCTTTTGCATCTCGGTATTTCTTGTCTCCTGCGGAAATTTCCCTTAAGAGACCCAGCGCTTCTTCCTTTTTCCCCTGTTCTTTGTAGATCAGGCCCAGCTCGTATTTGACTTCCAGGATTTTTTCTTTGGAGACCCCTGTCGTCTGCATAGCTCTCCGGAAAGCCTGAGCCGCTTCGTTCCACTGGCCTTTTTCTTTGTAACACAGGCCCAGCATATTCGCCGATTCGAAGGGGTTCTGCTCCTTCGCCAGGGCGATCTGAAACTGCTCGATGGCATCGTCCAGAAACCCCATCTCGCGGGAGGCCACCCCCAGATTGTAATTGAAGTTGGGGTCTACCGCGCTGGGGCCGCTGGTCTCTTTCAGTTCTTTGAAAATTTCCTCGAACCCGTAAATCTTTTCCATGGTGGAGATCTCTTTGGAATCGGCCATCTCCGGAGGTTCAGCCGATTCCAATACCGCTCCCAAGTCAAAGAAGCCACCTTTCTTTTCCCCAACCAGGGGTCCCGGTGGAAGGGCTCCGGGTCCGCTAACTCCAGCAGCCTCCCCCTCCTTGTTGAAGTTTATGTTGTGTTTATATACTTGGATCTTTTCTTTCAGGTCGCCTTTGCGGGGATCCATGTCGGCCATCAGGCTCAATACCTCCAGAGCCTTATCCTTCGCCCCCTGGTTGTCATAATGTTGCACCAGGACCCGGTACTGGGAAAAGGCGTCCCCCAGAAAGCCCATCTTGCGATAAATATCGGCAATCTTCAAATAGACATGGTCTAAAGACGGGTCTTGTTTGGGAACCTGTTTATAGATAGCCATGGCCCGGGCGTAGAACTGATTCTTCAGAAAAATCTCTGCGGCTATGAGGTATTCGGAGATGGCTTTTTTCTTGTCCCCCTTTTTCTGATACATCTCCGCTAACTTCAGGTGGGCTTTGGCGTTGCCGGGTTCCTTTTTGACCAGGGTTAAATACTGGTTCATCGGTTCGTTGCTCTTCGATTTCCCTCTTTTCAGGAGTCCACCAAACAGTCCCATAGGCCTCTCTCACGTTCGGGGATTCAACCCCTTGGTTGCCCCTGCCGAAAAGCAGGGTGGTTCATCTCCGCAGGAACTTCTTTTCGGGCGAACCTGTACCCTCCTGATTCGCCCCCTTTGACTCAGTGAATATCCACAAAAGCCTTGAGTCGCCCGGATACCACTTGGGACAAATTGTCCATGATCTTCAAGCCCATCTTGGCTTCCTTGTGGACCAGTTCATAAAAGTCCGGGCTTTTGATCGTCAGTAGCTTTGAAGGGGTGACGGTGACCGCTGAGGCCGTGTAACGATTCGGAGGAACCAGAAAAGACCAACCCAATATCTTTCCGGGTCCATGGATCTCAAAGTGCACCCCTTTCTTGAATTCAACGGAAACGGTTCCTTCCTCAAGGATGAAAAGTTTGTCCGCACGGGCTCCTTCCTCACACAGGGTCGTTCCACTGGGAACTCTCTCTTCCTGGCAATATTGAGAGGCGACTTTCAGTTCTTCATCCTTGAGTCCCTGGAAGATATCGACATTCCGGATTCTCTCGACAGCAATCATTCCTCCCTCCTTTCCCCTCGGATTTCTGAGGGGGCATCGAGATCGTCTCTAAGCCCATGAAGCTGGGCACGGACGGCCTGTGGTCTAACCTCTGGCTGGAGGGTTTTCTGGATTACCCATATCTTCAGCAGGTTACTGACATTGTTTCGGTAGTTTTTTTGAAAAACTTAAGGAAAAATCCCCTTGAATCCTTCGCAGAATCAAGAAGGCGTATTTTGACTACCGGCTGCTGGGCGTAACCAAAAGAAAAGCCTCCCCCGCATCTATTCCTGTCGTTTGACCCCGGCATGCCTACTGGCCGGGCTCACGCTCTACTTTTATGCCGAATATGCAGACTCCTTTCCATCCCGCCGTATTCCGCCGCTATGGCGGAAATATCCATCAAAACCTCGCTCAGAGCTAGTAATAACCCGGGTCGGGGATGATAGACAGCAAAAAGCAGGGCGGCCTCCATCCGTATGGCCATTCTCCCCGCAAACACCCGATCCCGGGGAATGAACACGTTTCTGCTTTTCCAGCGGACCATCTGTGGACTAATGGAGATGATAGAAGCGGTTGGTCTTCTCTCCAGTCAGATGGATTTGGGTCGTGATCAGCCGGCTATAGCTATATTTTGGATCTTTGGCCAAGTCACAGGCGAGATTAATGCATTTTAGCCGCAGGATGAAGCATAGATCATTCGGGTCCAAGAGTTCACTCCTCCTGCTTACATTTGGGTTTCTCCGGTTCTCGTTCTTCATCTCTTTTATATTTGGCGCATATCGGTTTCATAATAACCAAATACCCGAAGGTCGTCAACCCAGGAATTTTTTACCCTAATATCTCTTTTTAGCCCTGCCAGCCTCGAGGACAGGAATTGGCCAAAAATTTTCTACGCTTTAGCTCATAGGCGAATGGAAAAAATCAGCCGGTACCTGGAGAAAAGTGGGGATGAGAGCTACCCCAGCTCAACGAGACCTGATATATTTAGTGGAATTGAGATCGAGGGGATAGGCGGGATTTCATGGGAGAACTCAACGGAGATTGGATGATCCCTAAAAAAGAAAAAGGGAATTGGGCACACCCCAATTCCCCCAGACTACTCAGGTATGTACCAAAACTATTTCAACCTTAAACCCCGGGGTCCCCTTTGGGGAGTTAATTTCCAGCTGCATGGCTTTCTCGAGAAATTTCTGGGCTTCGCTAAACCAGCCTTTTTCTCGGAGACACTTACTCAACAACCTGGCAGCCTCGACCGGGTTTTGGTTATTTTCGAAAGCGATTTGGAGCTGCTGAATGGCCCCGTCGTTGAATCCCATCTCTCGGCAGGCTACCCCCATGTGGTAATTAAAATTGGGGTAGACCTCCTTGGGGATAACAGTCTCCTGTAATTCCTTGAATATTTCTTCAAACCCGAAGAGCTTATCTGTTGATATTTCCTTGATGTCCTTCCATTCCATCGAACCGCCGGCCTCCAACTCAGAACGGAGGTCGAAGACATCCATCCTCTTCTCTTCCTTCTTTTCCCGGGAGGCCTCTTTCTTATCATCTACGGCCAGAGAGGTCATCTTGGATGCCGAGAGGGATAGGGTTTCCGGCCTGGCCCCGGGTATTTTGATCGAATCGTTGGTGCTTTGAGATTTCTTCTCCCGAGATGTCCTCAGGGATTCTAGTTCATTGATACGATTCATGACCTCAGGAATTTTCTCTTTCAATCCCCAGCGCAGATAATGCTTGACAACGATCTTGTATTGGGATGCGGCATCGGCCAGCAGTCCCATTTCCCTGTAGATTTCAGCTATTTTCTGATTTACTTGGACCAGATGAGGGTTGAGGGACAGGACCTGTTTGTAGATGGCCATGGCTTGGGGCAACAAATGATCCCGGGAAAAGAGCTCTGCGGCCTGGCGATATTTAGCGATGGCCTTCTCCTCTTCCCCTTTTTTCTGGTATATTGCCGCCAATTTCAGATGGAAACCAGCGTTTTTCGGATGTTTTCTGCATAGGTCCAAATAATAGTCCAGGCTTTCCGCGGACTCCTTCTTCTCACGACGGAGGAAATAGTTCAGAACCCCAGAGAAGCCACCCCACCTTTTCTGCTGGCGAGAATCTTGCGCTCTCATCCGTGGGTCTGGTAACATGGCTGAAATCTCCGCCGCTTTCACAGGGGAAATCCCTCCTACATCCTTCCAAATATTTTCAGCCGTTGCCATTTTGCATCTCCTCGCTCTGCCAAATTTTTTGCAGGGAAATCCATTTCCCTTTAATAGCTTTTCCATACAAGGCAATTTTTGTGCCTTGTATAAAGTTGAAGGTAAAAAATGGAAAAGGCTAAAACCCGGAAGTGCGGCTGGTTTGCAGAAACTAATTATAAATTGTTTTTATTCGGTAATTTTAAGCCCTACTCTGAGGATGATCACCCGTTTGGCGGATAGGGTATCTTACGGCCGCCGACTAAAAGTGATGGACGTCCGATCATCCTTGTATATGCGTTCTACAATCTTGTCCATCTCCAGCCCGCACTTCTATCCTGCCCATTTCGTGGTCCCTGAAGGAAAAACCTTGAGCTCAGAGTGGGGAAAGGGAGTTAAACTGATGGGGGTCTTGGGTCCCTTTTAGGCTGGTAGATACAGAGCGGTTCTTCGGACATAAAATCCATGGACCTTTCAAAGGCTCGAGCTCGACACCCTCCGCAGACCCGGACATACTCACAACGACCACAACGGCCTTTTAAAGAAGAAAAGTCCCGGAGTTTCAGGAATACGGGGGAAGACTCCCATATTTCCTTAAGACTCTGATGGCGCACATTTCCGCTAAAAGCCTCCAGATAACCGCAGGGTTGCACGTCTCCCCGGTGGGAGACGAAGAGGAATCCGATGCCTCCCAGACATCCCCGGGTCATGGCATCGAGTCCGTGGGTTTGGGGGGTCACTTTCTTCCCTTCTTCCCCGGCTCTCTGCTGCAGAATGCGATAATAATGGGGGGCGCACGTTGCTTTCAGCTGGAGCGGGACCTTCTCCCGCTGATCGTAAAACCAATGGAGAATCTTCTCGTATTCGCTGCCCTCCACTGCTTCCCCCTTTAACTCCTTCCCCCGGCCGGTTGGGACCAGAAGAAAGATGTGGTGAGCCACCGCCCCCAGTTCAACAGCCAGATCCAGGATCCTGGGTAACTCCGGATAATTTTTTTGGGTCACCGTGGTGTTGACCTGGAATTCAAGTCTTGCTTCTTTCAGGAATTTAATCCCCCTCAACGCCCCGGCAAAGGCCCCTTCGACCTGGCGAAATCGGTCGTGGCTCTCTTCCGTGGCTCCGTCCAGACTGATGGAGACTCGCTGAATTCCACAGCCTTTCAGGCGGGCAGCCTTTGCAGCATCCAGCAGGGTACCGTTGGGAGCAATGACCATCCGGAGGCCACGGCTGGTCCCGTAGCTGGCGAGATCATAGATATCCTTGCGGAGAAGGGGCTCCCCACCTGTGAGTATGATCACAGGCTTGCTAAAGGAAACGATTCCATTGATCAGGCGCAAAGACTCATCCGTGCTCAACTCTCCCGGATAAGGGCCACGCCCGGCTGCTGCTCGACAGTGGACACAATTCAAGTTGCAGCTTCTGGTGACTTCCCAGGCAACCATCCGTAAGACGGGAACCCGCTTCTCTCCTCGATTTTCTGTTTGATGATTTCCGGAAGTCTGGTTTTCTATTTCCATCATATGGATCAAACTATGCCGACCTCTTCGTCCGTCAGGTAACAGGCAGGGTCCGGAGCCCATAGGTCACTCCTCACGGCTTCGGCCCGCACCCGGAAATTCCCCGCGCATATTTCCAGCCAGCGGCATGAGGCACACCTTCCTTTCACATGCTTCTTCTTCTCTTTGAGCTTGGCCATCAGGGGGTCGCTCAGATTCATCCAGATCTCGCTGAAGGGTCGCTGGCGGACATTCCCAAAAGAGTAATGCCGCCAGAACTGGTCGGCATGCACGGAACCATCCCAGCTCACACAACCAATCCCTACCCCGGAGCTGTTGCCTCCATTCATCCGCAGAAGCTCCAGTACCTCATCCGCCCGGTGAGATCCCTCTCTCACCATGCGCAGGTAAAGATAGGGTCCGTCCGCGTGATTATCAACCGTGAGCACTTCCATGGCCAGGCTGCGCTGATGACGCTCCCGGGTGCGGTCCATGATCAGGTCAACGACCCTCCGGCTCTCAGCCCGGTCCAGATCTTCTTCGATCAGCTCGCTTCCCCGGCCGGCATAGACCAGGTGGTAAAAACAAACCCTGGGAATCTTCTCCTTTTCCAGGAGGTCGAAAATCTGGGGGATATCCTGAGCATTACGGCGGTTGATGGTAAACCGAAGTCCCACTTTGATCCCCGCTTCCTGGCAGTTGCGGATTCCCTTCAGGGCGGCGGCAAAGGCTCCTTCCACTCCCCGGAACCGGTCGTTGGTCTCTTTCATCCCGTCCAGGCTCACGCCTACATAGGAGAGTCCGATCCGTTTCAATCCTTTGGCCATCTCCATGGTAATCAGGGTTCCATTCGTGGAGATGACCGCTCGCATACCCCGGTCGGTAGCCAGTTGAGCCAGATCCAGGAGGTCTTTCCTCAGGAGAGGCTCCCCTCCCGAGAAGAGGATGACCGGGGACCCAAATCGAGCCAGGTCTTCGATGAGTGCCTTCCCCTCCCCGGTTGTGAGTTCCCCGGAATATTCCCGGTTCTGCGAATGAGAGTAGCAATGAACGCACTTCAAGTTACAGCGCTGCCCCACATTCCAGACTACCACGGGCTTCTTGTCCTCGGAAAACTGGAGGAGGTGGGAGGGAAGCCTCCCCGAACGGCGCCCATAGCGCAGGGGGTCAGAGGCCTCTACGGTCCCGCAATACAATTTTGAAATGCCAATCATAAAGACCTTAAATAGCATTCACCGCAGAGAGCGCGGAGAACGCAGAGAAAAATGTAAACAGGAAATTTCCCTCCCCCATTATTTCTTTTCTTTCTAAGATTCTTTGCCTCTTGATTTTTGCTTGAATCGTATCTCAGAGTTCTCTGCGGCTTCCGCCGTGGAATTTTTCTTAAAATAATCCGCGAGCGACTTTACCAGCGCAGGGATTGTGTACTCTTCAGGCATGATCGCGGTTTCGATTCCCAGGCTCCTTGCCTTTTCCATTGTTATCGGCCCGATGGAAGCTACAGGGATCCCGGCAGTGAGTTCCCGAGCTTCTTTTTTGCCAACCATCTCCACAAAATTACTCACGGTCGAAGAACTGGTGAAGGTGATGGCCGAAATGGCCTTTTTTTTCAGGAGGTCCCGGATCTTATTAACATTTTCTTGTGGCCGCACAGTCTGATATACCTCCACTACATCCACCACAGCACCGGCTTTCCGCAACTCCTCTGGAAGAATATCCCTGGCTACTTTGGCCCGGGGAATTAGAATCTTCTTTCCTTTCAGATTCTCTTTTCGCAGCACTTCCAAGATCGCTTCTGCCCGATATTCTCCGGGGACAAAATCAACCCGGATCTTCAGCGCCCCAAGGGACTCAGCAGTTCTGGGACCAATGGCGCAGACCTTTGGACCTTTCAAATCCCGGACGTCATGGCCCAGAGCAAAAAGCCGTTCCAGAAAACATTTCACCCCATTGGCGCTGGTGAATATGATCCAATCATACAATGCCAGCTGGTTTATACAATGATCGACATCAGCCCAGCTCACCGGGGGAAGGATCCCGATGGTAGGAAATTCGATGGCCATCGCTCCCAGTTCCCCCAGCTCTTCTGAAAGCTCGCTGGCCTGCTCCCTGGCCCGCGTCACCAGGATTTTTTTCCCGAATAACGGCAGAGCCTCGAACCAGTTCAGTTTTTCCCGAAGGGTGACGACCTCCCCCACCAGGATGATCACGGGCGGTTTTAACTTTCTGGACTGGGCAATATCTGCGATGTTCGAGAGCTTCCCCAATATGGTTTCTTGTTCGGGAAGAGTTCCCCAGCGGATCAAAGCCACGGGGGTTTCAGGGTTTCGGCCATTCCTGATCAACGCCTCGGCGATGTTCCGTAGGTTTCCCACCCCCATCAAGAAAACAAGGGTCCCTGCGCCGGTGGAAATCTTATTCCAGGCGATCTTTGACTCCTCCTTGGTGGGGTCTTCGTGTCCGGTAATAAATGCAACCGTGGACGTGAAATCGCGATGAGTGAGCGGGATACCGGCATACGTAGGGGCAGCAATGGCCGAAGTGACCCCGGGGACGATCTCGAAGGGAATCCCTGCGCTGACCAACTCTTCCGCTTCCTCCCCTCCCCTGCCAAAGATGAAAGGATCTCCCCCTTTCAGTCGAGCTACCGCTTTACCCTCTGATGCTTTTTCCACAATGAGCCTATTGATTTGATCCTGGGGAAGGGTATGGTCTCCGCCTTTCTTTCCTACGTAGACCCTCTCCGCCCCTTCTTTTACGTGGCGGAGAAGCTTTTCATTGGCCAGGTAGTCATAGACCACGACATCTGCTTTTTCCAAGCAGGCAAGCCCTTTGACCGTGATCAACCCCGGGTCCCCGGGACCCGCACCGATCAGGTAGACTTTTCCCTTCTTCATTCCTTCTTATAAACCTCTTTTAGAATCCCCTCGGCCCCTTTCGCTAGCAATTCTTCCGCCAGACGCTCGCCGAGTTCTTCGTTTTTCCCCCAGGGCCCTTCGACCTTACCTTTGACCACCTTCTTTCCATCGACTCCGGCGACCAGCCCAATGAAAATCAGCTTTTCACCTTCTACTTTCGCCAGCCCTGCTATGGGTACTTGGCATCCCCCCCCCAGCCTCTTCAAAAAGGCCCTTTCGGCCAGGACAGAAATCTGAGTAGGAAGATGATTCAAAGGAGCCAATGCCTGGTAAATCCGTTCATCCGCCTTTCGGCCTTCGATGGCTAGAACGCCCTGTCCGATTGCAGGAACCATGACCTCAGGTTCAAAATATTCAGAAACCCTCGCTTCCCAGCACATCCGGCGCAGGCCGGCAGAGGCCAGGATTATGGCATCCAGTTTTAAAGACGAAAGTTTCTTAAGTCGCGTGTCCAAATTACCCCGGAGGGGAACGACCTCCAGGTCCGGACGCAGGTTCAATAATTGCGCCTGCCTTCTAAGGCTTCCTGTGCCCACTTTTCCCCCGGGAGGAATTTCACTGAACCGCTTTCCATCCCCCGTGATGAGGGCGTCCCGCGGGTCTTCCCTCTCCGGGAAGGCCATCAGCGTTAGGCCATCGGGAATAAGCGCCGGTAGGTCCTTGGCGCTGTGAACAGCCAGGTCCACCTCATCCCGGAGCAAGGCCTCCTCAATCTCTTTAACGAAAAGCCCTTTGCCCCCCACCTTGAACAGGGGAGTATCTATTTTATCCCCCGTTGTCTTTATATGGACGAGATTGACGGTAACTGCAGGGTTTTGCTCCTCCACCCGGCTCTTAACCCAGTTGGCTTGGCATAAAGCGAGGAGGCTCGCCCGAGTCCCCAGGCGCAATTCAATCTTTTTATCCTGCGCGCTCATTCTTCAGAAATTTTCCCTTTCCATCGAAGCGATGAGATCTTTACCACCTCAACCCCAATTCTTTTAATGAAAATCCCGGGCCCAAGAGGGTCTTCAGCCGACGATTCAATTCTGGAAACCTTTTTTCTTTGATCAGGGATAAAAGATCCTCTTTCAACAGCGCGCGAAAAATCTTTTGATTCTCCTTCGGCTCCCTCCCCAGGCGGAGTATCTTTTTCCTCACAGTTCCTAGAAATTTTAGCAGAAGGTTGTATTCCGGACCGATCTCCTTATCGAGTTTTTGGCGCACTAGCCTGGCCATCGCCGGGCTTCTCCCGGAGGTGGAAATGGCCACTACCAAATCCTTCTTTTCCACTATGGAGGGAACGATAAAACTGCTGTGAGCCGGATCATCCACCACATTGACCATAACTCGCTTCTCCAGGGCCTGACGGAAGACCCGCTCGTTCGTCATCCGATCATCCGTTGCCGCTATGACCAAAAAAGCTCCTCCTAAATCCCCTCGGCGATAGGAGCGTGAAATATGGGTGAGCTTCGTCTTTTTCTTTAGGCGGAATAGGGTGGGCGTTAATTCCGGGCCGATAACCTTCACCAGAGCCCCTGCCTTCAGGAGGCTGCGGACTTTTCGTTCCCCTACCCTGCCCCCGCCCACAACTACGCAGCGCTTTCCTTTCAAGTCCAGAAAGACCGGGAAGTATCTCACGGGTGCACCAGGCTACCAAAGTTTTTAAGGATCTTCAGTCCCGAGGACTGGCTCTTCTCCGGATGAAACTGACAGGCGAAGAGGTTTCCTCTGCCGATACTGGAGACGAATTCCCCGCCATAATCGGTGGTGGTGGCTATAATCTCTCGATCTTCGGGAACTGGATAATAGGAATGGACAAAGTAAAAATGGGTCCCCTCCGCGACCCCTGCCAAGGCTGGAAAACTTCTCTTGATCTGTACGGAATTCCAGCCCATATGGGGAACTTTCAGAGAATCCTTTGAAGAGGGCTCGCCTGGCTGAGAAAAAGGAAATCGGACCACCCGGCCGGGGAAAATGCCCAACCCTTTGTGGATTCCGAACTCCTCTCCTTCGGAAAAGAGGAGCTGGAGACCCAGACAGATCCCCAGGAATGGCCTGCCGCTGCGGATGAATTTTATGACGGGGTCGATTAGCTTCAATGTTTCGAGATTATCCATCGCTTTCTGGAAAGCTCCCACTCCCGGGAGGACCAGGCCATCGGCCTTCTCGATCGCCCTTGGATCCTGGGTTACCAGAGCCTGGTAGCCCACTCGCTCCATCGCCTTGTGAACGCTCCGCAGGTTCCCCATGCCATAATCTATGATGGCAATCATAGCTTTCCTTTGGTTGAGGGAACGCCTCTCACCTGCTCATCCCGGGACACGGCCTGGCGCAAGGCCCGACCAAGGCCTTTAAATAGGGATTCTACCATGTGGTGACCGTTGCTACCGTAGGTAACCTGGGCATGGAGGGTTATGGCTGCGCTGTTAACCAAAGCCTGAAGAAATTCCTTGACTAATTCAGTATCGAAGTCCCCGATCTTTCTCCGACGGAGAGGAAGATGGTAGATTAAACACGGCCGGCCCGAGAGGTCCACATGGACCGAAGCCAGGCTCTCATCCATGGGGACAAAAGCCGACCCGTACCGGCGTATCCCTTCCTTCCCGCCGAGAGCCTGTTTCAGTGCACTCCCCAGGCTAATCCCGATGTCTTCTACGGTATGATGAAAATCTACTTCCGTGTCTCCCCGCGCCTGAACTCTCAGGTTAAAGAGGCCGTGGGCGGAAAGAAGGCTCAGCATATGATCCAGAAAGGGAACGGAGGTGGAAATCCGGTGTCTTCCCGAGCCATCCAGGGTCAGATCAATCCTTATGTCCGTCTCTTTCGTCCTGCGGGAAATTTTAGCCTTTCGCATGGTGAATTTTCCCTTTTCCTTTTAAGTTGGACCCAGATTTACGAAGATTAACGCCATAAAAATTCTCAGTGTTTTCTTATCCTCAAGATCTGCGTCCCAATCATTATATTTTCAGGAATCAAAAGTCCTCCTCTCCCAACCTTTGGCTTATCGATTACAGTAATTATTTTATAAAGTTATCATTATTGTGGGGGTAAATCAAGGAAGAAAGTAAGGTTGATTATTACTGGTTGAAGCCGGCATGATCAAAGAGGTACAATTTGATTCATGCCGCCTATCATTATCTTGAAACAAAGTGGCTGCAGCCTGCTGAACGAAGCCTTCTCAGAATAATTGGGGCAAAAAAACTATGGCGAATCATTATTCCGACGTGAAAGTGTACAAGATTCAGGCGGCCGTCCTGCACAAGAAAGGTGGTCCTTTGAAAATCGAATCCCTTGAACAGGACGGGCCCCGGGACGACGAAGTCCTGGTGCGCATCGTCGCCTCGGGCATCTGCCGGACCGATATAGACTTCTGCGACGACTGGGACGAAGCCGACAATGCAGTGGTGCTGGGGCATGAGGGGGCGGGCGTGGTAGAGCGCGTGGGCAGGGGCGTGAAGAGCGTCAACCGCGATGATCATGTCGTGCTCTCCTATCAATCTTGCGGCCGCTGCCGTCAATGCCGCATCGGACAACCTGCACATTGCCAGCACTTCTACGAGGCCAACTTCGGTTTCCAGCGCCTGGACGGCAGCAATGCATTGCAACGCAGCGGCGTACGTGGGCACTTCTTCGGTCAGTCGTCGTTCGCCACCCACTCCCTGGCAACGGAACGCAACCTCGTCAAGGTTTCCAAAGATCTGCCTCTGGAGGTTCTATCCCCGCTGGGCTGCGGCCTGCAGACGGGAGCCGGCACCGTGATGAACTCCCTTAAGGTTTCGAAGGGGGAAAGCATCGCCGTCTTCGGCACGGGAGCGGTCGGCCTGGCGGCGGTCATGGCGGCACGCCTCGTCGGCGCCGGACCGGTCATCGGTGTCGACATCATAGCCAAAC
>Ga0187854_10002001_pt1 | contig 18377 bp, 25 predicted proteins | sample June2016WEW_6_15_FD_132445 | JGI IMG/M metagenome (GOLD analysis project Ga0187854, IMG submission 132445) | Peatland microbial communities from SPRUCE experiment site at the Marcell Experimental Forest, Minnesota, USA - June2016WEW_6_150 | ecosystem: Environmental > Terrestrial > Soil >...
AGCCTCGGCCATCGTGAAGAAGCTACCACTACCTCTCACATTATTCGTATACATCTCTGCTATAGCTCCACCAGCAGAGGAAAAAGCCGTCCCGCCGTTTTGAATATAAGCCCCGATAAGTTCTAGGGCCCCACCGGTCGATGCCAGTGTTAAATCAATACCGGCAGCCACGATAGTGCTTTGCAGCACGGATTTCACAATGGAAAAGACCGTACCGACATCAGTGGAAAGAGCAGTAATCGTATCCGCAATAGCTTCCAAAGAATCAGTAGTCTTATTGAAGGTGTTAGCGCCACCTGCTTTACTCAGGATATCAGTAAGAGCGCCTGCGGTAGGAGTGGCTGGTACAATAGTATCCAGTGAGCTATCGTCCTGCGCCTTAATCGAGGCCTTCGCCGTAGCGTTGAAATCAGTTGTGCCCTGAGAGATAAGGTCGGCTTCTAAGGCAAATGAGGTTGCCGCGAGAACCTCATTGGACCAGACCATATCCGGTACAAAGACAACATCACCGCCAACTGTGGCCTTGATGCCTGATAAGACTAAGCGGTAGATGTCTCCCGTTTGCCACTCAGCCAATAAAAACTGATAGGCACATGACACCTTACCGGTCCCCTTGGCAAAAACTGGCGGCGTAATACCAGCCGGGTTAAAAGCACCGCCAGCTCGGGAGCGGGACATTACCGCAGTCATAGGGACACTGGCGATATCAATATCACCTGCCGCTAGTGCTCCGGTCGATATACTAAAGAGCGAAACCCAAAACTGCATCACGCCATTTTGTTCTACCGTAGCATCTTCCGATTGCTCGGTACGGAAATCTGTCTGGCCGGTTACTGCCGCCAGAACCTGCAGTAAGGTAGTTTGTCTTGCTTCATCAATATGTCCAACAACCATAGGAATATCCTCCTAGTCTAAACGATAATTTTACTGTAATTCGAGCACATACCCCACGATTACGCCGGCAGTGTCGCTGGTAATTCTCAGTAACCCCATGTGTTTAGAAATCGTATGCCCGTTAACATCAATCCAATCTGTGGTAGTTATACTAATAGGATAACGGTTTTTGACCTGCTGTGTCGGAGTCGGATTACTATTACTGACATCCGGGGTATAAACATCCTGGACCATCAGGTTAGCCGTACCAGCCGTGGGATTACTTACCGACAGGCGCTTCACGTACCCGGTCTGAATTGGGGGGATAGTTACCAGGTTGTTATCGACGACCAAGTTTACGGTAATAGTCCCTACCCCTACTACCACTATGGTATTGATTCCAGGTACTAAGGTTACCGGACTACCGGTAACGGCGGCTACTAACCCGCTTACCGCTGTTCCGTTACAACCGACCGGTAGAGTAACAATGAAATTTCCCGCACCGGTTACGTTAGGGGCATTAGCACCGATTACCAGCGTCATAGGCGATACGGCAAGAGTACCAGTACCGTTGGCAATAGTTGCCCCTACCACAGGCACCGTAGTAAAAGCATTGTTAATTATTTTGGGTGATACACTAGGCTGAATTATGTCCATCGTTTATCTCCTTACCTTAACTTTAATATGTTGCTTATCATTAAAGTCCTTTATTTCCTGAACTATCTCATCCTCTGATTTAGTTCTGATGTCTTTCTCCCACAGTATCAGAGGTTCATAGCCCACAGACTTATAAGCCATGATGCGTCCTAACTCACTCTGGTGCCAGCGTTTTGCACCCTTATCGTGCCAATACGTTCCGAATATTTCGATGACCTTCTTTTGTCCGTTAACATTTACGTAGTCAGGGACGCAGCCTGCCAGAACAACTCCTAATCGCCCATCGCCGTTATACTTGTATTCTGGCAAATGTCTATTTAGTATGTCCTCAAGGTATAGCTCTATCTTGTTAGGTCTAAGATGCCGGGCATTCACTTGAGCTATTACAAATTCTGGGTCTTGCCATAACTTTGTTGTAAGCTCTCTCTTTTTCTTCTTGTAGGAATCGGTGTTCTTCGCTAGGGTGGCATTTTTCTGACTTTCAGAGTTGAAATTATGTTTACCATTGGCAATAAGATTTTTTTGTCCTCGGCTTAGTGCTTCTCGATTAACGTAATGGCCTTTCATTCTTTCGCCTATTTTCTTTTTATACTCGGCAGAGTTAAATAAACATTGTTGAGAACAGTACAGACCAAATCCTCTCTTTATTTGATAAGGATATACCCTGAATTCTTTACCGCACACAAGGCATTTTTTGAGGGTCGAAGTAATTGGGCGTCCTGCTAAATAGCATTTTCGGGAGCAATAGACACCAAGACCTGTCTTTGTTTGGAAAGGGAATTGCTTGAACTGTTTTCCACATACAGGGCATTGCTTCAATATCGAAGTAGTCATATGTATATAGGAACATTTATGAGAGCAATAGATACCTCTCCCGTTCTTTATTTTAGAAGGATATACCCTAAACTCCCGTCCGCATACAGGACAGTTTTTTAATATTGAAGTAATGTTAGCCATAGTTACTTATCCCTAAATTCCTTGCATTGTCCTAAACGCAATTTCTGTACAATATCTTATCACATTCTTGAGCTTTTGTTCAGGTGTAGCCGTAGCCGTCACATCCTTTAACTGGCAGTGATTCACGATAAGCGGCGCGATACACTTCTCATCGTCACCCGTGTCCACTAGGAAACGCAGGTAGAAAGGTAACATATTATATACCGTCACCAACTTTAACCGCGGATCATAGTGCGGACTGTCTTCTGGCTTAATGGAGCCGATGTACTTATACTTGGGGCTGGACATATTGGTATCGGAAGGGTACATCTGCGTGTACTCTAAGCCTAGAATCCACTGGTCAGACGGCATATAGAGATGGACCATGTAGTTACCCGGTTTGAAACCAATGAGCATCTGGTAGAGAGTATTGTTCGTCCCATATGGATAGAGGTTTTCAACGCCGCTGGTAGCTGGAGGACCGCCCTGAGCATCCGCCAGGTTGACATCTTTCCAGTCAGCGGCCTGTATAATGTAGTCTAAATCGTAGGGGACATCCTCACGCCAGATAACCTGATAGGTATGACCAGGCAGGATACCCAGTTGGGTGGGCCAAGCAGGGGAAAAGGTGAGAAAATCGTTAACTTCGTATTCCCGCTTCGCGGGTGGGAATTCTATGGTTCTAGGGAAGTCAAGCCGCAGCATATAATCCTCCTTCAACAGTCCTCCACCACCTTCGTGACGGAGGATTTTTAGCATTTATTAATTCTATATATTCAGTTAGTGACCGATAACCGCCACGGCTATCGTTTGAGCCAACAGGTTAGTCGCATACGGCACATCAATCGCCGCACCCGGTACCGCAATACTGTTATTGCCATAATACTGTACCTGCACCGTCACCTTGTTACCACTTACCGTCACATAAGCCGGGTCTACCTTATAACCCCCTGTTATAGAGGCTTCAATCACCGCGTCGATGACCCGGATACCCGGTATTTCAATAACAGCAGCCGCTACCAGAACCAGGTTTATGGTGAAGGTATTGGCTCCACCCAGCGTTACCGTGATGATATTGGCTCCGGTGTATAAGGTTACCGGGCTGCCCGTGACCACCGCACCACCGCCACCAGTTACCGCCGTTCCGGCATAACCGGGCGGTAGAGTTACAACCAGCGTTCCAGTACCGGTTAAAGTGATGGTATTAACACCGGTTACCAGCGCGGTTGGCGATACGGCAATAGTGCCAGTGGTACCGTTGGCAATAGTACCTCCAACCGGGAGGAAACTCAGGGTTATCGTGATAGCACCCGCTCCAACTACAGTGATGACGTTGGTTCCAGGAGCCAGAGTTACCGGACCACCAACAACCGTCGCTACGTTGGTAGCGGCAGTCCCCACACAACTAGCTGGCAGGGTGATAACGAATGTTCCAGCAGTAGCGATAGCCGGGTTTTGTGCACCAGTTACCAGTGTGACCGGCGAACCGGCAATAGTACCGGTACCGTTAGCCAGTGTCGCCCAGGGTCCCGGTGCCGTCACATAGGCGATTTTACGCCCGTTTTGACCGTTAAAGACTATATCATAAGCCATCTTGTCCCTCCTTACCTAGTAGCCGATTACCAATAGGGCTATCGTTTGCCCCGATAGGCTGGTGGCTTTAGGGACATTCGCGGCCGGTCCAGCGCCACCGGTATTATTCACATAATACTGCGGCTGTACCGTGACTATATTGCCTGCCACGGTCGTGTAGGCCGGATCCACCTTATAACCTCCTGTAATAGAGGCTGTAACCACGGCATCAATAACCCGGATACCCGGTACTTGAATCGGAATGGTCGGCGTGGCTGCCAGAGTGAAAGTTACCGTTATCGTTCCGGCACCAACTGCCGTTATCGTTATAGTGTTAACGCCAGGTACCAGAGTTACTGGACTACCAGCAATCGTTGCCCCGGCACTCACGGCTGTCAAAGCACCACCCGTACCTGCGGGTAGGGTTATAACCAGAGTTCCCACCCCGGTTATCCCGACAACATTATTAATACCGTCTACCAGCGCCACCGGAGAACCGGTAATAACACCGGTCCCGTTGGCGATAGTCGCCCATTGTGCTAGCGCCGTGACATAGGCCATCTTACGCCCATCTTGTCCGTCAAAAATTATATCGTAGGCCATATTACATGTCCTCCCGTTTTAGATTTACTTCAGCACCCAGTCGTTAGTTAATTTCGGCATTCAGGTAGGAGTATTCCGCAAATACCAGACCCAGTAGAGCAAGCTGCTCGCTATAGGTCTCAGCATTGGCGAAAGTCACCTTCTCGAGTTCCAACCGTGTATTGAAGGTGCCGGTCGGATGAATCAGGAAGTCGCCTTCCAGCGGGATCAGCTTAAAGGTCTTGAAGGGCTTGTCGATCTTAGCTGCTTCCTCGACACTGACCTCGGGATAGGTGTAGGAGTTGACCGTATGCTTGAGAGCCATGATACGCGTGCCCGGCTGCCATGAAATCAGTGAGTGGAAGGCCAGCAAGCTGTGATAGCTCTGTGTGTTGGATGGGGTAATCGGGGCTGCCGGTGTACCGAAAAGATTTGTCCAGCCATTAGCGGCAGCAACAGTGAGCGGCTGTACCCAGCTATGTAAGGCAGCCGTAACGGGCGGGGTACCCCAGGCAATCGCACTCGCGCCGAGGTCTACCGGCAGAATTTCCCGGACGCCGTAGGTACCGCTGGTCGGTTCCTCCGGGACGAAGGGCAGATTATTCGTCGCAAAGTAGCTCTTGGCTACAGTAGCGGCGAAGGCGTAGAAGTCCATCTGTTTCTTGAAGGACTCTGCTATGTCGATGTCGATCTCTGCCTTTTGTGCTATCAGTCTGCTAAACCACCGGTTGAAAGCAGCCATTTCGTCAGGTGTAAGTGGTGTGCTTTGCAGGTTCTGGAGTTTACCTGTGATGAGATTATAATTTGCCATATTGTTGTTTAATCCTCCTATTTACATTTATTCACGTTTACTTGAAGGTGAAGGTAGAATTATCACCGCTTTGTAAGAAGGTGGCCGTACCCCCACCCGGTGTCGGTTCCACAGTACGTGGCGGTATAACCTGATACGTTTCTGTTACCCTCGTTATCATCGGTTTCCGTTTTGTACCATTGCCTAACGTACCACCGCCCAACGGACCGCCGCCCGGCAGGGTAATACCGAGATCGGGTAAAGCCGGTAGGGTAGGCAGATCGGGGAACGCTGTGGGGAAATTAGGTGTGGTCGGCAAATTGGTAGTGGCCTTGGTCAAATACGTGGAAATCTTCGGTGCATTCGGGAATTTCGCTTCCACGGCCAGTGGGAGAGCTAAACCCTCCGTCAAAAGGTCTTTATAATTACTTACTGTCATATCATTTTCTCCTTCAATGACTTTTATTTTTACTTGGTTAGTCTATCGACCGCGGCACGGAAAGCACCAGACGCCACATTGAGGGCATTGTCCGCTATCCGGTGCGGGCCCTCGATTTTAACTGTCTTATCCAGGGGCACATCAAGCATATCGCAGATCTTCCCGCCGACACCCTGGATATCACCCACGAAACCGCTGACGAGCATACCGAAATCCTGATGCGGCGCGTTGACACCTGGGTTAGGCATGGTAGGTCCGGAGAATCCTGAGCGTACCTCATAGTCGAGTGGATTCTCACTGTCGCGGGAACCCCCCTTGAATGGAGACGAGGGCATTTTGAATTTACTAAGACTGAAATCCATATTCTACCTCCTGTAATATTTGGGGAGATAGCAGGACCCGCCTAAAAAGGAATGGGGTAAGCATTCCAAACTTTCTAAACGAAAGTCCTGCTTACCCCATTTACTGAATCTGTAGCTTATATTAGTATGAAGTTATGCCAATGTCAAGACCACCCTCAAAATATTTTTTAAACCGGCATTAAAAGCGGCGGTGGTGAAACATGTCGGAAAAGAAAAGAAAGTGGTGGTCGTGGACTAATCCTAGCCTGCGGGTCACCATACAAAACAAAATTACTCTGATTAAACTGTACTAAATCTTTGATTATCTCATCGGTCTCATTGACTGTTCCATCCATGTTAACATCTGCCATACTAGCCCACTTATCATAGCTATCCATCTGAATCTGATGCACCTGACTCACGGTTTTCCCGTCAAGTAGGGCGTTCAGTCCGTCGATTACCGGCATCATACACGGAGCAGCTAATTTATCTCTCCAGGGCGTCATAAGCTGGGACTCGTCTATCTCCCAAAGATAGTCCTCATTCCAGCCGAGGAAGGCCGTAGCGCCATGATTAATCAAATCGGGACCGAGACCTGCGGCGGACAGGCAGGAAAAGGCGTATATCACCTTATTTTGAATCTCGTTATCGTTATACTCGCCCACTTTTAAGATTACGGCATCGTTCTGCCCGTTAACCTGATCGTAATCACCGTGCCCGACGGCAATAATCACATCGGAATGCGGCGCAGATAAAGTAAACGGAAAACGCCGTGCCAGCGGTCCGTAGAGCATAACGGGTTCCAGGCGGGGAGCGATATACTTTAAAATGAAACCGGAAGCGCTGCGTGTGGATAACTCATAGTCGGCTGCCGAGAGTGTAACGGTCATTTAGCCTCCTAGTATACGTTGTTTACCACACTGTGCATCAGTTTAGCAAACTCCGGATCACTTTCGATCCGGTCCGGTAGGCTCTCAAGCGGCATGATATTCGGATAGCCCTCATTCAACCCTAACGAGGCTAAGGAGGCATTACTACCTTCAGCTATAAGGTATTCCCGCATGGCCTGAGCCGCAACCTTTCGTCCTTCCGGCGTCGCATGTTGCGCCAGTGCCTGTTGTAATCTTACGTATTCTCCAGCCATAATTTCACCCTGTCTTTGTCAAGACTCCCGTAGAAAAATTCATCACATAAGTGCCCAGCCCGGTAAACTGAGTAGTAATGTAATTGGGCAAGGTCGAGAAGATTGACTGCCAATCCACTACCTGGGCTACGCTATTTACCCCGATATACTTGAACGCCGTAATCATAAAGACGGCTGGGAATGCAAAACTATCCGGCAGATATATCTTCTGCGTAGTGGATAGAGGTACAAACATAATACTGATAGTTTTCCCATTAACATCCTTCAAAAGCAGGTTCCAGTAATCCGCCGTGACACCGGAGGCCAGCAAGTTAATCAGATTACCGGTTACCGCACACAAAGTCATAGCCCCGATATTATTATTAACTCCCGGCTGTATCGTCCAGCCGCTAACCGTCTGCGACACATACCCTGTCAGACTATATGTGATATTCTGTGCGCCAATCGGTACATTCTGCATCGTCCAGTTACCACTCGAATCGGTATCGACCTGGGCCGAGCCAATCTGCACCGTCACACCGCTTATACCCACCTGGGCTACCGCATTAACTACCTGGCCGGAGGCATTTGCCGTAGACGCACCAGTTATAACAGTCAGGGTAACCTTATTACTGGATACCCCGCCGTACACACAGGAAATCTGCGTGGTGCCAGCACTAACGCTGGTCACGATGCCATTGGCAGATACGGTGGCTACTGACGGATTAGAACTCTGCCAGTGCACATCGGTATTGTCGTGATAGATAACAGTATCAGTCTGGTTATACTGGATATAAGCATCGAATTGCAGGTTGAAATCCACCGTTAGGTTGGCCGGTAAAGTGGGTTTAATAGTTAGAGCATAAGGAGTAGGCTCGTTTGCTTCTTGAAGTGTCGCCACCACCTGAATAGTAATTTGATTAGACGTTAAGTTAGAATACGTATCTATATACGTAGCGGAAATCACCACGGTACCTACCGCAATACCAGCAACCGAACCGAGATTACTGATTGTGGCTTTAGATGTATCCGATGATTTCCATGCAGTATAAATAGTCTGCGTAACATCTTGCGTGGTCCCGTCGGCATTAGTAATCGTCGCGGAAAATTGCAGACCGTAGCCGATTGCTACTTTCGGTATATTACCGGCGTAATTTATTGTCAACCCGGTGATATTCTCCGTTAAAATAAACTGGGCACTGATACTATTTCCGGCTGCATCAGTGATATTTAAGACATAAAGGTCGGGGGTGCCATTGACAGTCAGACCCGCAGTATACCCACCGGTAGCATCTGTATGGATAGTAAAAGAGTTGGAAACACCCCCTACACCCGTGCGGACCACCTCTACTGTTACATCAGCGTTTTTAGTGAAATTAGTTAAGGTATAAGTCAGGGTTTCGCCAGTTTTTAGAGTCGTGGGTGATACGATTAGATTAGGTCTAGCCGGACCAGTGGTAATAGTAAATGTGGCAGTAGCTGATTTCCCTGTGGTATCGGTTGCTTTTAAGGTATAACTACCCGCTGCAAGTACCACTACAAAACTTCCCGACCCCGCGCCGGAAGCATTGGCAGTAACCGTAATCGGTGGCGTACCGACATTAAGTGTTACCACGGCATTGGGTGTGAAATTAGTAAAAGCAAACGATAGCGTTCCGCCGCTGTTTATCGTGGTGGGGGTTACGGTAAGAGTGGGTGCGGTAGGTGAAGTAACAGTAATAACCTTCTCTATAATCGGTGAAATCATCCCGCCGATTATCTTGGCATAGACGGAGTAAGGACTACCGGAAGCGGGTGTGGCCGAAGTCATGGTTATATCGACAGTGGCAGTTAGAGTAACTTGAGCCACGGCAGCGTTTATACCCACCGCCACTGTACCGGTAACCAGCTCATTGAATCCGATAATAGGGTCCACATGACCGATAGCCGCATAGAGCGTCTGTGTCGTGGCTGGACCGACGTAATCAAAACTGACCGTAACGTGGCATTTATCCCCGATGTTCACCGGCGTGGTATAACCGGACACGACCAGATTAGTAATAGTTGGCTGCGCAGCACCGACTATGGTAATAACCTTCTCAATCTCCGGCGACTCCACACTGTCAACCTTACCGTAAACACTGTATGGGCTCTTGGTCGGGTCTATCGCCGAAGTCACCGGTATATCCACCTCGACCTCGTAATGAGTGGGGGTATCAGCGGCTGGTAGAGGCTTACTCACGCTGGCAGTAAGAATCTCATCGAAGGTTTTTATAAGTAAGACTGTATCTATTTTACCGATGGCACAGTATACCGTGGCGGTATGCGCCGGGCCCTGGTAATCGAAAGCCAGCACGGTCTTGCATTTATCGCCCATGTTGACGCTGGCATCGTAGCTTTTTAAGGTAACATTAGTATAGATAGGCGAATTCGGTACGCCGGTGATTGTAATGACATCGGCAAGTTGTGGTGATTCCGTACTATCCAGCTTGGCATAAATACTGTAGGTACCGGGAGATATAGCCGAGGTAACCGGTATACTCACGCTCTTGGTCATCGGCGTGGCAGCCGTCGTCGCCGGTACAGCTACCTGAACAGACCCGGGCAGTATTTCATCGAAGCCTAAAAGCGTGTCAGCATTACCGATAGCCGCGTAGAGCGTCTTATTCGTGGCCGGACCGTTATAGTTAAAGGACACATTGACCTTACAGGTATCGCCCACCTTCAAGGATAGGTTACCAGGTGCGGTAACCGGCGTCCCCGTACCGTTGGCATAAGAGACGATAGTAACCCCGGTCGTGTCACTTGGGCCCGAGGCACTCACGGCAAAGTTAGCCTGGGGTAAACTTGCCACTGGCGGAAATGGCGGAATCTCGACAGAAACCGAGGTAACCGGACCCGCACTTTCCGTTTTCTCCGGACCCAGATAAGCACTAATATCCAGTAAATACCCCCCTTCTCGGTCAAAACCCTTGGGAAAAGTAATGCTGAACTTTCCCAGGGTAGCCATAACCGTCTGTGTGGTAATGGGAGAGCCGATGATTTCCCACCATTCATGCGGATATGTCACCTTGGCGACGACCCACAGTAGAGCATAGAATGGTAAAGTGAATAAAGTCAGGTCCCCGGTTATAGTGAGGGGTACATTAGTTTTAAGTTCGGTCGGGAAGGTAATATTTTTTATTTCAAATAAGCCTGCCATTTTCGTCTCCTATTTCGGTCGCCAGTCGGTAACTATTTGTATCCCCGTTTGAGTTCCTCAAATAGTTTCTTTAGCCGTTGATGATATCCTTTAGCGGCAACTTCTGTGCCTCTTTCATAATCGCCCGTATCTCAGTAATTTTCTCCATGTCGCACTTGTTGATTTCACATATCAGTTGCACGGCCATTTTCAAAGGCTCGACATTACCGGGATTCTGCCTTTGCAGTTCAATTACGTCATCGAGCAAATTCGTAACCTGTTTGATTCTCTCCGGTGGTATCTTGGCAAGATGGTCAGCCAGGATGTTTACCTCTTGTAGCAACAGGCGCGCTTCGTTAGGATTGGGTAATCGACTGAGCGTATTAAATAATCCGCTAACCATGTCTTTAATTCTATCACACCTCCCGTATTAGTCAAGAATCGCCATTTAACTTCACATAATTACCAGCCTTCTCTACTTCTGCCACGTAGACCTTAATTTCAGCAAAATGTCTCGGACAACAAAAAGCCAAACAAAGTCTAGCCGTCCTGCAATCTTCGCAATGTTCTATCTCTTCCTTTAAGTGATCTGGTAATTTTACTTGGCTTGCATCCACATAAACTGTTTTCATTTTATCTATAGTCACTCAAATTCGCTCGTTTACTTTAGCGGCTCCGTGAACGCCCGCTTTTACATTGGAAGCGGGGTAAATTTCGGCGGGTCAGGCCAAGGATACCACGGCATAGCTATCACCCCCCTTTATACGGTATTTTGAAATACTCACTATCAGCTTGCTGGCTATAGATTGAGGGTTTCATACAATCTTCACAAAAAACACAGCCAACGAAGGGTACCATTATCTGCACCGGTTTTCCACAGTTCTGACAGGCAGACCAGATTAACTTAGACTCCGGTTTATACTCAGAACTCGTATAGGGATTTTGCTTATAAGGACTATCGGTAGCAATAGTCGGTACTACTTTGAATGGTGATGGTTGCTTCAAACTATCGTTATCCATATCTACCCCCTTTCCAACTGTCTATTTATCGTCCATTTAATAAACTCTTCGGAAAGTTCACAGTCTTTAATATCTGAAGGTATATTCTCACCCTCTAAATACGGCAGGAAGGCTTTAACTAACCTATTAAACTGACCTTCCACAAAGTTAGGATGAAAGTCCTTCACAAATATAGCCTCTACCATCGCTACTTCACCTATTAATTTAAGCAAGTAACCAAGTCTCGGCGGACAGGGGTTAGTCAGCCAAAAAGTACCGGGTTTATCTATCGACGCCATTTTCCCGACGACATCATCCAGTTTAATCAGATTCAAATGACCGAAGCTATTACCCTGGACACGGAACACCGGTCTAATCAACGGCAGTCTCAACATATCCTCGGCTCCACGCCGTATCATCTCTGCCCGCCGGTGAATTCTAATAAGGGTACTAGCAAATTGTGAGAAATGACCGTAATACGGATACTCTTTCGTACCAAGGACAATCGAGGGTTTGAAGATAGTCTTTTGAGGGACATCCGACTGCTTAACCATTAATTCCGCTACTGCCTTGCTTTGTTCATACGGATTTTTGCCCTGAGTAAACGCCGTTGAGCAGAATAGAATATGACGCACATCATGCCTAATACAATATTTCAATACGTTCTCGGTACCTACCGCATTTGTCTTATAAATTATCCCGCCTCGGTCAGGACCGAGATTTACAATTCCAGCTAAGTGGTACAGACGTTCTATTTTCGGCGAGTAGGTAATACCGAGATTATCTACTAATATGTCGCCTTCTACGGGTATGAGATTATCTTTTAGTGCAGGAGGATGACGGGATAAGGCATAAACGACGTGACCCTGCTCTAATAGTTTATCTACCAGGGCTTTACCCATAAAGCCGCTACCCCCCGTGACTAAACAGTTCACTTCTTTTCCTCCACGACAATCAATCGGGTATGACATTTGAAGCACAGCCAGAAATCCTTTATACCGCCGATATGTATTACTTCGTCGCCGCCACAGATACAGCACTTTACACCCATAGGAGCTGGTGCTAACGCCCGGTTAATATTGTCAATTATTGGGGTAGAAATAGCATTTAATGCCATATATTAGCCTCATTTGCTAGTTGTGCAAAATTTATTGTAAAGTAAACGGCATTACCGTTTTAATGATACGGAGTATTGTTTTCCTTGAAACTCCCCATCTGCATGCGGTAACTCTAAAACCGTATTTAACGACCTCATCTTTTATCCTGGCTCTATTTCTCGTATAATAATCGTGCATCTCCACCCGATTCCCTTTCGGTGGTACCGGGACTCGTATTCTCTCAAACTCCGTGACGGACTCCACATTAAGTTCATCTACCCGTCTGGCTAATCCCCAAAGTGAAATACCATCTTTAGTTGCCCCATAGTAGTCAAGAAAGTATTTAGTCAGACCGCACTCACACTTCCCAGAAGCAATACAATCTTCGCCGTCTACGGGTAGAATTCTGGGAAAGTAGTGAGTATGCGACATGACACACTCCTATTATATTTTCACCTTCCTGAATCCCGCTTTAAGCATATCTTGTTGAGCCTGTCCGTACTTTTGTCTCGGGTAAGAATTATGCGGTAAGGACTGGTCCGGGTCTAGTTGAACATATTCTGCTTCTTTGATGCGTTTGAAAATCTTAGCAGCTAAAAATATACCTTGGTATTCAGCCCAGTTTGTAGGATTAAGAGGCGCATAAATTTCGAGTTCCTCTTTAATTAGACTTGCTATCTTCCCTTCTAACTCATCCATACTATCCTCCTACTATCTGTCCTACCAACAGTAAAATAACATATAAGGCACCGACGATAACGGTAATCGCCACCCACTTCTTAAAATTGCTCTTTAGCTTTAACATACATGCCATCAGGAAGGGAAATGTCAGAAAGGTCAGTCCGGTGAGTGGTTTCAATATATTAAACTGGATAAGTAACCCCTGGTAAAAGAACATGAATAAGAACCAGCCAGTCAGGTACCACTGGATAGTAGAGAGGGACTTTACCAATGGTTTATCGGGAATGATAACACCCTTGCCATTTTCCAATTCACCCTTTATTTTCTCGATTTCTACTGTGTTAAAAACTACATCTGACCACTTCCACACCTCATACGCCAGGCTCTTAACACCTTTTTTTAAGTTAGCCTCAGCATCAGGCCACTCATCTAACGCCAGTCCAGCAAAACTAAGTACGATAGCGAAAGGTACACTAACTAACAAGACGTGTACCCAGTTGGCTGCGGGGTTGACGGCTAACATACCAATTATCATCGGAACCGGGCCAACGGCAAGGCCCAGCGCAATTTCGTGTGTATAGTTGAATTTAGACCAGCTATAAAAGAAGGTCATCAGCATTCCAGCTACCCAGGGAATAAATATCAACGGCGTGACATTGACCACTAAATAGACTATAGGAATCGCCGACAGGATATACCAGCTTATAGCATTAAAATATACCTCTCTCAGGCTGACTACTTTCGTCTCAATAAGGTTCTGACCGCCAGTATAAGTCTTTTCCGCGCTCCTATTCTCCACTTCACCTTTATCTAATCCGGTCCAGGCGTAGTCCAGAAAACTATTAAACGAGTGACCCCCGGCCATTACTAACAGACAGCCTATTAACGCTATCCAGGCATTGAGGGTAATGCCACCGGCCAGTACTGCACCCAACAGCGCTGAAGCACCAAAGAAAGGAATGGCAAACCAGCGAGGAAGGGTAACCAAATTTGCAATAATTTTACGTTTCATACTGTCGCTCCTGCCCAAGATACTTTTATCTTTTGACGTTCCATTTCAATTACATCGTAAACAGTGGCTTCTCTGGGTTTTTCACCGAAACGGAGGCAAGTCGCACCGCCACTCATTCCTGGCCCTATAGACAGCATCATAATGTAATCGCCCGCCTGGATATTCTCGCCCATCAACCGTTTCCCTGTAATGCCGACCGACGTACTCGAGGTATTCCCAAAATTTCTTAATGTCTCCCGCGACAGGAACAATTTCTCTTCCGGTAAATTCAGTGCCTTACCGATATTATCAATCACAATATTACCCGCCGCGTGTATAACCCACCAGGTTATATCCTGAACTCTTAACCCCTGTCTTAATAGCACCGCATCTACCGCCGGTTTTACTACCAATGGAGCTAATTCCGGTACCCGACGTGACAGCTTCACTCTTAATCGCCCATTCCGCCAGACAAAGCCAAGGTCACCGGCATATTTAGGTTCAGTGTATGTCTCCATATCAAGGATATACGGGTGCCGCCAGTTGTCATCATAACCTACCAGTGCCGCTGTAGCCGCATCAGCAAACACGGAATTAGCACGCAGGACTTCAAAGTCATTTTCCGGATCTGGTTTACAGGTAACATCATCGGGATTTTCCCGTTCCGGCCAGTAGCAAAGAGAGGATAGTTCACAATTCACGGCCAGCGCTTGCCCGCCGTTGCCCTTCACATGATCCAAAGCTATTTTCAGTCCAGGAAATGCACCTTCGCAGCCCATACCAGAATTATTAGCTACAAATACATTAGGTGCAAAATCAAGTTTCGCATCAAAGTAATGCGGTATCGTCGGACCGGGTGCAAAGCCCGTACAACTACCATAGACGACACGCTTAATTTGCTTCTGGTCCCTACCATCAAAGCACTTCAATATAGCCTGAGAAGACAGGTCCACGGCTTTCGGTATGTATAAATCCTGCTGCTCCTGAAAAGATAGCTTCACGGCTTGAGTCAGTGGTATACAGAAGTGCCTCTTATCTATCCCGCTGTCACTGAACATCCTTCGCCACGATTTAGGATACCCGATTAATTCAAATGTTTGGTCCTGGGTATAGGATAACTCCGGAACCGCATAACCGATGGAAATTAGCTTTTCTCTCATTTCACCGCCTTTTCAAAATCTGGCTGTTCAGTATTTTCTTCTTTAATCCTAACCTTGCAACCGTTAGACATTAACATTAATCTGTGTTGAATTTCTTCCGCTATCTTATGTTGCTCACAGAATCTAAACCAAAAAGTACGTCTTTTCTCCGCATATTGTTTAGACATTTTCTGTATTCCCGCCAGTAAGTAATCAACCGCCTCAAGGTCAGTCTGCAAATCTCTTAAATACTGAATTTCCCCATAGTCAAGTTCCCACTCAGTTTGTTGCTTTGTTTGTTTTTTCGTACTCATTTCACTCCCCACATAAACCATCCAAATAATATTCCTAAAGCCCAAAACATCAGGTAGATTAACCATATAAGAATTGTGTTTCTCCTGCTCATGCCTATCCATTGCTCCAGAGAAATTTCATCTTTGTTTTCTTTACTTGCTTTCACTTCTCTACTCCTTTTATATAATCAATCGCATCCTGGACCCGGGTAAACTTCTCCATATCTGCATCCGGTATATCGACACCGTATTTCTCCTCGAGAGCCATCGCCATCTCGACTAAATCCAGTGAGTCTGCACCAAGGTCCTCTTTGAAGGCAGATTCTGGTTTAACCGTATCTTCCGGCAGTTCTAAATTCTCGGCAACGAGTTTTATCAGTTCGTCTTGATTAAACTCCATAACATTCCTCTAATACGTCTTTGGTACTATCTTTTTAACCTTAGAATAGAAATGAGCGTGTTCCTCACAAACCGGAAATTCCGGACTCTCCTTGACTATATAAGTAGCTTTATTACCACAGGGTCGGTTACGACTGGTATTCGATGGGTGTTTACACTTCAACATGCTCCTCCTTTTGGTTCCGCTGGACGTAGTTTACAATAGCTTCCTTCGGTGGTACCGGTGGGATAGGGTCATCAGGACCGAGTTCAATCCCCCAACAGTCACGAATATGCTGGCGACATTCCGTATTCAGGACCGGCTTACGGCATAACAAGCAAATTCTCGGCTTGCCGGAGATTGGATTCTCCAGACCGAGATTTATACGCCGAAGCCTTTCTTTATGGCGCTTACCCATGTTTAACCCTTACCTTCATAAATTGCCTAATCTTTTCTACAACTTCTGATTCATTATCAAGTTCATGTTCCCATATAACAAGACAACGAAAGCCTAGAGAATTATAAGCCATAGTTTTACCTAACTCACTACCACGCCACCTATAGCCTATAGTCTCAGGTGCATGATAAAAATCACCAAAGAGTTCAATAACCTCTTTTCTACCATTTACATTAATAAAGTCTGGAATTAGACCTCCTAATACTACCCCAAGTCTATTATCTCCGTTATACTTAAATTGAGGGAAGTATTTATTCAGAATATCCTCTAACTGTTTCTCTGGGTTAGTAGGCCGTCTAGCCCAAGATTTAACCATTCGTTTAACGAAGTCAGGGTCTTGCCAATTAGCGATATTTGTACTCTTAATTCTCCTTTTAGCATCTTCTGTATGGTGTTTTCCATAACGCCAATTATCGCTACCATTTAAATGTTCAGCCCTCCACAAACCAACACACTTTTTACTACAAAATTTAGCCACATTAAACTCATGTTTAGGACGCATAAAGGTTTTACCACATTGTAGGCATTGAATGGAACAAGCATTACAATTTCGTTTATGTACCCACTCAAGCTCGCATTTTAGTGAGCAAAAATGCTCTTTACCCTGTCGCAAGCGCCAGAGGGGGAGATAAACCAACTTCCCACATTGACCACAAGGTATTTCTTTACCAGTTTTATTTCTCATAGGACAAACACACCCACTATATATATAGCAAACGCTACAATAGGAATTGCCCAGTTGTCATCCGCCCACTTCAGTATTCCTACATCTCCACAAATATACTCTGTTATTGTTGCTCCAACAGCCATTAAAATGCCGAGTTGAATTGGCTTTATAAAAGCCCAGGCGATAATTAGACAGGCCACCAGCATCGCGCCAGAGCCCCAGAGTCCTTTAACGGCTTTTTTATATATCTGTGACCGGACAATCCCGGTAACCATATCGCCCCAGGCCATGAATAACAAACAGGCTACCGCTATTATAGGTTTATCAAGCCATATCCAGCCGATAGCGATAATGGGTAAAGCGACGGCTGGAAAATATACTTCAGAAAACGCCTGCTTTGCCCGCCCGGTACCGCCGACACCGCGGAAGGTATCAGGTTTAATAAAGCGCGCGCCGAAGAGCAGTATAAAAAACGCGGCTGTGATACCGAAGAGCCACCAGCCTGAAGTGAAAAGCAAAGCACAGAGTAGAAAGCCAAGTCCGCCGGCAGCATGGCCGATTTTACGTGAAATATATTGCGGCACCTTAAGGTCATAAAGAATATTGGAGACGTATAACCCAACCAAGACGGCACCGATGATAACCACGACGTAGGCTATATTTTGCAACATACTTAATACACCACCTCCCGATGATAAGGGTCATAAGGTCTTTCGATAATTCCAGCGAACATCTTCCTACCGACGGGATTAAACCCGCTATCATAAGACTCAGGATAAGTCAGCATCACGTTGATTACCTTCCCGGTACCTTCACATCTCGAGCAGGGATAGAAGCAATTCGGATATGGTTTCCGCCCTTTACCATCACAATTAGGACAGGTCTCGGGAACGCCTACTTGCTCACAGTTAAAAAGCACTTTTCTCCCTAGCTAAACTAACGGCTATCTTTGCCAGCATATCCTCACACAACTGTATCATCTCCTCGGCATCATATTCCTTTAAATCGCCGAACGGGTCCGTGATAATGAGCCACTGTTGCGTCCAGGCATACCGGAACCACCCGGGCGTGTAAATCCCATCGGTAAAGAGCTTTACACCGGTATAGCCCCTTTCCGGGCAGCCTAAGAAGATAATCTCATTACGGACCTGCTCTGGCTTTTCATCCAGTATCACCAGACGCCCGTTCTTTACTCGAAAAT
>Ga0187854_10002021_pt1 | contig 18251 bp, 19 predicted proteins | sample June2016WEW_6_15_FD_132445 | JGI IMG/M metagenome (GOLD analysis project Ga0187854, IMG submission 132445) | Peatland microbial communities from SPRUCE experiment site at the Marcell Experimental Forest, Minnesota, USA - June2016WEW_6_150 | ecosystem: Environmental > Terrestrial > Soil >...
GCCGGGCCTCCCTCTGCAGCCGGCCAAGCCGTTCCTTGTAATTTTTAAAGCTTTCGATCTTCTTCGCGAGGTCGTACCGTTTCAGGAAACGCTCGCTCCGCGTTATGATCGCTCGGTAGGCACTCGGATCGACGTGAAACCCATAGGACTTTTCCACCTCGGCGAGGCGCTCCCGTTCGGCGAGCGCCCCCTCCATGGCCCGGGCCAGGGTTTCGTAGGTTTTGAGCCGGCCAAAATACCGGTCTTCGCTCTCGATGATGGTCCACGGGGCAGCCGGGTTAGAGGTCCGTTGGAGCATCTCCTCGACCGCTTTGACGTAGGCCCGATACTTATTATGGCTCTCCCAGGTCGCTGGCTTGACCTTCCATGACTCGAAAGGATCCTTCTCCATACGCCGCAGCCGCCGCGCCTGCTCCTTCTTGCTGATGTGCAGCCAGAACTTGATGAGAACCGCCCCATCGTCCACAAGTTGGCGCTCGAAAGCATTAATTTCTTCATAGGCCCTGCGCCATTCGCTCTCCGGCACGAGCTTCTCCACCCGTTCCACGAGCACCCGTCCGTACCAGGAGCGAATTAATATGACCATGAACCCGCGGTGGGGCATGCGAATGGCGAACCGCCAAAGGAATGGCCGCATCCGCTCATTCTCCGTGGGCAGGTCCGTCGCATAGACCTTAAACCCTCGAGGGTCGATCAGCCGTACAAGCTGGTTCACGCTCCCGTCCTTGCCGGAGGAGTCCCATCCCTCGAGAACAACGACGATGGGAATTCCGGCATCGCGGCAACGCCTCTGGAGCTCGCCTAGCCGATAGCCGAGCTGCTCAACGAGCTGGTTATATTCCTTTTTCGATATGTTAAGTGTCAAATCGACTTGTTCAAGCATGTCCGATCGTTTCCGAGATTCCAAGGCCGCTGATTCCCTCGCTCGGCGGCGTACCTGGGGACGATAGTGGAAGATTTCGATAAAAATAAATTATAGCTCAACCAGGCAGAGAAAACCAGTCTTAGGGCGGGTTTCATCAGAAATCCATGATCATGAGGTGGAAACGGCTGGCCGCCATTCGTTACCTCCCTTCTCCGGCGCGCGCCCCCTTTTCTCAGCCCATGCCCCAGCCCTGTCGTGTTGCGGCGAAGCCTGTCCACCTCCAGATGGTACCTAAGGTACCCGGCTGCGCAGTCTCTCCCCATGTAAAATTCGAGGAGCCGCCGGCTGGGTTGGGGCAGGTTTGCGAAAATGAGCCCGTCTGGGGTGTTGTTGAAGTGAGGGTCCAGGTTGAAGGCCAGCAATCTGCCTCCCCAGCTCCAGGTATTTATGAAAGAGCACCGGGATGCCTTTCTCATCGTGCCCCGGGTCATTATCGGTGGGGGAAGTGAGAATGGTATTAAATCTTTGTAAAAAGATTGTTAAAAGGATCTTAGCGGGTTCGGTCCTTTTCCTTCTCCGCAACGTGGTACTTCCGCTTGATGTCTTTGATGTTCACGGTTGGTTCCGGGAATTTCATCTCTAGGGATTCCAGGCTTTCGGCCACGATCCGGGAGATGACCAGGTTACGGAACCATTTGTGATTGGCGGGAATGACGAACCACGGCGCATGCTTCGTGCTGGTCTGGCTTAGCGCATCCTGGTAGGCCTCCTGGTAATTCTTCCAGAACTTGCGTTCCTCGTAGTCTGCCTCGCTGATTTTCCAGCGGCGTTGGGGGTCGTCGAGTCGCTGCTTGAATCGCCGGAGTTGCTCGTCCTTGCTGATGTGCAGAAAAAACTTGAGGATGTGCGTCCCATTGGCCGCCAGGCTCTTCTCGAAGGCGTTGATCAGGTCATAACGCTTCGACCAGACTTTGTCGGGAACAAGGTTGTGGACTCGAACCACCAGAACGTCTTCGTAGTGCGAGCGGTTGAAAATAACCACCTCGCCCTTAGCCGGCGTTCGCTGTTCAATGCGCCATAGGAAATCGTGGGCCGCTTCTTCCCTGGAGGGGGCCTTGAAACCGTGAACCCGGGTCCCCTGGGGGTTCATGGCGCCCAGCACGTGGTTGATGCTGCCGTCCTTGCCGGAGGTATCCAATCCCTGCAAACAGATCAGCAGGGAACGCTGGCCTTCAGCGTAGAGCAAGTACTGCAAATCGCGCAGCTTCTGGGTGTATTTCTCTAACTTGGCGTCTGCTGCGGGCTTGTTCTCGTACTTCGCCGCGAAATAAGGGTCAATTTTGTCCAACTTCACTTTGCTTCCTGGCTTGACCTGGAACAATTCAGCGTAATTCATCAAAGACCTCTCCTGGCAATCTATCAAGGTTTTGGCCTGTTCAGTAACTTATCTTCAACCAGAGAATTCCTTTAATAATGATCCCACCCTACATCTCTGGAACGGGGTCATTTTTTCAAAGAATTTACATTGCCGTTATTGAGCCATCATACCCAGATTCTAATCTTCTGCTGTCGATAGCCAAATGTTGCGGGAATCTCCAAATGGAAAGGAAATGATGGGAAGGTCGATCGAAACGATAGCCCGCCCAAAGTGGGATCTTCATAAAAATCAGGAAAAGAATAACACGAAAAGAAGGAGGCTTTCCAATGGAAAAAATACGGGTCCGGTTTAAATGATAGATCCCTGGGTCCTTCCCCCCCGAGGTTGCTTTCGAGTTTCCGGAGACGCGTGCAGAAGAATTCAGAGATATGCGATGAACTAAATCCTCAGAGGATTAGTTAAAAGTTTTCGATTATATGGAGGAATTATTATGCATTGTCCTCGATGCAGATGTAACATGATCCATGAGAAATCCTTCACACTGGGTAGATTTCTTTACCTGTGGCATTGCCTAATCTGCGGGGGGATCTATGCCCCCGTAATTGTCTTAAACCACTTGAACCAGCAAGAGGAAATGGTTTTTCTGAGACGAAAGGCGAGGGAGAATCTTCTGGACGAAGAAATGTTCTGATCACGAAAAAAGGCAGAGAATTTCTCCCTCTCATTTGCCTACGATCAAGAACGGAATTTTGGATTGGTTCTCAAAAGGGCAAGGGAAGATAAAGGGAAGATCGTGTTAGCTGATTCTCAGTGGCTACCTCTCCCGTACGGAATCCCCAATTGGTTCATTCTGTTTCTAAGAGTGCTGGGGTTTATCCCGAGCACCTCAGCAGCCCCTCCTTGGCCGTGTACCTTGCCCTTGGTCATTTCCAGCACCCGGCGGATGTGCCAGGACATGACCTCATCAAGCTTTAGAGGTTCATCTTGGGTGCTAGAAGGAATCTTCGATTTATCCTCTGATTTGCCTTCCGATAGATCATCGAAAGTTAGAGGCTTTCCTTTGCTCAGAATTAACGCCCGCTCTACGACATTTTCTAACTCCCGCACATTGCCCGGCCAAGGGTAAGCCATCAGGCGGTCAATGACTCCACGGGCGAGGGGAGGGGAGGCCGATAGTTTCAGCTCCCGAGATTTACGCTCCAGGAAGTGGCGCAGTAAGGCAGGAATATCCTCTTTCCTCTCCCTCAGCGGGGGAATATGGATGGGAAATACGTTGAGCCGGAACCATAGGTCCTCCCGGAACTGTTTTGCTTTGACCATCTCTTCTAGGTCCCGGTTTGTAGCCGCAATGAGCCTGATATCCACCGTGACAGGGTTCGTACCTCCCACGCGCTCGACTTCTTTGTATTGCAGTACCCGCAGCATCCTGACCTGGGCCTGCGCAGGCAGTTCTCCGATTTCGTCGAGAAAGAGGGTCCCGCGGTCGGCCCGCTCGAAGCGACCGCGCCGTTGGGATAGGGCACCGGTAAAAGCTCCTTTCTCATGTCCGAAAAGTTCGCTGTCCAGGAGCGTTTCCGGAATCGCTCCGCAATTGACCTTGACAAAAGGTCCGTCTTTTCGGAGAGAGGAATAATGGATGGCATTGGCAATGACATCTTTCCCCACCCCCGTTTCCCCCAAAAGCAAGACGGGACTGTTCAGGGGGGCCACCTGCCGGACCATCTCCATAGCCCTCTTTAATCCAAAGTCTGCACCGACGATCGCATCGCCCGACAGGTGCAGGAGCTCGCGGTGGAGATACCGGTTGTCGTCGGCCAGGAGATCTTTCAGTCTAAGGACCTCTTCATGTTTGAGAGTATTGGAAAAGGCGATGGCAAATGGTTCATTCAAGAGCGAGACTAATCGGGCGTGCTCTTCCGTAAACTTATTTTTCCCTTCTGCAATAATAGACAGCGCCCCTAATCGCTTGCCCTCCACATCCAAATGCAGGAGCAGGATTGAGCAGTCGGGTTTTCCTAGGCTTTGAATCATGGTCTTGGTGAGGGGTTCTAATTCGGGCTGGTTCAGAATCATAACATGTGGATGTCTTTCCTCAACCCTGGTCCTGACTTCTTTGGGCAGTGGAGTGAGATGATCCAGCTTTCTTCCTTGAGAAGCTGTGGCCATGGCGATCGTCCGCATCGCCCCGAGATTCCTCTCGTACAGATGCAGAAACATCATATCCACGGGGATAAAATCTTTTAGAAACTGTATGGAACGCCGCATGGCAGTCTCGATATCCAGACTGCTGCATATCTGTATGGTCGCCTTGCGGAAAAAAACATTTTCGTCAACACTCATAATCCTTTCCCTCTTAAAGGCTGACCATTACCACCGGTGGATTTGTCTTATTATGCAATTATGGGCCAAATTGCCAAATGAGGCAATTGTTTTTGCCGCTTTTGGCAATCAAAGGCTATCTATTTTTTTAACCTTTCAATATTATTGAATATGGCAACCCGGCACGATTGAAGCATAGGAAAATTTGTAAAACGAACAGGACGGAGAAGATATAATGAAATGGCTAGAAGTCATAAAGCTCCGGTTGGCAGGGGGAGGCGAGAGCTTGCTGGAAGAGCTCCTGCGGCCGATGGCCGAGGTTGGTCAAAGCGGGCTGGTAGAAATGAAGACCTACCGCCACGCCGCTCTGGAAACTGACTTTAGCTTGCATCTTCATTGGGAGTCAGAAAATCCGGAACAAAACGGAAGTACCCTTGGTCTTCGCCTGGCCCAAGCTCTTAAAGAGTTCGGTCTGATCGATCATTCCATATGGATTGAGGATGAAGAATGAATATGCCTTTTGACCGGAAACTCAGCAGGGTTTCATCCTTTTAAATATCAATTCTGGAAGGAGAGAACATACATGTTTGAAAAACCAACGATTGTCGCTGTAAACGGGTCACCCCATGCTGGGGTTGGCAACACGTCTCTGATGATTGAAATGCTCCGCCCCACCCTTGCCGAGGAGGGTTTCGATCTTGAGGTAATTAATCTTGCCGGTCAAAATATCGAGTACTGCACCGGCTGCGCCTTCTGCATGGAGAAAGGACGATGCTGGATCGACGATGACCACCGGAAGATCCTGGAAAAGCTCCTGGCTGCAGACGGGGTCATTCTGGCCTCTCCAGTTTACTTTATGCATGTTACCGGCCAAATGAAAACCTTTCTGGACCGCAGCCTGGCCTTTGGGCACAAGCCCAGGCCAACCTGGAAGCCAGGCCTCGCCATCAGCGTCTCGGCCGGCATGGGGGAAACAGATACGGCCAACTATCTGGCCTTTCTGCTACGCACCTTCGGGGCCTTTTCGGTGGGCACGTTGACGGCCATGGCCACCCAACCCGGCGGCTTCTTGGGGAAGGAGGCTGTTGAAGCCAGGGCTGCAGATTTGGCCAGAGACTTGGCCCGGGCTATAAAAGAAAAGAGGCGCTATCCGGCTACCGATCGGGACCTCCGTTTCTACCAGTTCATGGGAAACCTGGTGAAGAGCCAGAAGGAGACGGTGATGAAACACGACTACAAATATTGGCAGGAGCATGGCTTTTATGATAGCTTCGAAAAATACGTAGGGCAGGAAACGACAGAAGTCCCTTTCGACAGAGAGTTGCGGGAAGCATGGATCAAAGAAATGATTGAAGAGCAGAAGAGCAAAAAGAAGGCCCAATCGGGAGAGCTTAGAAGGGGACCCAGCGCGACTGGTCAACCGGCTAAGAGTTGCCGGGAATTACTCCAGTCGATGCCCTTGGGTTTCAATCCCGAGACGGCCGGAGACTTGAGGGCAGTTTTCCAGTTTGAGATCCACGGTGATGAAAACTTTATTTCTTATCTTGAAATCACCGATGGTCGCTGTACCTATCATGAAGGACCAGCGGACAAGCCGAATCTGGTCATCAAGACCCCCGCTGAGGTCTGGTTAAAGATATCCAGAGGAGAGTTGAGTGGCCAGAAGGCTTTCATGGAAGGTCGGTACAAGGTTGAGGGAGATATGAATCTGCTCCTGAAGTTAAGCAGCCTCTTCTCGGCTTAAGAGCCCTCTTCCACGGCCTTGGCGTCTTCCCGTTTCTCCTCCGGCAAATTTGCCACTATGAAGGAACGGATGATCGAGGAGGAGATGAAAAAAGAATCTCTCCGAAAGGGTCATTGAGATGAAGGGAGAGGGGTGAAAGCAATGCTTAGGGTGTTTCCTCAGGGGAGGACCGGGTACACATGGAAACGGCCTTATTCTTGGGTTTAACTTCCGGGGGAGCCTGCCTGGCCACCTGTGGCCCTCTCGTCGCCGCTTTTCTTACGGCCGAACAGATCACTTTGAAGCGAAGCGCTGCGCTCCTTACAGTCTTTCTCTCCGGAAGGCTCCTGGGTTATAGCGGCTGGGCTGTTGTGTCCTGGCTCCTGGGGCAGGCGATTTTTCAAAATGCGGCGGGCATGACTATATTCGCCGGCGCAGACTTGGTTTTGGGCGGGTGGCTGATCTATTACGGGATCTCTCGACCCCTCGGGCATTCTCATGAGACCTGCCCCGCCTCAATCTTGAAGCCCTTGGCTTCGCCGGCGATTATCCATCACGCTTTCTTTCGCAGCGGGATCTGGGGGATTCTTAGCGGGTTGCAAGTGTGTCCCCCATTCCTAGCCGCTGTCACGGGGGCGGCCCGAACCGGAAGTCTTGGAGGCTCTCTCCTTTTTTTCCTGGTTTTTTACCTGGGAACAGGGCTTTGGTTTATTCCCTTTCCATTCATCGGAACTCTCGGGCGTTTTCGCCAGGTCGCCCAGGTGGCCCGTTTTTTAACCCTGCCGCTGGGGGCCTATTTTATCTATTCCGGATTCATCTCAATTGCAGGAGGAAATTCGTTCTATGGCTGAGATGTTGGCAACGACAAATAATCGGATCCAGTCGCTGCCCGGAGCGCCGAAGAATTGGTGGGTCTCTTTGCTTTGGACCCTTCCGATGGTGATCTGGTCCATGATGGTGCTCTCCGGGGGATTGTTTCGTGGGTCCCTGGTCGAAAGGGTGGCCGCGATTGCCACCGTGGCATTCCTGGCCGGAGTGTTCCTCTGGATGATGAGATCCGGGGAAACCTACCGACCGCGCAGCATCTTCTTCGTCGCGCTGGGATTTCTTTTCCCGGTGGGTTTCATCTGGGAGCTCATCGCGCAGCGGGGAACGATGAGTATTTCCCTGGAGCAGATGCTTCTCGGTAACACTCCCTTCTGCCACCTGGCCCTGCCCATGATGGCCCTTCCTGCCCTCCTCTCCAAGACTATCATTTTCCCGGGAAGTATCCTTCCCAAGCCCGATAACCCTCACGCCTTCGGGGCCATGCTCGCGTTATGGGTTGGCGCCACCCTGATTCTGGGCCGCGGTTGGTGCAGCTGGGGTTGCTTCTTCGGGGGAATCGAAGAAGGCTTCGCCTCTTTGCGGCGAAAGCCGCTGTGGGCGAAGATTGACCGGCGGTGGACCCTCTTTCCTTGGGCGGTGCTGACCGTGGTGGTTGTGGGAACCGCGATTTCCCTCGCGCCTTTTTATTGCGAATGGCTTTGCCCTTTCAAGACCGTAACTGAATTTCCTGCAGTGACCTCCCTGAGGACCGCCGTGCAGTTTGGGATTTTTACGACTCTTTTCGCCGGCATCGTTGTCGTCCTTCCTCTTTTAACTAAAAAGAGAACCCAATGTTCCTTCTTTTGCCCCTTGGGACCGGTCCAGGCCCTGGCCAATAAGATCAACATTTTCGAGCTGAAGACCGATCCCGACCGATGTGTTTCTTGCGGGCTTTGCGAAAAAGCATGCCCGTTCATGGCCATCGATCGGAAAGAAGGCGGAGTAAGACAGGTCAACATGTACTGCAGCCGGTGCGCGGCTTGTGCGGATGTGTGCCCGAAGGGAGCCGTCCGCTTCCGGATCAAGGGAACACCGTTTACGGTCAATTCTTCGGTCCCGCGGATGATGTTCCTCTCAGCCACATGGATCTTTGCCACTATGTTCGGCGGAAGCATAATCGCCAATTCCCTGGCGAAAATTCTTGGGCATCTTTTTTAGTCGGGGGAAAATATGAAACGGCTGACTCTCTTCCTGGGATATGGAGCGGCAGTCTTGACGATTCTTTTTGCGCTTGCTCTACCGATCAAGCTTTTTCCAGTTTTTTTATCAGTTATCGGGGCTCTGGACCTCAAGATCGCTCCTCAGTTCTCCGGCGGGGAGGTGGCCTTTGTCATCGATCGGGGCAGCCACCAAATCAAGGTCTATCATCCCGTCTACCCGGCCCTGTTTGGGCAGGGGTCAAAAGGTTTTGTGCAACTGGTCTGGGAGCCACGAAGTGCTTTGCCTTCTCAGGTTCAGGATTCGATCGACCTGAACCGCGATGGAACCGTGGATTGCGAAATCTCCTTTTCCAACCCTGCGAGTGAAGAGGCTGCCCCGGTGCTTACCGTGGACCCAAAGTCCCCCTGGGTATTTCCTGCCCATAACTCTCCGACCATATCGCTCGAAGGGCCCCTCATTGAGCGGGTGAGGGACACCATGTTTGTGCGCATTCCCATACGAAAGATGGGCTCTTCATGACCCGAATATATTTGGCCGCGAGAGCGCGGTTCTTAAGATAATTAATACTCTTGATCAATTGTCCATTTTTGGGTAATGATATAAACTCTCATGGGCAATACTGATCACAATGTAAAAATGAAAGCCGAAGGCCTGGATTTTTTTTACGGGTCATCTCAGGCCTTGAAGAATATTAACCTCGAAGTCAAAGAACGGCAGATTACCTCCCTCATCGGGCCTTCGGGTTGCGGGAAATCCACTTTTCTCCGGACCCTCAACCGAATGAACGATCTCATCCCCCACACCAAGGTATCCGGGACAGTCTTGCTGGATGGAATGAACATCTATGCTCCCGAAATCAACCCCGTGAACCTGAGACAGAAGGTGGGGATGGTGTTCCAACGGCCCAATCCCTTTCCCAAGTCCATCTTCGAGAACGTGGCGTTTGGCCCCAAGGTTTTGGGGACTCGCCGCCAATCCCAACTTGGAGAAACTGTAGAGAGGAGTCTCAAGGGAGCGGCGCTGTGGGAGGAGGTAGCCGATCACCTTCAGGATGACGCTACAAAACTTTCCCTCGGCCAGCAGCAGCGCTTGTGTATCGCCCGGGTCCTGGCCATGCAGCCGGAAGTGATCCTCATGGACGAGCCTTGCTCGGCCCTGGACCCCCAGGCCACTCTGCGGATTGAAGAATTGATGCAGGAACTGAAAAGGGATTATACCATTGTCATCGTCACGCACAACATGCAGCAGGCTGCCCGGGCATCCGACTGGGTGGGCTTTTTCCTTCTCGGAGAACTCCTGGAATACGGGGATACCAAGGACCTTTTCACCAACCCCAAAGACCAGAGAACGGAAAGCTATATCACGGGAAGGTACGGTTGAGGACATGGGGAAGCGAAGACGTTCACGCTGGGTTTATTGGCTGGGTCTTTTGATCCTACCGGGGCTCCTCACCAGTTGCCAGAGACAACATGGGGGATTATCGGTCGTGGGATCTACTTCTGTAGAGCCTTTTGCCGAAGCATTGGCCGAGGAGTATATGGGTCACCATCGACAAGAAAAAATCTTCGTCCAGGGCGGGGGGTCCAGCGCGGGGATTCAAGCGGTCCGGACGGGCGCTGCCGAGGTGGGAATGTCTTCCCGTAATTTATTAGATAGTGAAAAGGATCTGATTGCCGTACCTATCATCTATGATGCCATTGCGGTGATCGTTCATCCTGGTAATCCCTTACAGGACTTATCCCTGGAACAAGTCAGGAAAATCTTTTCGGCGGAAATAACCCTTTGGAGTGAATTAGGGGGGAGAAACCATCCCATCACCCTGGTGACCCGGGAAGAGGGATCTGGCACCCGGGATGCGTTTCAAAAGTTGATCATGGGGGAAAAGGAGATCAGCCTGAGTGCCCTAGTCCAGGATTCCAACGGAGCCATACGGCAGGTTGTGACGGATGACCGGAATGCCGTTGGCTACATTTCCCTTGGACTGGTGAATGATCGGGTAAAGGCTCTCAAGATTGATGGAATCGAACCCCGCGTCGAAAATATCCAGGACCATCGGTATAAAATCGTCCGTCCTTTTCTGTTCGTCTTTAAGTCCAACCCGCAAGGTTTGGCCAAGGATTTTCTCGATTATATTCTGAGCCCGCCGGGGCAGAAACTGCTCGTCCAGGAAGGGTTGGTCAGTATGAATACGAACCCCGAGTCAAGGAAAGGGGCCGCGCGGTAAAAAATGACCAAAGAAAGGATCCTGGAAAAAAGCTTTCTCCTCATTGCCTTCTCTTCGATCTCCATTCTCGCCTTGATTGCCTTCTTCATTTTTCAACAGGGGATTCCCCTCATGTGGAAGGTGGGGCTGGAATCGTTTTTGCTGGGTGATCGCTGGTTTCCGAGCAAGGAGTCTTTCGGTATCTTCCCGATGATTGTAGGTTCCTTCTGGGTAACCCTCGGGTCTTTGATCGTTGGCGTACCCCTGGGAGTGGCTTGCGCTGTTTTCCTCTGTGAACTTACCGGCCCAGCGATTGCCATGGTTCTGCGCCCCATGATTCAGCTCCTGGCGGCCATTCCTTCCGTCATATATGGTTTTTGGGGACTCATCGTCCTGGTCCCTCTCATCCGGGATAGTCTTGGGGGGCCCGGCTTGAGCATCCTGGCGGGCTCGCTGGTTTTGGGGATCATGATCTTGCCCACGATCATCAGCATCTCGGAAGATTCTCTTCGCGCTTTGCCCCGGATCTATAAAGAAGGGGCTCTCTCCCTGGGGGCCACGCACTGGCAGACTATCTGGCGCGTTTTGCTGCCAGCAGCCCGATCGGGAATTGTAGCCAGTGTCATCCTGGGAATGGGGCGAGCGATCGGGGAGACGATGGCCATGATTATGATCCTGGGAAATGCCGCCCAAATGCCCCATTCCATTCTGAGCAGCGCCCGGACTCTGACGACCAATATTGGGATCGAGATGGGTTACGCCAGCGGGGATCATCGTCAGGCGCTTTTCGCTACGGGCGTGGTTCTTTTTTTCATTATCATGGGTTTGAATTCGCTGGCCTTATTTATATCCAGGAAGGGAAGGGCTTGAGGATGGGGATCTCTCGCCACCACACTCAAGCACTGGCCAAAGGAGTGATTTGGGTCGCAGCCTTTTCCACTCTGGCTGTGATGTTCTGGATCCTGTACCAGGTATTACGCGAAGGCCTCCCCCTTTTGCATCTCGAATTTTTCCTCCAAGCTCCCCGTCAGATGGGAAGAGCAGGAGGGATTTTTTCTACCATCATCGGAACCATATCTCTGACCATAGTGGCCATTGTCATCGCCACTCCTTTGGGAGTCGGGACCGCCATCTTTCTCCGGGAATACACCCGCGAGAGCCGGGTCAGCCGGGTCATCCGCTTCGGTACAGATTGTCTGGCTGGGGTCCCTTCGATTATCTTCGGCCTCTTCGGGTTCGTTTTTTTCGTAATCTTTTTGGGATTGGGCTGGTCCATTCTTTCGGGGGGCCTCACCGTGGCGACCATGATTCTCCCCACGATCATCTGTACCGCCGAAGAAGCCATCAAGGCCGTTCCCTACACCTACCGCGAAGTAAGTTTTGCTCTGGGGGGAACCCGCTGGCAGACCATACGGAAAATGGTTCTGCCGAATGCACTTCCCGGGATTCTAACCGGGGTCCTCCTGGGAGTCGGGCGAAGCGTGGGAGAGACGGCCGCGGTGATCCTGACGGCCGGCTCCTCCTTTATAACTCCCGACTCTTTATTCTCTCCGATCCGGACCATGGCGGTTCATTTTTACATCCTGGCCCGAGAAGGGATTTCCATGGAGATGGCTTATGCCACCGGAGCTGCCCTGATCCTTTTAATCCTGGCTATCAATACCGTGGCCAACTGGCTCATGTACCGTTATGTCCATAAGGGCTGAGGGACCCTCGTTCATGGAGAAGCAAGCTAAAATTGCCATTCAGCATTTTCACTTTTATTACGGGTCTTTCATGGCCTTGAAGGATCTCAGCCTTTCTATCCAGTCCAATCAGATCTTCGCCATTTTAGGCCCGGCCCGGGGTGGAAAAACAACCCTGCTCAAGAGCATGAACCGTCTGGCCGATTTGATCTTCGGGACGAGCCACACGGGCCAAATATTTATCGACCGTCTAGAGATCTATGATCCGAGGGTTCCCCTCCCGGAATTGCGCCGCCGGGTGGGGATGGTCTTCGATCTGCCGACTGCTCTTCCTCTTTCCATTTTTGAAAACGTAGCCTATGGGCCAAGATTTAAGGGGCTAAGAGAGAAGACCCGATTAGAAGAGATCGTAGAGAAATCGCTTCAGGCTGCGGTTCTCTGGGATGAGGTGAAAGACCGGCTGCATAGTTCGGCGTTAAGACTTTCGGGAGGACAGCAACAAAGGCTGTGTATTGCGCGGATGTTAGCCCTGGAGCCCGAAATCATCATGCTGGACGAACCCTGCTCCGGGTTGGATCCCATCTCCACGGCCAGCATCGAAAAGTCCCTCGTGTCCCTGAAAGAAAAGTATACCATTCTGCTGGTACCCCACAATATCCAGCAGGCTTCGCGCGTAGCGGACCGGGTGGGTTTCTTCCTGGGAGGAGAGATGATCGAGGAGGGGTCGGCAGACCAGATCTTCACCCGGCCCCAAAACAAAAAAACCGAAGACTACATCAGCGGAAGATTCGGATGACGAAAAAGAACAATGGAATAATCGATTTCCCAGTATTCCAACATTCCATCTTTCCAATTTTCCGGGAAGATCGGCTTAGCCGCAACTGAAGGAGGGAGCTATGGAGACCCGGTTTCAGCAGGAATTAAATCAGTTGAAAGAGCATCTTCTACGAATGGCCGGACTGGCCGAGCGGGCCATCAGCAACGCCATCGAGGCTCTGGTAAAAAGGGATACCCCTCTGGCGGAGAAAACGATTGCCGAAGATGAACAAATCAACCAGATGGAGCTCCTCATCGATGATTGGTGTTTGAAACTCCTGGCCCTACATCAGCCCATGGCTGCGGACCTGCGTTTCATCACTTCCGCCATGAGGATCAACACGGAGCTGGAGCGGATCGGAGACCTCTCGGTGAATATCGCCGAGAGGGTGATTTCTCTGAATCAGGAACCCCAGCTCAAGCCCTATATCGACATCCCCCGAATGGCTGAAATTACCAAGGGCATGGTGACCGACGTCCTGGATGCCTTTGTAAAAGGGGACGCCCAGCTGGCCCGTTCCGTCTGCGAGCGGGACGATCAGGTGGATGGGCTGAATGACCAGGTTTTCCGCGAGCTCTTGACTTATATGCTGTCCGACCCCAAAACCATCACCCGGTCCGTTCATCTGATGATTGTCAGCCGTTGCCTGGAGCGAATTGCCGACCATACCACGAACATCGCCGAAGGGGTGATCTTCATGGTAAAGGCCCTGGTAATCAAGCACCATGCCGACGTGAAAGGAAAAGAAGAGAAGAAGTAAGAAAAGCGCCAAATTACAAATAGCAAACAAATTCCAATGATCAAGATTCCCAAATTCCAAATGAATCCATCCAAAGGATATTGTCTTTGCCTTTGGGCATTGGGAAATTGTTTCCTGGAATTTTGAACTTTTTTGGGGAGGGCAAAAAGATGAAAAAATGGATTGCGGCGGTATTCGGAGTTCTGATCTCTTTGAGCTTCTGCACGACTGGGGTATGGGCCCAGGAGGCAAATAAAGCCCAGAAACGAATCCTTATGGAACGAGGAGAGAAAGTGATGGGGGCCCGCCTGGAGTTGGTGCGGAAAGTGATCGAGAGCTACCAGGACTGTGAAGTCCTCACCAAGAGCAATGAGTTAAGTGGGTTGCGGATCAACGGCAAGCTGTACCAGGATTTTACCCTGATCATCCGCGATGCCAAACGGACCATCATCGTGGTAACCGCCGATGGGGTGATCTCTTTCGACTACTGAAATTTCAGAATGCGGAATAGAAGAAAGGCCAGGTTCTTCAGAGACCCTTCCGCAATCCGCATTTGATAGGTCTATCCCTTCTTTTTCAGGCAGTCCTCGTAGCCCAGTACCATGTTGTGCATAGCCCGGTCAAAAAAGAGGATGACCCGGTTGTTCAGTTCCATTGCCCGGAGTAATTCGTACGCAGTTTCCAGAAACCCTACATGGAGGATAAAAAGCCACAGATGGCGGCGGAAGAGGATAAAAGAATAGATCAATTGAGCTAGAGGAAACCCTTCCTGACAGCGATCCTGCCCATATTTCCGGTAATACTTGCCGGTTTGCTCTTTGGGGGTCTGGACACTTAGAAACTGGCCGAGATTTTTATACATATCGAAGGCGCGCTGGTAAAGCCGGTCTTCGTCATAGGTGTGGTAAAAAGGAGTATGGGTATTCTGCCTCACATCCTTTAACCACTGCTTGGCCAACTTATCCGCATTCTTTTCAATCAATTCCACTAGCGATTGAGATATCATCTTTTCCTCCCCGAATATTTTCACCGCAGAGTACGCAGAGGGCGCAGAGCAAGAATTGAAGCATAAAATTATATCACCATTTGATGTCTATTTCTCCGCGTTCCCTGCGATCCCTGCGGTTAAAGTTTACAGATCCTTTTCAGCCCGGCCTGAAAAGGCTTTTGAATAATTCCCTTTTCGGTGATGATGGCTTTGATGTACTGATGAGGAGTGACATCAAAAGCCGGGTTGAAGGCCTTTACGCCTTCCGGTGCGCAACGTTTTCCCTGAACGCAGGTAACCTCGGCGACCGCTCTCTCCTCGATGGGGATCCCCTTCCCCGTTTTCGTCGATAGATCGATCGTAGAAAGGGGGGCGGCCACGTAAAAGGGAATCCGATGGGCGTGGCAGAGGCGAGCCACAGAGTAAGTGCCAATCTTGTTCGCCACATCGCCGTTGGCGGCAATGCGGTCCGCTCCCACGATGGCCAGTTGGATTTTCCCCTGGGCCATGATCCAGCCGGCCATATTGTCCGTGATCAGGGTGCAGGGGATTCGGTCCTTCATCAGCTCCCAGGCGGTCAGTCGGGCCCCCTGGAGAAAGGGGCGGGTTTCGTCGACAAAAACATGGATTCGTTTCCCTGCCGCCCGGGCCGCCCGGATCACTCCCAGAGCCGTCCCGTAGCCAGCCGTAGCCAAGGCCCCGGCATTGCAGTGAGTCAGGATGGAAGAACCGTCGGGTATCAAAATCTGACCCTGTCTGCCCATTGCCCGGTTGGCCTTGAGGTCTTCCTCCAGGATTCTCTTCGCTTCTTTCTCCAACTCCCGCTGAATCCTGGGAATCCCCCCCCCCAGGTTTTTTCCCAGCAGGCATTTCATCCGCTGTAGCGCCCATAAGAGGTTAACCGCCGTGGGACGAGTCGAGATCAGGGTCCGGGCGACTTGATCCATGTGCCTTAAAAAAGCAGCCTGGCTCTGGGTCTTGAATTGCCGGGCGCCCAGCACCATTCCAAAGGCTGCGCTCACGCCAATAGCCGGGGCTCCCCGGACGATCATATTCTTGATGGCCCTGGCGACCTGCTGGTAGGTCGAACATTGGGCATAAGATTCTTCCAGGGGTAGCCTGGTCTGATCCAGGAGATAGAGCCGGTCTCTTTTCCATTCCAAAGTCTTGAAACTCATACCTAAAAATTATCATATCAAAAGGTGGCCATCAAGGAAAAACCAACCTTCGAAGCAGGGGAGCGAGGAAATGTCACCGGCGACTTCAGGCCCAGAACAGGGAATTGAGGAGATGGAGCCGTCAGGTTCAGTTTCCGGGCAAGAGGAGTATGCGACCCCATGAAAGGCAATTTGATAATAGACTATTTTGATTTGACAGCCTTTCCTAAGCGGCCTAAAATTCGGGCATAGTTTGATCGATTGCCTGTTGCGGAAAGGAAAATAGATGTCCAATCCAAAAAGCTTCCATATGACCCCTGAGGAGTTCCGTCGCTACGGACGGACGGTGGTGGACTGGATCGCCGATTATTATGAGCGAGTTGAGTCGCTTCCAGTTTTGGCCCAGGTCAAACCGGGGCAGATTCGTGCTTCCCTTCCTTCCGAGCCGCCCCTCCAGGGTGAGCCCTTTGAAACGATTCTCCGGGATGTGGACCAATTCATTCTTCCCGGAATCACCCACTGGCAGTCTCCTAATTTCTTTGCCTTCTTTCCCGCCAATACCTCGGGACCATCCATCCTGGGAGAACTGCTTTCCGCGGGCCTGGGAGTTCAGGGGATGCTGTGGGCAACGAGTCCGGCATGCACTGAGCTGGAGACTCAGGTGATGGACTGGCTGGTGGACATGCTGGGCCTGCCGGCAAAATTCAGGTCTGACCAGAAGGGGGGTGGAGTAATCCAGGATAGTGCTTCGAGCGCTTCTCTCTGCGCCCTTCTGGCAGCGCGCGAACGCGCCACCAATTTCATGAGCAACCAGCGGGGCTGCGATGGACGTCTCGTTGCCTACGCCTCCACCCAGACCCATTCTTCCGTCGAAAAGGGGGTTAAGATTGCCGGATTGGGGCAGCAGAATCTCCGACCCATCGAAGTAGATGATCGTTTCGCGCTCCGACCGCAGGCCCTGATAAAACAGATCGAGAAGGACCGGGGGGCCGGGCTGATACCCTGTTTTGTCTGCGCAACCGTTGGAACTACCTCCTCTAACGCGATCGATCCATTGCCGGAGATCGGCAAGATTTGCCACCGGGAAGGGCTCTGGCTTCATGTGGATGGCGCCATGGCCGGAACCGCTGCCGTCTGCCCCGAGTACCGCTTCCTCCAGGCCGGATTGGAGTTTGCAGACAGCTATTGTTTTAACCCTCACAAATGGATGTTTACCAATTTCGATTGTGATTGTTTCTACGTCGCGGACCGAGCAGTTTTGATCAACACCCTGAGCGTGCTCCCCGAATACTTGCGCAACCAGGCTACGGAGTCGGGCGCGGTCATTGACTACCGGGACTGGCACGTCCCCCTGGGCAGGCGTTTCCGTTCCTTGAAGCTTTGGTTCGTTATCCGCCACTACGGGGTGGAGGGTTTACGGTACCATGTTCGACGCCACATCGAACTGGCTCAAAAATTTGCCCGCTGGGTGCAGGATGATCATCGTTTCGAGCTGGCTGTTCCGCCGCCTTTAAATCTGGTTTGCTTCCGGCACATAGGAGGGGATGCCGTCAACCAGCAACTGCTGGAGCGTCTCAACCGAAGCGGCCGCTTATACCTGACTCACACCAAACTCAACGACCGATTCACGCTCCGATTCTGCGTCGGTCAGACCCACACCGAGGAGCGCCACGTAGAAATGGCCTGGAAGTTGATCCAGAAGACCGCGGAAGAGATGGAACGATAGGAACAACCTTTAGCGAGGAGTCGTCAACTTTTTCTTCATAACGATTACCCCCTCAAAGAATAATTCTTCGAATTCGAGGGATTTCAAGATTTTTTAGCAGTAAGAAGAGAGCAAAATAGAGGCAGAATGATACTCCTTATCCTATATGACCTCATCAGATTTTATCCTCTCATCCGGGATGCAAGAAAAATCTTCGCCTACAGGGAAAGATTTTAGCAGGCTCCGCCAAACGGTGGTGGTTCTGAAGGGTGTCTTTTATTTTGTAAATCAAAAATACTGGTCAGAACAACTAAAGTCTGTCTGATTCTCATTAAATAATTGGTCGGTTTCTTCATCTCTACCTCATCCCTTTTTTACAATCTCCTCCTAATCCGCGTCTTGGACTCATTTGATCGCCTTCTTTACAGATAATCCTTTTGCTTTTTCAACCTCTTCCGGGTCTTTGCTCTGCGTGTCTTGGAGTTTTCGGACCAGGAGGGCGCTCCTATGGTCCTCCATCTCCGGCACGCCCAGGCGGTGCGAAACGCCACGGCGATCCTAAAAGGTGTAGAGGGTGCCCACGCTGAATGTCAACTGATTTTTGTTACCGCTGTTGAAGATCGGCTGATCGGCTACGTCGTAGC
>Ga0187854_10002026_pt1 | contig 18210 bp, 18 predicted proteins | sample June2016WEW_6_15_FD_132445 | JGI IMG/M metagenome (GOLD analysis project Ga0187854, IMG submission 132445) | Peatland microbial communities from SPRUCE experiment site at the Marcell Experimental Forest, Minnesota, USA - June2016WEW_6_150 | ecosystem: Environmental > Terrestrial > Soil >...
ATGAGATATTTACGGTTCCGGTTATTTGTCTTTTCATCCTCCTTTGCCCGTTTGGTCTTTTTTTCTTTCTTGTAAGGTTTACTCATATTTTATCTCCCCGTATAGGATTGAATCATTAAACAGGTAATCGTTGAGTAGATAATTGCGGTATACAATAAATTCTTACTGATCCCGAAGGAATTTGGCAATTTTGATCTTATCACGGATATATCGAAGGTGTATCGGGGCGGTTAATCTATTCCAAATCTTCTCCTGTGCCCTTCAGGACACCCGGTATATTAAGGTTGATCACAACCGTGTGGATCGCTCTGCCCTCCTCCTGCCCAGTTTATTGTGTCTATTTTACGTGTATTACAACGGTTCAATTAATACAACTTTCACTTTCTTCCCAACTTTTTTTCGAAACAAGGATCCCTCCAGTTCTATTTACTTTCGGAGCTACTGGGGATCCAGTACTTCCGAAAGTAAAAATGTGATGGTGAATTTTTAAGAGATTTGATATTCACGGGATAATCATATTCTCAATGTGTGAAGGAACATGCCCGGAAGACTTTATGATCTTCTTCCAGATTCTGATACGTTATTATCATTAGAACCGGAAGAGTTAGCGGGGAATATACTTGAATTTTTGAATTCACTTGGTCACGATCAGGCCAACCAATTGCTAAATACACATAATTTTAGTCTACCAGAAGTCGTTGATGGTTACCCTCAAGAAAAGAAAAAGGAAATCCAGTACGCATTAATGGAGGCATGGAGTTGGCTGGATAGGGAGGGTTTGATTGCCCCAAGACCAAATTCTGTGGATGGTCCTTGGTTTTTCATATCAAGACGAGGCAAAAAAGTTTTGAATCAAGAAGAATTCCGAAAAATTTATCATGGCAATATACTGCCAAAACACTTATTGCATCCAATTATTGCCCAAAAAGTTTGGCCGCCTTTCATTCGAGGCGCTTATGATACTGCCGTTTTCGAAGCGTTTAGAGAAGTTGAAATATTCATTCGTGATGCCGGAGGCTTTTCATCGACAGATGTAGGTGAAAAATTGATAAGAAAGGCATTTGACATAAACCATGGGCCATTAACGGATTTAAATTCACCAGAACCCGAACGTTTGACACTTCAGCATTTGTTTGTAGGTGCCCTCGGTTCCTATAAAAATCCTCATAGTCACAGAAATGTATCCATAGATCAGAATGAAGCGGTCGAAATTATAATACTTGCAAGTCATTTATTTAAAATTGTAGAGACACGACACGGGGCGTTGGTTGCTAGAAATCTTTTGCAAAATAAAGCCTCATCCGAGTGATAGAGCAAAAAATAAACAATTCCGATTATTGTTTTCCTCTCTTGTTTATCCCTCTCTCTTGTTGCTTTGTTGTCCGACTTTACACCAGACATACAATAGCGCATTCTGAGCCATTGGCATCATAAGTGTAACGATTTTGCACTGTTTGCCAAACCTTATTATTCCATCAGTGTAGGTATCATGTACGGAAGATCCGAAATTCAGGACAGTACCGGGTCTTCCCCCCCTTATGGCCAGGTTCATGATACCAGACGAATAGTGAGTTCTGCCATGAGCCTCTGCTGGGAGATCTTACTGGCCATAAGGGTATTATACCCCTCATAGACTTAAATGGGGGGTCAGGAAGTATAACTTGCGTCACTAGTCCCTTATGCATTGACCCATAGCAGACGCCAACTAGCTCTCTCCACTTTCAGTTATATCCCGGATTGATTCGATTGCACCAACTATATTTCCCTTATCGTCATAAAGGGGCGAGGCCTTTGCCCACAGAATAGATTTCTTTCCTTTGGGATGTGGTAGGGTGGTTTTCGCAATCAGTACATTCTGTTTCTCGCGGATAATGCCTGAATAGTTTTGGGCTATCTCTTCATCAGACTTAAAAATCAGGTCAATCAGGATTAGTCTTCTCTTCCCGTAGAAGGGTATTGCATACTCAAAATTATTCTTACCTATCATGTCCCGGGCTTTCACTCCGGTCATTTCTTCAATTGCTTTATTCCATGCGATGACTTTGCCATCTGGGTCAATTACGAAGGTTGCATCTGGAAGGTTGTCGATGATATCAGAAAACCGGTGTTCCGACTGCTTCAGAGTTTCCTCCATTTTCTTACGGTCGGTGATGTCGCGACCTACCGACTGGAATTCAATTATCATGCCGTCTTCGTTAAAAATTGCCCGGTCACTCCATTGTTGCCAGCGGATCTCGCCATCCGGCATTACAATTCGATGTTCGACAGTCCCAACGGGATGTTCACGAGTCAGCGATGTGAAATGCGAGCGGATTAATTCCTTGTCCTCTTTAGGGATTTTTGGAATGAACTTATGGCCAATGATTTCCTCTCTCGGTATACCAAAATACCGGCAATATGCATCGTTCACAAAATTGTGGATTCCATCCGGTTTGAAGCGGCAGATAAATTCGGTCTGATCCTCAACCACATTCCGGTAGCGCCGCTCACTCTCCGCCAGTGCCAACTCAGCAGTTTTGATATCTGTGATATCCCTGCCCACAGATTGGTATTCCACAAGAGTTCCGCTTTCATCATAGATCGCCCGGTCGACCCAGCGCTGCCAGCGAATGCTTCTGTCAGGAAATATGACCCGCTGACGGATGAATCCCACAGGGTTTTCCGGTGAGAGGGATGCAAACATCTTCTTCAGATGCGTTTGGTCTTCCGGAAATAGTTCCGGCCGGAAGTTGTGCCCCATGATCTCCTCGCGGGTTTTATTGAAATACCGGCAATATGCTTCGTTGACAAAGACATGGGTGCCATCAGGGCGAAACCTACAGATAAATTCGGTCTGGTCTTCGATAATATTCCGGTAGCGTTGCTCGCTGTCCTTCAGCGCTTTCTCTGCCTGCCTCCTCCGTACCGCCGCGGTGATCTTATGCCCAAGTTCCAAAAACTGGGGTGTTGGTTGCCCCCCTTTCTGGAGGTAAAAGTCAGCACCGTTGTCAAAGGCCTCGATCACTATGTCTTCCCTTCCTTTACCGGTGAAGATGATAAAGGGAAGATCAGGAAATTCAGTACGGATCGCTTTTAAGAGAGCAATACCATCCATACTGGGCATCTGGTAATCCGAGACAATCGCATCATACGACGTTGATTTTAGAATTTGAAGTGCTTCAGGAGCCGATGTCACCGTGTCAACGTGGAACTGGCAAGATTTTTCTAAAAAAAGTTTGCCAATCTCGAGAAGAATAGGTTCATCATCAACATAAAGAACGTGATACATCAGGATTTACTCGATAACTGTACAATTAAATTAGCAGTTATTTTATAAGTTGTTTCTTGTTCCCTCCGACGGAATTTTTATAAAAATAACGAAATAAAGAAGGTAAAACGGAAAAAAGCTTCAATTCTCTCATCATTATCAATGCCAGCAAAAAACCATGGGTGACTTTTTTTCGTCATAAGTTACTTTCGGAAGTACTGGGGATCAGGCAAACCGTGTTTGTAAACTTCCCGGCAGTTTATAATACAAAAAACTGTCGTGAACTGACAACCGCGATCGGATGTCCTGCCTGTCATGGATATCAGTTCCATTCTTAAATTCCCATAATGCAACACGGATCACGCTCCCCATTTCAGTCGAGAATAGTTTCGTGGAATATGCCTTTTCGCGCATCGGAAAGGTATCTCGTGTAGCGCTTGCAGACACCAGTCGGGAACGAATTTGCGTAGCAATATGCGCACAGGTGCATGCATGTAGAGTACTGCCCGATATCTTTTGACACGACGCACCCGCAGGTGTTCCGCTGTCCCGGATCCTTGAGGTGGCGGGCGGCAACCTCGGAAATGATTGTGTGCTCTCCGGCCTGCAGGAATTCCATCAATATTCTGTCACCGGCAAATTCCCTCATCATCATGTCGCGGTCGATGCACCGCCCACGCATGATTCCGTATTTGGAAAGATCTCGCCGCTCCCCACACGCGGAGATGGAGAGCCCCCACCGTTTATTGAGTGATACCAGCCCTTCGCAAAATTCCGTCTCTTCATCATCAGTAAATTCCCTGACACCGCTGAGTCCGAGTTTCTTCAGGTTCTGCTGAACCTTCCCGTATCTGGATATATCCACAAAACTGATGATGAGCCGTGTGGTGAAGGGGTGGATCTGGTTTCCGATTCTTCGTACCTTGCAAAGCAGGTTATCAACCGAGATTTGGTCAGACAGGACAAGCGGGTCATACCTCCACGCGACCCTGCCCTTTCCTATTCTTCGGGACAGGCGGATGAATGTAGCGACGCGTTCATCGACCGGCGGGACGTTGGGTTCGAGTCCCTCCCGCTCGTATTCATTCAGGGTGAACAGGAAGAACGATCCATATCCAAGATCGTTGATGGTGTCAAGATGATGGAAAAACGGTGCCGGATTCTTTGACCAGAAAACGAACACCCGGGCTTTTGAGAATGAGACGTAAAGCGGGGTACCGCCAAACGGGCTCTTCCATTGCAGGTACCCCGCTGCAAGACGCGCCATGAACCAGTCACTGTAGAACGCCGGAATGTCAGTCGACCGGCTGGCCGAGATGATCAGCGGGGCGATCGCCATCACCTCCTTTGTCGCCGTATTCCCAGCGGTATCCGATATAAGGAGCGGGATACGCTTCCATCCTTTCCATTTCATACGGGGTCCATAATGCTTTTACGGTACCATTGCCCGTCACGCAATATTGCTGATCGTCGCGAAATCTTCCAGATACAACTCCTCCGGCCTGCTTTTCAGGATCTCCTCAGGGAGTGCTGCAATCACCCGGCTGACCCATTCGGGATTAAGCATACCGCCGGAACTTCTGAAGCAATTACGAACAGTTTTGCGGCGATGTGAGAAGAGCGCCCGAACCACATCCGCATACAGATGCCGGTTATTGATTGGAAAAATCGGTTTGCGGGGAATTATTTTCACCACCGTTGAATGAACCTGGGGCTTGGGGGAAAAGCAGGATGGCGGAAGTTTGAAACATTGCCGTACAGCTGCATACGTCTGCACCATAATCGAGAGCCGCCCACAATCCTTGGAACCAGGTGGTGCAATCATCCGGTCAGCAAACTCGCTCTGGTACATCAGCACAGCTTCCTGAAATCCGATATCAAGAAGACGGAAAGTTATCTTTGACGAAACGGAATACGGGAGATTTGATACAACCATATCAAACGGGGGGAGTTCACATCGTGTTGCATCACCTTGCTGTACGGTGAGTTGTCCCCGGGTGATCTCCTCAGAAAAAAGAGTGGTAAGTGCCTCACAGAGTGATCCATCAAGCTCTACGGCGCACACAATCGCCTTCCGGTCAAGCAGGGCATGGGTGAGAGCACCTTTACCCGGCCCGATCTCAAGAACGCGTTTACCCTTTACTTCGGTAAGGTTTGCAATGCGTTTCACTGCTTGAGGATCAATAAGGAAATGCTGATCGTGAAACGTTTTCATCTTGAGGTGAATACGTGATACTTGACATCAGGATCCTGTAGTTCTTCAAGGATCCGCAACTGAATCATCTTCTCGGGGTGAGGGATAGATTTAATCCTGCTGGAGATATCAGCAAAGTTCACGAATGGTTTTTTATTGCGCTCCTCTAAAATCTCCCACATCAGCTTTTTCCCGATCCCCGGGAGCAGGTGCAACATATGGAGTTTTGGAGTGATCGAGATGGCTTTATTGAAGAAAGCAACGAAATCGGGTTCGCGATCCTTGACAAGTTTCTCAATCACGAACGGGAGCTCGCCCCGTGCTGTCTGGGTCAGATCATTGAATCCAATCCGACGCTTTACGCGTTCAATCTTATCCCGCTCAGCATCCCCAATATAAACTTTATCATGGAGCTCAATGGATACATTGTTCTTGGGAACAAGCTCAAGGAGTTTGAACTGTTCAAGTCCCATTGCCTGAACAATCGGCTCTCTTTTAAAAGGAGGGCGTGGATCGTCAGGGTGGCCTTTTATTAACACATCCAGTACGATCGCGTTAACCTCTTTTTTTTCCGCCTTCATGTGTCGCACCTCAGAAGTGTGCCATTACCTGTTCGATGATTTTATCGAGTTCTTCCGGAGAAAGAGTGTACCGCTCTTTTGCAAAGATCGCCCGCACTTCATCACGGGTCTTTGGCATTATATTAGCAATCCTGAAGGCGATCTCAGGCTTCATCTTTTCCATTTTTAAGAGTTCAGCTACCAGTGCTTTTGCTTTTTCGGGAGAGGTCTTTGCTAGTTGATTGGCATGTTCGATACTGCGCCGGAACTCATAGGACATCTCTTTTTCTGCTGCAATCCGTTCAGATTCCACTCCTAACAGGACTCCACGCATCTCAGGGAGTGTAACCCTCTCTTCGCTAATGATACCCTTCACTTTCATGCCAGTCACCTCACAGAGAATTTACTTTTGTGCTTTTAGATGTTGTGGTCGCGCAATGACGATTTTATCTGCATTGCCGTCGCGGATGGTAAGCATCCAGGCACGCCCACGCTGACCGAGGACAGTTCCTGTCAGTCCATGGAAGCGGCGGTGTGGCATCCCCTTCTGGATTGTGGGATTACAGACAATGTGTACCTTGTCGCCAATCTCAAATTTCTGGATGACGCAGGTTACGGGCGGAAGCCCGCGCTCTCTTAAATCTTTCTTGAATTTATACCGTGTTTTCTTTCTTGGTCCGTTGTGATGTGCCATTATCTAATCTCCCTCCTTTGCTCCATCTACCTGCACGACATCAAGGCAGAATACGTGCGCCGATCTGTTCAGGATCTCGGCAAGACTCGGGTGGGTTCTTCCTCCGTCACCCGATACGAGTTCTTTGATGTAGAGACCGGCTTCTCCAAGAACCTCGACAACAAATTTGCCATCTTGTTCCCCTATATACGCTACATCGAGGACGATTCTCTCACGGATCTTGTCTGCTCTCCGGTGAGCGACCCTTTCGGGTGTGCGCTGGTATATTGTGGCGCCCTGTAAGGTTTTCAAGGCATTTGCGAACATATCCGCTGATAATGCACCATCAACCTCGACCAGGATCCTGTATTTTTTATGCGCTTTGTTTGACTTAAGGGTTTCCACTTCAGCACGGTCACTCCAGCGCTTTATCGAAACCGAAACCCTGCCATCCGCTGTCCGGTTGATCTCCTTTTCGAGTTCGTCAAGATCAAGAGAACGTCTCTTTGGTTCGACCACTTCGAGAATAAATGGCCTTCCCGTACCAATCATCCGTGCGTCTATATCCTCCCTCCCGGCCCCGTGAAGGACCGCATTCTGCGCATCGAACGCGTTTATGACCGGTCTCCCGATAAGTTCCTCCACCGAGTCCAGATACTGCGCACCGGTAAAATTGCATTTCTCACATCCTGCACCCTTACACGCACGGCAGTTCCAGTGTGTCTGGGGGATTCCCCGCTCAAATTTCTGGTACCTCCCGTAAAAAAAGACAGAATTAATCTGCACTTCAGCCGAGCCCGAGGAAAGATCGAGAATGACAACGATGTCGGGGTTTTTAAAGTCCACCGTCTTCCCGATACGTGCAGATACTGCTTTGCCGACTTCACGGTTCACTTCTGACTTGAACGGTTCCGGTTCGTTAAGTGACAGATCACTCCAGACCATTTCCTCATTCTCGGCAATGAGCGGGGGTACCCTGCACCCAATCAGGAATGTTGAAAACTCAATGCCCGCTGTAGTTGCAATCACACGATCTACCCATTCTGGAATTGAATCAAAAAAATTGCCGCAGACCCAGCAGCTACTGCTGAATTTCGTATACGGCAGGTTCTCTGCAAGGGCCAGTGCAATCTTGAGGCTGCGCCCGCGTTCGTCATCGGAGAGTCCATGAGAGCGTTTGCCGAAGAACCGGCCGAGGCAATGGTCGCAGCATTCACCGTATGCAAGGATCGATTTTACCTGTTGGTTTATTTCCACCCGCATCTTCTCCTGTCCAGTTCGTTGTGTACAATAGTAATTGTATGATCGGCATGGATGCACGGAGGCCCTACCGAATACCGTGGACACTGCTTCATCTGCAATTCCTCGTCATCGGTAAAATTGAGGTGATCGGAGAGAAGGAATGCATTGGGAATTATCCCTGCAGTCCTTATATCGGTTCCCCTCTCATCGAGCACAGCAAATACATGTTCCGTCATAAGCTGTGGAAGTCCTCCTTTGCGCACAGATACCCCTGGTGCAGCTTCACGAAACTCACTCCCTGTGGGAATGTCCAGTGCTTTTTTGATCAGCGCACCTGCACTCCTTTCATCCGGAGAGAGAGAACGTACAGCATTTCCGGAAAATCTGACAGTTTTTGGTGGTGCCGGTTCCCCGCAGAGGACCAGATAACAATCTACATCCCGGCGCATATCATGCGAAAGAAAAAGAGAGGCATTTACGCACCGGCAGAGGATATCCATGCGCCCACCGCTCCCCGGCAGGTCATTGAGGGTAAAAGCCCCGTCTGTATGGGCAAGGTGACCGATAATGGCAAATGAGGTCATCTTACTGCAATCCGGAGAAACGCTTCATTAAGCGCTGCATGTTGAATTTTCCTCCGCCGCTTCGTAATCCTTTCAGAGTACGCTGCATCATTTTGAAGTACTTGAGGAGTTCCCGTACTTCATCAGGAGTTGCTCCGGCTCCACGGGCTATCCGCTGCATGCGTGAGCTGTTGATCAATGAAGGATCATCAAGCTCGTAAGGAGTCATCGAGTCCATAATGATCCGGTACCGCACCATTTTAGTGCTTGTGACATCGTAAACCCCCTCGGGAAGTTCCATATTGCCCATGGGGAGCATCCCCATGATCTGCTTAAGGGGACCCATCTTGTTAAGTGCTTCGAGCTGTTTATACATGTCGCGGAGGGTAAACTTCCCTTTCATCATCGCATTGACGTCTATGTCATCTGGTTTGATCGCTCCTTCCGCTTTCTCAAGAAGCGCCTTTAAGTCCCCCATGCCAAGAAGACGGGAGATGAAGCCGTCAGGATCGAATCGCTCGAGATCCTCAATGGTCTCCCCACTTCCGATAAAAGCAATGCCGCTTTTGGTCTCAGCCACAGCGGAGAGTGCTCCGCCACCTTTTGCGGTACCATCCATCTTGGTAATGATGACGCCATCGATATTTATCGCCTCATGGAATCGTCTAGCCTGTTCGCTTGCCTGCTGTCCGAGTGCTGCATCGATAACGAGCCAGCGATGCGTAGCTTTAGTGAGATTATTAAGCTCGATTATTTCCTTTATGAGATCAGCTTCGAGAGCGTGCCTTCCCTGGGTATCAACAATAACCGTTTCAAGATCTTTCAGGTTCCCGAGCCCTTCACGGGTAATCTTAATAGCATCTTTTTCCAGTGGATTACCAAAACAGGGGACGTTGATCTTCGCGCAGAGAGTGGAAAGCTGGTCATATGCACCCGGGCGGAATGTATCTGCACAGATTACCCCGGCTTTCATGCCCTTTTTCTGGAAGTAGCGGGCAAGCTTCGCAGTTGTGGTGGTTTTGCCGCTTCCCTGTAATCCTGCCATGAGGATTATCTGGGGCTCAAGTCTTATGTCAGCAGACGCCCAGACAAGCCGGACAAGCTCCTGATAAACGATCCGCAGCACATGCTCCCGGACATTGGTTCCCTTTGGCAGTTGTTCATCGAGCGACCGTATACGGATTGCTTTGCTCAGCTCCATGACAAGCTTTACGTTCACATCCGCAGAGATCAGTGCCCTTTGGAGATCTTTAACCAGCTCGTCGACCGCAGCACGATCGATCACCGATTTTCCAGCGAGTTTCTTCAATGCGTCCTTGAGCGAAGTAGAGAGATTGTCAAGCATCAGCTGTCACTTCCCAGGAGTTCTTCGACAACCTGCGCCGGTTCAAAGAGCATGATATCTTCATATCGCTGACCAGTGCCAAGAAACATAAGCGGCTTTCCAATAGTGTGAGCGATTGAAATAGCAGCCCCGCCCCGGGAATCCATATCCACCTTAGTGAGCACTATTGCGTCTGCACCGACGGTACGGTCAAATTCGGCAGCTCTTATAACTGCATCGTTACCGGCCACTGCTTCATCGACATAGACAACGAGATCAGGTTTCATGACCCGCCGGATCTTTTCAAGCTGGCTCATCAGGTTGGATTTGGTATGGAATCTCCCCGCAGTATCAGCGAGCACGACATCGATCTTATGCGAAACTGCATACTGGACTGAATCAAAGAGCACCGCGGAAGGATCAGCTCCCTCCTGATGCTGGATAATTTTTAGGCCGATGCGTTCTGCATGCACGCCGATCTGCTCTATTGCGCCGGCACGGTACGTGTCCCCCCCGCCAATCACAACAGTATATCCCTGTTTTTTTAAGTATGCCCCGATTTTTGCAACGGTCGTGGTTTTGCCTGTACCGTTGACGCCGGTAAAAAGGATCTTTACCGGCCGGCTGTGGGTTTTGATATAATCCACAAGGTTAAACCCGTTACCAAGGACCTCAAGTAGTGCACTCTTTAATGCGCCGACCACGAGTGCATCAACAGACCGGCCGATCTTCCGGTGTTTTCCAATCAAACTCGTTCGGACACGCGCAATAATCGCGTCACAGACCGGCAGCGCCACGTCACTCTCGAGGAGCGTCATCTCGAGTTCAGAGAGTGCATCTGATATATCTTTTTCTGAAACGATCAGTTCCCGATCGATAACTAATACTTTAACCTTGTCAGCAAACGTTGGTGCACCAGGAGAAACTGTTTTTTTTGCTGCTGCATCAGTCGCTGTTTCTATCGCATCCGTGGCTGGTGCCTGATTGGCCTCAGCTCCCTGAATGCTGCTTCCCAACCGGTCCCTGGCCGCCTGCAGCTTCTCTTTGAGTCCCCCGAACATGCGAGAAAAAACCCCGTTACTCCTGATCCTGTCCTGCCGCTACTGTTTGCTGGTACCCGGATTCAAGTCTCTTATTTATTTCATTCATCTGAGAACGCAGACGATCGAGCGTCTCGGCAACCTTCTTTTGCGAAGCTTCCATCTCTATGATACGTTCTTTTAAAAATTCGGCGGCATCTTTGTTCGATCGCTCGACAACAACTTCGGCGCCAATACTCAGAAGTATTTTATCGGGTTCGAGAACCTTTGCCCTGACGCTTGCTCCGCCACCGATCTGAAGGAGAACAATCCCATCATCGGCTGAGAGCATTGCCTGAAGCGTTTCTATAGCCGCAAACGCCTCCATCCTCCCGTTCTCCAGCATTTCCAGCTGACTGACAAAAATCTCGGCCTGCTGCCCGTATTCTTTCAGGTAATGCTGGAGTGTCATCAGTTCACTCTGGGTCATCGGTTGCGTCGTATCTGCCAAAATCCTCCACTCCTCAATATCTGGTATCCTGATTTATTCCTGATATGTATGTCCTCCGGCATCATAAATACATCATGGTTAGACTTGTGGAGGAAACAACAGGAGTCGAAGTTCAAAAACCAAACAAAGGACGCGGGGGAAATGATCACCTTGAGTAAGTGGGGTCAGTGAAAATGTCAGATTAATCAGGGACAGGATCATAGACTGTGTCTGAAAAGCCCTCCGGAAAGATACACCCGGATCTCCCCAATTCAGTCTCCGATTGGCTGGTCCGGAGGACTTTCCGGCACTAATTCTCAAAAAACGTACACTAATTTTTCAGGGATCTCTCAATTCTCTGTCAATTCAGCTATCAAAGGCTATCCTGGAGCTGGAAATGGCCGCTAATAGCACCTATTGGGAGGCGAAAAAGAGAGTGTCGAGGGGTATAGCATAGGGAGGTGGGGGCATCTTAAATTTTTGAGATTATACTATCGTGCACCTTTTGATGATGAAGTCTTGCATTCTGTGAGGTACTAGTCAGATGGCGGCATTTTAGGAGGTGAAAATAGCCTTGGATGAAAATGTAAGAATCGGATTCATTTTAGAGAAAATATATACTTCCCTCTAAACATCAAATAAATATCAAACCAAGAAAATTTTGGAGAGAACGACGACTTTTTGATTTACCGGAAGAAAAACATGAAAAAACAAATTAGTGCAATTATTATTCTGAGTATCCTCTTCATTTATTCTGTTTTCTATCTTCCACAAGGTCTTGTTAGAGATTTTTTAATTATTGTAATACCAGTGGTCCTTAGTTTTTTGGGTTATACTATTCGGGATTTTTTTCAGGAATTGAATGAGAAAAGAGCGGCCAAAAAAATTCAAAACCAAGTTATTAATAATTTAACAAGGTTTTTCCCGAAATATTTGCCAAATAGCTTGAAATTGAAAAATCTTGACAACGAAGTAGATGAAATCAAATTATTAACACAAATTTTACGAGATAACTTTACTCAAAATGACGACCAATTCATCACTGGATGTATTCTGTGTTACTACTGCAAAAAGTGGAACGATAATAAGAACTCAGACGATTTTTACAAAATCAAGCAATATGCAGATCTTTTAGGGGTGAAGAACTTTCAAATTACTGATGGTTTAAATACATTTTTAGAATTATACTATTTTGTCATCAAACCGGATGGAATTAATGAAATTAATAATGATCTTCTCTTGAAACATTTTATTGAACATTATTACAAAGAATTGTATCTTTTTGAAATCGCAAAAGAGATTAGCCAAACAAAGAATTTACACGACACTTTGAAACAATTAATTACCGAAGGCAAATTTTCGACATACGGAATAACTAGAGAATCACTTAAAAAAATACAGAAGGATGTCAAATATCGACTTTCTTCCGAGAGAATGTTTATTGTATTACACGATGGGGTTAATGACGAAGTAAAGAATTATTTACGGTCGCTTCCTGGATTGTCTGGTTGTAATCCATCGGCGAGAAATATTGATATAAATGCAAAATATGGGATGTTTATTGTTAAACCTCCAAAAATTAATTCATCTCCGGAATTTGTTGAAATTATCAAATCACTCTGTGATAAAAATTCGGAGATCATTGTTAGGATAATTCCTATTGATTTTTCGAAAGATGAGGTATTTACAGTTCCAGCTAATCGATCGTTTACTAGCGAAAAAATGTTGAACTGCTATAACGCGATCGAATGGTTTAAAACCGGATATGAATCTGAGGACGCTCTAATATGGAATGAAATAGCAAAATCGTCCGTAACATTGAATGAACTCGCAAGTATTATTCCGTTCAATATTTTTTGTCCTGGACTTTTCGAATCGGAAAGAATGTTTCTCATTACACATTACGATACAATCAAGGAAAAGCTCAATGTTACAACTTTGAACGAGTGGAAAAATATCAATCCTTTGCTATTAGCAACGCATTTGATGAGTAAAGGTATGCCCGATTATAATCAAGAAGAGATGAGCGTATTAAAAATTCGTTCAGAAAGTGAAAAAGAAGATCGGGTTACTGAGAGATTCCTTGAACTGGCTAATCAGATTGTTGATGGAGCCAAAAAAGTTGATGAAGCAATAAACAAATGAACGTAATCACCGCCTAGCAAATTTCGGCGATTTCCTAAATATTTCAGAATAGCTTGATTAATTGCTTTTACGAATCTACCTTAATTTTTTTTAAATATCATTTTTACATAGAATTCATGGATAAAACTAAATAACAAATGTCGGTAATTTTACTTAAGGCGCAATATGAGCGATGATGGATTTAAACTTCCGATTTCTTCGTATGAAGAATTAATAAAAATAATTCGAGCATATGGTACTATTGAGCGAGAACTGAGTTTAACAGATGTAAGCCAAACTGCTACGATCAATTCCACAACTATTAGTGGGAACAATGCATTTCTGGTATCGACAGGAATAATTGAAGGTGGGAGTGGCGGTAAAAAAATAATTACAAAAATTGGCCATTCTCTGGCTCTATCATTAGACCATGAAATGCCGTCAGAGATTAGGACAAATTGGGAGAATATCATTAAAAATAATGAATTCCTCTCAAAAATTTATGCAGCCATACGGATTAGAAAGGTAATGGATCGAAATACCTTGATTTCACATATAGCATACTCTGCGGGTCAAAAAAAAGGAAAAAAAATAATCGCGGGTGCCGGTTCGATTATTGATATTTTAAAAGCGGCTGAGTTAATCATTGATACCGACGATAAGATTGTGCCAACCAAAGAAACCATTTCTGATGATAAACAAAATCAAAACAACTTAGTAAATTCTTCGTCTAAAATTTCGAAAAAGTTAGAGACTGAAAAGACACCTTATGAAAACGAGGTTAGTGATAGAATAGGCGATTCCCGTCTAAATATCGAAATAAAAATATCGGTTAATTGCACCTCTAACGAATTCCTTGAGTTTTACCCAAAATTGAAAGAATTAACTAAAGAGCGGATTGGAAATTTGATCATTGAACCGGGAAATATGTCGAGATAATTTTATGACAAGATCGTTTTCCCGCGCAACTGCAGAGCAAGTCATTGGGGTTGTAGAATCGATAGTTCAAAATGGGAAACCAAGCGATATCGATTTTGTCGAAAAATTCTGTGATCAACCCCACGAGACTGCGAAATCAGCTCTCGAATTAGCGATTGATTTGGGATTTTTACGTGAAAATAACGGAAAATTTGAGAAAGCAAATTATTTTTGTGATTTGCTAGTCTCTCCATCTGAAACACAAAAAGCCGCAATCCTACGAATTCAGTTGGAGTCTTATGAGCCTTTTGTGATGTACAGAAAATTATTGAAAGTCAATCAAAGAGCCATCACTGCTGCAAAACAAACTGTAACAATACTTGATCTTGCCGAACACCATGAGGCGGTTAATGAGACACTTATCAGTCTTGGAACATATAGTCATGCTTTAACTACTGGCGGTGCGGGAATCTATCATTCGACTGAGGAGTCATTAGAAAATCCTTTAGTTTCAATTGTAAAGGGATGCGAAAATATAGCTAGTGCTAAGAACAAAATTCGAGATGACTTAGGAAATTCAATCCCAAGCAGATTATCAGATGAAATAATTATTAATCCTCTATCTGAGGCTCTGATCAAATGCACACAAAATGACCCTCGGGGGGCTGTATTATTTGCAGGAAATTCGATTGAATCTTTTTTAGATCATTATGGAACTCTAGTAGGCGTTGCATTGATTAATAAAACTGGAATTAATGCAAAAATTGATGAACTATCCCGACTCCAAAAACTGCCAAAAAAATTAGCTAATGTGGGGAAATATTTAGGGCACATTAGAAATGCTGCCGATCATGGAAACGATCCTGAAATATCAATGCCTTGGACAATAACAAATCGAACAGGACTGGAATATGTATCAGTCGCAATTTCATTTATTGTCAGCTGTATGACATATCAAAATGAGAGAAGGGCAATAATTTAGATTTTTTTGGATACCTCAGCCAAATTTTCAAGCGGAGATTTTTCTTTATCATCGGTCATCAAGTTCAATGATTTCCTGTAAATGGGTATCATCGTTAACAAGAGATCCCACGCATCAGAGTTTTTTCTAATTTTTAAGATGAAAAAATCCGTGTTTAATATTGACCATTCCGGTTCGGGTGAAAAGGATAGATCCTGTTTTTTGATCAATACTTTTTCCTTATCAACCAATTCTCCATTTGATTCCGTAGATTTTCCTATTACTTCACTATTTTGTCCGTTTGAGGATTTTTCGGTTCCAATATTTCCTAAATCTCCTTTATTCCGATATATTTCAATAATATTCTTTGCGTCCGAATTAATCTGAAATCTTGTCGATTTACCTTTTCTTCCAAGAAACATTTTTCCTATTCCAGAAAATTCTAACAATTGAAAAAAAAATGAAGTTGCTTTTGATAAGTTTTCTTCACCTAATTTAAAGTTCATTTCTCGTGCCCAAATTTGCTGAACAAAATCTGAAGGGATTACATCTTTTCCCACTTTCATCATTCTTTCAAAAGCGATATCATATGGTTTGTATTTCTGAATTATTTCGGAAAAAACTTTTTTTTGTTTAATTTTATCATCTGTTTCCCACGCAATATTTTTTCCAATCGGAGTTAATGACGGTTTATCATTTTCGATAATAATAGCATTTAATTCGATTGCTGCGTGTCTAGATTTTGAAAACGCACCACCCATTCTCAAAGATAATTCGCCTTCAGTTGTTGATGGACGCTTTTTAATTTCATCCAAAATTAATAAAAATTTTTCAACAGCTAATCCATAAGGTAGCGTTTCATCTGCTTTATCGATGGCCATTTTTTTCAACTCACAAAAATATCTTCGTATTTCTACATATAAAAATAGTAGTTAAAAAAAATTTATAACAATTTGCATAAGTCTTTTTCGAGAGGCCGATAACGTCGGCAACATCCCGGGGATCGCTCCTCACGAGCACGATATCGGCGCTCTCGACCGCCATATCGGTACCGGCACCGATTGCGATCCCAACATCCACCCCCCTTCCTCCATCTTATATCCCCTCCTAAAAACCCACCTCTCCCCACCCCCAATCCGAGCCCTGTACAGCCCCGGATTGCCTTTCCGGACACCCCTTTTCCGGAACTACCTGCAAAAAACCGTACACTTTTACACACTTTTCCGGAAAACACCCGTATAATAGGATTTACGCCAAACGGGGCGTTTTGCTCGGCACTGTAAAACGCTAATGGACGCTAATGGGAGGCAAAACTCGACATTGCTGGGGGGTAACACGGTCGCGATGAATGAAACCCCTGTTTTGGATCATGATTTTCGGGCTCCAGAAGATGTAGATCGACCGGCGGCATCCGGGTGAACGTTGTCTAAGGCGCTTTCAGGATCGGTGCGGTTATCCTCGTCGTCCGCCGGTCAATGATCGCATTGAGATTTTTTCCTGAAAAAAAAGGATTATATAGTTAGAATCATGAGTTCAGTCACATGGAGAACGAAACATCCGGGCAATGCACGAAAAATCCGTACTGGTCCAATTGGAGAATGAAAGAGCATGCGTACTGCCATGGATCCGGAGGCGCCCTTTACGTCTTGGGCTTCATCGGCGCCCTGGTATATTACCTCACTACTGCCACAAGTCTGCTGGCCGGAGTCCTGGGATTTCTCAAAGCGCTCGTCTGGCCCGCTTTCCTCGTCTATGGAGTCCTAAAATTCCTTGGGATGTAATGCGGTTAGGAGGCATATTACGGTACAAAACATTAAACTGATTGTTTATCCGGTTCGGGATGTAGAAAAAGCTAAAGCATTTTATGGCAGGTTTCTGGACGCTGAACCGTATGTCGATAGCGCCTACTATGTAGGTTATAAGGTTGGCAATCAGGAAGTCGGATTAGACCCTAACTCAAAGGTGGGGCCTATTGCTTATACGGATGTAAAGGATATTAAAAGCAGTCTTCAGGAAATGATTGAAGTCGGTGCTGAAGTTGTACAAAATGTTAAGGAGGTCGGTGGTGGTTTGTTAATATCCCAAGTCAAGGACGCTGACGGTAACGTTGTTGGACTACGACAACAATCTTAAGGTCGCAACGGACTATCGCAAAGACGACGACAACTGGTGGGTCTGCGGACATCAATTTTAATTCCTCCGTATGGATTATCTACCCAGGAAGCCGCGCTCAAGCTGCAGTATATATGTTAGGAAAAAAACACCCAATTTTCCGTGAACCGGCAATTGCAGGTTTATCGTCAATAATAAGTACTTTTTTTACAAAAGTCGTGCAACATTTCCAATGCTAGAAAAATACCTTGACGATCTTAAAAAAAGAAAAATCACGTGAATGAAATCTTATTTTCAGATAATTTCTCTTTTTCATCGACATCTCAAACCCCTCTTTCACGCCGCGCTTCTCAGTGCCTCGGTTCCGGCAGTTGACGACGGCCCCATCCTCAATCCGCCGGGTCCGTCAATCGGAAAGAGTCCGGGTCCTCCCCAATGCATCAGAGGTTATGGGAGGGTTGAGCGAATCAGGCTACTTCAAGCTTCTCGGTTATTGAGGAGAAGAACTAACACCGAAAATCGGTGTAGAGTGTTTTATCACTATCTCTCGGGAAGCATAGTTTTTCAATATATCCAGCCATTGCTCAGCGAACACTCTGCTTCAAACACCCGGAGGAATACCGCAATAAAAGAGAGAGAGAATTATTCACCTTTTACCGGGGTGACGCCGGCGATTTTGATATATCGTCTCTTCAGGTTATGTTTGCTGCCGATGACGGCAAATGTGCGCTCCTGAGCCTGCTTCTCATTGGGTGCCTCAATCACTTTCGTGTACGGCATCCA
>Ga0187854_10002028_pt1 | contig 18203 bp, 15 predicted proteins | sample June2016WEW_6_15_FD_132445 | JGI IMG/M metagenome (GOLD analysis project Ga0187854, IMG submission 132445) | Peatland microbial communities from SPRUCE experiment site at the Marcell Experimental Forest, Minnesota, USA - June2016WEW_6_150 | ecosystem: Environmental > Terrestrial > Soil >...
CCTCCGGGCTCCTTCCGTGCCTCCCGAACCTGGTTCTCTCTCCTTGCTCATACACACCTCCTCGTGATCTCTGATTCATTTTCATCACAATTCGGTGTCCAAGAAATTCCTAGGGCGCGGGATGCTTATCATCGTGCCACTCACAATTCTCCTGATTTTTATCATTCTCTACTCGATGTTTCGCTCGTTCAAATGGGCTTTGCTCATTCTCGCCAACGTGGCGCTGGCGCCCATCGGCGGCACGCTCGCCCTGTTGATTTCTGGTACGCACTTCAGCGTGTCCTCCGGCGTAGGCTTCTTGGCGCTTTTCGGCGTTTCGGTCCAGACCGGCGTGATCATGCTGGAGTACATCAATCAACTGCGCGTGAAGGGGTACTCGATAGAGGAATCGGCAATCGAGGGCGCCGTTCTCCGGCTGCGGCCCATTATGATGACCATGCTGGTCGCCACGTTTGGGCTGTTGCCCGCCGCACTTTCGCACGCCATCGGTTCCGACTCGCAGCGGCCCTTCGCCATTGTTATCGTCGGCGGTCTCATCTCCGATCTGGTGATGAGCATCTTCCTCTTGCCGACGCTGTATGTCTGGGTCTCGAGAGATGGCGACAAGCTCCCCGAAGCAGAGATGGAGGTTGATGAGAGTGCGTCGTAGCGCTCCGTTTGGAGGGTCGCGAATCAAGCTGGAAAATGCAACAGTTCGATCCAAGTGCGAGGCCGTGAGCGTCAAAACGAGTGGGGTGTTGTACGGTTGCGCGGGAATGGCTCGGATTCGCAGAGGCCGTTTGCGATTGTGATCGTGGGTGGATTGTTTGCTGCATTGTTCATCAGCATCTACTTGTTGCCGACGAGGTACGTTTGGGTGGCGCGAGACACAGACATGCTGCCACTGAGTGACGCGGAATGGGAAGAACCGGCCTGAGAAACTGAACGGTCTGCAGTGACGTGCGTCACAAAACGCCATGTAAGACTGCCCAAGTCGTCATTGCCCTTATTTCATCGTAGTTTCCATTGATTTCAAATGCCGCGCAGCCTACCATTTTCTAGAGACCTTTTTTGATTGCTCCGGAGAAACCAATGACCCGCAAAATGTCTATCGTCGACGGCAACGAGGCCGCCGCCGCCGTCGCCTACCGCATCAATGAGGTGATCGCGATCTACCCGATCACGCCGTCGTCCCCCATGGGGGAGTGGTCCGACGAGTGGAGCTCTGAAAAGAAGCCCAACATTTGGGGAGCCATCCCGGATGTGATTGAAATGCAAAGCGAAGGAGGCGCTGCGGGTGCGTTACACGGCGCAGTGCAGGCTGGCTCATTAGGGACCACGTTTACAGCGTCGCAGGGCTTGCTGCTGATGATCCCCAATATGTTCAAGATTGCAGGGGAGTTGACCGCGGCTGTGATCCACGTGGCGGCGAGGACGGTGGCGACGCATGCCCTGTCCATTTTTGGAGACCACAGCGACGTGATGGCCACGCGCACCACAGGTTTCGCTTTGCTGGCGTCAAATTCGGTGCAGGAGGCAAGTGATTTTGCGTGTATTGCGCAGGCTGCTGCGCTGGAGTCGCGCGTTCCCTTCGTTCACTTCTTCGACGGATTCCGGACCTCGCACGAAGTGAACATGATCGAACCCTTGAGCGATGACGATCTTCGGGCGCTGATCGATGACAAGTTCGTGCGGCAGCATCGCGAACGGGCCATGTCGCCGGATCATCCGGTACTGCGCGGGACGGCGCAGAACCCGGACGTGTTCTTCCAGGCGCGGGAAGCGTGCAACCCATACTACCGGGCGTGTCCGACGATTGTGCAGGATGTGATGGAGCGCTTCGGAAAGCGTACCGGGCGGAAGTATAACCTGTTTGACTATTACGGACCGGCAGACGCTGAGCGCGTGGTGATTCTGATGGGCTCTGGCGCAGGCGCGGCGGAAGAGACTGTGGACGCGCTGCGGAAGTCGGGAGAAAAGGTTGGGCTGTTGAAGGTACGACTGTATCGTCCATTTGCGGCGGCGGCGTTCCTCAGCACAATTCCCGCCAGCACGAAGGCAATCGCGGTGCTGGATCGCACGAAGGAGCCGGGCGGCCTTGGCGAGCCGCTCTACCAGGATGTGCTGACGACGTATGCGGAGAGATACGCGACGAAGCCAGGAGCAGGAATCCCGCGAATCATCGGCGGGCGGTACGGATTGTCGTCGAAGGAGTTCACACCCTCGATGGTGAAGGCGGTGTTTGACGAATTGAAGAAGGCCGAGCCGAAGAATCACTTCACCGTGGGGATTCAGGATGATGTGACGCACACCAGCTTAGATTATGACCCGGATTATTCGGCGGAAGACCCGCGGGCGGTGCGCGGACTCTTTTATGGGTTGGGATCGGATGGAACGGTGGGGGCCAACAAAAACTCCATCAAGATCATCGGGAAGGGCACCAACAATTACGCGCAGGGCTACTTCGTGTATGACTCGAAGAAAGCAGGCACGGTGACGGTGTCGCACGTGCGGTTCGGGCCGGATCCGATCCGGTCAACGTACCAGATCACAAAAGCGAATTTTGTGGCCTGCCACCAGTTCCAGTTTCTAGACCGCATTGACGTGCTGGCGGCAGCGGAACCCGGCGCGGTGTTCCTGCTGAATGCGCCGTTTGGACCGGACGAAATCTGGGATCACATCCCGCGGCAGGTGCAGGAAACGATCATCAAGAAGAAGTTGCGGTTCTTCGTGATTGACGGCTACACCGTGGCGCGGGCCGCCGGGATGGGCAGCCGGATCAACACGATCATGCAGACCTGCTTCTTTGCGATCAGTGGCGTGTTGCCGAGGGAAGAAGCCATTGCCGCGATCAAGAAAGCAATTTTGGATACGTATGGCAAGCGCGGCGAAGCGGTGGTGCAGAAAAACTACGCGGCGGTGGACGCGGCACTGGCGCACATGCACGAGGTGAAGGTGCCGGCCAAGGTGACCGCGCTATTCGACATGCTGCCGGCAGTATCGCCGCAAGCGCCAAAGTTCGTGCGCGACGTTTTGGGAACAATCGTCACCGGGAATGGCGATTCGCTGCCGGTCAGCGCGATGCCCATCGACGGAACCTTCCCCACCGGCACGGCCATGTGGGAGAAGCGCAACATCGCCAAGGAAATTCCCGTTTGGGACGAGCCCTTGTGCATTCAGTGCGGCAAGTGCGTTCTGGTATGCCCGCACGCGGTGATTCGCGCGAAGGTGTATGACTCCTCGCTGTTGAAGAATGCGCCGGAGACCTTCAAATCCTCGAAGCCGCGCTGGCGGGAATTTGAGACGCTAAAGTACACGCTGCAAGTAGCTCCGGAGGATTGCACGGGCTGCAAACTGTGCGTGGAGGTCTGCCCCGCCAAGAGCAAGAGCGAGGTGAAACACAAAGCGATCAACATGGAAGACCAGGCCCCCTTGCGGAAGCCGGAAAGCGTGAACTGGGAGTTTTTCCTGTCGCTGCCGGAATTCGACCGCAACAAGCTGGCGCACACGCAGGTAAAGGATTCGCAGTTGCTCGAGCCGCTGTTCGAATTTTCGGGGGCTTGCGCGGGCTGCGGAGAGACGCCGTACATCAAGTTGCTGACCCAGCTCTTCGGAGACCGGCTACTGATCGCGAATGCCACCGGCTGCTCCTCGATTTATGGCGGAAACCTGCCGACGACGCCGTACACGTTGAACAAGGAGGGACGCGGACCGACGTGGTCGAACTCACTGTTTGAAGATAACGCGGAGTTCGGTTTGGGGATGCGCCTGGCGGTGGACCAGCAGAACGCGTACGCGCGCGAATTGCTGAAGCGGTTGAACGGCCCGGTTGGTGATGTACTCGTCAAAGGCCTGCTAGAGGCCGACCAATCGAAGGAACTGGGAATCCAGGAGCAGCGCAGACGCGTGGTGGAACTGAAGAAAAAACTGCAGGCGCTGAATACGCCGGAGGCGCAGGCGCTTCTGCCGGTGGCCGATTCTCTGGTGCGGAAGAGCGTGTGGCTGCTGGGCGGAGACGGTTGGGCCTACGACATCGGATTTGGCGGGCTGGATCACGTTCTGGGATCGGGGCGCAACGTCAATGTGCTGGTCCTGGACACGGAGGTGTATTCCAACACCGGAGGACAGATGTCCAAGGCAACGCCGCGCGGAGCGGTGGCGAAATTCGCAATGGGCGGAAAGCGCACTGGGAAGAAAGACCTGGCGATGGAAGCGGTCAGCTACGGTTACGTTTACGTCGCGCGCGTGGCGCTGGGCTCGAGCGACACGCACACAGTGAAAGCGTTCATGGAGGCGGAAGCTCACGACGGACCCTCGCTCATCATCGCGTACAGCCACTGCATTGCGCACGGTTACGACATGTCCATGGGATTGGACCAGCAGAAGAAGGCGGTGCTCTCGGGTTACTGGCCGCTGATGCGCTACAATCCCGCGCTGCGTTTGGAAGGCAAGAATCCTTTCCTGCTGGATTCCAAGGCGCCAAGCATTCCATTGAAGCAGTATGCGTACCAGGAGGCGCGGTACACCATGCTGGTGCGGAGCGATCCGGAAGCGGCGCGGGAATTGCTGAAGCTCGCCCAGGACGACGTGGAACGCCAGTGGCGGGTGTATGCGAACCGCGCAGCTATGGCGGGACGCTCGGAATCGCCGCATATTGCACCGGAAGAACCTGAATCCACGCCCGAAACCGTGAAGAAGGGAGGGGAAGAGGAATGAGCGATCTCTCCACTAAGTATCTTGGACTCAACCTGAAATCACCGTTGCTGGCTTCGGCTTCGCCGCTATCGGAATCGGTGGATAACATCAAGCGGCTGGAGGACCACGGCTTGGCGGGCGTGGTCTTGCCGTCGTTATTTGAGGAACAGTTGGCACTGGAGAGCCTGGCGGTGGATTCCGATCTGTCGCGGGGGACGGAGAGTTTTCCGGAATCCGCGAGTTTCTTTCCGGATTTGCAGACCTACAACCTCGGCCCGGATGGGTATTTGGAGTTGATCCGGCATGCCAGGGAGGCTGTGAAAATCCCGGTGATCGCCAGCCTCAATGGCGTATCGAGCGGAGGATGGCTGGAGTACGCGCGATTGATGGAGGAAGCGGGCGCCGATGCGATCGAGCTGAACATCTATTCGATTGCAACGGACCCGGCGGTGAGCGGGGCTGAGGTGGAGCAGGGCTATATTGACCTGGTGCGGCAACTGAAGCGCACTCTGCGCATTCCGCTGGCGGTGAAGCTATCGCCGTTTTTCAGCGCGCCCGCAAATATGGGAGTCCGGCTGGATGAATCGCGCGCGGATGGGATCGTCCTGTTCAACCGCTTCTATCAGCCCGACTTCGACATCGATCAACTGGAAGTGACACCCTCGCTGAACCTCAGCCGGCCGGAGGAATTGCTGTTGCGTTTGCATTGGACGGCAATTCTGTTTGGGCATGTGCGGGCAGACTTGGGTATCACCGGCGGGGTGCACAGTTCGCGCGACCTGCTGAAGTGCATTTTGGCGGGAGCCAAGGTGGTGTTCATGACGTCCGCGCTACTGCGGAACGGCGTGCAGCATGCCGCGCACGTGCTGTCGGAAGCGAACCGGTGGCTCGATGAGCACGAGTACAGCTCGATTCAACAGATGTGCGGGAGCATGAGCCATGGCTCCGTGCCGGATCCGACGGCGTTTGAGCGCGGGAACTATATGAAGGTGCTGAGTTCGTACACGCTGCGGGCCAACGTATTCAACGATTAGAGGACGTTCCGGGTGAGGGAAGGCCCACGGGCAAGGCGGGGAAATTCCTTTCAGCAAACACCTTGGCCCATACCCAGCCCGCTTACGCAGTATTCACCGGCAGAAGAATAGAATTGGGCGTGGTAGGAAGAAGCCCTTCATTTGAAGCCCAGTTGCGTTGGGCCTCGGGCGCTTTGCTATTCTCCAGCTTCGGAGAGGAGTTCCTCGGCGAAGTGGAAAGCAGCGTTCGCGGCGGGCACACCGCAATAAATCGCGGTCTGCAGCAGGACTTCGCGTAGCTCCTCGCGCGTCACGCCGTTTTGCAGTGCGGCGCGGATGTGCATCTTCAGTTCATCTCCACGGTTCAGGGCGACCAGCATGGCGATGGTAATCAGGCTGCGCGTTCTTCGCGGGAGGCCGGGGCGCGTCCAAATCTCACCCCAGGCATAGCGGGTGATCAAATCTTGAAAAGCGGAGTTGAATTCATTCTCGGCTGCCTGGGCGCGCTCGAGGTGGGCTTCGCCCAGCACCGCGCGGCGGACTTTCAGGCCCTCTTTGTGGCGATCGCGCTCATCCATGCGGAGCTCCCCTATTTTTGAAGAAAATTGAGCACTCGAGTGTTGAAGTCTTCCTGGGCTTCGATGTTGGACAAATGTGCGGCGTTTAGTTCGACGTAGCTGGCGCCGGGAATGTGTTTTGCCAGGAACTGGCCATCGGCTGGAAGTGTCGCGGGGTCATGGGTTCCGGAAAGGACGAGTGCGGGGACTTTGACATTTTGCAGATTCTGGCGCTGGTCCATATCGCGGACCGCGGCGCAACACGCGACGTAACCTTCGGGATTCGCTTCTTCAAGCATGCGCAAGACCGCCGCGGTTTCCGCGGGGTGCGAAACGCGGTAGGCCGGGGTCAGCCAGCGCTCCACGACTCCCGCGGCCACCGCATGCATTCCGCCCTTCCGGATGGCGTCGATGCGCGCATTCCAGGTTTCAGGTGTGCCGATTTTTGCCGCGGTATTGCAGAGGACGATTTTGTGCAACCGGTTCGCGGCATTGGCGCCCAGAAACATGCCAGTCATCCCGCCCATGGAAAGCCCGCAGAAATGGACGCGATCCAGATGGAGGAAATCGAGGAGGCACACGACGTCCCAGCTTAATTTCTCGATGGTGTAGGGGCCAGGAGTAACGCTGGATTGGCCGTGGCCCCGCGTGTCGTAGCGCAGCAAGCGGAAATGCCTGGTAAAGGCGGCGACTTGCGAGTCCCACATGCGATGGTTGGTGCCGAGAGAATTGGAAAGGACAAGGACGGGAGCGCGCTCAGGGCCGGACCACTCGTAAAAGATCTGAGCATCGGGAAGTTTGGCGAAGGGCATAGGGCGGTGCTCCTTGGTCAGCGTGGTGCAGGAAACTCGCGAGCCTCCGCGACAACGCGACGGATGAATTCATCGGCGCTGCCGAGATAGTTTCGCACATCGAAAAGACTTTCGAGGTCGGCAGGCGTCAGATGCCCGCGCAGCCCAGATTCCTCGCGGAGCATATCTTTCAAGTGGCGATTCTGCTCGCGAGCTTTTTTGCAGGCGGCTTCGACAACAAGGTGAGCGGGCATTTTGCCCATACGGTCTCCGAGAGCCATGGCGACGGCTTCGGCGAAAATAAGGCCATTGGTGAGTTCGAGATTGTGGCGCATGCGCTGAGTGTCGACTTCCAGGCCCGGCAACATCTCCACCAGATGGTGAAGCGCGCCGCCGGAGAGGCGGACGATGTCCGGAAGCGTTTCCCATTCGGCGTGCCAGCCGCCGAGTCCGCGCTGTTCTTCTTGAGGCATGGCGGAGAGAAGCGTGGCGACGAGGCCGGGAATCCGCGTCGCAGCCGCGAGAACCACGGCGCACGTGACGGGGTTGCGCTTCTGCGGCATGGTCGAGGAGCCGCCACGTCCCTCGAAAATGGGTTCGGCGAGTTCGGCAATTTCGGTTTGCGCGTGGAGAGAGATGTCACGCGCAATTTTGCCCAGAGTGCCGGTGCACAAGCCCAAAGTAGTGGCGATTTCACCGATGCGATCGCGATGCGCGTGCCAGGGAATGGATGGCAGGGAGAGGCGCAGGTCATCGGCCAGGGCTTTGGCGACTTCCGGGCCGCGGCCGCCGAGAGCAGCAAGAGTGCCAACGGCGCCGCCGAATTGCAGCGTCAACACGCGCGGCTTGATCTCGGCGAGGCGGTTGCGGTGGCGAGAGACTGCGTCGAGCCAGCCGGCGACGATGAAGTCGAAGGTGGTGGGCAGGGCTTGCTGCATCCACGTACGAGCGACAATGGGAGTGGCACGGTGTGTTTCGGCGAGCGTGACGAGACTGCCGCTAAGACGAGCTAGGTCCTGATCGATGAGATTGAACGCGCCGCGCATTTGCAAAATACAGCCGGTGTCGATGACGTCCTGGCTGGTGGCGCCCCAATGAACGAAGCGCGCCGCATCCTTGTCCACGTGAGCGACAATTTCGGTAAGTTTCTTGACAAGGGGGATGGCCAAATTGCCGGAGAGGGCGGCGTCCTTGGCAATGACAGAAAAGTTAAAGTGTTCCGCGCGGCACTTGCCGGCAATGATTTGTGCTTGGGATGCCGGAACAATTCCGGATGTGGCTTCGGCGCGGGCAAGAGCGGCTTCAAAATCGAGCATGCCCTGAATGCGGGCTTCGTCGGAGAACAGTTTATCCAGCGCGTCGTAGCGAAATAGAGGGTCGAGAAGGCTCATCGGCGGCACTGTCTCCCCAGGTCAGCACTCAAAGAATACGGTTTCGTGTTCGCCTTGCAAGCGAATATCCCACTCAAGAGTGCGCGGGTCTTCCGCGAGCGGCCGTGCGATCAGAGTAGCGCGGCGGCCGGCGGGAACGAGATTCAAGACCTGATCTTCCGGGTTCTCTGGATCATTCGGAAAATAGAGCCGCGTAACCAGGCGGCGGAGCAAACCACGCATGAACACTGAGATTTCGAGATGTGGTGCCTGAGGACGGCCATCGAGGCCGGGAACGCTGCCGGGCTTGATGGTGGTGAAGGAGAATTCGCCTCGATCGTTGGTGGGAACGCGGCCGAAACCGAAAAATCCATGAGCGGGTGATTTTTCCTCAGAATTGACCGGCTGAACATATCTGCCGTGAGCATCGGCTTGCCAAATTTCCAGGCAAGCGTCGGGAACGGATTGACCTTCGCCATCGAGGATGCGTCCGCGAATGGTGACGCGTTCGCCGCTTGATGCGCCAGGCGCGAGATCGCAGCGATTCAGCCAGGCGAGGCCGATACTGAAATACGGGCCGACAGTTTGCGAAGGTGTGGACTCTCCGCTCATCTCATCGCTCCATGGGAGTGGCGTTGCGGCCACGCAGCACAATATCAAAACGGAAGCCGAGGGCGATCTCCGGTGCAGTTGTCGCCCAGTCGAAGTTCGAGATGAGGCGCTTGCGCGCGGATTCCACGGGAACACTGTTGTAAATCGGGTCGAATTCGAGAAGGGGATCACCGGGAAAGTACATTTGCGTGACGAGGCGTGTGGCGAACGCGGGACCAAAAACGGAGAAGTGAATGTGCCTAGGGCGCCAGGCGTTGTAATGATTGCGCCAGGGATAAGCGCCGGGGCGAATGGTGACGAATCGGTAGCGGCCTTCCGCGTCGGTGAGTGCTTGCCCCATGCCGGTAAAATTGGGATCGAGCGGAGCATCGTGCTGATCCACTTTGTGCAGATAACGTCCGGCGGCATTGGCTTGCCAGATTTCCACCAGGGAATGAGCGACCGGGCGGCCATCTTCATCCATGAGGCGGCCGCTGACGACAATGCGCTCGCCGAGAGGCTCACCCTTGTGCTGGCGGGTGAGATCGAAGCCCTTGGGCGGAACGACTTCCTTGGAAAAGGATGGCCCGGTAGTTTCGGAAAGTGTGTGAGGGAGCTGGATCAAGGGTTGCGTGGGCGCGCGCTTGATGGAGGAAACGTAGGGCGGATGCAAAAGCTCCGGCTGAGTGCCGGGGGAGGACCTGCGATATCGCAGCATCGGCATCACGCTCCAATTTCTTCAGACGCGTTCCAGAATCACGGCGATGCCCTGGCCAACGCCGATGCACATGGTACAGAGGGCGTAGCGGCCCTTGGTCCGCAGCAATTGGTAGAGTGCAGTCGTCACGAGGCGCCCACCGCTGGCGCCGAGCGGATGACCGATGGCGATGGCTCCGCCATTGGGGTTGACGTTCGCGGCATCGTCAGAGAGGCCGAGTTCGCGAAGCACCGCGAGCGCTTGAGCGGCGAAGGCTTCGTTCAGTTCGATCACGTCCATCTGTGAAAGATTGAGACCCGCCTTGGCAAGGACCTTGCGCGTCGCAGGAACGGGCCCCATACCCATGATGCGTGGGGCGACACCGGAGGCCGCCGCGGTAATCACGCGGGCTCTGGGCGTCAGGCCGTGGCGCTTGATACCGTCCTCGGAGGCCAAGAGAAGAGCGCAGGCGCCATCGTTCACGCCGGAAGCGTTTCCAGCGGTGACGGTGCCGTCGGGCTTCACTATTCCTTTCAGTTTCGCAAGGGCCTCGAGCGTTGTGTCTGGGCGGGGATGCTCGTCCACGCTGACGAGCACCGGGTCACCCTTTTTCTGCGGAATGGGGACGGCGACGATTTCTTCCGCGAGGCGGCCAGCTTTCATCGCCGCGCTGGTGCGCTGCTGGCTGCGAAACGCGAAAGCATCCTGATCCGCACGTGCAATGTGATATTCCTCGGCGACAATTTCGGCGGTTTCCGGCATAGCGTCGGTGCCAAACTTGGCTTTCATGGCGGGATTCACGAAGCGCCAGCCGATGGTGGTGTCTTCGATTCTCATGTTGCGGGAAAAGGCGGCATCAGCCTTGCCCATCACAAACGGGGCGCGAGACATGCTCTCCACGCCGCCCGCAAGAATAAGATCAACTTCACCGCTCTTGATGCCGCGCGAAGCAACGGCGACGGCGTCCATGCTGGAGCCGCAAAGCCGATTCACGGTGCTTCCGGAAATCTCCTTGGGAAGGCCGGCGAGAAGAAGAGCCATGCGCGCGACGTTGCGATTGTCTTCCCCTGCCTGATTGGCGCAGCCATAGACGACGTCATCCAGCGCGCTCCAGTCGACCTTGGGGTTGCGTTCGAGCAGGGATTTGATGGGAATGGCGGCAAGGTCATCGGTTCTAACGGTTGCGAGCACGCCACCGTATCTTCCAACGGGCGTGCGAATGGCGTCACAAATGTAAGCGAAGCTCATGGTTTTTGCGATCTTTCCTCGCCCACAGTCTACCGTAAACACACACCGGTTGACCAAATCCGGTGCTTCTTCCCGGGGCGTGCGTTAGACTCGCTTGGACCACATCCGCCGCTGAGGGTGGAAGCACACCATGCTCATAAATCGCAAAGAGATCCAGATCGAATGGGGCGATTGCGACCCTTTTGGAATTGTGTTTTTCCCTCGCTACTTTGAATATTTCGACGCTTGCACCAATGCGTTGTTCCATCGAGCGCTGGGTTTCCCGAAGGCAGAGATGTTGCAGCGGTTCCAGATTGCAGGGATTCCACTGGTGCAGGCGAGCGCGAATTTTTTCGCGCCGTCCTCGTTCGGAGATGTCGTCAGCGTGGAATCCTGCGTGACGCAGTGGGGGAAGAGCAGTTTTACCGTGCAGCACCGGCTGATGCGCGGACAGACCCTGGCGGTAGAAGGATTTGAAAAGCGCGTGTGGACGGTGCGGCCGGGGAGCGATCCATCCAAGGCAGTGAGCCAAGCCATTCCCCCGGAAGTCATCGCGAAATTCTCGTAGATTGACGAGAGGCTGTTCCGTTCATGGCCACAATTCGCACGCAAGTCGGGATCATCGGCGCGGGCCCGGCGGGTTTGACGCTGGCACATCTGCTGCACCTGCAAGGAATCGAGTCCGTTGTTCTGGAAAGCCACACGCGCGAGTACGTTGAAAACCGTGTGCGGGCTGGCGTGCTCGAACAAGGGACCGTGGAGATATTGCGCGAATCCGGCGTGGGCGAGCGGTTGGACCGCGAGGGGTTGCAGCACAACGGGATTGAGCTGCGCTTTGGCGGCGCGGGACATCGCATCGATTTCAAAGAACTCACCGGGAAATCCATCACCATTTATGCGCAACAGGAAGTGATCAAGGACCTGATCGCCGCGCGGCTGGGCTATGGCGCGCCGATTTTTTTTGAGGCGGAAGCGCTGCGCGTTGCGGACATCGAAGCGCAACCGAGGATCTTTTACCGGCAGGACGGCGTCGAACACGAGGTAGCATGCGATTTCATCGCGGGGTGCGATGGCTTCCACGGAATCTGCCGGCCGGCGATCCCCGCGGACTGTTTGCAGATTCAAGAGCGGCACTATCCTTTTGCGTGGTTGGGGATTCTGGCGAAAGTGCCGCCGGCCTCCGACGAATTGATTTATACGTATCACAAGCGCGGCTTTGCGCTGATGAGCATGCGTTCGCCCGAAGTTTCGCGGTTGTACTTGCAGTGCGCACCGGAAGAGGACATCCAGGACTGGCCGGATGATCGAATTTGGGAAGAATTGCGCACCCGCATGGCCACGCGCGATGGTTTTGCGCTGAAAGACGGGCCGATCTTTCAGAAGAGCATTACACCGATGCGGGGCTTCGTGGCGGAACCAATGCAGTACGGGAAACTTTTCCTACTGGGCGATGCCGCGCACATTGTTCCGCCAACGGGAGCCAAGGGACTCAATTTAGCCGTGGCGGATGTGCGTGTGATGACACGCGGGCTGGTGGATATCTACAAAAATGGAAAGTGGGACGGATTGGCGAACTACACGGAGAGGTGCCTCAGGCGCGTCTGGAGAGCGCAGCGATTCTCGGGGTGGATGACGGCAATGCTGCACCGGTTTGAGAATGAGGACGCCTTTTCACATAACATTCACCTCGCCGAACTTGATTACGTGACGACTTCGCGGGCTGCTTCCACCGCACTGGCCGAAAACTACGTGGGCTTGCCGTTCGATACGCCAGGGCTATTCTAGTCTTACCCTCAGGAAACACGAATTTTGGCGCGAATCAAAACGGAGAAACGCGTAGTAATTACGGTTCGGTGCGAGTCTGCCAATAAGCCTGGTGGCCGAGGTAATCATCGTCGGGCAAGTTGGCGATGATCATGCGCCTCATCTCCAGCGGGTCAATGGCAGCCTGCAACTTGTAGACTACATCCCCGTTGGGGCGGATGAGCATGGAATAGGGCACGGCCGCGTTCCAGTCCGGATCAAAAGCGGCGAGAAGAGCATACAAGTCGGTCGAGCCGAGAATGAGATTGCGCGTTGTGGCATGGAGCGTAACCAGAGAGGCAAGCGCGCCTTTCTGTTCGTCCGGGTAGTTGATGCTGACGGTAACCACATCGAACGCGCGATGACCATACATGCGGTACATCGTCTGGATCTCGGGCATTTCCTGAACGCAGGGCGCGCACCAGGTGGCCCAGAAATTCACGAGCAGAAGCTTCCCTGTGGGATTTTTGCGCAGGGCTTTCAGGTTTTCGGCGCCGGCGGGGGAAATCTGCACCGGCTGGCTTTCGATCTCCGCTAGCTCCTTTTTGCGCCCTTCCTCCTTATAGAGCCATTTGGTGGAACAACCAACCGAAGGAGTTTTCTCGACCTCCACGGGTTTGTCCACAAGGATAGCGTCGATGGCAAGACGGGCATCACGGCGGGTGACGAGCGCTTCACGCGGGTTGTTGTCCACACGGCCCTCGTAGCGAAGCTTGCGCTGGGCATCAAAAATAAAAAGGTGGGGAGTCGCCGCGGGGCCATAAGCACGCGCAACCTTCTGCGTTTCACCATCATAAAGATAAGGAAAATTGAAATGACGGTACGCCGCGCGGACCTTCATGTCATCGAAAGAATCGCCAACATCCGTGTAGCCCATTTCATCGAGGCGGACGGCATTCGGACTATTGGGCTGAATGGCGACGAGTGCGACGCCGCGGTCGCGGTAGTCGGCCGCAAGTTGTTTGAGGCGGGTTTCGTAGAGCTGCGCCGTGGGGCAATGGTTGCAGGTGAAGGCGATGATAAGAACTTTGCTGGAAGCGTATTCGGCCAAGCAGTGCGTTTGCCCGTCAATGCCCGGAAGGCAAAAATCCGGCGCGGCCGCGCCGATGGCGAGCGGCGGAGGACTGGATTCGTCGGCACGCCCAAAGCCAGAGAGGAGAGCGAGGGCAAGTAAACCGAAGATGAGGGGCAAACCTAAAGAGTGACTTGTGAGGCGATACAGCGCTTTCATTTAAGGCGATTATACATAAGAGGAGCAGGGAGGAGGAGGATGAAGCAACGCCGGGCCAGTGCGATTGGCTTGCATGATGAAGGGTGGGGAGAGAGCAGTGGTTTTGCGGAGGAAGATTACGCGAAGAAGAACAGCCGAAGGGATTTGCGCCAAGCGCACCGGGGGGAGGAAAGACACGATGCAAGCTCCCAAGAACAAAAACTCTGTTTGAGGACGTCTTAATGAAAGGGGAGAAGTGAGCTGTGCCGAATTGGAGAGTTGCAGCCGAGTTGAACGAAACCTCACGCTATTTGGAACTCCTCGAGTTGCGCATCACCCTACGGCTGATTCCTTGCGATTGCCAGCCAGGTTTCTTTGGGAATGTCCAGGAACACGCTTACCACTCTGGGATCGAACTGACTCCCTGAAAGGCGGTGGATCGTCTCGCTCGCCACCTCGAACGAAGCGGCACGCCGGTAGGGCCTGTCGGATGTGATGGCATCGAGGGTATCCACCACGGCGAAGATCCGCGCACTCAGAAGAATCTCCTCTCCCTTGAGGCCGCGCGGATATCCCCCGCCGTCGTAGCGCTCGTGGTGCGAAAGAATGATTTCGGCTGCGTCAGCAAGAAAGGGGATCTCCTTCACGAGGTCGAATCCGATCTGCACGTGCTGCTGCATAAGTTTCCGTTCTTCCTCGGTGAGGGGCCCCGGCTTAAGTAGAATGCCGTCGCGGACCCCGAGTTTCCCGATATCGTGCAGATAGGCTCCTCTGGTAAGACTGTCCAACTGTTTGTCCGACCAGCCCATCGCTCGGGCAATCTCGAGCGAGTAACGGCAGACACGCTGTGAGTGGCCCGCGGTTTCGTGGTCGCGGAGATCAATCGCCGCCCCCAGTGCTTGCAGCGTGTCTTCATAGCTGCGCTCGATCTGCTGGAGAGCGGATTGCAGTTCCACGGTGCGTTCCGCGACCATTTCTTCGAGATGTCGGCGGTAGTGTTCAACCTGTTGTTCGAGCTGCCGCTTCTGCAGCGCGCGCTTGAGGCTCGCCAAAACGGCATTTTCCCGAAGCGGTTTCACAAGATAGTCGTCCGCGCCGCAACGCATCGCCTGCACACCCACGTCCACGTCATCAACACCAGTGGTCACCAAAAACGCCATATGCGAATAGCGGCGGCGAACTTGAGTGAGAAGTTCCATACCGCTGATGCCGGGCATGTTCAGGTCGGAAATGACCGCGTTGAATCGCTCGCGTTGTAAAGTCACAAGGGCTTCTTCACCATTGCAGGCGGTGGCGCAGTGGAAAGCAGGCGGGGCTAGCATGAGGGAGAGAAGCTTGCAAGCAGAAGATTCGTCGTCGACGGCAAGAACGCGTGCCGCAGGTTGATGCTCCGATGAAACCTCGGCGAGACTGCCTTCAGCTTCTGCGGGAAGGACTTGGTCAGCATTGGTCATAAAGAGCATTCCACTGATTCCTTATTGCAGCACCCAGGGACCGGTCTTCTCGATGAACCGGCATCCGTAGTGTCGAAGGGGCGCAGACTTCGAGTCCGAATAAACGATCCTCGCCTTCCCCACGTATTCCTCTCCGTAGCTCGTCATGTAGACTTCCACAATGGAATTGGTCGCGAGTTCGGCCGCGCAGACACACCGAAACCCGCTCAGACTCACGTTCTCGGTCGTCGCGACCTCTTCAACCTTCTTCCCATGACTGTCGGAACCGCGCAGCTTCAACGGAACACGCAATCGCACGCGCACCTCGGTTCGAGGCACCAACCGGCGCGTCTTTGCGATTTGGCCAAGGCCCGCGCGCAGTGCCTCGAAGTCAATCGGCTTCTCGTAATAGCCGGCAGCGCCGAGCTGCTTGCAATGTTCTTTGGTTTGCCCCCCTGATTCGCCGCTCACGATAATGACCGGAATCTTTTGCGTGCGGCTGAAGGACGTAAACATCTCCAGCAGCTCATAGCCGGAATAGTTTGGCATGCGCAGATCCAGCAGGATGGCGTCGGGCTCGTTTTCAAGGGCGAGTGCCAAACCCTGTTCCGGCTCCCCTGAATCAATTACTTCATAGGTATCGCTCAGCTCAAGGCGTACCAGGCGCCGCAATGCTTCATCGTCATCAACAACCAGCACCTTTCCCATGGCCTTGTTCCTCCTATCGGTCGGACCGGATATTGCTGCCCGCAAGTTCGGCCATTTGGCTCATGGCCGGCGCCGGCTTTTTTCCGCCATCCAGCACCTCGCGGACCTTCCGGATAAGAACCTCTTCCGTGAATGGCTTGTGCAGGAGATGCATTGCAGGATCCAGGATTCTGTATCCGGCAATGAAGCTGTCGGTATAACCCGAAATGAAGAGCACTTTCATTCCTGGCTGGCGCGGCGACAGTTGTTCCGCCAAAGTGCGGCCGTTCATGCCAGGCATTACGACGTCAGTCACCAGGAGATCAAAAGTACTGCCGAAGCGCGCCGCGACTTCCAAAGCTTCTTCGCCGCTCCCCGCCGGCAAGACGTGGAATCCGCCTGCTTCAAGAATAGTTTGCTCCAGCTTTCTCAACGGCTCGGCGTCTTCGACCAGAAGGATGCTTTCCGAACCACAAAGTTTTTCTCCCGAATCGACTTTTTGTTCCGCTAGCGCCGGCTCACCCGTATGGCGCGGGAGATAGATTTGAAAGGAGGCGCCTTTTCCCGGCGCGCTATCCACCCAAATATAGCCATTGCTCTGTTTTACGATGCCGTACACAGTAGCAAGTCCAAGTCCCGTGCCCTTGCCGCGTTCCTTGGTGGTGAAGAATGGCTCGAAGACATGTGCGAGCGTTCCGGCGTCCATTCCTGTTCCCGTGTCGGTCACGGCCAAAAGCACGTAATTCCCGGGCTTGGAACCCGGATGGTTCCACGTGTAGATTTCGTCAAGCTGCACGTTGGCGGTCTGGATCTTTAGTTTGCCGCCCGTGGGCATGGCATCGCGCGCGTTGACCGCCAGGTTCATGATGACCTGCTCGATCTGGCTCTGGTCCGCCATCACGTTGCCAAGAGCAGGATCCAGCTCCAGCGAAACTTCAATGTCCTCACCCAACAGCCGCAGAAGCATTTTTTGCATATCGGACGCGAGCGTGTTGATGTTGAGAACCGCAGGCGTCAAGACCTGCTGCCGGCTGAAGGCCAGCAGTTGCTTGGTCAAAGAGGCGGCCCGCTGCCCCGCCTTCTCGATTTCCAGGGCATGCTCGCACAGAGCATTGTTCACGCCCAACGCCCTGATCAGCACTCTGCTGTACCCGATGATGACGCCCAGAAGATTGTTGAAGTCGTGAGCGATCCCTCCCGTGATGCGCCCAATGGCTTCCATCTTTTGCGCCATCCTCAGTTGCCGTTCGAGCACCCGTTTTTCCGTCACATCCTCCGCAAACACTTCAAAGTACGCTGGCACGCCGTTTTCATCGTTGATCCGGCGTCCCGAACACCGCACGATGATTGGAGTGCCTTCTTGCCGCTTCCACTCCAACTCGAGGTCCTTGATTTCCTCCGTGCGTGTGAGGAACTCCGTCAAGCGCCGATATTCGCCGCTGTGCCGGAAGATGTCCGTTGCCAGATCTTTCCGGAGAAGCTCCTCCGCCAACTCGTAGCCCAACATTTTCTGGAGCGCCGGATTCACTTGTAGAAGCAGGCCGGTCATGCTTGCGCGAAAAATCCCGTAGGGTGCGCCTTCTACCACCGAGCGAAAATCTGCCTCCGAGCGCCGCAGAGCCTCCTCCGCTGTTTCGCGCTCCGTGATGTCGCGGTTCACAATCACAAGCTTTTCCGGCTCCCCCTCGGCATTGCGTATGACGCTCGAAGTTGATTCCAACACCAACCACGTCCCGTTCTTGTGGCGTATACGGTACTCCAGCGTCTTCCCTATTCCCGAGCGCCGTGCCTCCTCCGCGGCTTTCTTGACACGCTCACGATCATCGGGATGAATCTGCTCGAATGCTGAGGAGGCCTGCAATTCCTCTGGCGAATATCCCAGCACTTTTTTGTAGGAAAGACTGTTGAAAAGCCGCTTCCCTTCCATATCCACGACTGCGATCATGTCTGCGGCGTTCTCACTGATCAGATGAAATAGCTCTTCCCGTTTCACCAACTCCCTGCGGATTCGATAGATCAGAAGATGCTGATAGATCGTGTAAAGATCGAAGAGGAAAACCAGGGCCACGAGCCCTCGAATGGCTTGCGGCAATACATATAGCGAATTGAAATCCTGATTAACGCTTGAGATAGGAAGGAGGAAGGAGGCA
>Ga0187854_10002039_pt1 | contig 18128 bp, 18 predicted proteins | sample June2016WEW_6_15_FD_132445 | JGI IMG/M metagenome (GOLD analysis project Ga0187854, IMG submission 132445) | Peatland microbial communities from SPRUCE experiment site at the Marcell Experimental Forest, Minnesota, USA - June2016WEW_6_150 | ecosystem: Environmental > Terrestrial > Soil >...
AGACTATTCCCACCGTAGTCAGGGGAGCGGGGGCCGTGTAGGCTGGGAGTCGATTTCCCCATAGCACCGTATTCAAGGAGAAGACGAATGGAAGCAGCCTATACAGTGGAGTGGATAACCGAAAATGACCGCAGCCGCAGTGCGACCTCATTGATGATGGACGACCTCGCGCGCGCTTTGGAGCCGATTCGCAACCGCAAGTTCTCGCGGCTGCTCGACATCGGGTGCGGCTTCGGCGGACTTACATTTTCTGTGGGGAATACACTGGGCATCGACGAAATTCATGGGATTGATATCGACGGACTTGCGTTGCGCGAAGCGGCTGATAAAGGGGTACTGACGCACCAACTGGATATCGGAAGAGGGGCGCTGCCGTTCGAAAACCGCTACTTTGACTTGGTGATTTCCTTCGGCATGCTCGATTACCTCCCGTTTTTCGACGATGCTCTGCGGGAAATTTTCCGGATCGTCAAGGTTGGCGGATATGCCCTCATTTCTCTTCCCAACCTGGCGAGCTGGCATAACAGGCTGATGCTGCTCGAAGGGTATCAGCCGAGAGACGTCGAGGTCTCCCGCGAGATCGTCGTCGGGCTCCACCCTTGGTATCATGACAACCAGGTTTTGACTGGGCATATCCACAGTATTACCACGCGGGGCTTCATCGAGCTCATGGCCCACCACGGGTTCGAGAAGGTCACAGTGATAGGCGCGAGGCCCCCGGTGTCGAAGCGCAGTTTTCTTGCGAGGCTCGCGGATGCTTTCTTCTCCAGGGAAGCCACGCTTGCGAGGCGGTTTTTCTACCTAGGCGTGAAGAGTACGGACACGGTGGAAAGAAAGAGCCAGCCGACCACCGTGCCTTGCGCCCGGGATCGGTATTCCGCTTAGGATCACACGTTCGCGCTTATCGCCGGTGCAGAGTTGCAGGTTCTCCGGTTGCGGGAAGTGTTCAGCATACGACTGAGAAGTTGGTTAGTTGTGGTAGGCGAAGGGCCGCAGTACCTGTCCGTTTTCGATGCACCGCTCGGGCTAGGTGTGAAGATTTTGGCTGTGACTACTCCCCTCGTGACAAGGTGCGGGGCTGTGTAAAGGGTCACTCGGTTGGCAACAGTAGAACTCGAGATCATTCCGCGACGTCGGTCACTTCGGGCCTCATTGAAGGCTTTGCTTCCTTGGGTGAGGAAGGGCTCGCTTGCAGTTCTCGACCAGGGCTTGTTTGCTGGGTCAAATTTTCTGGTCAACGTGTTGCTGGCCCGATGGCTCGCGCCGGTCGAGTACGGTGCCTTCGCGGTGGCTTTCGCCGTCTTCATGCTCGTGGGTGTCCTCCATACAGCAGTCCTTACAGAACCAATGCTGATCTTTGGTCCGGCCAAATACCGGGAGCGGTTTTCCGAGTATTTAGGCGCACTCGTGCGCGGGCATTTCGCAGTGACGCTGCCAGGTAGCGCTTTGATCGCGGCGATCGCTTTGCTCGTGGGCCGGTTTTACTCTTTCGCGGTCGGCCGAGCCCTGTTCGCTCTTGCGGTTGCAGGCCCCTTCATACTCCTGCTTTGGCTCCTACGCAGAGCGTTTTATGCCCGTCTCAGTCCGGGTTGGGCCGCCAGCGCAGGCACCGCCTACGTTGCGATTTTGGTCGCGAGTGTCTTCGAGCTCCACGGGAGCGGACGGCTAACAGTCGCCCGGGCATTTCTGGCCATGGCCACTGCGAGCTTCGTTGCGACCCTAATGTTGGCGTTGCGACTCCGACCCGCTTTGGGCAGGGATTCAACGCATCTTCGGCGTGTGGCTGAAGACCACTGGGGTTACGGGCGGTGGTCGCTGGCGACGGCGGGTGCGGTCTGGTTGAATGGAAGCGTCTATTTGTTGGTCTTGCCTGCATTTGTTGGTTTGGCTGAATCCGGTACCCTCAGAGCGCTAACGAACTTAATAACTCCTGCTTCAAACTGCATCACTGCCCTCTCGGCGATGCTCCTTCCGCATCTCTCGCGCGTTCGGCAATCCTTCGGGACACGAAGCACGTTTCAGCACATGTGGGTTGCTCTTGCCGTTTTTCTTTTCGGGTCGGCAATTCAGATGGGGTTCCTCCTGATCTACCGTCTCGAGCTTCTTCAGTTCCTCTACGGTGGAAAATACAAACAGCATGACGCGATGCCTTTCATCTTGCTCTCGCTTCTTCCGTTCGCGACGAGCACAGCGGGCATTCTCGGGACGGGGTTGCAGGCACTTGAACGCCCCGACCAAGTTTTCAAGTCTTGCATTGTGGGTACCTCGGTATCCGTCATCGCCGGAATCGCCCTCGCCGCAACGTGCGGCGTGTCAGGTGCAGTGGCGGGATCTCTCATCTCCTCCCTCGCAACAACCTACATGATGCTCCGGTGCTACCGAAAACTCGCTCACGAGTGAAAATTGCGTTTTCATACGATCACACCACGGCCGAAATGTAACTTCTCTCGACGGCCCGGGAGGCTGAACACTGCGTTTGCGGTTCTGTCTCTGTTGGCGATGACGGGGGCGATATTCTCAGCTCTCCAGCCAAACGACCCAGGTATTCTTGACCCTGCCAATCGAAACCCGGTGCTGCAGGGCGTACTTGTGTGCATCTATATCATCACAGCTTCGCTGCTGCTCTTGAGATGGGAACAGGTGTTGCGGTTCCTAGCGGCCGACAAGCTGCTCGTAGCCGCACTGGCCATCGTAGTTCTGTCAGCGCTGTGGTCTGCCGCCCCCGATGTGACGCTCCGCCGTGGTAGTGCCCTGCTTGGCACGACCGCTTTCGGGGTATACCTTGCGTTGAATTTCGACTGGGAGGACCAACTTCGCATGTTGGCTTTAGTGGTGGGCATCGGAGCTTGTCTTAGCGTACTTTGCGTCTTGGTTGTGCCTGATATCGGTCTCACCACAGGCTCGTATCTCACCGAGTGGCGTGGCGTCTACGGTCATAAGAATGGGCTCGGACAGGTTATGTGCTTCGGCGTGGTGGCCTTTTTCCTTCTTTGGCGACGCCGAAACAGGCTTGCGTACAAGTTGGGATTGGCGCTTTGCCTGGCCCTCCTACTCCTAAGCGGGTCTAGGACGGCCCTCTTTTCCGCCGTGGCGGCTATCCTTGTGGGCCAGGCTCTCAGGGTTGCTCCAGGGCTGAATGCCGCTGCACCGGTGGTCGCAGTTGTACTCGTGATCGGCGCTGTCGCATGGCCGGGTCTTATCTCCCAGTTTGGCGGCCTTTTGCGATTCAGCGATCGCGACCTCACTTTCACCGGCAGGACAGCTCTCTGGAGTCTCCTGTGGCGGGACGTGCTTGCACGTCCTTGGCTGGGCTATGGCTACGGGGCGTATTGGATCGGGGGCGCTACTTCGCGCTCGGCTTCGATCTGGGACGCCCTCCGATGGCAGCCTACGAGCGCTCACAACGGCTACTTCGACGTACTCCTCGGAACGGGCCTGATCGGGTTCGCATTGGTCGTTGGGGGATTCGTGCGTTTGTGCTGGCGCGCTATGAACTTGGCTCGCTATGCCCGATCAAATTGGGCCAGTTCGATACCCTTTTACCTTCTGGCCGTAATGTTCTGTTTGAATCTAGCCGAAAGTTCGTTAGCGATGCCCAACAACATCTGTTGGGTGCTCTACACCTCGGCCGCTACCTCGCTCGCCTTCCGGACGCTCCGAATCGGGCTACAGAAGCGGCGCGCGATCCAAGCAGGTTGCGCACCACCTATCATAGAACCTAATGATCTCTTTGCAGGCCCGCCAACTCGGTTTGATAGCAGTGTGCGCAGACGTTGCCCGCCACCGGCATTCCGGCCCTCCGACTTTCGTTCGAACAAGGTTTGAAAAACCCTGTACGGAACTAATTGACGATGTCCCGGCGTCTTAGAATTGCCGTTTTCGATTACAAGGTAATTTCGACAAACCCGGTGGGAAGTTGCCATCTTCGGATGCTCCGTGATTTGTGCGCAGAACACGACTTTACGGTGTTTTCCGTCGAGTTCAATAATCCGTGTCCCGACCGAATCCGTTGGGTGCGAGTCCCTGCACCCGCCAGTCCGCTGGCCCTGCTCTTCGTCCTCTATCACGTGCTCGCCCCGATTTTGTATTTCGCCTATCGTCTTCGCCACAAGGTGCGGTTCGACCTCGTACAGATAGTTGAGAGTAACCTGACGTTCGGCGATGTTTCGTACTCGCATTTTTGCCACAAAGCGTATCTGAAACAGCATTGGAAGCAAACCCGTCCAACTGGCATTCGCAGATGCTTGCGTTTCCTCGATCACTGGTTGCACGCTGCCGTCGAAGCTTGGATTTACAGGCGAGTGAAGAAGGTGATAGCGCCTTCGGAGGGAATAGCGCAAGAACTGAGGCGCGAATACCACGTCCCCCCCGACAAAGTGCGAATCGTGGGTAACCCGATTGACGTGTCGGCCATGGTACCCCCCCCCTCCTTTGACCGGGAAGGTCTCCGACACAGTCTCGGCTTCGCCAGGACCGACATGGTTGTTGCATTCGTTGCACTTGGGCATTTTGAACGAAAGGGTCTGCAGCACCTTCTAATCGCCTTCGGGCGCCTTCGGGGAAGCCCACTGAAGCTGCTCGTCGTGGGTGGCGAGCCACAAGTCGTTCGCGCTTGGCAATCTCGCGCGTCCAAATCCGGCTTAGGTGCCATGGTCAAGTTTGTAGGCTTTGCAGAAGATGTCCGGCCGTATCTGTGGGCCGCAGACGCCGCAGTTCTGCCCTCCAGCTACGAGGTGTTTCCACTTGCAGCGATTCAGAGCCTCGCGGCTGGTCTCCCTTTGCTTGCGACTAGTGTCAACGGAGTAAAGGAGTTCCTTAGGGATGGCGTCAATGGAATTCTCATTAACGGTTTCTGCCCGGAGGCGGTCGAGGGGGCGCTGGTCCGTTTGGTCGCCCTATCCTCAGCACAGCGGCACCAATTTCGAGTAGAGGCTGAGCGGAGTTCTCGGGCATATGATGCGGCGAACTTCCTCACTGCCTGGCGTCGATTCTATGCCGACTTCAAAATGGAGCCGTTCAGTGGCAAAAACTTTTCCGCCCAGCCTTTACGCCCAGACACACTGGAGCACTTCCTCTGATGCATAAAGTCCTATTTGTAATACCTCACTTGTATGGTTCGATGAGGTTGTTGGTCGATTATACCCGCTTCCTGGATCCCGCCGAATACCAGCTCACGTTTCTATCGCTAAGCGACGATGTGCGACTTAAGTCCGAACTTCCGTCGGCCGTGCGGCTCATCGTCGCGGGAAAGCCAGAGGGGCAAACGGGATGGCTGCGCGTATTTCCACGTATGTTGACGGAGGCTCGAAGACATGACTTGGTCGTTGGGTGGGCTGAACTGACCCCGACATATTTGGCGGCCGCAGCGGCTACGGTGGCGCGAAAACCTGTCGTGGGTTGGGTGCACACTAATCTGAGTGAGGTTCTACGCCCTGGCCGGAGGCCCGCCTGGGCTCATCGCCCGATGGTACGATTGATCTACCCGAAGCTTGGGTCGGTTGTGGCCGTCTCCGAGGATTTAGCCCTAGACCTTCGTCGCTCATTTCGGCTAACCAATGTCCGCGCTATCACTAATGGGATCGATATAGAACGCGTCCGGTGCCGAGGTCAGGAACCTGTTCCCAAACGTGCACGCCACCTGTTTGAAAAACCGGCGTTGGTTAAGGTGGGTCTCCTATCTAATCCGAAGAACCATGAACTTCTGCTACTCGCGCATGCTGAAGTCATGCGGCAGAAAGTGGATCACAATCTCCTGCTTGTCGGAGACGGACAGCTAGAGGCTCATCTAAGGACCATGGCCACCAGGCTTGGAGTGACGGACTCTGTTCATTTTCTGGGCTACTTAGATAACCCGCTGCCAGTCATCCGGGCCTCGAGGGCGCTTGTGCTTTCGTCGCACTGGGAGGGATTTGCGATCGTTCTCGTGGAGGCGCTGGCACTTGGGACGCCGACGGTCTCTGTAGATTGTCCAAGCGGGCCTCGGGAGATACTGGGAGACGGCAAGTTCGGACTACTCGTTCCTCCGGAAAACCCCCACGCCTTGGCGGAGGCCATGAAACTTGTCCTGACTGACAGTGCTACCTTCGACCGTTTACATGCGGTGGGCCCAGGAGGAGCAGAACGCTACCGTATCTCAGATAAAGCCAGGCAAATGGACGCGCTCTTCGACTCACTAATTGAGAGGTGTCCGGATGGCGAGTTGGTTCCTCAGCGCGCTTGCCGGTCTCAATCGTAGGTTGGTGAAGTTGGCAACACGACAACACTGACGTCTTCGCCCTAACATGCGAATACTTCTCGTCCACAACACGTACCAGCAACCCGGGGGAGAGGATGTCGTCTTCAACCAGGAACGGGCACTCCTGGAAGGCTTCGGCCATCAGGTAATGACATATTGTCGGAGCAACCGGGAAGTCGCAGATTACTCAGCTTTGGACCGGCTAGCACTGTTTCCCCGCATGGTGTGGGCGCGACAGACGCGCGGGGAAGTCGCCGACCTGCTCCGCTCGAAACAGCCCGACCTCGTGCATGTCCACAACACCTTTCTGATGATTTCACCCTCGGTCTATTCCGCCTGCCGGGCGGCCCAGGTGCCGGTGGTGCAGACCCTTCACAACTTTCGGTTGCTTTGCCCAGGCGCAACACTTCAAAGGGGAAGACGCGTGTGCGAAGCGTGCCTTGGACGCAGCCCCTGGCGGGGCGTATTGGCAGGTTGCTACCGCCAATCCCGTGTCGAAACATCGGCAGTCGCCCTGATGCTTGCCGTGCACCGCTGGCTGGGAACTTGGACCAAAGGGGTGCAGCGCTTTATCGCACTCAGCGAATTTTGTAGGCTGAAGTTCATCAAGGCGGGCCTGCCTGCGGAGAAGATCGCCGTAAAGCCGAACTTTGTCTTTCGAGACCCTGGACGCCGAGCGCACAACGGCGACTATGCGCTTTTCATAGGGCGACTCTCCCCTGAGAAGGGCCTGACCACCATACTGACTGCTTGGCAAAATCTCCAAGTGCGCATCCCGCTTCACATCGCCGGCGACGGTCCTGAGCGTAGGTTCCTGGAGGCGTACGCAAACCAAATTGGACGCTCTGAGGTTCACTTCCTTGGGCAGTTGCCGCGCCAAGAAGTAATAGCAGCACTGAAAGGGGCACGGTATTTAGTCTTCTCGAGCGAATGGTATGAGAACTTTCCCCTAACGATAATAGAAGCCTTTGCCTGCGGCGTGCCGGTCATTTGCTCGCGCCTGGGCGCGATGCAGGAGATCGTGGCGGACGGGCAGACGGGACTCCACTTTACCCCGGGCGACGCTGGCGATCTTGCGACAAAGGTCCAGTGGGCCTGGACTCATGTCGAAGAAATGGCCGAGATGGGCCGGGCAGCGCGCGCCGAGTACGAAACCAAATACACTGTCGAGCCGAACTACGCCACGCTAATGGAAATCTACCAACGTGCGATTGACGAACACCGGGCAAGTGCTTGACGCGACGCTTCAACGGCGAGGCACTTTACCTCCTTTTCATGAAGACAAAGTGACGCCGCTCGACCCGGACCGTTGGCGTACCTTTTCTGAAGCGTTCGATTCAAGTCCGTTCGTTACATGCTGAGCGCTTAGTGTCAGGACTTAGCCCTGATACCGTAGGTAGAAAAATATGGGGATCGCTGTGATCACTCGGCGACAAGACAAGCGCAACGCGCCTAGCGTGAAGGATGCTCTCGTTCGCATGTTCGGTTTTCCCGCCACACTTATACACGGAGATACGCTCCTACTGGACCGCTGGATTTGGCTAGCAAGACATTTGCCTCCGATCCCCGCTGGCTCGCGACGATTGCTCGACGTTGGATGTGGCGGCGGCGCTTTCACGATAGGGGCTGCACATAAAGGATACAAAGCCTTGGGGCTGAGTTGGGATGAACCGGCGATGATCGTAGCTCGGCGGCGGGCATCCATGTGCCAAGCCGTTCTGGCCGACTTCGAGATGCAAGATGTTCGAACTCTCGATCGCCGTCATGAATTCGTGGAGGAGTTCGACATAGTAGTCTGCTGTGAGGTCATTGAGCACATTATCGACGACGGGAAACTTATATGTGACATGGCCCGTTGTCTAAAACCGGGTGGCATCCTCCTTCTTACGAGTCCGAATTTTAATTTCCGTGCAATGACTTCGAGCGACAACGTGCTCTCAGTTTGTGAGGACGGGGGACACGTAAGAAGGGGCTATGCTGCCGACGACCTGAGACACTTGTGCGCTTTGGCCGGAATGACCGTAACTGAAATCGGATTCTGCAGCGGGTTTGTCAGCCAAAAAACAACGGCCCTTATGAGGACAAGCGGGAGAATTCACCGTCTTGTCGGATGGGGAATGATTCTGCCCTTGCGCCTTCTGCCACCGCTGCTCGATCCGCAGCTGTCGAACGCATTGCGCTGGCCACCATTCACGATTACCCTCGTGGCAGCAAGACCTTTTCGTTAGACGTAACCTGTGTCGGGTCGCGACGATGCGGAGTCAGCAAAGGAGGCCGAATACGACTTACGCGGCCGAACGGAATCGAAATACGCGACACTGATCGAGATTTATCGTCGCGTCCTCCGGGACTATCAACTTCTGACGGGCGACACTACGGGCCAATGCGGGAAGCGCGCGGCTGGCCCGGGCACCACGCCCTCAGACCATGAATCACACCGAACTCGAAGCACATGCCTTGCGCACTTCGATAACACTTTCCCTTGATCTCGCCCGCAGTGTACTACGCCTGTGGGGACGCGGGCCGTCGTCCAAACCCTTCATGATTACCGACTGCTTTGCCCGTGTCTAACCTTTCAAAAGGAAGGCCGTATTTGCGAGAAGCGCCTGGGTCGCAGCCCGTGGCGCGGGGTACGCCGCGGCTGCTATCGTCACTCGCGCACACGACCATCGCCGTCGCCCCGATGCTCGCCGCACTTGTTTGGCTAGGCACTTGGAGCAAGACGGTGGACTGCTACATTGTAGTTAGCGAGTTCGCACGTGCCAAATACATCGGGGGCGGGCTCTCAGCGGAAAAGACTGTGGTTAAACCGAATTTTGTCACCCCCAGCAGAACGCCGGCGCCCGGCGTGAGGACCTTCTACGGGGGTTCGTGACGCACGGACACGCCATGGTGCCCAGGGCTTGAGGGTCTGTCAGGGGAGGCTCTGAAGGGCGGCTCTACGCTTCTGACACTTGAGACGAGCCAGGAAACAGGGGATGCGGAGTAGGGAACTGGTAGGCCCGTTCTCGAGTTTGGAGCTTCCAGTTACGACTCTCGGATTTCGGATTTCGCCCTTGCCCCTGATACTGTATTCGTGGAATTCTCTGGCGTCACCACTGCCAGAACAATGGGATTAACTTGATAACCTGCCGTCGTAAACCACTCTCCCTTCTCTGGTGGGCGCCGGCCATGGCGTGGGCGGGCTTGATCTTTTGCCTTTCGACGCCGACCTTTGGGCCGCATTGGTCAGGACGGCTCCTCGCGCTGTGGCTCCGACTGGCCCACTGGCGCTTGTCGTGGCAGACATTCGGGCTGCTTAACGTCGTGCTGCGCAAGCTGGCTCATGTGACCGAATACGGCATCCTCGCCCTGCTGCTCTACGCCGGCGCGGACAGCGGGGAGCAAAGCGGCTGGCAACCCCGCCGCGCCGCGCTGTGCATAGCGGCGGCCTTCGCGTACTCGCTTAGCGATGAGCTGCACCAGCGGTTCGCCCCAGGAAGACATGCCTCCATCTTCGACTGCGGCATCGATAGCTTCGGGGCCAGCCTAGCCATGCTGGCCCCCTACCTCAAAAGCAAGTCCTGGCGCGGGGGTTAGAGAATAGAGAATGGCTTCACCCTGACACTTGGCCGTGCACGCGGCCGTCACAATGGCGCTGGGAGTAGTGCTGGGGTATGCCGTGTTCCAATGGGGAGGCGTGATGCGGGGCACGGGAGCTAAACTGAAGTACGAACTCCGAGGTCCCGGGTTTGGGACTGAGAAGGTGTGAAAGAACTCGTGAAGCCGATTTACCACAGATCGTCAGCCCGCGACGGCGGGTTCATAGTTGTCAGAAACTCCACATCCGCTCTACATACAATCAATGACTTACGTGAAGTTTCTGGAGAGAGCGCGAAGCACAGAGACTTGAAAATGAAGGCGCTTTTCTCTGCGTCTCATTGCCTCAGCGGCGAAATCCCCGTGTCCCGCTTCCCATATCCCGCATCCCGTATCCCGTATGACCTAGTCGGCCTCACCGCGGTGCTCGCCTACGCGGTGTTCGAGTGGGGAGGCGTGCTGCGCCGCAACCAGTACGTCTTCTTGCTGGCGGTGGGCCTGCTGGCAGTGGGGTACGGGATGCGGAAAATCGATTTCGGGACTTGCGATTCGCGACTCGGGACTAACGGCCTGCGGTCAGGGAAGGTCACTGCCGAGCGTGAACTGCTGAGTATCGACGGGAATTTGAGAGGGAAGGCCGGAGACGGGGTTGTTCCCCGGTCCCTACTCCCTATTCCGTTTCCTTATTACCTGATCTTTGGGGTGGTGCTCCTGCCGGTTTACGTGCTGCTGCAGGTGCTTCCCGCGCCGATCGCTCTGCTGCGTGTGCTCTCGCCCCAACGGGCGGCGGCGGTCGACGCGCTAACGCCGATCGGGGCCAGGCTGAACTTCGCTGCCTTGAGCGTTTCTCCCGGCCGAACGTTACAGCACTTCCTGCTCATCTGTGGGTACATCAGCATCTTTCTTCTTGTTCGCGAACTGGCGTGGCGCCAGCAAGAGCGCCGCTGGCTCACCATGGCGCCGATCATCGCCCTGGGAGCGCTCGAATCCGGCCTAGGGCTATGGCAGAATTTCGGCGCCGGCGCGGACCGGCCCCGCTGGGGGACCTACGTCAATCACAACCATTATGCGGGTTTCCTGGAGATGGCGTTGCCCTTTGCGGTGATGTATCCGGTCGCCGTATTGCGCCGCAACCACTCGTCGGGGTACGCGCGGGCGCGCGCTACGCTCGCAGCCTGCGGCGTGTGGGCACTGGCAGCGATAATGTTTGCCGGTATCGCATTTTCCTTCTCGCGGATGGGATTCGTCGCAGCGCTCTGCTCACTGTTGGTCATAGGCGTACTGGCGTTGGGAAACCGGCGGTTGAGCGGTGTCGCGCCTTCCCCAAGCTGGCCTCGGCGCGTGGCCGCGATATCCGCCGTGGTAGCGCTGGCCGGGTCGTTGTTTGCCGCCCCTGATAAGCTCATCCTGCGATATGCCCAAGTCGCCTCGGTCGGAGGATTCAGGGCCGATATTCGTGCCAGTGTTTGGCCTGAGACCATTTCTTTGATCAAAGCCTATCCAGTTGTAGGGTGCGGGCTGGGTGGATACGAGAGTGCGTTCGCGAAGCTCGGAAATGAACCGCTTTACACCATCGATTTTGCCCATAACGATTACCTGCAACTGCTCGCCGAGCTCGGGCTGCCGGGCTTTCTGATTGTCGCGCTGCTTGGACTCGGTATCACGAGGGCAGCATTCACGACCGCCATATTCTCGCGTGACCAGGAGCGACGCTTTCTCTCTGTCGCCTGTGCAGGCGCACTGGCAGCAATCCTCCTGCACAGCGTGTCGGACTTCAATTTGTACATTCCCGCGAATGCCATGCTACTGGCTTGGATTGCCGGGCTGACAGCAGCAAACGAAATCCAGGCGAGTGGCGCGACCGCTGCGAGCGACACGATCGCACGAGCGGGATCACAGCAGAAACATCTCGGATTGCTTATATTCAGGAGGTAAACATGAAATACATGTGCTTGTTCGTTTTGATGATGTCGGCCACGGTTCTTATGGCGGCTGACCCCTTGGGCAAACTCAACTGCTTGGGAGGAGCGACCGTGAATTCCCAGGCCGTGCCCGCCGCCGCAGCTTCGTCGTACCCTGTGGTCGCAAACGACGACATTACCACCTTGGATGCGCCGGCAACGGTCTACCTGAACGACGGAAGCCGTGTCTTCATCGCGGCTAAGTCGGAGGTGAAGCTGATGATCAAGGACTCTGCGCCGGCGATCAAGGTTGTCTCGGGAAGCGCCCGTGTCAAGCGGGCGAAAGGCTCACGGGCCAGCGTGATCAAGTCGGGGCACGAGAAGGTCATCATCGTGGGCGCCGGTGCAGCGGCGGCGGGCGGTGCAGCGGCAGCTGTGGCGGCGACCTCCGGCGGCGGGTCGAAGTCACCTAACCCCAGCCCCTCCGCGCCCAGTGGGACCAGCCAATAACAGGCGGTGGCGTCACGTCCGCGCGACGTGGGCAAAGCCTGGCCTCTTGTAATGACTGACAGAAACGCGCCTGGCAGGCGTCAATCGGCATCCTTCCGTATCACTGGTTTTCCGGCATGCGAATCCTGGCGCTGATCTTCGGGTCAATACTGGCTTGTTACGGTTCTGCCGGGATCCTCTCCGACACGATCTGGCACAACAGTGAGCCGGCCGACCGTGTGCTCTGCCGCGTCCAACTCTGCACAAACTCGCTTCTGGTCGCGAGCGGCCGCCAATTCCTGGACCTCGGTGGCGACGACACACCGAAGGCCATCGCCGCCTTCCGCACCGTCGTTATCAGGGAGCCGCAGGATGCCTACGCATGGGCCGACCTGGGGGAGGCGTATTTCGAAGCCGGACAGAAGGAAAACGCCCGCTACTGCTACCGGCGGGTACTGGCGCTTGCCCCGCACGCAGCGCCCCTGCTGCTGCGCGTAGCGAATTTCCATTTCGGGATCGGCGAGAATCAAGAAGCGCTTCCCATCACCGCGAAGATCCTGTCGCTCGTTCCCGATTATGACGGGGTGGTCTTCAGTGAATACGTGCGCCTGGCGGAGCATGTTGATGAGGTGCTGAGCTGCGGGCTCCCGCCAAGCGGGCGCGCGGCAAAATCCTGGCTGCGGTTCCTGATGAACGCCGGGCACCTGGATGATGCGCGACGCTCCTGGCAGTGGACTGCCGAGCGCGGGTATGCCGAGGATGTTCTGGCAGGCGAGTATACAGATTTTCTGCTCCGGCAAGGCAATCCCGAGGGCGCGGCATCGGCTTGGTCCAAGTACCTGGGACGGCGCGCCGGAGATTACGGCAAATCCAATTGCCTTTTCAACGGAAGCTTCGAATCGGAGCCTGTCCCTGCGCCGTTTGACTGGAACCTTGCCCGTACCGAAGGTGTTGAGGTAGCCCGTGATTTCAGCACCTCCTGCTCTGGCAGATGTTCGCTACGCCTCAGCTTCGACGGCACGCAGAATCTCGCCTTCACGGCGGCTTCACAATTAGCCGTTGTCCAACCCGGCCGCTATCACTTTCGAGCGTATGTCAGGACTGAGAACCTGACCACGGATCAGGGAATCCGCTTCCGCGTGTCGGATGCTGAAGCGCCGGGCCGGCTGGATGTGACCTTCGGTCAGTTCACGGGCAACAATCCCTGGACGGGTCTTGAGCACGACATTGTTGTACCCCCGGCGACCAGGATTCTCCGCGTGCAGGTCATCCGAGAGGCGTCCACGAAATTTGACAACAAGATTGGCGGGACAGCCTGGATCGATGATTTGCGCTTCGAACCGAACCCGCACCTTAACAGCTCTTAAAAGCAGCGGCAGAAGCTTGGGATAAGGTCAGCGGGCTGGGATGTCCCGATAGTTTCGTTGGACCAGGTAGGCATATCCAATGTTGGTGATGCCGAACGTAACGATCGCCAGGCGAGGATGGGATTTGTTTAGCCGATCAATCCCGCGAATCGTGCCTGCGGTTACCCCCGCCTTGAAGGCAATGAGTGCCGCAGGCTGCGACGCAAATGGACTCACGATCGGAGTCTCTTCCCGCACGGAGCTGCAATGGAGTGCCCGGATCGTTGCGTGCGCGTCGGGGGCCTGCAAGACTCCGTATGAAACACATAATCCTACGAGCAAGGCAGAACGCCGAGCGCGTCTCGGTTTGGGCTCGGGCGGCTGAGTTCTGGTAAAGGCACCTGCGCCAGTGCTGAATTCGAAGAGCGGCGCGGTGGCCATTACTGTATCAGCAAGGGAATTGATGTTGTTTTGCTCGTCCTGCGCGCTGAGTGAGGCCACAAAGAGAGTTTGCGCCAAGAGTATTGTTATCACCACTTCGAGCCTGGGCAGCCGCATCCTGCAACCTCGTACAGAGGTAACGGCCATACGCGCCCGACCCTGAGTTAAGGTCTTCTTAGGGCTTCCCGCCCCTGGGTAGTCTTGCCTGCGCGTATGGCTTTTACCGACCGCTCTTGTATTGTTTTTGTTGACCAGTCCTGTAAACCCGCACGAATCCGTTCCCGAAGTTTCTCCCTTTTTCCCAAGGACCCGTCAGGTAACTTTTCCCTTAGTCGACAACCAGCCGCGACATCTACCTTGCCGTATGCGCAACGGCCTTGCAATCCGGTGCGTTCTCGACATTGGGTATGTGAGGGGCTGACATGTGGATGTGGGGAAGTCCCCGACAGGGAAAAGGCCGAATGGGTCGCGAAGAAGACGAAGTGACTCCACCGCCCCTCGGGTTCCGAGAGAAGGGGTCAGCGCCGGGCGGCAGGAGCAGGTGCCGCCTTCCCGCAATAAATCTCGCGGCGCAAGGAGTGATACGATGAGCACCACGGTAGTTAGAGACGTTGGGACGCCATATCCGTTCAGTGTACTGGGTGTGCAGGTGAATGCGCTGGAGACTGTCAACGTCACCTGGGAGATGGAGCGCTGGATCGCGAAACGTGATCGGTGCCATTTTGTGGCCTGCACGGGCATGCACGGGATCGCCGAAGCGCAACTCGATCCATCGTTCAAGGAGGTACTGAATTCGGCTGATCTGGTCGTCGCGGACGGCATGCCCCTGGTGTGGCTGGCTCGCCGGCACGGTTTCGATCTGCGTCGGCGCGTCTATGGACCGCGGCTGCTGGAAAAGTTCTGCTGCAACAGCGGGCACTTTTACCGCCACTACTTTTACGGCGGCGCGCCGGGTGTGGCGGAGAGGGTGTCTGCGTATATGGAGCGGTACAACGTGCGTACGGTGGGGACCTACTCTCCGCCTTTTCGGCCGCTGACGGAGCAGGAGAAAGTGGAAGCGGACCGCCGGATCGAGGACGCGGCGCCCGATGTTCTGTGGGTGGGCCTCAGCACCCCAAAACAAGAGCGCTGGATGTACGAGCACCGCTCGCGGCTCCCCGTCCCGGTGATGGTGGGAGTGGGCGCGGCATTCGACTTCTTCTCCGGCAGGGTGAAGCAGGCGCCGCCCTGGATGCAAGAGAATGGGCTCGAGTGCGTTTACCGCCTGATTCAGGAGCCGCGGCGACTCTGGCGGCGTTATCTCGTCCTGGGACCAATGTTCGCCTGGAACGTCAGCCTGGAGCTTTTGGGACTGAGAAAATACGAGTGAAGAGCGCTGCCATTTTAGGTGTCAGGGGCTGGGTGTCAGAAGAGCACTGATGAGTAAAGGTTGATGGGTGATGAGTGACCAAATCGAAGATGTTTTGCGATACGGTCTTGCGGACGACAGCCGCGCGGCCGGGTCTTGGCTGCGGTTCCTAGTCGAAGCCGGGCGCATCGATGATGCCCAACGCGCCTGGGACTGGGCCGCGGAGCGAGAATATGCCGACAACAATCTCGCAGGCGAGTATGTCGAGTTCCTCATCCGGCAAGGTCGGCCCGACCTGGCAACATATGCTTGGAGTCGTCACTTAGGCAAGCGCCCATGCGACTACCGCACCTCCAATTACCTCTTCAACGGGGGCTTCGAATCGGAGCCCACCCTGTCGCCATTCGATTGGAACCAGGCCCATTTCCAGGGTGCCGAGGTCACCCGTGATCGCACGACCATCCGACCGGGTTCATATTCGCTCCGGGTCAATTTTGGCGGCACCAATAATCTCGACTGTGCGGCTGCTTCGCAGGCGGCCTTCGTTATGCCAGGTCATTATCGTTTCCACGCGTTTATTCGAACTGAAGGCCTCACGACAGACCAGGGAATCCGATTTCGGGTATCCGATGCTGAAGCGCCGGTCCGTTTGGATACGATCTTCGGCCAGTTCACCGGCACCAAGCCATTGAGTACGATGTGGTAGTTCCATTACAGACCAGGCTTCTGCAGGTTCAGGTGATCCGCCAACGATCGTTGAGATTCGACAACAAGATAGGCGGGACAGCCTGGATCGACGACTTGAGCCTGGAAGAGATTAGCTCGCACCCACCACGATAGCCGCTCAGTATTAAGCAATATCGCGGTTTCTTCTTCACTCCTTTCTCTCCTTCTTCACCCAACTTCTCCCGATTCCCCAGGTATTCACCCAGCCCTTTCGGAGTAGGTCGCAGTCGACCCAACTTCACCCCCACAGCCCCAAGACGGCGAGAGCCAGCTTGTTCGGATCCGTCTTGGCATTAGAACGTCGTCCTTTCGCTGTCCGTTCTTAGATCTTGGGGGAGGAATACCCACGGCATCACAAGGCTTCGCGGGTCTTCTCGAGTCTGTGCATCGCTGTTTTTCGGCAGAGGCTTCCCAGCCACCTGCGACCGTGCGCGAGTCATGAGCTAAAAGCACCCGATTCTGTCGATCCCGAAAAAGTGGCGTGAGGGGGTAACCGCCCACCTCCTGTGCTCTGAATGCGGAGGATTCGCGGCTACGCTTGCGGTTGTGGACTGTAGGCTACAACCGGGCTTCCCACCCTTCCCTTGAAGAAGCGGCCGAGGTTTACTACGAGTCGAAAACGATAGTAAGGTTCGCATGGTGGCGCTCACGGCTTGCCGGAGTCGTTCTTCTGACCCTCGGCGTGCTGGGCTTTGCGCTTCTGTTCCGCTATCTGGTCGGGTTCGGATTGGTTTTTCCTATCGCGCTTTTCCACACTTTGGGCTTTACCAATGCGCGGGGTGAGCTGAGCAAATGGACCTTTTTTGTACTGACGATATGGGTCTGTCTCCTGATCGTTCTCTTTTGTACCAGTGAGAACAAGTTGCTGAAGCGTCTTTAGCGCTATTGGGTGGACGAATTTGAGGGGTGTGGTCACGAACACCGGCTCCACAAGAACCGTGCCGACCTTCTGTCGTCGGTAATTTCCACGTCCGTATGGAAGCCAGGCGAGCCGCCTTGGACGCCATCGCTCGGGCCCCCAATCCGGCCATTATTGGGGCAGGGTCACACCAAAATCCACACCAAGTAACGGAGAGCGAAAATCGGCAGGTTGCTAACTCACTGAACTGATTGGTGGGCCTGGGTAGAGTTGAACTACCGACCTCACCCTTATCAGGGGTGCGCTCTAGCCACCTGAGCTACAGGCCCATGGTCGGTGCTGCCCGCAAAAAGGCAAGTCCCAGTATAGGCGGAGGAGCGGGTGCGCGCAAGCGGAATTCGTCGCGGAATTCGTCGTTTCGGGCTTTCCTATCATTTTCCGCGGCCGTATGATATAAATAGATGCACGGGTGAATGCGTGCTGTTGGTTCATCCGGCTGCAGGGCGAGTTCTCTCAAACTTAGCAAGGAATTACTCATGCCGGAAGCTCGCAAAATCGTTCTCCCCAATGGTCTAACTATTCTCACCGAGCAGATGACTTCCGTCCGTTCCGTCTCGATGGGCATCTGGGTGAGGACCGGGTCGCGGCAGGAGACCGAAGCAGAGAACGGCATCTCGCACTTCATCGAGCACATGGTTTTCAAGGGAACCAGGAACCGGAGTGCGGAGCAGATTGCACGCGAGGCCGACTCGATCGGCGGCCACCTGGACGCCTTCACCGCCAAGGAGTGTACGAGTTTCTCGATGAAAGCCCTGGACGAGCACGTGCCGCGCGCCTTCGACATCGTTTCGGACCTCTTCCTCAATCCGCTTTTCCAGCCTGAAGACATCAGCAAGGAATCGAAGGTCATTCAGGAAGAAATCAAGATGGTTGAAGACACGCCGGACGACCTGGTACACGAGATGTTCACGCAGAGTTACTGGCGCGGGCACGCCCTGGGCCGGCCCATCCTGGGCACACGCCAAACGGTGAGCAGCTTCAACCGGGAACGACTGTGCGACTATTTCCAGCGCCATTACACGCCCAACCGGACGCTGATCGCCGCCGCGGGGAACCTCGACCCTGACCGCTTCCTCGACCTGGTCACACACTACTTTGGCGACCGGCCGAGCGGCCCGGTGGCCGACGATGGTCCTCCGCCAAC
>Ga0187854_10002041_pt1 | contig 18114 bp, 15 predicted proteins | sample June2016WEW_6_15_FD_132445 | JGI IMG/M metagenome (GOLD analysis project Ga0187854, IMG submission 132445) | Peatland microbial communities from SPRUCE experiment site at the Marcell Experimental Forest, Minnesota, USA - June2016WEW_6_150 | ecosystem: Environmental > Terrestrial > Soil >...
AAGCATTGCTTTTTTAAAAATATACGGGGTAAAATGCAATTTTATCAATTTTCCTTGAGGGAGAAAACTATGTCCGAAAAGGAATTGCGGAATGCCCTTTATGGTTCGTTTAAAAATCGGGCCATGATGTACTACCACATCTTTGATGAAATGAGAAAAGAGATGGGTGAGGAAAAGGCGTCGGCGATTATGAAGCGGGCCATATATAACCGGGGGCTTGAAATTGGAAAACACCTGGCCAAATACGGCCCTGATAACCTGGAAGGACTGAAGGACGCTTTCCTAGGGCTGGACCCCGATGAAGGAAAAATGTTCTCCGCGGAAGTCCTCCGGTGTGACGCCGGGGGAGTGGACATCAAGTTCCACCGGTGCCCCCTGAGGGAGGCCTGGCAGGAAGCGGGGCTCAGCGACGAAGATACGGCCAAGATCTGTGCCATTGCCGCCCGGGTGGATAACGGAACGTTCGAAGGTGCTGGCTTTGAGTTTTTCGCTGACACCTGGAAGCCGGAGCAGGGGAATTGTTGTTTCCTCCATATCCGTCCAGGGAAAGGCGAGAAAAGTCCCAAGAACAAGAAACCAAAAAATAAAAAATAACTATCCCGCCCCGAGCAGCGGGGCATCCAGTATTCTGGATTTCGGGTTTCGCAGGAATGAGGACGCGAGCGTCGGGGTATTATGCCCGATGGAAAAATAAAGGAGGGTCTTATGGATAAGAAAATTGGCAGAATTTTTTTGCTGGCGGCTGTCTTTTTGTTCTTTGGTGGGGCAACTCTTTGGGCTGCAGAACCTATTTACATTGGAGTAAGCGGTCCGCTTACGGGTAACTACGCTGAATACGGGCAGAACTGGAAGAAGGCCATGGATCTGGGTCTGGGGTGGATCAATGCCTCGGGCGGGGTAAATGGCCGGCCCATCGAATTGATCTACACGGACAGCAAGAGCGACCCCAAGGAATCAGCCGCGGTAGCTCAAAAATATAGCAGCGACAAGCGGATTGTGGCCGCCATCGGCGACTTCACCAGCACCGCCTGCATGGCCGCCCAGCCGATCTATGATCGAGCCGGATTGGTTCAACTCTCCCCCACCGCCTCCCATCCCAAGTTCGCCCCGGGGAGCATCTGGTCTTTCGGAATCATCGGAACCCAGGCAGGAGAAGGACCCTTCATGGCCCGCTACGCAGTCCAGGTCCTGGGAAAAAAGAAGATCGCCGTCCTCTACATTAACAATGACTGGGGGATCGCCACGAAAGATTACTTTGTCAACCCCGCAAAAGAGATGGGCGCAGAAATTCTGGCGATCGAATCTTTTTTCGAGACGGATAAAGATTTCACCGGCGTCCTGACCAAACTTCGCGGCTATAAGCCGGATTTACTTTACGTCCCTTCCATGTATAACGAGATGGCGCTGATTGCCAAGCAGCGGGAGAAACTGGGCTGGACGGATGTTCTCCTCTCGGGTCCGGGATCGCTCTATTCTCCCAAGCTTCTGGAGATCGGAGGTCCGTCGGTGAATGGCCTCTATACCAGTGCTGTCTTCTTCCCCAAGGACCCGCAGCCTGAAGTTCAGAAGTTCGTGAAGGGGTACGAGGAAAAATACAAGGCAACCCCCAATATGTTTGCGGCCATCGCCTATGACGGGATCAATCTTATGGCCGAGGTCATCCGCAAAGCGGGGACCGACCGCCAGGCCATTCGGGACGAACTGGCCAAGACTAAGAATTTCCAGGGCGTGACCGGCAAGATCACCTTCACCGAGCAGAGAGACGTGATCAAGGATTACCGGCACCTGGTGATCAGGAACCAGGAGTTCACCCTCTTTGAAGCTAAATAAGACTAATTCCTCATGCCCGGCTTGACACCCTCGAACCGTGAAAATTCAATTGTTCCCCTCCCCCCTTTGGAGGAGGAGGGTGGGAGTGGGGGTGAATGAGCTTATTTCCCCCTCCCCTTTACTTCCCCCACCAGGGGAGAGAAAATTGTTCCCGGTTTCTTCCCCTCACTAAAGCTTTTCGGGGCAGCGATGAAAGGGATGGGGCCAACGATTGCTGATTATCGAGCAACTGATCAATGGATTAACCCAGGGTAGTATTTACGCCCTCATTGCCATCGGGTTCGTCATCATCTTCGGCACGATGAACCTGGTCACTTTCGCCCACGGCGAAGTCTATATGATGGGGGCCTTCATGGGATATTTTTCCCTGAGCGTCTGGCACCTGCCCTGGTATGTGGCGCTGGTCATGGGTATGGGGGTGGCCTGGACCCTCGGGTTTCTCATCGAAAAGATCGCCTTCCGGCCGCTCCGGGCAGCCGGGCATATGCCCCCTTTGCTCATCACCATCGGACTATCCATCATCTTAAAGGACCTCGCCGTTATCTTTTTCGGGGCGGAGAACCGGCCGGTGCCTTCCATCTATGGGGAGACCCTCAAGATTGCCGGGTTCCAGGTTTCCCTGTTCCAGATCCTGATCCTGGGCCTGACCGCTCTTTTGATCATCTTACTCAGGCTCCTCATTCAAGGAACCAAAATCGGCCGGGCCATGCGGGCTACCGCCCAGGACCATGAAGCCGCCTATGCCATGGGAGTCAACATCAACCGCGTCTTCAGCATCTCTTTCTGCCTCGCTTCCTGCCTCGGGGGGGCGGCTGGGGTTATGGTCGGTATCTATTACAACGCCGTCTACCCGGTTATGGGGGATACGGCAGGGCTCAAGGGATTCGCCGCCTGCATCTTCGGGGGGCTGACCAGCATTCCGGGAGCCATCCTCGGGGGATTGATCATCGGGATGGTGGAGAATCTCACGGTCCAGTTCATCGCTTCCGGCTATCGGGACATCGTGGCCTTCATGGTGCTGGTGATCGTGCTCATCATCCGCCCCCAGGGGATCCTGGGTAAAAAGATCCGGGCAGTGTAACCATGGCCCTTTACGATTTCATCCCCCGCCGCAGCAATCTGAAAGTCTGGCTCCCGGTTCTGGTAGGTCTTTCTCTTTTTCCCCTTTTTGTCCGCAATGAGTATTTTTTGAACACCGCGGTCTTTGCCGGAATCTACATTATTCTCGCCTCCAGCCTGAATATCACCAACGGCTATACGGGCCTGTTCTCTTTCGGACATGCGGCCTTCTACGGGATCGGTGCTTACACCGCCGCCATCCTGGCCACCCGTTTGGGTTTCCCTTTTCTTTTGACGTTACCTCTTTCGGGAATCGTGGCCGGAATCCTTGGAGCCGCCATCGCCTTTCCGACCCTGCGCTTGAAAGGAATCTTTCTGGCTCTGGTCACCATCGGCTTTCAGCAGATTACCTTCCTGGTGACCATGAACTGGATCGGACTGACTCGCGGCCCCATGGGGATTCCCGGCATTCCCCCCGCTTCCGTCTTCGGTTTCGACCTGGGCAGCAACTTTGGATACTATTACCTGATCTTAATTCTGGATGTGGTCGTGATCTTCCTCATCTCCCGGATCGTGGATTCCCGGGTGGGGCGGGCCTTCGTAGCCATCCGGGAGGATGAACTAGCCGCCCAGTCGATCTCCATCAACACTTTCCGGGCCAAGGTACTCTCCTTCGTACTGGCCACCTTTTTCGCCGGCATCGCCGGAGCCTTTTTTGCTCATCATGCCCGGTTCGTCAGCGCAGATTCTTTTCGCCTGGAAGAAACTTTCCTCATCTTAACCATGCTGATCGTGGGGGGAATGGGCAGCATCCTCGGCCCGGTGATCGGCGCCATCCTTCTCGTTGTTCTTCCCGAAGTATTCAGGTCTCTCGCGGAATATCGGGGGGTGGTGTACGGGTTTATCATGATTGCGGCCATCCTCTTTCGCCCGGAGGGAATTGCAGGGGTGCCCGGCGTCATCCCCGCCCGGGGAATTCTTTCCCGGCCTGAAAAACGGCTTGCCACCGAGGAGTCTGCCCCGTGAGCCTTCTGGAAATCCAATCCGTCAGCGTTGTTTTTGGAGGGCTGGTGGCCGTTAAAAAGGTTAACCTTATTATCGAGGAAGGAGAGATTGTGGGCCTCATCGGCCCCAATGGGGCGGGCAAAACGACTCTTTTCAATTGTCTGAGCGGGTTTCAGCCAGTGGATGAGGGAGCGATCTCCTTCCAAAATTATTCGATTCAAACCATGGCTCCTCACCAGATCGCCGCCCTGGGTCTGGCCCGAACTTTTCAAACCAGCCGCATCTTTAAACGGATGACGGTCCTGGACCATGTCCTGCTGGGACAGCACGGCCATCAGCACACGGGCGTGTGGGGGGCGATTGTCAGGCCGGCCTGGGTCATTCAAGAAGAAGAAACGTCGCGGGAGAGAGGCCTTAAAATATTATCCTTCTTCGAAGATCGGCTGCGGCCCCGTCTGGATGATTTTGCCGAAACCCTTTCTTATGCCAACCGGAGGCGGCTGGAAATCGCTCGCGCTCTCGTATCGGAGCCTAAACTTCTTCTCCTGGATGAACCCACGGCCGGGATGAACCCCCATGAGAGTGCGGCGATCGCCCGGCTCATCAAGAAGATCCGCGACGAGCTGGGGGTCACCGTCTTCCTCATTGAACATGACATGAAAGTCATCATGGGAGTTTCAGACCGCATCCTAGTCCTCGACCATGGGGAAAAGATCGCCGAGGGTCTTCCGGAAGAGATCCGCCACAACCACGACGTTGTCGAGGCGTACCTGGGGAGGAAGCACGGTGCTTGAACTGCGCAACGTCTCCACCAGGTACGGTCCCGTCCAGGTCCTCTGGGATGTTTCCCTGGAGGTCCGCCCCGGGGAGCTGGTCTGCCTTCTCGGCGGAAATGCGTCCGGTAAATCCACCACCATGAAAACCATCATGGGGATGGTTCATCCTTTCCGGGGTGAAGTCCTCTTCGAAGGAAGAGCGATTCATCATTTCTCCCCCGCGGAAGTGGTCCGGGCGGGCATTTCCCCGGTTCTTGAATCCCGACGGATCTTCCCCGAGCTGACCATTTATGAAAACCTGCTCATGGGTGCCTATACGCGCAGCGATGGGGAAGAGATTCAGAAGGATATTGAAAAGACCTACGAACTCTTCCCGGTCTTGCATGAGAGGCGGAGACAGCAGGGAGGAACGCTCTCCGGCGGGGAGCAGCAGATGCTGGCCATGGCCCGGGCCCTGATGGCCAGGCCGAAGGTGATGGTCATGGACGAGCCTTCCATGGGCCTCTCTCCGGTTTTCGTAGAAAAGTCCTTCGAGCTCATTCAGGGCCTCAATCGCCGGGGAATTGCCATCCTCCTGGTCGAGCAGAACGCCAACCTGGCGTTGGCCATTGCCCATCGCGGATATGTGCTCCAGAATGGACACATCGTGATTAAAGACACAGCGCAAAACCTGGTAAACCACCCCCTGATGCGGAAGGCGTACCTGGAGCTATAGATTGCCTAAAGTGCCTCATAGGATTTGGAGCTACTGCTACAGCTACACTAGACCTAGATCAATTGAGACTCCCTCCCGGTGAACAGGCAAATTTTTCTTTTGGCGTTCTTCATCTTTCTGGGACCTTTCGGCGGCAACACGGTTCTTTCCATGCTGCACAGGTTGACGCTGGAATTCAGAACCGATATGGTCGTGATGTCCCTTTCCCTCACTCTTTTTATGATTCCTTTTGCCGCGCTCCAGCTCGTTTCCGGGGCGCTCTCTGACCTCTGGGACCGGCGCAAAACCCTGATAACCGGGCTTATCGTCTTTATCGTCGGCCATCTGATGTGCGCCCTCTCTCCCTCGATTCATTTTTTCCTGGCTGGCCGGGTGATACAGGGGTTGGGCTTTGCTTTCGTGAACCCGGTAGCGTTGGCGATCATCGGCGATCGAGTGCCGGCATCGGGCCGGGGCAGGGTAATGGGCTGGATGGGCTCCATGAATACCCTTGGGATTGCCACCGGGCCGCTCCTGGGAGGGGTTTTGGCCGAAACGAACTGGCGGCTCGCGTTCCTTCTCCTTGCCCTCATGGGTGCGTTTGGCTTAGCTATCTTTTTTTTCTCTAAAGTGGGGGAGACGGGCGGAAAGGTGGAGAAACTCCCGCTCGGCTATCTGCTGAGGGGTGCGGCTGGCAACCGGGGAGTGTTGACTGTCAGCTTAAGCGGATTTTTTGTGTTCTTTTCCTACATTATTGTGCTGACCACCCTTTCTCCCTACCTGGCTGCCCCTCCTTTCCGGCTATCGGATTCTCAAATTGGAATGGTGATCTCCTGCCCCGGGCTGGCGGGAATTCTCCTCTCCCCATTCGCCGGGTGGACGGCCGATCGTATTGGGCGGGCAAGCACCAGCGCCCTGGGGCTGACGGCTGTCGCCCTGGTTTTCGTCACCCTTGAAATGGCAACGAACTGGGTTGCAATGGCTGCCCTCTTTTTCGTTCTTGGCGGGGTCATGGCCTTCGGTGGGCCGGGCTCATGACTCTTTCAGTGGAACTCTTGCCCGGGGCGCGCGGCACTTCCACCTCGATCTTCAATTCTGCCCGCTTCTTCGGCTTTGCCCTTGCCCCTCAGTTATCCTCCCTCCTGTTCATCCGGGAGGGGATGAAGGCGGTTTTTCTTTGTGCGGCGGTAGCAGCATTCGCCGCTGCCCTGTTGGCCGTAGCCTTGAGAAAGCCTGAGAACGCCTTGCGAGAGAAGTAAGGATCATTCAAATGCCCTTGACATTCAATTGCCTTCTCCTTATATTCACTGTACTAAAAAGACGGGTTCCTACAAAAAAACCATGAGACGAAAACATTGTGAGGTCACAGACGCAAAGGAGATGATCCGGATCCTGGCGTCCACGAACATCGGGCGGCTGGCCACTGTGGACGCGGAAGGATACCCGTATGTTACTCCCCTCAACTTCGTCTTCCATGAGGGCTGCGTGTACTTCCACTGCGCGCCCGAGGGGGAGAAGCTTGACAACCTGGCCCGTTCCTCCCGGGTCTGCTTCGAGGTGGATGTGCCCTTGGCCTACCTGGAGGTGACTTTTAATCCGGAGAGAAACCCCTGTCGCACGCACCAGCTTTTCCACTCCGTTATCATCAGAGGGATCGCCCGGGTGGTCCCAGACGGGGAACTGAAGACGACGGTCCTGAATGCCCTGGTGGCGAAGCACGAAGGAAACCGGGACTTCCCCGCCGTGACTTCGGACTCCACAAGCTATAAGACGTGCTGTGTCGTCGAAATAAGGCCGGAGAGAATGACCGCCAAATCGGATCTGGCTCAGAATAAACCTCAGCAGGGTTACCGCCGCTTCATTGCAGAACACCTGGCCGACCGCGGCCTCCCCGGGGACCTTGAGGCCGTACGGGCCATGGGGTATGAACTCGTACGCAGCGAAGGAGGAGGATGGCGACTGAAGGGATAAACTACTGTTAATAGCCGCGTTTTGAGCCCGCCCATTGAAGGGGTGGCTTGCCAACCTTCAGCCTTCCATTTTTATACGATGCGCTTGAAATCGAAGCCTTCCAATCATCCATCAACCTTCGACCCATAGGGGGGCTCATGGCCCTTGAGATAATGAAACCCCATCTCTTTCAAGAAGAATGAAGTTTTTTCTAACAACTTCTTCGTCGGGGGACAGATTTTGACAGAGGGGAAAGATTTCTATCGGTAATGGAGGTTTGGATCTACTTTTCATTTCAGAAATTTTGCCGAAGTGCAGAGTGGTACGATCTCTTCTATTTCCTATTTTCCCTGCTATCCACACACTTTCAAAAACTCTAAATTTGGAGTATATTGAAAATGGAAGTCAATGATTGAGGGGCCTCTCCTTCCTGAGGTGATGATTCCATTTCCTGGTTGGTACAACCTTTAAAAGGAGCCCATTGGGGGGCAAGGATGCCGGCGGTTTCATGGGTAGATGCCGCGGCTGCATATCGCCGTATTTTTCTCGGGGGGAGAGAACCGGGCGAAGCATCGTTTCTCGGAGCCGCCTTGAAAATAGGAAAGCCTTTTATCGCTTAGAGGGCAGATAGGACGCAGGAGAGTGTTTTATGGAGAGAGAGAGAGAAGAAAAAAAGAAAGAGACCCAGGAATGAGGGAAAAGAAATCAATGACCACCCCATCCTCTCCGCCCCTTGCCAAGAATTCACAGGCAAATCCACCTGTGAAAAAGCGCTCTACAGCTATGAAGGTAGCCTCCAGGACTTCTCCTGGCCAACCCAAATCGAAGACGCCCACCTCCCCAAATTCGGCCGAGAATGAAAGACTCCCAAAAGCCAAACCGTTGACTATCGTTGGCATTGGCGCTTCTGCCGGTGGATTGGAGGCATTCACCCAGTTCCTCCGGAACCTCCCGGCCAGCACCGGTATGGCTTTTGTGCTGGTTCAACACCTCGATCCGAAGCGCGAGAGCATGCTGACCCAAATTCTTTCCCAGAGAACAAAGATGCCGGTCAACGAGGTAAAGGACGGAATGGCGGTGGAACCCGACCATGTCTACGTCATACCCCCCAACACGGATATGACCATTTCAGGCGGGATCCTGACCCTGGAGCTCCGCCCTGAGGTTCGCGGGCATCATCTGCCCGTCGACCATTTTTTCCATTCCCTGGCTGAAGATCAAAAGAACAATGCCATCGGGGTGATCCTCTCGGGAACGGCTTCGGATGGTGCCCTGGGGCTCAAGGCCATTAAGGCGGAGGACGGTATCACCTTCGCCCAGGACGAGAAATCGGCGAAATACGGCGGCATGCCGCATAGCGCTGTTGCTGCGAGCGCTGTAGATTTTATTCTGCCCCCGGAGGGGATCGCAAAGGAGTTGGTCAGGATCAGCCTTCATCCCTATCCCCCGGCTAAAGCCAGGGCACTGAATAACGCCGGAAAGGCGGACGCCCCATTTCTCCCGAATGGGAATGAGCTTGGCGAGGTTTTCGCCATCCTCAAGTCCACCAGCGGTGTTGATTTTAGCCATTACAAGCAGGCGACGCCCAAACGGAGGATCCTGCGACGCATGGCCCTCCGCAGAATACAAAACATAAAGGATTATGTTAAGTATCTTGAAGACAACCCTGCTGAAGGGGAGGCTCTGTGCCAAGACATTCTGATTCACGTGACCGGCTTTTTCCGGGATCCCGAAACCTTTGCAGCCCTGGCGGATAAGGTCTTTCCCGAGATCATAAAGAATCGAGGACCGCAGCGGCCCATCCGGGTATGGGTCCCGGGATGTTCCACCGGGGAGGAAGCCTACTCGCTCGCCATCGCCCTAGTTGAGTTTCTGGGAAAAAACGCTACGAACATCCCCATCCAGATCTTTGCCACGGATATCCTTGACGGGGCCATCCACAAAGCCCGGGCCGGCAGATACCTGGAAAGCATTGCCTCGGGTCTCTCTCCGGAACGTTTGGAACGTTTCTTTGTCAGGATGGACGGCGGCTATCAGGTCAGCAAATCCATCCGGGAGATGTGCGTTTTTGCCAAGCATGACCTCACCAGGGACCCGCCTTTCTCGAATCTCGATCTCATCAGCTGCCGTAACGTTCTGATCTACCTGGGGACAGAATTGCAGAGACGGGTCATGGCGGTTTTCCACTATGCGCTCAGACCAGCCGGATTTATCCTTCTGGGAAAGTCGGAGGCGATCGGCGGGTTCCCGATTCTCTTCGCCTCCGTGGACAGGAAATATAAGATCTATTCAAGAAAGCAGAGCCCAACCCGATCGGACCTCGACCTTGCCCCCGCCAACCATAGATTGAACAAGATCGATATCAGCCTGGATAAGGATGATGCGGGATTCGATGTCACCAAGGAGGCTGACCGCATCATCCTGTCAAAATATGCCCCTGCCGGTGTCATCGTCAATGACCGTCTGGAGATCATTGATTTCCGTGGACGCACCGGCCTTTTCCTCGAGCATTTGCCGGGAGATGCGAACTTAGGCCTTCTAAAGATGGCCCGAGAGGGGATACAGATGGCGCTGCGAATGGCAATCCAGGAGGCGAAGAAGCAGGGCGCCCCAGTCAGAAAGGAGGGTTTACGGGTCAAATTGGATGGTCAGCTGAGGGAGGTAAACCTGGAGGCCATCCCGCTTAAGGCCCCCCACCCCGGCGAAGGTTGCTTCTTGATCCTCTTTGAGGATGCCGCCGCGCGTCGTTCGGGTAAGCCCGAGTCAAGAGCACTCGCTCCTGCCGGGAGCAAGGTAAAGCAGCGACAGACAGAGAAGGAGAGAGAAAATGCCGGGGTAGCCCTATTGGAACAGGAGCTTGAGGCGACAAGGAAACATCTCCAGTCGATTATTGAGGAGCACGAAGCCGCCAACGAGGAGCTGAGGGCGGCCAACGAGGAGGTGCTTTCAGGCAATGAGGAGCTTCAAAGCATCAATGAGGAACTGGAAACGGCCAAAGAAGAGCTTCAGTCGACCAATGAAGAACTGATGACGCTGAACGACGAGCTGCAAAATCGGAACATTGAATTGGACCGGCTGAATAGCGACATGATCAACCTGTTTACGAGCGCCGATCTCGCGGTCATCATGCTGGGAAACGACCTTTGCCTCAGGCGTTTCACCCCGATGGCGGAGAAACTGCTGAATCTAACCGCTACCGATATAGGGCGCTCAATACTCCACCTCCGGCTCGGCGTCAACGTCCCTGACTTGGAGAGGATGATTTTGGAGGCCATCCAAACAGGGACGGTCCAAGAAAAGGAGATTCAGGACGGCGAGGGTGTCTGGTATTCCGTGCAAATTCGGCCCTACAGGACCGTGGAAAACAAAATCGACGGGGCCGTTCTGACCTGGGTCGATATCCATGCGCTCAAACGGAGCCTGGAGAAGGTTCAAGAGTCGCGTGATTATGCTGAAGCAATCATAAAGACGGTTCGAGAACCTTTCGTCGTCCTCGACGGGAATTTGAAGATAAGGATGGCGAACCGGTCTTTTTACCAGACATTCCAGACCTCGCCTGAGGAGACGGAAGACCACCTGATCTACGAAGTGGGCAACCGCCAGTGGAATATACCAGACCTCAAGAAACTGTTGGAGGACCTTCTCCGCCAAAACACCTCTTTCCAAGACTTTGAGATTGAACATGAGTTTTCCGCCATCGGACGCAAAATAATGTGGCTTAACGCCCGGCGTATCGTTCAGGGTGACAGCGGGCCGCAGATGATACTTCTTGCCATTGAGGATGTCACCGAGCGCAGGCGGATGGAGGAGGAGGTTCGCAAATCGCATGATGCCTTAGAACTGCGGGTTCGGGAACGAACAGCGGAGGTGTACCGTCAAGCAGAGTTGCTTGATCTTGCCAACGATGCCATCGTTGTCAGGGAGATGGATGGCGTTATTACCTTCTGGAACGAAGGCGCCACGGAAATGTATGGATGGGGGAAAGAAGAAGCCCTGGGAAAAATAATGCGTGATCTCCTGGAGACCGAATTCCCCCTGCCGCGGGATGAAATTATGACCAAGGTCGTGCAGGAGGGGCGCTGGGAAGGCGAGCTGACCCACAGCCGAAAAGACGGCAAGGAGATCAATGTTCTCAGCCGATGGGCCTTGCAGAAAGATGAGGAAGGAAGACCCACTGGGGTCATGCTGATCAACCATGATATTACGCAACGACTGAAACTTGAGGAACAATTGCGCCAGGCTCAAAAGATGGAGGCCGTTGGCACGCTGACCGGTGGTATCGCTCATGATTTTAACAATATGCTTGCCGCTATCGCGATTCATGCCGACCTGGTTCTTCGTGACCTCTCTGGGGAATCGAGTATCCGTAAAAATCTTGAGTCGATAGTAAAGGCAGGGCAGCACGGCAGAGACCTGGTGAGGCAAATGCTTTTGTTCAGTCGTAAATCCGAAAAGAGAGCGGAGGTATTTAGTCTAAGTTTCCTCATAAATGAAACTTTCAAACTGTTACGAGCTTCCATCCCGACCACCATTCAAATGGAACTTCATCTGAAAATGGAATCGGATTCAGTTTCTGCTGACCCTTCTCAGATCCAGCAAGTGATCATGAATCTCTGCACCAATGCGGCTTATGCTATGCGCGGAACGAAAGGATCGATTGACATCTCCCTTCGAGGCATTACCTTCGGTTCGACTGATCTGCCCGAGGCGGATATGCACCCGGGAGACTATCTGGTCCTTTCGGTAAAGGATACCGGGTCCGGTATGGACGAAGAGGTTAAGAAACGGATTTTTGAGCCTTTCTTCACCACGAAACCGGTCGGAGAAGGGACGGGACTTGGGCTATCGGTAGTCTATGGGATCGTAAAGAATCACAAGGGAGGCATCACCGTCTACAGTGAACCGGGCAAGGGATCTGTTTTCAAAGTTTACCTTCCCAAGGTTGATACTGGCGTTGCGGAGAGGGCAGGAATCCCTGAACCCATCGCCATGGGGAACGAACGGATCCTATTCGTGGATGACGAGGAAATGATTGTTAATCCAGTCCGGGATATGCTGCAAAGTCTTGGATACACGGTTACAGCGCTAACAGACAGTGGGGAGGCATTGAAGCTTTTCTCTGAAAATCCTCCTAAATTCGACCTGGTGATTACGGATTACACGATGCCTCTTATGACCGGTGAAGATTTAGGCAAGGAAATGATGCGTATCCGACCCGATATCCCAGTTATTCTCTGCACTGGATACAATGACTTGATTTCGTCGGAAAAGGCCATAGCTATAGGATTCCGGGCGCTGATCTTGAAGCCATTTACCGTGCGGGAGGGATCCCAATTGATACGGAAAGTGCTGGATCAGGAACAATCCAAATAGATCACGCTTGTTGAAAAAAGGGGGGATATTAAGTTTTGTCCCATCGGGGCTGGTTTCACTATCTGCTGAGCCTGTCGAAAAAGTCCAAATGGCTAATTCCGATAATTTTTGCGCCGTTAAAAATCAACAACTTACAGGCGACAGAAAACCGCAAAGTGCCCAGATTTAGGGTTTTTCGACAGCCTCGCTATTTTCCTTCAATTCCTGGAAGCCCAAAAAGTTTTTGATATTCAAAACAAATATGGAATCGGGGTGCATGACTTCTCTCGGTAATCTTCAATGCCTAAAGCATCCTTTGACTCAATAGTTGGTGTAATCGTCGATTAAAGAGCCGGTCTGCAATGTAAAAGTTTGAATCCAGGGTTTAGGGCCAGAGTTGATAACTCTGGCCTTTCAGTTTTTGACTTTGGGAAAAGTCTGAACTATGCTTAAAAAGATATCTTAAAACATACATTTTCGCACCAACAGGATTCGAAAAAACTCCAATACGCCGTCATTCCGGCGAAAGCGGAAGGCCAGAAGGAATTGAAAAGACCGGATTCCCGCTTCCGCGGGAATGACATAACAGGACGGGAAAAGACTTTTTCAGCACCCTACTAAAAGAGAATGAAAGCCTAAGCCTTTGGGAATCCCTATTCCTGTCAAAGGCAAGGAGTAGGTCCTTTTCTTATCCTTGTACCAATTGCCCTGGCCTCAAAAACTCATGACTCATAGATCTGAAGGCAAAGGTACCTTTCTTGCTCTTCATCCCTAATTTCCCAGGGTATCCTCTTAAGATTAACCACCCCTTTTCCTTAGCCTCCTCCACTGGCCCCTTTTGTTCTGTGAAAATTTCATTTTCAATGCTGAATTCGCGTATAATTGAAATTGGGGACGGTGCGATTCCTTTGCTCCAGTAATCAAAGCACTCCGGTGGGGAGGTATGATTCTCAGTTTGAGCGAGCCGGTCCTGAACAAGCCTCGGGGTATTGGCTTAATAGAAATGCCTCGCTCCTCACCCTGGATCTTCGAACGGATTACCTCTAGAATCAAATGTTTTCTGCCTGTCCTGCTCCTTTTCATTTTTTTAATCTTTCTCGGCTGGCCGAAAAACGATTGTGCATTTGCCGAGGAACCGCCGGCGAAACCCATGGCTCAAGGGGAAAGTGGCCCAGGGGCCCAAAGTGAGGATGGAGAATATCACACCCCCCTTGCTGGAGAGCCTTTCCATACAACCTTTAGGGGCAAGCCATCGATATTCCTCGCCGGGACCGTGGTAACCAAACCGCCCTGATTCTGGGGGGAACCATTTATGCGCCAAATTCCGGTGACACTGCCGGTATTCCGTTCTTTGCCCTCTATCTGAAACGCATGCGGGAAGACACCCGCCTGCGTGCTGTGGCGAGTGGCGTTGTCAACGAGGTGGATGTGGCGAGAAGCTTCGGGAATTTCGAGCTCCTCGGTCGATTTGAAAACTATACGATCCCCTTCTTTTCAGAGAAGGGAATTCAAAACAACAACGAGATCAACCAGAGTTCCGTAAAATGGGGGACGCTCTCCGCTTTTTTCGGCACAGGACTCCGCTTCCCCGTTGCCCCTTACCAGGTAGATAATGATCTGAGGCTCCAGCTCTTTGGCCAGGTGGGATATATGTATTCTCAACCGACAAGCGATACCCCCTCAACGGTTACGCTGCCACCCGACACGATGCTGTACGGCATGAAACTGCGGGGACGCTATGATGGGATTCGGCGGAACCTACTGGAACTCCCCCACACGGGGACTGCCACCGGGTTTGACCTGGACTTTACTCACCGTGAACGCTGGTCGGATTTTGGGAATCCCGTGGTAACGTTTAAAAAAGAGGATACCCAGGACTATTGGAAGCTTTCAGCCTATTGGTTGGGCGTTTTGGGAATTCCAGGGCTCTCGGAGGAAAACCGGTTTCTCGTGACCGTCCACGGCGGCCTGGCTGACAGGAAGAGCATAGACGGCTACGATGCCTTTCGGCTTAGCAGCGGCCTTTTCGTCTCCGAGGCGGATGACCTCCCTCGCCCTGACTACCCCGGTGCTCTGATATACCAGGCCCTCGTTTCCGATTATCTCCTGGTGAATTTGGAATACCGGCGTGAACTTTTTTTCTTTATGTATCTCCACCTGCGAGGCACGTTTATCTGGGCTGACGGAGCCATTGTCATAGGGTCGAACCAGATCGGTTTCACGAGTACAAATGGCCAAGCCGCCTCGGTCGGCCTGACGACCGGTTTTTTCTGGGATTCTCAACTTTATCTAGAATCTGCCTGGGACTCCGGCTTCCTTCGCAATGGAAAGCCCGGTGCCAGCATGATGCTTATCTGGGCCAAATCTTTTTGACCTGACAAACTCTTTAAATTCTGTAAAGATCTTGGTAATGAATTTCATCTGCGTTTATCCGTGTTCATCTGCGTCCGATAAGAATTTTCCTTGGTTGCGGCTCCGCCGCGCTGTGTCCTCTGTGGCTAAACGGACGTGCCGTCCTGCGGCAAATAGCTGGATTATCCTGGAGGGAAACCATGACTAAGATTGAAAGACTTCGTGCTACGTTGTCCGGGAAACCGGTGGATCGGCCCCCTTTCTCCATCTGGTATCATTTTGGCAACCAGCATGCCTCCCCGGAGCTGACTGCTCAGGTTCATTTGAACTTCTTCGAGTATTATGACCTGGATCTTCTTAAAGTCATGAACGACTATGACTATCCCATGCCGGGAGGCATGGAGGTCATGGACACCCCCGCCAAACTTAAGCGCCTTCAACCCTTCGACCCAACCCGAACCCCCATGGGACAGCAATTAAAAGCCCTGGAGCTCATCTCCCGAGCGCTTAAGGGAAAAGCCCTATTCGTGGACACTGTTTTTAATGCCTGGAACACCGTCCGGCGAAATCTGGTGAAGGAGGCTATGCCCAAATTCATGACCGAGCATCCGGATGCCCTTTCGGAGGGCCTGCAGATCGTCAATCAGAATCTCATCCGATATGCCCTGGCCAGCCTGGAGCGGGGATCTGCCGGTATCTTCTTTTCAGTCCCTGCCTCGGCCGAATCCCTTACCCTGGAACGATATGAAAAATTCATGCGCCCCTTTGACCTTGATTTCCTTAAGGCCATCGCCGGAAAAAGGGAGTGCCACGTCCTTCATGCCCATGGGGAAAAGCTATATCTCGACCGTCTCCTGGATTACCCGGTCCAGGCTCTCTCCTGGGCGGATCTGAATGGAGGTCCCATCATCTCGGAAGCCCGCAAGCGGACCTCTTTAACCCTCATGGCCGGTATCGATCATGTCAAATTTCCGTATGTTTCAGCCAAGGTGATACGAGATCAAGTAAAATCGGCCATCGCTCAAGCTGGAAACACGAAATTTATCCTGGCTCCCGGCTGCTCCGTACCGACTTACAGCTTCCCTCCTCTCATCAATTCTGCGAGAGACGCCTTGCGAGTATCTGCGAATCGCAAGGAATGAGTGGTGAATGTATTTCATTGTAGTGACAACTCGCCATTTACGACACACCACTTACATTTATTCTTATGAACATTTACTTTTGTGGAATGATTGGTTCGGGAAAGACCGCGATTGGAACGCTTTTGGCTCAACATCTGGGATGGCCTTTTTTCGACCTGGATCGAGAGATGGATAATGAGCTCGGCAGGAGCTTTCATGAACTGGTCCGGGAACAAGGCTGGCTAGCCTTCCGGGAAAGGGAATACCGGATCTGCAAGCGTTTTGCCGGAATGAACCAGTCGGTCATCGCCCTGGGAGGTGGAACCGTCCGCTACGAATGGAATACAGACATCCTGCGGGGAACCGGGGTCATGATTCTCCTCGAAGCGGATGTATCGATCCTTGCCAAAAGGGTCCGCGGTGCAGATCGCCCACGGGTAAGCCCGGGAGTTTCGCTCGAGGAAGACCTGAAGCGAATCTGGTCCTCTTCAGCCCACCTCTATCGGCAGGCCGCCGATCTGATCTATAGGACCGATACGGGAAGGGGGATCGAGGAGGAGGTCGAGGACCTCCTTAGTTTCCTTAAAACCCGAGATATTGTGTGAGGGAGAACTAGATCCGCTTGACAGTGTTTCCTAGCCTGCAAAAATTCAACTACTTCTTCTCACCTCAATCTAAATGGCCCAAAACAAAAAGGCTTGAGACCAGGGGAAGTTAATGTTGGTCAAGGCGGGGGGAAGGTGCCACGGTTAGGAATTTGGGGACGATATAAACCCTCTTGTTTTTGGGAAGTGGTAAAAATGTTCTAAGATTTTAAGAGACCAAGCATCATTCTTAAATCTGGCCGCACTCCACGCTAATGGCTCCGATACAGGGATTGGCTGTTGAAAGGCCCCATAACCCTGGCTCCCATCAGTTATTTTTAGGTTTTGATAGGTCTTGAAGAGTTCTTCATCATCACCTTTATCCATTACCATGGTCACGGGCCCCTGAACCTAAGCCAGCCGCCTTTCTCCACTGGCCAGCTCTTCTAATCCTTTCCGGTCCAAAATTCGAATCTTCCGCTGCCCGCTCGACTTGATAAACCCCTCCCGGGTCATTCGGGCCAGGATTCTGGATAGTGTTTCAGGAATCGTCCCCAACAGGCTGCTCAACTGGTTCTTAGATATTTCCAAAGTCACCTCGTCCGAGGCCTTCTTCCCTTCCCCATGGAACAAAAGATATGCTGCCAGCCTCCCGGGAACCTCCTTAAGGGAGAGGTTTTCAATTAGCGCAGAGAACCTGCGCAAACGGTGGGAAACAACCCCTAGCATGTTCAGGGCCAGGGAAGGATCTTTACGTATCAACCCGATGAAGTCCGTTCGAGGAAAGAAGAAGGCCCGGGTTTCTTCCAGGGCCTCTGCATGGGCCGGAAAGCGTTTCCCCGTAAAGACGGCCACTTCCCCGAAAGGTTCGCCGGGGCCGAAGATATGCAGGATCTGCTCTTTGCCTTCGACGGAGAGCTTGAATATTTTCACCCGCCCGGAGATCACTACATATAAGCCAGATCCTTCATCACCCTCGGAAAAAATGCTCTCTCCCCGTTTGAAAATCTGATCCACCACGACCATGGCCAGGTCTTCGTACTGCTTACGGGCAAGCCCCTGGAAAAGCGGAACGCTGGCGATCTGATCGATTAGTTTCATGAGACCCCCTCTTAAGGGGAATTATCCCTATCTTTTGACTTAAGTCAAGGCCCTCTGGAGAAAAATGGTAAAATATTAAGATAGGAGGGCTTAAGAGGGGGTAAGTGAATTCCCAAAAAATTCTCCAATCGAACCCTAGACCCCTTGAATCCTTCTTCAGGAGTTCCCCCTATGAAATGGACCGGTGAGGCCAATGAAGCCGTATCTAAAGTCCCTTTCTTCATCCGCAAGCGGGTGCGAAAAAGAGTAGAGGAAGAAGCGTCCCGCTGTGGGGCCACCGAAGTATGCCT
>Ga0187854_10002047_pt1 | contig 18083 bp, 13 predicted proteins | sample June2016WEW_6_15_FD_132445 | JGI IMG/M metagenome (GOLD analysis project Ga0187854, IMG submission 132445) | Peatland microbial communities from SPRUCE experiment site at the Marcell Experimental Forest, Minnesota, USA - June2016WEW_6_150 | ecosystem: Environmental > Terrestrial > Soil >...
CAGCTATAAAAACAATATTAAAATTTTTTGTTGCCTTGAAACCTTGTCCATGCCCCGACTGTTATTTCATTACACCCCGTATCCTTCTTCTGTCCAAAAAACGGACATTGAATAACAGAGGCAACCGGGCATGATATCGAATATGCAGCAGATTCAATCCTTCAGATACAGGTTGAAAATCCTGCAGGACGTGTGGCCTGAGATACTAAAAAGACCTGAAATTGAATGAGATTATATAAAAAAAATTAAATTCTCAGTCGGAATGTTCTTCAATTTTTTTCCGGATAACATCATGAACGTAATTACCGACTTCCCTCTGAACTACAATCTTTTCGGGAAAACTCTGAATAAATTTTCGGTATTTTTTATTATTTTCTGCAATCCGGTTTAGCATATCCCAACCAATATCCCCATTTCTATCATTGGTGTCATTAGATGCAAAAAAATTATATTTTTCAAACAGTTCATCCCACTTGCTCAAAGATTTTGTCAGAATTTTTTCAACACAGATTTTTTGATCAATGGATATTGTCATCACTAATAATCATTTATTTAAGTTGAATATTTTTTTTTCAGGTTATAAAAAAATAAAACACAATTTTCATATTCTTTTTACTTTTCCTTAAAAGATTCATCACGTTAAAATTTGAGTATTATTTTGTTAATTTACCCAGCAGTTGAAAAGGCTATTTTGTTTTGAGGGAATTAATTTGTTTGATTGATAAGGTGTTCAGCCGAAAAAATTATTGTTTATTATGAACTGCTTTCTCCAAAACCAAAAAAAGAGACTCCCCTCACCACCCCTCACTCAACCCAAGGAGGGGGTACCCCCCTGCCTGCATACTCAACTCCTTCATTTCCCGCAAAACAACGTCGGAGAACTTCAATAGCCAGCCGGACCAGACAGGGGGGGTACCCCATCTCACGGCAAATCGATGACCCCCTCCCCTCCTTGTTGGGGGTAAAGGGCATACCCCCCTCCTATCCCCATCCTCAGCCTGGAAAAGGGCACCCACCACTATTCAAATTTCCACCTTCCGAGGGTGGGCTCGACATTCATTCCCTCTGTTTCCTGTGCGAAGGGGGGTACCCCCCACTATATGGGAGTGGGGGGATCCCCGATCGGTCTGAACAAGCTCTACCCCCCTTCCCCTCCTTGTTCCGGGAAAAAGATGCACCCCCTCCTACCCCCCCCAAGGATGGGGGCAGAATTTCATGGAGTGTCAACGATAATCTTCCCTCTCTATTCCTGATACCCTGGGATCTCATGCTGGATTTCCTCATAAAAAGCCCAATTTGTTAAAATAGTCTCAATTTGAGGAGATTATAATGCCATCCAACGCATCTTAACACGGTTTGGCAGGCATCTTTTTTGTTCGTCCGCCATTTGGCTTAAGCGATTTTTAACGTGGCATAAAACCCCTGTTTTCAAAAAAGCCAATATAGGCTTTTTTTGAGATTTTAGGCTATATTATCGCTCAGATGGGATCCGGGCATTTTGCGGGGTTTTCTATAATTGCCCGGATCGATAAACCGGAGGTTTTTATGGGTTTTTGGGGGTGGTACTCCATATTTTGGTATGCTATGTTGTGTATGTTGAATGATGGGTCATAAATAATGACGATATAATCCTCGTGAAAAAGCCGACGCTGAAAATCACAATTAAATAATTTTTTGGTCAATCCAATTTCTCATTGCATCTAAATAGTGTTTAAAGCATATTCAACGGGTCTTTAATGCATTGGTATGGAAAGAAAACTGGTACTGAAAAAAAGAAGATTTACAAACTTGAACCACCGTTTGTCCTATTTGTTATAAAGTAAATCTTCTCGGTTCGAAGTATTGTTCTGATTGTATGTATCCTCTAAACTGATAAGAAAAAAGCAAAAGTTCAGAATACCTCCCAGAGATTACAGGAATTATTTGCCGAGAAACCCAAAGCTGAAATTATTTTCTTCAATCTTATGAAAGAATTGAAAGTATAAGAAAAATATTTTCCTCGTTTCAGGATTCAATTGATTTTTTTTTGAATTTGTATCAGAAAACGATGTTCCTAAAAACTGTTGGTGACAACAAAAAACCAGATTATTATGCATGTGGATTGCAGTTCTTTTTCTAATTGCTGTTGCGATATTTTATGCATTTAGTATTAATTTTACTACAATAATCGCTCCATTGACTGGAGTATTTACCTCAGGGATTGGAGCATTTTTCGGGGCATTACTTGGAGAAAGCACAAAAAAGTAGTTAATTTTTAAAAAAAATTATCGGATTTCTTCGGGTTTTACAAAGACAATACCAACAATCAGTACGGCAAGGAGTGCGACTGTTGCAAACATCTGGATAGGATCACCACCGCTGACGTTATAGATGAGCACATGACGCACCAAGCCCGTGAGCCCTGCAACGAGAAGCGCCCGGACTTCGACATGCTTTGTCTTGAAGTAGACAGTCACTGTCTCGAACAGGACGATGATCGTGATTGTAAGGAGCAATGCAGTGAGGACACTGGTCAGCCCGTTTGCAAAGTCACGTGAAACGATCATCTGGACCATTATCTGCACCGCATCATAGACCGAGAATATTGCAATGATCGTAAGGAGTAGTGCGACGATCATGTACAATATCATCGGGACCATCGCAAAAAAACGAACGATTAGATTGAATGACGAATTGTTTTCCGGCATCAATTTCTCCTCTGTTGGCTACTTATGGTGTGGAATCGGAGCAGTATAAAGTGTTGGGTCTTGTTCCAGTCTGGGCATAAGAAATAATTAGAAACACACACTAGATTTTGTTTTTAATTTGTCAATTGCTGATTATATTTTATGAAAAATATACATAATTTTGTATTAAAAATCAGTCATCACACGGAACTGGTCAATCTTTTCCTTATCGAGTTTGTCGATAAATTCATCAGCCTCATGTTTAATATCTTTGCTTGCGGTAATTGCACGCCCGACAACAAGGATGTCCGCCCCGGCTTTGAGTGCGTCTTTTACTACGTTCACCCGAACGCCCCCGGCAGTTGCGACAAGAAGTTTCCCTCCTGCCGCTTTCTTGATCGCAGCAATGTCTCCCCAGGCATACGAAACTGAAGAGGGGATTGTATAAGGTTAATTTTTATAAATTCATAGAGAATTAGTTTAAAATCGTGAAAGAAAAGAGAATTCCACAAATAATTTCAACAGGTATTGAACGGTAATAAATTTTTTTAAGTTCTTCTTTTGCCCATTGCATTATCGTTTTTTATATGGTTAGAGATTCAATTGGAAGAAATGTCTGAACATGGAGCGTTGACGCCGACTACTTCATTCAATATACAGTCTCAACGCAGGTGCGACCTTCTTGAGATCCTCAGCCACCATTTTGCCCATCACGTCCGCACCCTTCGGCGAAAGATGTGTCTTGTCTGAGTTGACCGGCTGCTGACCCGGCGCTGGTGCGGGGCCAAAATCAAATTCCTCGCTCACCCGTGGACCCAACCGGTTCAGCACCTCGATGCTGCGGGTGTGCAAATCGATCAAGGGAACCGCTTTCTGTTCCGCCAGCTTTTTCACCGCATCGACGTAGGGCACTAAGTCGCTCTTGATCTTGCCCTCCGGCGTGAAATGCCGACGGGTCATCGAAGTCACCAGAACCGGCTTTGCCCCGGCGGCACGAGCTTCGTCGACGTACCTGGCCATGAATTGCGGGTATGTCGTGACGGGGTCTGTTTCCTGCTTCGGTCCCTTGCCGGGCACATCGTTATGACCAAACTGAATCAGCACGTAGTCCGGTTTTTCGGCCAACGCCTTTACCCACCAACCCTGATTGATGAAGCTCTTCGAACTACGTCCGCTCTTCGCCCAATTGATGCAGGTGACGCCCGGCTTCAGCAGCTTCTTGAACCCCGGGCCCCACCCTTTAATGTCAGTGACCGTCGAATCGCCGACTAACACGATCTTGATTCTGGTCTCGGGATGACTGGCCGAAGCAGGCACACCGTTTGCGGGCCGTTGCTTGAACCACTTTGACAAAGTCAGAATTACTTGTGTCATGGTAAAAAAATTGAACTGCATATTCGCGTTCTTTTGGCAGATCTCACCCAAAACGTATGAAAGTATGTGGCTAAATGTCTTTTTTGAACTGCCCGCAATCAGTACACATCCAAGCACATGGTACGAAAGTAGAGTTTACCCTTTTATAAAGTCTCTGCATGTTTGCACCGCATTTTGGATGATCACATTTCGGGTGTTTTAGGTCTGGCATAATAGTTGTATACAACCTATTACCTGAAAAAAAGTAATCTGGATGTTTTACGGAGTCTATTTTAACCCCAAAAACATACTGACATATTTAGAAATCAGTCATCACACGGAACTGGTCAATCTCTTCCTTATCGAGTTTGTCGATAAACTCATCAGCCGCATGTTTAATATCTTTGCTTGCGGTAATTGCACGCCCGACAACAAGAATATCCGCCCCGGCTTTGAGTGCGTCTTTTACTACGTTCACCCGTACGCCCCCGGCAGTTGCGACAAGAAGTTTTCCTCCTGCCGCTTTCTTGATTGCAGCGATGTCTCCCCAGGCATGGGCGGTGTCTTCAGTATCAATCGCACGATGGAGTTCCACGATATCGGGCTTTACTTTCAGCTTCTCGATCACCTTTGCAGGGTTCTGGACATTCAACATATCCACAACAGAGTATATGCCGACTTTCCGGGCTTCGGCTATTGCTTTCTCCATGGTGGATACAGGAGCAAGGCCTGATACGACGACAGCATCCGATGAGGCATCCGCTGCCATTCGCGCTTCGAGATTACCGGTGTCAAGGATCTTCATATCAGCAATAATAAAGGCATTGGGGCGCAGCTTCCTTAACTCTGAAATGATGCCAAGCCCGAACTTTTTGATCAAGGGCGTTCCTGCCTCAATGATGAGATGGTCATTCTGGGGAAGTTCCCTGAGCACCGATGCAACTTTACCCATATCAACCAGATCAAGCGCTACCTGAAGATAGGGCGGGTCCCAGAGACGCTGTACCTTGAATCCCATGATTGCATGAGCGGCGCGATCTTTTTCATAGATGAGCGTCTTTGCGTCAGGGAACTTTTCCAGTGAACGGTGAATCGCAAGCTTCGTGGCGCCATAATTATACCGGTAAATTTTATTATAATCCTGTGCATCCGGGTGAACAAACGCGGATGCAAGAATGACGACTTTTTCGATATCAATATCGGTAAAAACACCCTCTTCGACACAATCAGCGACTGCTTTTGCGACAGCAGCCTGAACCGGTCCGAACATTTCGTTTACCTGTGTCATAGTCTTAAGGGTAACCTTCGGGATGACAAGGGTCACCGGTTTTGTCAGCAGGTTCGGGCGGATGACCGCAAGAAGTGGTGTGTGACCGGCAGATAGTTGCGATACCGCGTGAGCAAATGCGGTTCCGATGGGACCTTCCTTGTCCCCCATTAAAAGGTCAATGTGTGCAACTTCTGCACCATCGCCGATAAGTGCTTCTCCAACAAGATACATGGAATACTCCGTTCGTTGTTATTATGTGTTTGTCAGCTATGATAAATTTATCAAACGATGTTCCTGATCTCAGCAACACCCACGTTGAAAAAAATGAGCATCGTATGTTTTTTCTGACGGAAATTGAAAGCCGTAGGGTTTCATTTGCTGAAAGCAGGGATTTTCAAATCCATAAAATTTCATGGAGAAATTTTCGACAATAATGATCTTTTCAACGATCTTCAGATTACAGAAAAATTCCCGACCCGGGAATCAGACAGAAAATGTGGGGTTGGTGAGATTTGAACTCACGATCGACGGGTCTCTCCGACATGCATCAGTGCTCCAACGGGTCATCATCAACCATCAGGAACAAGTCCCGATGTTCTTTCCGAAGATATCAGAAAGATCAATTCAGCAGACCCATGGTTCATCATCTGCAGCACACGAACGCAAAGACCGCTGGAGCCCGTCGCCATTCCGGGCTAGGCCACAACCCCCCGGTCACGCAGGTAAGAAATTTACCGGCAGCTGACTGTACAAAATCGCGCTAAATTAACTTAATAGTTTTCCTTATACAGGCCGGATTACCATTAAAAATTTAAGGGAATCCCCCCGCTTATTTTGAGATACCTGCACCTGCTCAATAGGGGGTGAGGGATTGTAATAGTGATAGTGTCCTGCAGAATAAGATCAGCATATTTTTTCATCTGGTATATGAGCAATCCGGCAGTATCATATCATTAATCATATATCCTGTTCTCCCCCCATATTTTAGGGATGATTGAGGGCAGCTACGCAAGCGGGACATCAACAGTTCCTCTGAGGGGAATGACACTTGGGGAAATGCTGGATAATATTACAGCGAAATACCCGGATACCGAGGCAGTTGTCTCGGTTCACCAGAATATCCGCTGGACATACCGTGAATTTCTTAAGCAGGTACATGATGTCGCCCGAGGGTTGATGGGGTTAGGTGTAGAGAAGGGTGATCGTGTCGGCATATGGGCGATGAACCATGCAGAATGGTTGGTCGTCCAGTACGCAACTGCAAAAATTGGTGCGGTTATGGTGAATATCAACCCCTCATATCGTACATACGAGCTGGAGTATGTGCTCAAGCAGGCAGAGATCCAGACGATTATCATTCAGGGAAGGTTCAAGACCTCCGATTATGTGGGAATGTTCTACGAGGCATGCCCTGAGGCATTCGAAGCAAAACCCGGCAGGATCTCCTCTGAAAAATTCCCGTTCCTGAAAAATGCCATCTTCATAGGTGATATTCCCTACAATGGCATGTTTACCTGGGAGGAATTGCTGAAAAAAACAGAAGAGATTACCAACGACGAACTCGTTGCACGGAGTGAGGTGCTCTCGTTTGATGACGCAATTAACATCCAGTATACAAGCGGCACAACCGGATTCCCGAAAGGTGTCGTTCTGACTCATCACAGTGTCCTCAACAATGGTAAAATCATTGGTGATGGGATGGGCTTTACGGAAAAAGACCGTCTTTGCATTCCCGTCCCCTTCTACCACTGCTTCGGTATGGTACTCTCGTCTCTTGCAAGCGTAACCCATGGTTCAACGATGGTCCTGCCAACCCCTGCTTTCGATGCTGAAGAAGTCCTGAAAACCGTTGAAAAGGAGCGGTGTACAGCCCTTAACGGTGTACCAACCATGTTCATTGCTGAACTTACCCACCCGAATTTTGAAAAATATAACCTGAAATCCCTCCGCACCGGTATCATGGCAGGCTCTCCCTGTCCGATTGAGGTGATGAAACAGGTGAACACAAAGATGCACATGAGTGAAATTGTCATCGTGTATGGGCAGACCGAGACATCCCCCGGGGTTACCATGACAACAACACAGGATCCTCTTGAACGGCGGGTTTCGACGATAGGGCGTGCGTTCCCGCATACCGAGCTTAAGATTATTGATCCGAAGTCGGGTAAGATCGTTCCACTGGGGGAGATAGGGGAAATCTGCGCACGTGGTTACTGTGTGATGAAGTGCTATTACAATAACCCATCTGCGACACACGCTACCCTTGACTCAAACCACTGGAACCATACAGGTGATCTCGGGACCATGGATGAGGATGGATACTTCCGAATCGTGGGACGCCTCAAGGACATGGTGATCCGGGGTGGCGAAAATATCTATCCTCGTGAGATTGAAGAATTCCTGCACCACCATGAAAAGATAACAGATGTATATGTGGTGGGAGTACCCGATCGAAAATATGGCGAGGAACTCTGTGCATGGGTAAAAGTAAAAGACAGCCAAGTGCTGACCGACCAGGATGTCAAGGATTTCTGCACGGGAAAAATTGCTCATTACAAGATCCCCCGTTATGTCATGTTTGTCAGCGATTTCCCCATGAGTGTATCCGGCAAGATTCAGAAATTCAGGATGAGGGAAGAATCTGTCAGGATACTTGGGCTGCATGAAGAAGAAAAGATTGAAACAGCATGATCTTTGGAAAATTTCGACGTATTTTTACATCAAAGACTAGTCAGAGATAGGTCAATAATATCCCATTTCCAACCATTCCGTTCCCTGCAGGGATAAGAGGATATTTCAATGGATACTTCAACGGGAGGTAAATTATTGATTCATCATTGATTGGAAATATGATAACTCCATGGACACTGATTTTGTTCACAGCACTTTCACAGCACTATCCGGGATTTCTGAGAAGAGGGATTGCCGTTATTTGGGGAGATTATGTATAGACAGACACCCGCTTAAGCAATAGCGGTAAGGACAAGATTGAACGGATTATCGTGTTGCTGGAACAAGAAGCTGAATGGCTGCGAATGTCACTTTAGCGTAAATTTTTACGGTAAAGTATGACAATAATAATGTAATGTAACAAACAGGAAAATAAAAATCTTAAACAATAAATTATCAATGGCAAATGAGAAATAACTAATAACTGTCCTGTGGGGGATTAACCTGATGAGAAATATGGTAAAATTATCGTACATCCTACTAATTTTCTGTGCGGTTTTCATTGTTCCTGCAATGGCTGACACAAAATATATGGCCGGAAGCCCGCAGATGTCAGCCTACATCTCCGGAACCAATGAATTCAGCCCGGGCGATGATGTGCAGCTCACTGTCGTTATCGAAAATACCGGGGTCAATGAATTCAAATTTGTCCAATCAGCAATTGTTGCCCGCGATGATCTTCCCAACACGGCGAAGTTCCTCACGGTAGCTCTGAATCCCGGAAATGCACCCCTTGTTATCAAATCCGACCCTCAGATGCTGGGTGATGTGAAAGGTTCAGAAAGCGTAAGTGCGGTATATACAACAAAAATTAACGCCGATGCACCAGCAGGAACTTATATTCTTCCCCTGACGCTGAATTATACCTACCTGTATCAGGCGGAACAATACGGTTTTGATACTATCCAGTATACCTACAAACAGGTAAATGAAGATATCGGGATTCCCATAAAAATTAAATCCGATATTACCATCGAAGTTCTATCAGCAAGCCCTGAACATCTGAATGTCGGAACTGAGGGATATCTCAATATGGAAATTAAAAATTCCGGTTCAGAGGATGGAACAAAAGCTATTGTGAAAATCCTGCGAAATGGCAACAGTCCGATAGTGCCAACCGATAGCAGTGTTTACATCGGAGATTTTCCTTCGGGAAGTACTGTAGAATGCAAATACAAGGTTTCCGTCTCCGGTGATGCTGAACGTCAGTCCTATCCGGTTGATGTAGTGGTGGTTTATCAAAATAAGGACGGAGATTTTGTCACGACACGAAGCGACACTGTTGGAATACCGGTAGGGGGCAAGGTAGATTTTGAGGTAATTTCACCTCCGGCTGAAATGAGCCCCGGAAGTAAAAAAGTCATCAGCGTTGAGTATAAAAATACCGGCGAGACTACCATCTACAGTGCACAAGGCAGAATCAGTGCCGTGGATCCTTTTACGAGTGATGATGATATCGCTTATCTCGGCGATCTCAGACAAGGTGAATCAGTGGTTGCATCCTACGAAATGAGTGTGGATCGCTCGGCTACTATAAAGGAGTATGGGCTCGATTCAGAGATACGGTACCGTGACGCACTCGATAACACCTACATTTCTGACACCATGAAGGTAAAAGTCGATGTAAAGTCTCCAACCGGTATTGCCTCCGTCCTCTCAAACCCTATTTACCTCTCGATTATTGTTGCGGCTGCCATTGGTCTTGTCTATCTGATTTATCACTACAGGAAAAAACGGGGCTGACTTCTTGAGGGAAAGATTCTCAAGAAAGATGTGCCCGAAGTGGCATTCGGCAATCCTGAGTATGTTCGCAGTGCACACCCGTTTCTCCCTGCACTACGGGAACTGCACGGGAATTGCAAAAACGCGGCTTCTTTTTTCCGGGAAAAAAACCTCGCAACGGTCCTCGATATGATGCAGAGTATCAAAACAATGTTTGAAAAAATGTATTCCTGTGCCCGATCTGGAATAATAACGATATATTATGTCGACCGGCACATCTCTGAATCATTTTCGGCATGGCATTCGGGACAACCTGTCATTTCAGTCGGGACTATGGGGACACGGGCAAAACAGCGGGCAGAAAACGAACAGATCCAACTGGATTTTACTTGTGGTGTCATTGACAAATGCATTCTCAAGGCACTTCTTGGAGAAGATTCCCTGATCATGACAACCGGAAACATGGTCGATCGGGTATATTACCGGTTTGATGTCTCTGTGAAAGAAAGGGGTATCCCGATTGTTGTGAAAACGCTGGATGGGGGGTCATAATGGCTATTCCGCGTATTGTCATTGCCGGCACGCAAAGCGGGTGCGGCAAAACAACGGTTGCAAGTGGCATCATGGCAGCGCTTACCGCGCGGGGACAAAAAGTCCAGCCGTTTAAAGTTGGTCCGGATTTTATCGACCCTTCTCATCACACCAGCGTCTGCGGACGACCCTGCCGGAATCTTGATCCGTTCATGATGGGGGAAGAAGGGGTTACCCGGACATTTGAGCGGGCCACAATCGGAGCTGACATCGCAGTTATCGAAGGTGTCATGGGCTTATACGATGGTATTGATGGGACTGATTTTGCAAGCACCGCCCATGTGGTACGGATCCTGAATGCTCCGGTCATCCTTGTTGTCGATGTAAAAGGGATGTCCCGTAGTGTTCTGGCACTTATCAGGGGGTACCATGACTTTGATCCAACGATATCCTTTGCCGGGGTAATCTTAAATCGTGTGGGAACTCTGCGACACCGCCGGATGATTGAAAATTCCCTTCCAGTATTATCACTGGGCTGGATTCCAAAACGGGAGGATATCACCATCGAAAGTCGTCATCTTGGTCTTAAGATGGCACATGAAACCGGATCGATGGCAGAATTCGGTCGTTTAATCGAGGAGTTCTGCGATCTGGATGCAATTATAACATGTGCAAATAAAAGCCGGATCCTTAAAACACAAAAAAAGATTTCGCTATCGGGAAAAAGGAAACGGATTCGCGCCACCATTGGAGTGGCACTGGACGATGCATTCTGTTTTTACTATGAGGATAATCTGGATCGTCTGCGAACGTTCGGTGCAGATCTTCTTTTTTTTAGTCCTCTGCAGGAACCCGTTCCTGATGCCGATGCCCTTTATTTTGGAGGAGGATATCCAGAGCTGTTCCTTCCTTTACTGGAATCTTCGAAATGCACAAGGGAATTGAAATCTGTGGCTGACAGAGGTATACCGGTATATGCTGAATGCGGGGGACTTATGTATCTCACTCGAGAAATTGCATCTGACAGAACCTATAAATTATGTGGGATTCTCCCTGGACATAGTGAGATGACAAATAAAATTCAGGCACTTGGTTATGTTAAAGGTGAAAGTATCCAAAATACATCGTTTCTTCCTCCATCCCAGTTCATAACAGGCCACGAATTCCATTATTCCTGCTTGCATCCGGATCGCGATGCGCAATTCGCATTCAGACTGACACGAGGAAAAGGCATTGAATCCGGCAAGGACGGGCTTTTCTCGGGAAATGCACTTGGAACCTATACCCATGCATATTTTACAGATTCATTTGCAGACATATTTGTCGATGCGGCATCTCGTTTTTCAAACCGGTAACAAGATTTTAAAATTTGTTCAAGATATTTTCATTTTTCACACAAGGAATAAAAGTATAGAACCGCGAATCTATCTTCAACAGAACAAGGTTGAGAATATATGCGCAGCGATGATGTAAAATCCGGATATCAGCGGGCGCCAAACCGATCGCTCCTGCGTTCGCTTGGTGTGACCGACCGGGAAATGGACCTCCCGTTTATTGGAATTGCCAATGCGTATAACACCATTGTTCCCGGGCATATCCATCTACGGTCGCTGGCAGAGAAGGTGCATGAAGGTATCGCTGCGGGGGGAGGGGTACCATTCGAATTCGGCGTGATTGGCATCTGCGACGGCATAGCGATGGGACACGAGGGAATGCGGTATTCCCTGCCTTCACGGGAGAATATCGCGGATTCTGTTGAACTCATGGTTCAGGCACACCGGTTCGATGGATTAGTCTGCATCGGTACGTGTGATAAGATTGTGCCGGGTATGCTTATGGCAGCCGCAAGGTGCAACATTCCCTCTGTTATCCTGACCGGCGGTCCGATGCTCTCCGGTTATCAGGAAGGAAAAGACCTGTCACTTATAGATATCTTTGAAGGGGTAGGCAAAGTCGCGGCAGGTACTATGAATGAAACGTCTTTGTACGAACTGGAGCGCTGTGCAATGCCAGGCTGCGGGAGCTGCCAGGGTCTCTATACCGCCAATACCATGGCATGTATGACAGAATCGATGGGAATGTCACTTCCGGGCTGTGCCGCTATCCCGGCTGTTGATGCAGGAAAACTGCGAATAGCCCGGGAGACGGGAGAAGCCATCATACCACTTGTTGAAAAACAAACCAAACCCCGGGACATTATTACAAAAAAGAGTCTCAGCAATGCCATCCGGGTGGATATGGCGCTTGGAGGATCGACTAATACCGTACTCCATCTGATGGCTGTTGCTGTCGAGGCAGATGTCCCGCTTTCACTTGAGGATTTCAACAGGCTCGCCGACTCTATCCCCCATATCTGCAATATGCAGCCATCCGGACCGCATTCCATGCAGACACTCTACAGGGCCGGTGGCATTCCGGCAGTCCTTAAACGTCTGGAAGGATATCTTGAGGACAACCCGACGGTATCAGGTAAAAAAATCCTGCAGATTGCCAGAGAGGCCGTAGTACATAATGAAACGATTATCGGATCCCTAAAAGAACCCATAAGTCCGGCAGGGGGTCTGAAAATTCTATTTGGCTCTCTTGCGCCCGATGGTGCTGTTGTGAAATGCGCAGCAGTGCCAAAAGCGATGTGGAAACATACCGGACCAGCACGGGTCTTTGATAATGAACAGCTCGCGATGAAATCAATTCTTGCCCGTGAGATCAATGAGGGGGACGTGATTATCATTCGTTATGAAGGCCCACGCGGTGCCCCGGGCATGCCTGAGATGCTCTCACCAACGTCAGCCCTTGTAGGATTTGGATACACCAACGTTGTTCTGATTACAGATGGCAGGTTCTCCGGGGGGACACGTGGTCCCTGTATCGGCCATGTCTCGCCGGAGGCAGCGATTGGCGGGCCAATTGCCCTCATCGAGGAAAATGATCGGATCGAAATTGATCTTTATGCGAAAAAGATTGATCTGGTAGTCGATGAAAAGACGCTTGTACTGCGTAAGAAAAAATGGAAGCCTGTAAAAAAAATCCTTTCCGGAGTACTTTCCCGATACGCAAAAACGGTAGAACAGGCAAATCTTGGTGCTGTGCAGCGATAGGTAATTTTTTTTTAAGTAATTGTACCACGAAACTACTATTTGTCGGTATTATACAGATGATCTTCTGAAAAAGGAGTTCCTGATTCCATTTTTGATCTTACAAATTAGGGATCTTTATGTATTTTTCCGCTGGGATTTTGTCTGCTCATGATGTAAACCTGAATTTCCCCTTAGGGACGAGAATCTCAAACTTCACACCCTTCCCGGGTTCGCCTGTTTCAGTTATCATAATTCCGGTATATCCCAGTATCTCACGGATCAGGAACAGGCCAAAACCGGCACCCTTGTCATAACCGAATTCAAATATTTTCTCTTTTTCATCAAAGGGAATCCCTATGCCGTTATCCTCAACGATCAGGACCAGAGATTCGCCGGATATGCTGGTATAAAGTCTGACTTTTGTGAGCTGACGATCCCCGTGGATTAACGCATTCATCAGGAGATTATAAAAAACCCTTGGAAGGAGAGGATCCGCATACAATTCGATATCTGCCGTTTCAATACTGATATCAATAGTGTATGCCGGCAATAACCTGACCGCATCATTCCATGACTTTTTAACCGATTGCCATGTTGGAGAGGTAATCCCGAGATCCTGGAGTGATTTTCCAAATGCCATCTGCTTACGGATCGACTCGATAGATTCAATCGTCTTATCAAAAAACAACTGCATTGCTTCATGGGTTGTCTTAAGCTGTGCACGTTCCAGATAATTCACGATAACTGAGAGATGGTCTAGAATATCCTGCCTGATTATACTGAAGAGAAGATCCATTTTCAGGTTCCGGGTCTCCTCGGTCAAATCCTCGCAAATCCCAAGAATATACTGCAAGGTATTTTCCGAATTAAAAATCGGGACTATGATCATATGGAGAATACGCTGGCCCCGTGATTTGTTTGAAATTTTCTTATTACTTATCGAAATATGGTTGAGAATTGCTTCCTTATCCTCATGATCAATGATGGATATTATCTCTTTTGAAAACAGCTCTTGGTCTGTCCTTCCGATTACGTTAGAGGCTTCCAGCTCAAAAATCCGTTCACATGCCTTATTCCAGAAAGTATATCTTCCATCTTCTATGCTTTTCATGAAGACCGCCACGGGCAGCTGATCGATTATTTCCCTTCGGAGAATTTCTCCGTCTTTTACCTGCTGGAGGGCGAGCTTGAGCGAATCAACCATCATGTTGGTGCTGTTTTCAAGGATGGCAAACTCGGTAATCTGTGTCGAGCCGATTCGGTGTTCAAGATCGCCATGTGCAATGATATCTACGTCATCGACAATCTTTTTGATAGGACGGGTGATACGTCGTGAAAATTCGTATGCCAGAGCACACCCGATACTGATTGCAGCAATCCCGGTAACGATATGAAACAGGATAAGCCGGTTCAGAGCGTCCTGAATTAATTGCAAGTTGTACGTGATTGCAACAACCCTGCTCGGGTCTGACCCGTACTTGTCAACCTTTAAATCCACAAAAAGATATCGTGTTGTCAGTTGGTGTTCACGGTCCTGCACTTCAAGCGTTTTCCGGTCTTTTAGCACCTCATTAATATAACCCTGTACGGTTTTTTCGGGAAGGCTGTTGTTATCCAGTCGCCTTCCCATGGAATTAAAAATCGTGAACTGCGCCACGTAAGGGTTAACTGAAACGATTTTAAGGATATTATTCTTGTCATCCAACTGCTGGCTTATCGCATCAAATGTCGTACCAGAGAGACCGAGTTCCAGGATATACCGATGGTCAGGGGTAGGCATATAGGCAAATTTCCTCAACTGACCTGCCCCCAGCTTCTCACGGACAATACGATCAGGGAAAAATCCCTCTGACAGGCGGATCTTTGTAAGATAATCATAAAAATACGGGATCTGCCTGAAGTCCATCCCAAGTTCCTCCGTATATGTCGTAGAGATAATGACCCCGGACTCATTGATCACATAGATATCGTAATTTTTCCCGAGGCTGTTTTTGACCATTGGAAGGTTCATTTTGTCAGGCTCCCCCCGGGTCCGGTTATATTCGAGGAGTACCGAGATCAATCCCTGCTTCATCTGGTCATTGAGGGTTTCATCGTAAACATTCCAGGTGATATCCTCAAGCCGCATTGCCTCAATAATATTTTGTTCAGTCTGTGCCTGGAGCAAATTGGATTCACGTTCAAAATTATTTTTTGTGTAAAGGTAACCATTGAAAGAAATGAAACCGACAATACAAATAATAAGGAGAATCATGGATAGTAAAAGTGAGAGGGAGAGAGATCGCATTCTACGTATGGGTGGATCCTTCACCATCTGTCTGCTCCATCTCTGTTAAAACCCAAATAATTCAGATGTTCATTCGAACATATCGAGTACCATTGGATAACTCCGCTGTAACGATAAGTTTTGTTATTTTGAAAAAGTATATACTAACTAAGTCACTGTGCGAATATATTTTGGAGCCGATTTTCCTGAATTTTTAACCTAAAATGGATTCTGAAAAATAAATTTCAGGGCCGGATTGTTTATCTCAACTGTTTCTGTCAGGAAATCATAATACAACATGGATGTACTTTTTACTTGCATCGCAGGATCCACGTTCGGAATCCTCTGTTGCAAGGGTAAGTCGGATCCGGCGTTATCAAGGACGTTGATGCTGATACTCTTCAATCACTTATGCAACGAAAAAACCGGGTTCTTTCATTCGTTAGATACCTGCACAAGGATATCTCCATCGTATCGTCAATGATAATGAATATCATTACTGTGACGAAAAGGTATCATATAAAGGGATTGAAATGTTATGAGGATACCTGAAACGAAAACCTGCAAAAAAGGAGATATTCGTTAAGAGATTGTTCTCAGCTTAGGAGAGAATGTCTGGAGAACCAATCACCGAACGGAATCCGGAATGTATTAAAAACACTCGAATATTGGAGAGGGAAAAGAGGTAAGTTGATACTTAACACTAAATTTTTTATTTCATTGCTTCGATGATTGCTTCCTTTACCTTCTCATCATTTTCGGATTCAAGCGCTTTTTTAAGCGCATTGTTCACATTTTTTCCGCCGATTGCACCGAGTGCCCGGACGGCCATCATCCGGACGTACCTGTTTTCATCATTCAGCAGGATTATCATCGGTTCTATGGTATCTGAATCGCGAAGTGCACGAAGACCTTTTGCAGCCATATACCGTACGTGATCCCGGTTATCCTTCAGAGCCTGGATGAGGGGTTTGACTGCTTTTTCATCCGCAATCTTTCCCAGAGCTTCAGCAGCACGGTACCGGGTCTCCCATTGGGGTTCCTTCAGCGTCACGGACAGCGGCTCAATTGCTGCTTTGCCAATTGAGGAGAGTGCAAGCATCGCCTGTTCGCGAACCGATTTGTCAAAGTCACCGAGCGCCTCGATAAGTGGCTGGATGGCACGGGGGTTCTGGGCCTTTCCGAGCAGGTATGCAGCATATTGCCGTACCAACGGATCGGTGTTGTCACGAAGGGAGTTCATCAGATCCTTCACTCCCATCTTCTCAAGTTCCTCGGCTCCATCCGGTTTTTCAGGCGCATTTATTTCAACCATAATACCACCATGAAGTATCTCCTGTTGTATTATATAAGAGCGATCACCCGAATCTTGTGTACCGTGTGGTTGCCAGATCAATGGATTTTTTTATCAGGAATATTCAGGTGCTTACGTCATTCACAGTAAGACGATGATGATTATCGATATGCCGAAAAATACTTCGGGAAAAGGTACCTCTACCAGGATAACTCCAAAATTATTCGTAGTTTACGACGGATATAAATATTTCACGCAGTGATGCATTTTGTATGAATTACAAAGTCATCGTGCTCCTCGTGATGTGCATTGCAACAGTCGCGGCTGCCGGTTGCATGGGATTTCCGGCTATAAGTTCAGATAAGGCAGCCTCGTCACAGGAAAGTGTACTTTTAAGCGGCACCGGCGGGCAGTCGCAGGATCAATCCAAGGCGATGTATGCCAGTAACCCCATAACAGAACCAGCAAGTGGTCCTTCACAATCCGGCTCAGCGGCTTCCGTTGTCGATACGAAGATCATCCAGACTGCATACATAACAATCGAAGTAAAAGATGTTCCCGGATCCGTAGAAACCCTAAAAAATCTTGCATCACAGAAGGGGGGCTATTTATCCTCAACAAATATCCAGAAAAATTACAATAACCTTGTCTCTGGTTCCGTGATACTCCGGGTTCCTGCAGCAGAATTTGAAAATACCCTCACCGGAGTCAAGGCGATCGGGACAGTCAAATCGGTCTCGACCCAGGGACAGGACGTAACTGAGGAGTATGTCGATCTCCAGGCACAGAAAACCTCATACCAGAACCAGCTTGCCCAGTATAATGAAATCATGAAAAAAGCGGTGAAAGTGGAGGATGTTATAGTTATTCAACAGCAGATCGACCGGGTCCAGACAGAATTAGACCGTCTTGAGGGCAGGCTGAAATATCTTGACAGCCAAATTGACCTCTCTACTATTACCATTAACCTTCAGGAACCCCAACCGGTTGGCGGTGATACCGGTCATAACTTTATTTCAACCATCAATGATGGGATCGCAGGGTTCTTTGGCATGATTGATGCGATAATTATCATTCTCTTCACGCTGCTTCCGCTCATTGTGGTTGGTGGTGCAGGATACGGGATCTACCGATGGAGAAAGGGTAAGAAAATTGCAGAGAAACCTGAATCATC
>Ga0187854_10002048_pt1 | contig 18077 bp, 23 predicted proteins | sample June2016WEW_6_15_FD_132445 | JGI IMG/M metagenome (GOLD analysis project Ga0187854, IMG submission 132445) | Peatland microbial communities from SPRUCE experiment site at the Marcell Experimental Forest, Minnesota, USA - June2016WEW_6_150 | ecosystem: Environmental > Terrestrial > Soil >...
ACTATTACCCCTGTAACTCCGTTAGGTTCTTATACAGCATGTTCGCCTAATACTTATACTATGACCTGTTATTATAGAGAACAATATACATGGGCTTGTTTAGCTGATTATTCATCTAGCCTTTGGTATTTTACTATTCATGGTAATTATGGACCCGCTTATGTACCTTAAAGAGTATATTTGCGGACTATTGACAATAGGGTTAAGGAGTAATTATCAGAAATTTATTGATTATTGTTTTGCTAATAATCTCCCTGAACTTCCGAAAATGAAGTTTATCGACCTTGAATTTGATTTGACAGTTGCTATGAGAGATGTGCCAACAGTTTGCCCTTATGTATCATACATGAAATACAAGGATTTGGATTTTGTGAAGTTGCCGCCTTTAGCAGAACAGGCTAAGAATTTAGCAAAATCGGCGTGGGTTTTCCTTAGTAGTGGCTTTGAATTAGCCCCTGATGATGAACAGGAAAGAAGATATGATATATGCAAGTCTTGTGACTATCTTACTCAAGGCCGATGCTCAAAATGTGGCTGTTTTATGAAATATAAATCAAAGATCAAAGTTGTAACTTGTCCTGACGGGAGATGGTAAATGGCGAGTTGTACTGGTCCACTTTATTCATGTGGCACTACCGTAAACTGGCAGACTGGAACTATCAGTGTGGGGCAGTTGTCTCAAGTAATAGGGACTACTCTTTCTCTTATGATCGGCGCGACTGAGATATTTGTTGCAAAACGTACAAGGAACTTCTCGATAAATGTGAATTACGGCTTTACTGATGCAAATCCCTTTTTGATATATTCAGGAGACGGCCCTGGCCTTTGTGCAACAATAAATTATTCGATGCAAGGGACTATCAATGAGAATTACCAATATACAACAACGGTTCTATCATTCTTGGATACCAGATATAATAATGCGATAGGAACGGAGACGGTTGAATCTATAACTTTCAATACACAAGCGACAACAGTTGAATTTATAGAGACAGAAGGAGTTGTGCGGCTCCCGAAGTTTCTGATAACCAATGCCACAAAGAATCAGACAACAAATCACTTTATAATCATTAATGGAGTGAAAACTGTCCTGAAAACTTCCACCGTCTCGGCGTTAATATATGGTCCCGGAAATCCTCTTATCATCGTGTGGCCGCTTCCCCCTGCGGAAGCAATCACCCTTGATAATGATATTTTAAAATACGGGTTCTATGATTATAACACTGGTGGTCAACCGATGAAAGAACAGGACGGTGGAGACGATTTTTATTTTACAGACTGGATGCGTTTAATTGGTCAGGCAAATCAAGTAGCGGATCAGGCCGAAGCTACTGAGCGGTATTTCACCTACTATCTTGGCCCTCCCGGTCCTGTGAATGAGAGTATCGGCAATCCCGGAATACTTTGGGCTGACTTATATAATGGCTCAATAGCTGTAGACAAGTTCGGAAATGTCTGCTACTCTGCGAAACTAGGGACACAAATATTTAACTTTATTACGGATGGTGACTTACCGACGTTGACCGGAATAAAAGGCGTAAACCCGGAGTTCTTCCCGGTTGGTATAATCTGAGGAGAATCTTATGGCGATTGATCCCCAAACAATACTTCAAGATTCTGAAACACTGGTCAACGATTTCCTGGGTAGGATTGATGATGCCATAGATTCATTGCAGAATTTTGTAGATGGCCGTGGAACTTTTGTCAATTATCAACCGCCTACTGCCTTCGCTCCCGGTCAATTAACTCCTATTCCACTCGGACAACTACCTACTCTTACCCCTGCTGTCCTCGATGCTGACTTTGGAAATCCTCTATCTGAGATGGATGCCTACAAGTCCCATGTCTATATCGCTCCAATACTCGATCAAATGGAAGCAACTTTAACCGGGTGGATCAATTCAAAGACCTTGGCCGGGGTGGATGCGAATGGCAACCTCCTATCTTCCGGTGGAGTGGGGATTGACTCGACTACACAGAATGCTATTTACCAGAATGGACGGCAAAGAGATTTACTGGCCCTCTCTGATGCGCTCGATATTATTGCTTCAAAGGATGCGGTTAGAGGATTCAGTTATCCGACAAAGAGAAGGAAATCTGATGCGGTCCTTGTCGAGTTCCAGCAGAATTATGAAAATAGAAGCTGGCAGATTACCGCTCTCATGTCTGACCTTGCTCAAAAGAATATTCAACTGGCGATCCAAAGTAATATGAGTATCGAAGGGTTACATGCCTCATTTACTCAAGGCTTTGGTGGTTTATTCCTGAATCTTAAAAAGTTGATTGTCGAGACTTTCAAGATAGAAGCGGAAGAGAGAATAGAGGAGTTCAAAGCGCAACTTTCGGCTATCCTTGCCGGATATGAGTTGGCTGAAATAAATGGTAAACTCTCAATTTCATTCAATGAACTTCTCTTGAAACAGTGGGAAATCTTAACAGAGACTTCCACGGACAGGGTTAAGAGCCTTATTGCTCAAGCTGAAGAAGGTAACAGAGTACAGTTGGAAGCTGCAAAGTCCCTTGTATCTTCATTGGAGAGCATTATACAGGCGGCATTATTCCAGACGAATGGAATTGTCGCGCAGATAAATAGCGCGACTTCAAGCGGCACTTAAGGAGAAAATCCATGCAAGTTCTCGATCCTTTGACCGATTTATATTCTCACAAGAGACGCGCCGGAATGTTGTCAAATGCTGTACGGAAAACAACTGCTCCTACCGCTCCTGTTATGTCAGGGCCGGGAATTGCGGATATGCCGGAAGGTTTTCAGGAAGGCGGGATGCTTGCCGGTCCGATAGATTGGGCGAAGCGGAATATCGTTCAGCCTGTTCAGAACTTTGTAAGTAATTTGGCTCCGTCAACTCCGGCTCCGGTTAATCCTACGCCTCCGCCTCAGAATATCGGTACGGGTTATGTTCAGCAATCAGGAGTACAGCCGATTCAGAGATACAACCAGAATTACGGGGCGGCGTTAAGGGAAGCCAGTGAGGGATATGCTGAAGGTGGGGGTGTTGATGACCCGCTGAAGAAACTCCCTACTCAGTGGCCGGTAACTGCGGCTGGTGTAGCTCCGGTGGCAGCGAATATTACAACTCCCCCTGTCAAGGTGGCTCAAACTCCTGTTCCTCAAGTTGCTCCTCCTCCTCCGGTTACAGCAACCGACACGGCAGTTAAAGCGGCAACTGCGGCAAAGCGGGGGGCTACGTCAACGGGTACTGACCCTCTCACGAATGTTAGTCCTGATGGCTCTGGCTTCGCTCAAGTGGGCCAAAAGAAAATTGGCATAAATGATATAGGGGTGCAGGGCAAAGACCCGCTGACGGCAGGGACAGGTACAATAAACGAACTTTCTGAAGAACAATTTAAAAGATCGGGCCTCGCTGCTGACCCGAATTTCGGTAAAACAGGTTTTGAATACAATACGGCAACAAAAACGTGGGAGAAACCGGACCCTGAAATCATGGTTGGCAATCCTCAAGGGATCATGTCAACGATGAAGGAAAGTGAGGCTTTTAATAAAGGGCTGATGAGTCCTTACCAGAGAGAATCTTATCTCAACCGGCAGATATTTGAAAAGCAAGCGGCTTTAACGGCTCAATCAACTGGGGCTGAAATTGCTGAAAAACAAGCAACGGCTCACTTAAAAGAGGCTCAAGGTGAAGTTCTGAAAGGTGGGGGAGCTATAACAAACACTCCTTTAACTGATGAACAAGGGCGTCCTATCTATCGGAATAAAGGGGGGAAAGAATTTGTTCATGATGATGATGGTAATCTAATACCTCATACCGGCAAATCGTTAAACACTGCCGCTACTAAACTTGCCGAAGTAGGCCAAGATGCTGATAAACTTGGCAAGATGCTTGCCAGTGGCGAAATGGCCCCCGCTCAAGTTAAAAATGCTTTTGGTATAGCAGTGAGCAACAAAGCTGTATTGGCGGCAAAAGAACAAAATCCGGATTACAACGCTGAAACTGCTGATGCAAACTATTCATGGTATAAAAATCCGCAAACTCAGCGTCTTATCCGGCGTACTGATTCAATTATTGACCCTGAAGGGACTATTGCAGAATCAATTAGGCTGGCGAAAGCAGTTGATAATCCAGCCGGGACTCCGATTAACAAACTTACTGGCAAGGTTGCGGTGGCTTTCGGAGGGTCAAAACGGTTACTTCTTGACCTTGCTACTGGACTGTCGGCTGAAGAACAGCAGCAGATATTCGGTTCTCAAGGTGGTGGTGAAAGGTTCTTGGAATTAGCTAAAGAGATGAATAATCCAAATCTTTCAGCAAAACAGTATATAGACAATGCCAATGAAATGAGATACATGATTTACACACGGCAAAAGCAGAATGTTGCCGGAACGCCACTGCAAAAGAAATATGAAAAGCTCGGCAAAGATATTGCGGCAGATAGACCGGGGATGGAAACTGCTCCGGCTGGTGCCTCTGCTATCCCCCAAGCAGCAATAGACCATTTAAAAACAAATCCGTCGCTTAAAGCACATTTTGATGAGAAATACGGCAAAGGAGCATCAGATAAGTATTTAGGGGCGCAGTAATGGCAAATCCTTTTGACCAATTCGATACTCCGAAGGCCAAAGACGGCGGGAATCCCTTTGACCAATTTGACACATCCCCTTCGGCTGCTGCTCCGGCACCTGTCGCGGCTCCTGCTCAACCTTCCTTCATGGAAAGAGTTAAGAACGCTGTCACTCCTGGGCCTGATACTCTGAAAAATACTGTGATTGGTATCGGTGCCGGGATGTATAAAGTTGGTAAGGGCGCTCAACAACTTATCTCCGAAGCGGGTAGCCATATTCCCTTTATCCCTGAACACATGAGACAGGAAGCGGCGGCAAGGGCTGAAACGGCAAAACAGGAACGTGAATCGGCCATAAGCGACTTTGCCCCCTTACGTCAAGAAAGCACGGCGGCAAAGGTCGGTGAATTTGTTGGTGAAGTGGCTCCGACTATGGTTATTCCTGGCGGCGTAACTGGCGGCGCTTTAAAACGAGCGGGAACGGCGGCACTCGCGGGTGCTGGTATCGGTGCAGTAATGGAGCCTGAAGCTCCGGTTACAGGTGCAGTGAAAGGTGCTGCTTTTGGTGCTGCTGGTTCAGCCTTGGTGTCCGGTGCTGGCCGAGTGATAAATGCCTTAACAGGGAAAGTTGAAAGGACAGGGCTTACTGATTTAAGTGAACAGTATAAAATTCCTCTCACCCTGGCAGAAGAGACAAAAGGTGGACCGAGCCGAACTGATGTCATGCTTGAACGTGCGCCTAGTTTCTTTGGGAGTAAAGGATTCAGGGCTGAACAGCAAGAAGCCGCTCATAATGCCGCAAAAGATTTCCTTGGTAAATACATTGCAGACCCGGCTGCGCCTGACATAGAACAGGGCAACCGTGAATTTGCAAGTAACTTATTTGAAAAGGTCAAAGGGCTGGTATCACAAGTTCCTAATCAGGCCATAGCTCCTACTGAGACACGGGAAATAGCGCAAGATTTACTTTCCCGGTATCCTGACATTTTTAAAAGATTCCAAGATGTAAAAACAGAAGGTTTACTGAATGATATTGTTAAGGGAACTGCGCCGGTTAAGAATACAGGTGGTTTATTTGGTGCCACAAGCACGGCAGCAACGACGCCAAAAACTTTATCTTTTGACGAAATGTGGACGCTCCGTCAAGGACTTGGTGAGAAGATCGGTCAAGCTCGGCTGATGAAACAACGGGGGGAAATTGATAATACTGCATATTCTCAACTCAAGTCCCTTTTTGGTGCTGTTTCCAATGATATTGATGGTTGGGCTACTCAGATCGGCAAACCTGAAATATCAAGCCAATTCAAGGCCGCGAATGATGCTTATAAAACATTTGTAGTGAAACATGACATTCTCAGCCGTGCTTACGATAAAGTGGTTAAGGATGTTGGTGAAAATACCTTTTTTAGCCCTCAAAAGTTTTCAACTGAACTTGGGAAACTGGTTGGTAAAAACAAATATACAAAACAATTTACTGCTGCTGAAATTAATGAAATGACGGGACTCGCAAATATCATGCAAGTTGTAAAGCGTTCCGGTCAGTTTATGGAAAATCAGCCTACGGCAAATAGATGGGGTCCGGCTGCTCTCGGGCTAGGCATGGAAGGGACAGCCTATCAGGTTGCTGGCATGACGGGTGCTCTCAAAACTGCTGGTGTGGCTGCTATTGTTACGGGTGCGGTTAAACTCCTGACTACTACCACTATTGGCAAGCGGCTGGCTATGGCTGCATCAAAGTATAACCCTCAAGGCCGTGCTATGGCTCGGATCGTCAATGAGATTTACAGCCTAGTCCCGAAAGCTGCGGCGGTTGGCGGCGAACAGGCAACGGCTCCTGCTCCTGGAGGGATGGTGGATGGTGGTCAAATCCCTGGTCGAGTGATCCCCGGTCAAGGAGATGTGACGGAAACCCCTACTGAACCGGGTGAATATATCACACCGGTTGATGCGATAATTTCAAAAGGCAGAGAATTAAATCCAGACCCTAATTTGACAGAATTGGATGCTCATTCTCTCGGGAAGCAATGGTTCGATCAGGAGACGGCTCGGCTTAAACAAATGGCGGGGAATCCTACGCCTCCAAATAATTCAGGGGTCAATATTGGTTTTAAAGAAGGTGGAATGGTCAGAAAGGAGAAAACAAATGCCCTCAGTAAGCGAGAAACAGGCAAGATTCATGCAAATGGTAGCGCACAACAAAGCGGCAGCAAAGAGAGTGGGGGTTCCTCAGTCAGTCGGGAAAGACTTCGCGGCATCGGACAAAGGAACGAAACTTCTGTCTCAGGCAGCAAAGCACAACCCGGCAAACAAGAAGCCGAAAAAGGGAATAGCAGACCTCTAACCCTTGTCCCGGCTGTTAAAAAGAACGGCAAGTTGTATAAAGGCAAAGCAGGGGATGAGCACATTGATATTATTGACAGGTATACTCTAGGCCGGAAAGCAACGAATAACGAGTATGGGTTTGTCACTCCACAAGGTAAATTTCTGACAAGAGATCAGGCTATGGATTGGCTGGAAAAATCAAAGCCAGCGGTCTATAAGAGCCTCCAGGAGAGAGGCATTAATGAACTTCGTTCAAGGGATTTAATAAATGATAAACAATCGGGAAAAGCCACGGAAACGCCCAAAGTGACTCCGCGCAAATCCAGGAAAGATAAAATGATTGAAGAGGAACTATGAGCCTTCCTGACCTTTCGAAAATGACGATAGGCTTTTACGATCACGGCCTTTTTCACCACATGGCTGAACGGATGAGGCCGGATTTTAAGGAAGTGCTCTATTATTGCCCTTGGAAGTCCGGCTTTCCTGATTACAAGAAGGCCATTGTCGGCACTCGGATGAGTGATATAACCCGTGTGGAAGAGTTTGCAGAGCATAAGGCTGAAATCAAAGAGAGTGGGGGATTCATAGTTTTCCCGGATGCGGGGGATGGCTCTGATGCTCAAGATTTACGAGATCAGGGATTTAAAGTTGTAAGCACGGCCTCTGCTGATATTCTGGAATACGACCGTGAATTTATGAAGAAAATACTCAAAAAGGTGGGGCTTCCTGTTCTGCCTTATGAGATGGTGCAAGGGTGGAAAAATCTTTTAAAGTGTCTTGAACTTATGGAATCAAAGGGTGAAGAGGGCTTTATCAAGATCAGCGGTTTCAGAGCAGTCACAGAAACATTCAAATTTACGACGCTCAATAAGGCCATGCCGCACCTTTACAAGATCGGCTTCAAACTTGCCAGTTATGCTCCTGAAATGTGGTTTATGATAGAAAGGGCGCAAGAAGGTATCGAGCCGGGAAGTGATCAGTTCCTTTGCCTTGGGGAGCCTCTTGATTCTGGCGTCTACGGATGGGAAGTAAAAGGGCGTGGTTACTCCGGTCAAGTAAGAGCTTTCAGTAAGATGCCAGAGCCAATGAGAATTGTCGATCAGAAATTAATCCCTTTCCTTAAAAAACGTGGTGCAAGTGGCCTATCTTCTATGGAAAGCCGTATAGGAAAAGACCTCATTGCACACCCTATTGATTATTGTGGTAGGGCTGGCACTCCCTCAAGTGAAGTTAATATACGAAACTGCAAGAATTTCAGCCATGTTATGTGGGGAATGGCAAACGGAGAGCGGGTTAAGCCGGAATGGTACGCTGAATATGTATCTGAAATAATCCTTCATTCGGATGTGCTCACCGATAACCATGTCCCTGTTTCATTCCCGGATAAGGTTTCAAAGTATGTGGCGCTCCGCAATGCCTGGAAAGATAAGACGGGTCAGATATGGTGCCTCGATATGGACGGCGGGACTATGGTTGGTGCTGCCTGTGGGTGGGGTAAAACTAAAGAAGAATCACAGGAAATGGCTCTGGATGTGGCAAGGCAGATTGATTGTCCACGGCTCGATTATGACGATCAGGTGTTTGTGAAGTGTAATAAGAGTTTGAAGGAAGCTGAGAAGTGGGGGCTTGGTGGGTTCTGATTGACTATTATCCAAATCGGGAGTATAAAACACAGGAGGCTGCACTATGGAACATATTTCGGTTAATTCCAGTAATATTTTATCGGTTGGTCATGAAGGCAATACTCTTCAAGTAACTTTCAAGGATGGCAGAACTTACGAATATAGCGGGGTCAGTAAAGACGCTTTTAATAAGCTCATAAACGCTCCTTCCGTTGGTAAACATCTTTACGCAATGGGAATTAAGGGCGTCAAACTTGAACCGAAGAAAAAGGAGAGTTAAGATGAGAAAACTATTTCTATCCGCAATATTCCTTTGTTTTTGGTTTTTAACCCCTCTTGCCTATTGCAATATAGGGATTGGTGGTGGAGGGGGAATTATTGTTATTGGACCTGTCAATAATGCTGAAGCTTCTCCTGCTCCCGCCACTCTTGTTTTCCAACAGTCTACTTCTGCTCTTACTACAACTCCGAATGTCAGAATATGTGTCATGAATAGCGGCCTTGCACAAGCATGGAATAATTATCTGCAAGCTCTTGTCTGTGATTCTACTTCTGGTTATTATCTCGGTAAGAAATTGACAGTGAATCTCACTAATGCTGTCTATTATGTTATCCAGGTCGATCAAGCCACAAAATACAACCATGATGGGAGCCTGACAAATTACCTACTCTTGCCCTCTGGCGGGTCATGGGGTGAGGCGGTACGGTAATGGTAGCTGCTATCACAGAACGGCGAAAAAACGAAGAGAGACGGGCGCACTTACTAGCGGAGTGTCCTCAAGCGCCTATTATAAAAGTTCAAAGTGAATTACTGTTCGATCTGAAAGAGAGTAATCAGCGGGTGGCTGTAGCTCTTGAAACGCTTGCGGCCCGTGGTGCTCAAGTAGACAGTCATGAAAAACATCTTGATACTCATGATGCACAGATTGATACGGCGTTTAACCAAATCAGGGGTATAGATGCGCGGGTTATGAATCTTGAAATAAAAAAGGGCGAATGGGAAGGTTCAAAAAAGGCTAAAGAGGAAATAGGGGCTAAGGCCGAAAAAGACAAAACATACATATGGACAGTTTTGGAGAAGATTCAGCTTTCTGTTCCTATCATCCTTGGGATATTCTTTCTTTTCTGGCTCTTTTCTGGCTGTCTGATAAGTATCATTTCTTTCTATGGATAGCTCAACAGTTCAAAGACATGACGAAGTAATGGCCGTTTTAAAGGCTGATAAAATAGTCACCTTCTGGTGTCCTATTCAGAACCGTGATAGAGTTTGTCACTGTGGATATATCCACTGTGATATTTACGCTGTTTATCTCGATAAAAAGGACAAAGAAAATGAGCGACACGACTCAGTATGACGAAATTATAAAAGATGCCATAGCTAAACATTTCCCGGCGCTGCTAACTGATCTCGGGGCTGACGCATGGCTGTATATAAAAGCTCAAGTCTGGCAAGAGAGTCGGTTTAACCCTAACGCGAAATCACCCTGCGGTGCTCAAGGGTTGATGCAGCTTATGCCTGGGGAGTTTGAGATTGCAAACCCGTTCGATCCCGCCGAAAATGTGAATGTGGGGGTGGCTTACCTTGCTGAACAATATGCTCATTTCCCGGAAATTCCAGATTGTACGGAACGCCTTAAATTCGCTCTAGCCTCGTATAATGGGGGGCGTGGATATGTTAATGCTGCTGAACATCTGGCGAAACAAAGGATTAACTTTGATTGGCAACAGTGGGTGAACACAAGAGAATATCTAAAAACCTGTGTTTGCAATGGACGTACTCCTGACTGGAAACAAATGTGGGGATATGTTGACGTGATTTTTCAGCATTTCAGCGAAACATCAGTGGAGGCAGTATGAAAAGGTTAATCCTTGTCATAATTATCATCATTGCCATGTGCGGAGCAGCAGAATCTGCCACCTATTATGTGCGTGCAGATGGATCGGCAACAAAAGCTAATGCAATCGGTCCAGCTAGTACGGCAAGTGACTGTATGTCTCTTGCAACATTCAACCTCAATAGTTTTAGTAATGGGGACATAATCAATTTTTCTGCTCAAGGGGGAGCCTATACAACTGCAACTATGATTCCCCTTTCAGGAGGGAGTAGTCCTTCCGGAATAATTACATACCAAGGATTACCTGATGGCACCGGGGGTGCTTATCCGACATTCTCCGGGACAAATGCAGGGATTTCAAATCCTAATTCCTATGTCAATATCTCCAATTTCATCATAAATTACACAGGCACCTATGCTTATAACAATATCGTGGCGAATTCTGGAACGATTACAAATGTCACTGAAACAAATATTACTGGGAATGGCGGAGGATACGGATACGGAGTGACATTCTCCGGCAATTCTTCAAACATCAAATTGGATACTATTGTGATTAGTAATGTTGCCCAAAACCCCATCTATCTTTACGGAACGGCAAATTCTAATGTTTCTGTCTCCAACGTCATAGCTTCTGGTGTTGCACCTATCCAATTCAATAATATCGCAGGGCTGAGACTCTACAATATATCGAAAAGTGGGGCAACCGGCATAAACAACGATTTTGCCTTTTCTGCCTGTTCCGGGGTGCTTAATGCAATCGGCCTGATTTCCCACAATGCCACAGAATATGGGGTTTACGTATCTGGATGCTCCTTTAGCGGGGTCAATACCAGTCTACTAAGTTGCAATATATCAGGAGCGGCATACGCACAGCTTGCTATCAGCAATTCTAACAATTTCACCGTAGCTGGCAGTAGTATCTACAAAGGGACAGAAAACGGAGTTGAAATACTCAGTACAGCAACTTCTCATGACATTAACTTTGTCAAAAATGGCATATTTGAAAATGCTGCCGGTGACGGAATTACTATAAATTCAGGGTACAATTACAAAATCGTAGACAATGCAATTTCAAACAATTCAGGAGACGGAGTACATATAGAAAATGCGTCCACTCCAATTCATGATGTTTACATTGCTTACAACAAACTCATTAATAATGGTTCTATGACAACATCAAGTAACGGGAGTGGTGTTTCAGATCATTACAATGATTACAATATCACGGTGGTAAATAATATAATAACAAACAATATCCTTACTTGCCTTGCTTTTGTGGACAATTCCAGCGGGACAGCCACAGGGAACGTCTGTTATAACAATGGTGGCCCTTGGTTGACTCTTTATGGCGGATTAAACCTTAATGCAGCGCGAGCAAGTATCTATTTAAGCTTGGCAGGGGTTAATCCCACCAGCGGGACTTCGTGGAACATCAGTAATAATATTGTCAAAGGCGGATATCCACGAGAAATCTTTATGATTGCGGCAACTACTTCTATTGTTAACATGAATAATAATATTTACAGCGAGAATGTTCCTTCGATGTTTGCTACATTGGATGGCGCAGGGACAAATATCTCATGGGCGCAATACCATACTTCTCCAAACACATATGAGCCAAACTCACAAGATATTGACCCTATTGCATTTGGGGTGAATTACAGTTTTCCGTTAATACAATCGACAGTAGTTTCATCCACCCATCTTTGGGGCTTTGGCCCTTAATAGGAGATCATCATGAAAAAGTTACTTGTAGTATTGGCACTCTCGGCGTTCTGCCTCTTACCGGCAGTTGCGGGAGCATCGACGGTTGTCCTTGGTATCACCGATCCTAACACGCCTCCAGCGGCCTCTTACAAGGCTTATTACTCCACCACGAACACGCAGCCGTTCACCGGGACAGGGGCAACTCAAGGGGCTTCACCCGTTGTTCTGGCGGCAGGGTCTACAACCGGCACGCTCAGCGGTCTCGATCCGACAAAAACCTACTACTTCGCAGTGACGGCGGTAAATACGGCAGGACAGGAGAGCGCGTACAGCAATATCGTTACGTTGCCTCCCTTTCCATCGGCACCATCGGTCACACTCAAATCGGCAACACAACCATGAGAAGGGATGAAATATGAAAACTCTCTTGATTTTACCGGTGCTTTGCTTTATCCTCTCCGGGTGCATAATCCTCCATCATGAGATAATCGCTCCCAAAGTGGTTGTCAGCGGGAAGAGTGCAGTTACTACTGTTCTCCCTGAATGTGATCCTGACAGTGGGAAAGCAGACGTGGACAAGTGCCTGAACAGTTTAGGGATACATGAGAATTACTGAAAGGGGATGATATGAATCAGAATATCGGCGTGGTTATTGTCGAAATCATCTTTGCAATCGGAGTAGTGGTTGCGCTCATACAGGCTGGATATTATCAGACTTCGGCGGTAATTATCCCTATTCTGACGGGCATATTTGGCTATATGAGAGGCGTTGCCGCTGGTAAACAATCAACAACGGGGGACGTAACCCCCCCAGAGCAAGCCTCGCCGTAGAGCGGGGCAGAAACGGAGAAAGTAAAATGGCAAATCTGCTACTCGACCTCAATGCACTTTTGATTACAGCCCAGGATAGCGGCCCGGATGCCTTCACAGCGGGTAAAGATATTTTCGCCTGTGTTGCCTCGATGGGCCTGAACAACCAAGTGGACGCAACCGCTGCTGGTGATCTCATCAAACTCGCCGCCGATCTGAACAAATCTGCCGCTGATATTAAAGCCGATGGTGGACCGGCAGATATTCAGAAGTTCCTGACTGAAGTTGCCAGCGTTCTGAATTGGGTAGGGACAAATGGCCCTGGCTGCTTCCAGGCTTTTATGAACCTCTACGGGGTCTTTACCACGGGCGGCATGAGCGGGGGTATCAACGCGCTTGGCTCTGGTGGTCTCGGTTCGTTCATCTCGGCAATCAATAGCCTTGTTGCCATTCAGAATCAGGCTGCTGCACCTGCCCCGGCTGCTAAGTCCGGCACTATCGCCGTTCCGAATGTGGTGGGTAAACTGGTGGCTGATGCTTCGGCTGCTCTGGTCGCTGCTGGTCTTGCACTCGGTGCAGAAACAAACGCTGCCAGTTCGACTATGGGTGTAGGAAGTATCATTTCTCAGGTTCCTACTGCCGGGGCAATGGTTGCATCTGGAACAGCCGTTGCTGTAACCGTTTCTACGGGGCCGTAAATCTGAAACAGACATACAATAAAACGAGGCTCACCTTTCGGGGTGGGCCTTTTTTGGAGGTAAAATGGTAAGAATCTATCTCAAGAAACGTCCGGGGCATGTGCAATGGTATTATATTCTGTTTGACCGAATTATACAGGCGGTATCCGGTCGCTATATTCACGCCGAATTGGAGTTCAGCGACGGGAGGTTTTTCTCTTCCAGGGGAGAAGGTCCGGCGTGGGCGAGCCATGAAGAAGTAAATCCACAACCCGGAGACTGGGACGTAATCCCTATTTCTGTTACCAAGGAACAAGAAAAGCTCATGGTCAATCAGGCCAATATCATTGTAGCTGGTGCATTTACTAAGATGCGTCCTGCATATGGATGGAGGAAGATATTTTTCGATTTCCTCCCCCTGCCGCTTGTTGTGCAGCGCCCTGTTGACCTGATATGCTCCGAGACGGTGACGATAGAGCTGCAATGCGTTGGGCTGCTGGTGGGCTATGTTGCTGAGGGGGTGTCACCAACTGATTTGGGTAGTTTGGTCAGAATGGAACTACCGCTCTGGATACGATACCAGAAGAGATAACAAAAAGCCCCTTCCTTTCGGTTGGGGCTTTTCTTATTCATGGTGCCGATAAAATTAATTAAATTATGATCCCTGCGGTCCCGGATCGGCGGCGGTGATTGCCGTCTGCATGGCGGTGACTTTCGCATCAAGGGCGGTAAGGTCTGCGTCGGTTGCCGGAGTCCCGGCTGCAATCTGTGCTTTTAAGGCTGCAATTTCGGCGGAAATGTCGGTAAGGCCGGTGGTAATAGCTGTCTGTAATGCGGTAAGATCGTCGGAAAGTTTCTGTGCGGTTGCGTCCATAGTTTCAATCTCCTTTTCGATCACTGATATTCGCTCAGCGAGGGGTTGGACTGCTCGGTTGATTAATTCTTGAATCTGTGACGGCCTCCATGTTCCAGATATTTCGTCCATTATCACATCCCTTCGTTCTCAGTGGTTGATGATCGTTATGGCCGATTCAACTGAACAAATAATTCGTACAGTCTTTCTTCATCCCGTGGTGAAATCAAATCCCAAGGGATAACCCTTTTTAAAACGTCGAGGGCTTCCGCTTGCATTTCAATCTTCCGGGTCATGTGGTCAAGCAGACTTCTGGCGGCTTCACGGGCAGCGCAACAATTAACTTTGGGGCGGCAATCATTCATCCCATAGCCCTGTTCCATAGTTGACTGCTTCTGTGCTGCCTCCTCTTTCAACTTGTAAAGCCTGTCTTGGTCATTCATGCTGTTTTTCTCCTTTCGTAATTTTACTTCAAGTAATTGCCGGGGTCAACCCTCTTGCCGTTCACGAACAGTTTTGCTCCACATCTGCCTGGAATTTCGCATGGTACGTTCGGTGAAGGATTATACTTATAAACAGGTTTTTCCACAACTGGTAAAGCCGGTATAATCTGTTGCACTATCGGCTTCTGAGGGTAGATCATCGGCGCGGTTGTCGGCTCCGGCTCGGTTGCACACCCTCTGAACATGAACAGAAGAAGTATAGTGAGGATGATGGCCGCTGCCACTGGGACTGTTATTACTGCCCCTGTCGGAAGAGTAGAAGCGTGTTCATCTTCGGTAAGAGGGCGCGGTGGCGGCTCTCCTGTTCGTCTTAATCCTAACGAATTTTCTTTCATTTTACCCCCTTTAAACTGTTGTGTGACGCCTCAAAGAACGAATCCCCTGGTTAACAAGCTCTGTTGCTGCATCCGATATTGACATACCATCAACTTGGCAATGATCCATCATAAATTGATAGTCTCTGCCGGTTAGGTGGATTTCAACGGGGCGCGTCTGTGTTCCAAACTCGCACATGCGGCACTTACCAAAGCTACCCTGCTGACGAGTTGCACACTTATTATTAACAATTTTACAATTTATACCATCTGACATAATTTCCTCACAGCATTTCGGAAAGTGATACCGTCTAAAATCATAACTATATCTATTGCATCCCCTCTCCAATTACAACTTCCGCATGTAGCCTTATTTATTTTTGATGATAAATACATACTAGGTTTATTGTCTGTATGGTCTGGGTTAATACATCGGGCGTTACCATTGCCGAAGTTAATTAAAGAGTTTACAGGGTAATCTCGTGCCTCCTGTATCATTTCATCGGTTATATCTTCAAATTTTCTTATTTTACTAAAACTCAGGGATGATTTAAAATCCTTGTCTAAAGCCTTTATTTCTTCCCGGACAATATCTACCATCACTTTACAGACAAACTCCGTTCCTAGCCCTACTCGCTTTCCATATTCGCGGTATTCTGATATTACATGATCCAGATATTTACGGCGACAATTTAAAGCAAGGTGAATCGGGAAATCAAATAACTCTGCAACTCTCTTAATATCACGAAATTTGGTTCCTGAATAAAAATTTGATTCAGCCTTGGTGAATTTCTCTATATCTTGGAGACGTAGGCCGTTGGTGGGCATTTATGGTGCTGCCCCTTTCTGTTTTTTCTGCCCGTATGCTTTCCTTCTGGCAAAGTCCTGGCGCTTCTTATCCAAGTAACTTGAGACTTCGGCACTCGTCTCCTTAATGGGGAGGTTTTGAAATGACCACGGCGGAAACGAACCAAAGCAAGCCTTAAACATTCCGGCAAGCCACTTGTCATCCTTACCTCGTGACCAGCCATAATTTTTTGCTTGCTGATACCAGTCCTTTTTCTCGGCCATTGTAGGAACGTGGACTTTTGCCTTGCCAGTAGCTAAAACTATCTCACCTAGAATGCCGTCGATGTATTCAATCTCGTCTTTCCCATACTGCGCCTTAGTGGGTATATTATGGCATTGTGGACAGCGAAGTTGACCAGTATAGATGTTGGAACAAACGGGACATTCGATGGGCTTTGAATTTCTAGCTTTTCGTGCAGCATTGGCAGTATTAATATTCCTAGTTTTATCATCGAGTGTCCATCCTTGGAACTCTTCAATAGCGCCATGTTCAGCGAAATTCTTTGATAGACAAATAAAAATCAAATCTTTCTTGCCGGGGAATACTCTTCTCCCTCTTCCAAGTATTTGAAAGTATTTTTTAAGTGACTTTGTAGGTCGTAAGTCCATAATACAAGCAATTTGCGGAATATCTACGCCGGTTGTGTTGATTTCACAACTTGTTATAATAAGCGTTTCTCCGCTTTCAAACCGATTATAAATTGCATCCTGTTCTTCATCGGGAGTATTCCCGTCCATATGTTCACAAGTGATCCCCACTTTGATAAAAGCATCACGAACAGCGACACTATGTTTGATGCTAGTACAGAAAACAAAGGTCTTTCTCTTCTCGGAAAGTTTAAACCACCATCCGATATAATCATCAATCAACTTACTTCCTAACATCCTTGATTCTAACACTCTTAAATTATAATCGCCTCCTGTAATTGGGACTCCAACTAAATCAGGTCCGACAGGAGCATAATATCTGATAGGGACAAGTCTAGGAGGGTTCATATTTATTAACTCATGGCTAGTTCCTCCATAATCCCGGCTCTGTATTAATATCGTAAAACCTGCTTTTTTAAGACCATATCCATTGTCTCTCGCAGGGGTTGCTGTTAGTGCAATATATATACTTTTTGGGTGCATAAGATGTTCTGTGACTGTTAAATCTGTTGGTGCTGATGCTGCATGGCCTTCATCTCGGATAATAACATCTCCCTGGGTCATGTAAGGAGTTGAAATACGTCGATGAATAGATTGAACCATGCCTAGTTGTACTTGATGCCAGTCCTCATGTTTTTCTCCACCTTTGATAAGGCCAAAAGGAATATTTAAATCTTTTATGTATTTTTCTAATTGTCTGAATATTTTTTTACGATCTATTATGCAACGTACTGACTTTCCTTTTTCAAAAGCCCCTCGGATTATTTCAGATATAATGACAGATTTTCCCATGCCTGTCTCGCCTTGGACTAAGATATAACGATGTCCATCCGCGACAGCTTTGCGTATTAAATTCATACAACGGCTTTGATATAGGAAAGGAGAATACATTTACCGTTCACTTTCCTTTGTTCTCGGAACAAATACCTTTGTTTTGATACATGCGCCGGTTGCGAAACAATGACCTTGTGCCTTCTCGCGGTATTCTTCACAACAATAAACATTGTCAGAACACTTACATTCTGCTTGCCAAATACAGTCATTTTCCATTCTATCCTCACAATTCATTCCGTGTGATTTAAAATAACTTCCCAAAGGTATCTAGCCTTTTCTTGTAAGATTACTTTCTCAACTATTATCCGATGGTACTCTGCCCTTGACCATTCTGAAAAGGATAGGGGTTCTACTGTACCGGCAAGAAGAGCGGCAAGGATGATGAAAGTCCATATTATTTTCTGTTTCCATGTGAGTTTATGACGGCGCATTATAAGTTACTTTGCATCCAGAATTGAACGGCTGTGACACTCCGCACGGGTTAAAACCCGACGGCTTCTTGGGCAAACACCTCTGACTTCAAGGTGCTTGGCGCCCAAAGGGACTGTCCGTCCCTATTGC
>Ga0187854_10002054_pt1 | contig 18054 bp, 16 predicted proteins | sample June2016WEW_6_15_FD_132445 | JGI IMG/M metagenome (GOLD analysis project Ga0187854, IMG submission 132445) | Peatland microbial communities from SPRUCE experiment site at the Marcell Experimental Forest, Minnesota, USA - June2016WEW_6_150 | ecosystem: Environmental > Terrestrial > Soil >...
AAATAGAAAAGATTCTTATGATTTCCTAAACAATGAAAAAACTCATTATAACCGGCGATGACTTTGGGTTTTCCCTGGCGGTCAATGAAGCGATCGAGGAAGCCCATCGGTGCGGGGTTCTCAGCACAGCCGGTCTGATGGTGGGGGCAAGCGGGACCGGAGATGCCGTAGACCGGGCCGGGCGGCTTCCCTCGTTGCGGGTCGGGCTCCATCTGGTGCTGGTCAACGGAACGCCGATATCACGTTCCCAAGCCGTACCGGATCTGGTAGACCAAAGAGGGCGATTTTCTCCCCATCTTTTCAGGGCCGGGATCAATTTCTTCTTCAGTTCGGGGGTGAGGCAACAACTGGAGAGGGAAATCCGGGCTCAGTTTCAAGCCTTCTGGGGTATTGGTCTTCCTCTCGACCATGTTAATTGCCACAACCATATGCATCTTCATCCCACCATCGGGGGGCTTATTTTGAAAGTGGGACGAGAGTACGGCTTAAGAGCCGTCAGATATCCCTATGAACCCGTCCTTCCTGGCGGGCCTCTCAGAAGGGCTTTGGCCGAAAATGGATGTCCTGGCTGTTTCTATGGCCCTGGTTGGCTCTTTTAAGAAGACAGCTCAGGCATGCCCGGGTGCGTTCAAATCAATTCATCTTTGGAATGAACGATAGCGGGAATATGAATCTGGACCTGGTACTTGGCTTTCTCAGAAACCTTCCTCCAGGAATTACCGAAATCTATTTCCATCCCGCCTCTCGCCATGACTCCGAACTGGACCGGGCCGCGAAGAACTACCGCTATCAGGAAGAGTTCGCGACTTTGACGAGCCCCACCCTCCGGCAGGCCCTACAGGCTTCCGGTATTCAATGCATTAGTTTCAGAGATTTATAGGAACGCGGCGTTCAGGGAAGAGAAATCAGAGCCACACCCAGGCAGACCAGGAAGATCCCTCCCCATCGCTGGAGAGAGACCGTTTCCTTCAAGATCCATTTTGCTCCCAGGGTGCTCACGACATAAACGAGGGACTTGGCGGGAAATACGAGGCTCAAGTCAGCCCAGGAAAGGACGATCAAAAAGGAAAAAAAGAAAATAGCCAGAAAAAAAATGCCGGAGAGAAAGCTTCTATTGCTGATCACCTTTCGGGCAATGACCAGGAGGGCTCGCGGATTGATGGTGGAGATTTCCCCCACCTCCTTCATTCCCTTAGTCAGAAAGACATCTCCGGCTGAATCGGCCAAAATAATTATGGCCATCAAAAGGGCGGTTTTCATTGAGGGCTACCTTCCAAAAATTTCTGCCTCTTCCGTCGCTCCTTCTCCCTTTCGGATCGTAAAACCAGGATGACGCCGACGGAGATGAGCAGGACCCCCATCCACCTCGTCAGAGAGACGATTTCGTCCAGAAAGTAGTTGGCGAATACCACATTCACCACGACTTCCGCGGAAACAGCGGGCACCACGAAGCTTAAATCGGCCCAGGAGAGAGCGGCGGCAAAAAGAACAAAAGAAACGATCAAAAGGGCGGTTCCGAGCCAGAGGGTCGGACTTTCAATGGCCCGGGGAAGCAGGGCTAGCAGGTGGGTGTCCCCAATTTCCTTCATCCTCATGCTGAGAAAAACATTTCCGACGGCCTGGGCCAAGATGGCTGGGATCAATACCGTAATGGTTTTTTTCAGTGAATTCCCTCCCGGAGTCAAAATCTCAGCCTTAGGGGTTGCCTCGGGGTAGCGGCCTTCTTCTCGATGATTTCTGCGCTCAGCCCTCTGATTTGCTAGAATGGATAAAACCCTTTCGTTTGGCTCGGAGCCTAAAAAATTCTCTCCCTTCTTGGTACAAACGTCGGCGGTCGGTTGACGAGAACAAGGACCGTCCCACGATCCGGAAAATAATCCTGGGTCGGAAATAGTAGCGGGCGTAAAAGTCCTCGACGGCTTTTAGAATCTCCTCCCGGCTCAAGCCTGGATATTGGAAATTGGGCAACTGATGCCCCAGCTCATCGGTCATGGTCGCGGAAATAAAATATCCCTGATCTCTTAAGTATTGGTAAAGCTCCGTTCCGGGATAGGGATGAGACATAGAGACCTGAATCGTCTCCGGGTCAAGCTCCATCGCAAAGTGCATGGTTTTTTCGATCGTCTCCCGAGTTTCGCCTGGAAGGCCAATTTGGAAATCTCCATGAATCGTAAGCCCTAATCGTCGGCTATTTTTCATAAAGGCGATGGACTGCTCGATCGTTGCTCCCTTTTTTATATTCTTCAGAATCGTTGCATCCCCGGATTCGAAACCAACGACCAGAAGGCGGCAGCCGGCCTCTTTCATGGCTTTGAGGGTATCCAGGTCGGTTGTAACCCGGGAATTACAGGACCAGGTGATTTTGAGGGGCTTCAATTTCTGACAAAGCTCGAGAACCCGGGATTTGCCGATGGTAAAAGTGTCATCATCAAAAACTATCTCTTTGGCTGCGGGGAAAAGTTCCCGGGCTCGCCGGACTTCCGCAACCACATTCTCGCTGCTGCGGGTGCGCCAGCGATGGCTACACATCGTTTGCGGCCAGAGGCAAAAGGTGCACTGCGCCGGGCACCCCCGGGAGGTGTAGAAGGAAATATAGGGATACTGAAAAAAAGGGATACTGTACTTGGTGAAATCGAGGTCGCGTTTATAAATTTCCACTACGAAAGGTAAGGCATCGAGATCCTCAATCAAGGGACGATCCGGGGTATGAGAAATTTGGCCCTCTTTCCGGAAACTGATGCCGGCTATCTCCTCGAGGTTTTTCCCCCAGGCAAATTCAGCCACCGCATAGTCGAATTCTTTTCTTACCACAAAGTCGATCGCCGGTGAAGCCTGGAGACTCTCTTCCGGGAGGACCGAGACGTGGGGACCGACAAAAGCAATCTTCAGGCTGGGTTGGGCCGTTTTCATCCTCTCCGCCAGATGAATATCACTTTGAAATCCAGCGGTGGAGGTGAAAAGGACGACGAAATCATACTCGGCGGCAATGCGAATTGTCTCTTCCGGCTTGACCCCATGGGAGGGGGCGTCAAGAAGCCGGCTCTCTCGAATCAAACCGGCGGGATACGCAAGCCAGGTTGGGTACCAGAAGGAGCGGATTTCGCGCCTTGCCGGGTAACGGGAACCTGCCCCTCCATCAAAATTTTCAAAAGAGGGGGGATTCAAAAGTAGGGTCTTCATTTCCAAAGTATTTTTTCAGCGCGTTACGCCTTACTTCTCCTCTTCGAGATAAGATTTCTTGTTACCTTAATATCCAATTTCTCTACCTATTTGTCAATGTTTTTTGCCTCGTTGCTCCAGAAGGATTAATGCTGACAAGGCTGACCTAGCGCCGCTATATCCGGCCTTCTTTCATGTCGACGTCAGCAAGAGGAAAGAGTGGCGGCTTTTCCAAAAAGAAACCCATGCAATGAAATTCTAACCTAACCTAAACCTGAGGTTCATTCAGGTGCTGCCTCTGGGAAAAGGTGAATAAAGTAAGAGAACCGAAAAAATTCATACATTCCCTTGCTTTCATTTGCTATAATTTAAAAGACAATGCGAAAAGATAGAAAGCGAAAAGAAATATGATAGAATTATAAGGGAGGTCTATTTTTTAATAATCTGAAAGGGTCAATGGTTGCACTCCATGGTATTTAACGAAACAAGAAGGGTTGGAGGTAACCCATGCAAGTGATCCTGGCTCAGCCCCGCGGGTTTTGTGCGGGGGTGGTTCGGGCTATAAGAGCTGTCGATCAGGCCCTGGAGAGCTACGGGAAACCAGTCTATGTCTTGCATGAGATCGTCCATAACCGGCACGTCGTCGAAGACCTAAAGCGCCGAGGGGCACTATTTATTGAATCTCTTGAAGAAGTCCCGGTTGGCGCCGTAACGATCTTCAGTGCTCATGGGGTATCGACGGCAGTGGTCAAGGAGGCTGAAAAGAGAAAGCTTCGAGTCATAGACGCCACCTGCCCGTTGGTAACCAGAGTGCATTTCCGGGCTCAGGAGTTTAGCCGCCAGGGATTTGATGTTATCATCATCGGTCACCCAGGACATCCCGAAGTCGAGGGAACCCGGGGCCGGGTGAAAGGGCCCGTCTATGTCCTGTCGAGCAGTGCCGAAGTGGCTACTTTAGGGGTCAGACATCCGGAACGGCTGGCCTATGTTACCCAAACTACTTTAAGTATGGACGATACCCTGGAGGTCATTGAGGCATTAAAAGCCCGCTTTCATATTCAGGGGCCTGACTTGAGCAATATCTGCTATGCCACTCAGACCCGGCAGAACAGCGTTCGGCGCCTGGCCAAGTCCATCGACCTCCTCTTGGTCGTTGGGGCGCGCAACAGCTCAAATTCCAATCGTCTGCGGGAGGTGGGAGAGCGAAGCGGTGTGCGTGCCTATTTGATTGAAGATGCGGAGGATCTGAATCCGGCCTGGTTCTCCGTAAACGCCAGGGTAGGGATTACTGCGGGAGCCTCCGCTCCGGAGGAGATGGTGCAAAAGGTTTTGGACAGGTTACGCATCTATTATCCGTGTACCGTCAGGGAGATGGCCAGTGAACCTGAACCCATGCATTTCAGTTCCACGCCATCCCTGGGACTTTGAGGAACGGGGAAAAGGATATGGGTGTGCCTTTCGTCCAGAAATATCGTATCGCCCGGCATATATTCAGCCAGAAGTTCCAGGGAAGGACGCGCTATCCTCTGGTCTTAATGATGGAGCCTCTATTCCGGTGCAATCTGGCCTGCGCCGGCTGCGGGAAGATCGCCTATCCGGAGGAGATCCTCGACCGGCGTCTCAGCGTGGAAGAGTGTATGGGTGCGGTCGAGGAGTGCGGGGCGCCTGTCGTATCCATTGCCGGGGGTGAACCGCTGATCCACCCAGACATGGCGCATATCGTCGCCGGGCTGGTGGAGCGCAAGAAGTTCGTCTACCTCTGCACCAATGGCCTGCTCTTGGAAACCCGCATCCAGGATTATCTTCCATCGCCTTACCTGAGTTTCTCCATACATCTGGATGGCCGTCGGGAACGGCATGATGCTTTAGCGGGTCGCCCCGGCGTTTTTGACTCGGCAGTGAAGGCCATCGGGCTCCTCCGCACCCATGGCTTTCGCTTTATCATTAACTGTACCCTGTATGAGGGGGTGGCCGCGAAAGAAGTCGCCGAATTCTTCGATTTTGTCCTCTCTTTGGGGGCAGAGGGTATTACCCTGTCTCCCGGGTATAGCTATGCCGGGGCTTCCCAAACAGAACTATTCCTGAAACGTACGCAGAGCAAACAGCTCTTCCGGGAGGTCTTCAAACTGGGCGGGGGACGCAAATGGAAATTCAACCAGTCGAGCCTATTTCTTGATTTCCTGGCCGGCAACCGATGCTACCGCTGTACCCCGTGGGGGAATCCCACCCGGAACGTCCTGGGCTGGCAAAGGCCGTGTTATCTCTTGGCGGAGGGCTATGCCCCGAGTTTGCAGGCCCTCATGGAGGAAACGGATTGGGGCCGCTACGGCCCGGGCCGCCATCCCCAGTGCACCCAGTGCATGCTTCACAGCGGCTTCGAGGCGACGGCGGTAAACGACACCCTGGCCCACCCGCTGAAGGCCTTTTCCGTTTTCCTCCGAGGACCGGGGACCAAGGGTCCTTTTGCCCCGGATCCAGCAGGGAACCATACGGAAGCTACTGGATAAATCTTGCCAGAGGAGAAAAGAAGGCTCCCGGTGAGGTCGCGGGGAGTTTAATGTCCACCAGGGGGTACATTGAATGGGTGTTAATCCTGCAGGCACTTTCGGGGCAGGGAACCCGCACCGTATCGAGCAAAATCCTTGCAGAGCCGGGATACCGACTAGAAAATTTTAGGGGGCCAATTGTTGTGACCCCCAAAGGGATTCTTTTCATCACTCCAACGCGGGGTTGGCCTCCCCCAATTATTCGATCAATGCCAACATTCTCAGTATAGGGATTCTTTTTTGAGGAATTTTTCATGAGGACGCCCGATGGTAAATCTTCAGATCCCGAATACGAACGGCAGGTTCTCCGTCAAGTCTCGCGTTCTTTTGCCCTGACGATACCTCAGTTGCCCTTGGCTCTGCAGAGCCCAGTCACCAACGCCTATTTGTTATGCAGAATCGTCGATACCATCGAAGATGATGAGAGCCTTCCCCTGGATCAGAAATGGTTCTTCTTTCAAGAGTTCGTCAAGGTCATGAACGGGCAAGCATCGGCCAGGGAATTTGCGGAGGCTTTATATCCCTTCTTATCGGGCAGGACGCTGCCGGAGGAAAGAGAGCTTATCAGAAACACGCCCTCGATTATACACACCACTTTAACCCTTAACCCAAAACAGCAGGCGGCGATCAAACGGTGTGCCACGATCATGGCCCGGGGAATGCTGGAGTTCCAGGGGACCAAAAGCCCTCAAGGGCTGAAGGACCTATCGGATTTTCACCGTTACTGTTACCATGTTGCCGGGGTCGTGGGCGAGATGTTGACCGAACTATTCTGCGACTATTCAGCGGAAATATCCAAAAACCGGGAAAGGCTGTTAGAACTGGCGGTTTCGTTCGGTCAGGGATTGCAGATGACCAATATCATCAAGGATCTCTGGGAGGACCGGGATCACGGTGCCTGCTGGTTGCCGAACGACGTCTTCCAAAAGGTCGGCTACGACTTAAAGAATCTCGCATCGGGCCAGTACACCGAGGCTTTTGGTCAAGGGCTCAACGTGCTAATCGGGGTCGCCCGTGGTCACCTCCAAAAAGCGCTCGCCTACACCATGATGATTCCTCCCCATGAAACGGGAATACGAAAATTCTGTCTCTGGGCTATCGGAATGGCCATCTTCACCCTGAGAAAAATACATAGAAAACGTGATTATAAGAGCGGTCAAGAGGTGAAGATTTCACGAAGGACCTTGAGGACGATCCTTATGGTAACCAACGCCGGTCTGCGGAGCAATTTTTTACTCCAAATATTGTTTGGCCTTACCACGAGAGGTTTGCCGGCCTACGAGGTCCAGCCCGGAGTTTGACGGGGATAAACCACCGAGATTTCTCTCGCGGGGTTCCATGGTTTGTTTTTTCTGGAGAGAGATGGGATCGTTCATGAAGTTAAAAATTTGCCTATCGGTTCTATTCTGCATAATAGGCTTAGCTATCCAGGTTTCGCCCGGCCGGGCGGAGATGCCCACTGCACGGGTTCGAAGTATGCTGGAAGAAGTAATGGCCCTCCAGACCAATCCCCAGCTCCGGGGGCCGGAATTCCGGAATCAGCGAAGGGCGGGCATAAAGAAGATCATCGCCCAAAATTTTGAGTTTAACGCCATGGCCAGGCACGCTCTGGGCCAGCACTGGGATAAGCTGAATGAAGCTGAACGAGCAGAATTCAAAGCTCTTTTCCAGGACCTTTTTCAGGATTCCTATACCAAGCTGGTTTTGGACTTCCTCAAACAGGAAAAAATCCTCTACCAGAAGGAAGAGCTCCTTCAGAATCAAGCCATCGTTAAGACCACCATCGTCCGGGTAAATGAGGAGATTCCCGTCGACTACTCTTTAACTCCGGCCCAAGGAGAATGGATCGTAGAGGACGTAATCATCGACGGCGTCAGCATTGTCCGCAACTACCAGCGGTCCTTTACCCAGGTCATCCAACGGGAATCCTTCAACTCTCTCCTGCAGAAGATGCGTCTGCAACAGCAAGCCATTGAAAAACCCTCCTAAAAGAAGCGGGCCCGGGGAAGGAAAATTAAGCGGCCCGGTGTTCCCGAGGTCGATGAGAGACCATGGACAAAACCACGCTCCTGGGGTTCGACTTCAGTATGGGCAGGCTGAGGATGGGGTTTCGGCGGAAGGTAAGGATTCACCATGAAGAAGTTTCATGTCGGCAGCATACTCCTGGGAATCGTCCTGCTGATCCTTTTGATCTGGAAAATCGGACTCGACGCTCTATGGCGGGACTTTTCCCTGCTGGGCTGGGGACTGGTCCCTTTCGTTTTGATGGATGGGGTTGCCGGCATCTTCTATACCCTTGGTTGGCGGGTCTGTCTGTCGCCGTCTCATCAATCCCTCCCTTTTTTCCGTTTGTGGTCTATCAACCTGGCCGGCAATTCCATCAATTATTTTACCCCCACGGCGACCTTAGGGGGGGAGGTAATCAAGGGAACCCTATTATCTTTGGATCATCGGGGGCTCGAAGCCGCGACCGGTGTCATTATCGGCAAACTCTCCTATGCGTTTGCTCAACTTCTTTTTGTCGTTCTGGGGTCCATTCTCATCCTTTGGAAGATTCGTCTGCCCGCCGTCGGAACCATAGCTATGCTCGCGGGCAGCACCCTTCTCGGAGGGGGCATCGTGGGCTTCCTCATGGTTCAAAAATATGGGAAGCTGGGGGCGGTGGTGCGCTGGCTGGTGGCTCATAAAGTGGGAGGCGAACCCTTGCAAAAGGCATCTCACCAAATCACCCAAGTGGATGAGGCCCTCAAACTCTTTTATCTAAAGCGTCCGGGGGATCTCCCCCGTTCCATGCTGTTCCACACTGCGGGCATGACCTGCAGCATCGTGAACACCTGGTATTTTCTACTTCTGTTAACCGATGGGTCCTTTATAGCGGCCGCAGGAATTTGGTTTTTGGGGACCTGGTTTGACCTCCTGGCCTTTGCCATCCCGCTCGGAATTGGAGTCCAAGAGGGCAGCCGCATCCTGGCTTTCAAGGCCCTGGGCTTCAGTTTGACTTTGGGCCTGGCTTATGGGATTGCCCTCCGGCTGCAACAGCTTTTCTGGGCTGGAGTTGGGCTCTTCCTTTATGCACTCCGCTTGACCGGGAAGAGGGAAGGGGGACTTTTTTCCAAGAAGGGAGTCACGAGTGATGGATCTTCACTCGATTAAATCGTGGGGAGGATGAACGGTTATGGCGAAAACACCCAGCTTCATATCTTCAGCTCGATTCCTAATCTTATCTCCGATGATCCTCTGTAGTCTGGTTTTCCTCCTCCCTGGGATCGGCGGAGGAGAAGAGCCGAAAGGGGAGAGGGTCGTACTGAGTTTGCCGGAGATCATCGACATGGCCATCACCAAAAGCCCGGAGGTGGGTGAGGTCCAGAGTGAAATCGCCGGGACCAAAAGTGATCTGGAACAGGTCAAAGCAGCTTATTTTCCCCAACTGGAAAGTACGGCCCTGGTCGGCCCGGTCCAAAAGGCCAATGAACCGCTGATCGTTAACGGCAGGATCACGGATCCATCCCCCAGCCTGAGCGTTTCCGGTATCACTTATTTTGGCCGGCTGGACCTGACCATGACTCAACCCCTTTATACCTTCGGCAAACTTTCCAACCGAGAGGAGGCTGCCAGCCGGGGAATCAAGGCGAAGGAATCGCAACTGGACGAGAAGAAGGCCCAGATCGTCTTAAGAGTGAAGGAGCTATACTATGCCCTGGTTCTGTCCCGCGCAGGGCTGGCGGCAGCGGATGAAGCAGGGAACTTTTTTGATGAGGCTGGACAGCGTATGAATCGCCTCTTGGAGCTTAGTTCCCCCAACGTGAGGGAAAACGATCTCTATCGAATCGATGCTTACCGGGCGGATACCCTCCGGTCCAGAGCGGAGGCGGAAAAAGGGGCCAGGGTCGCCTACTTTGCCCTGAAATCTTTTATTCGGTTGCCGGCAGGGGTCGATTTTGACCCCGCCGAAAAAACTCTTTCCATGCAGAAAGAAGACCTGGCCGGCCTGGAAAGTTACATCCAAGAAGCCATGTCGAAACGGCCGGAATTCAAACAGCTGGCCGAGGCTCTGGCCGCCCAGGAATCCCAGGTAAAAGCCGCCACGAGTGACCGCTATCCTTCCTTCTTTGCCGCCTTGCAAGGTTCCTTGGCCGGGGCGCCAGGCCGAGAAACCTTGTACAACCGCTATATCATGGATGATTTTAACCACACCTACGCCGGAGTTGTAACCGGGATCAAATGGAACTTTGACTTTGGCATCAGCAAAGCCAAGGTGGATAAAATGCGGGCGGAATATGATAAGCTTATCCATACCAAAGCCTATGCGGAGATGAACATTCCCATCCAGGTGACCAAAAGCTACCAGGAGCACCTGGAGTGGCGAGCGGCTGTAGACTCTTATCAAAAGGCGGCAACCGCTTCCAGGAAATGGATCATTGCCGCCCTGTCCGATTTTGATATGGGGGTCGGAACCGCCGATGAAATGCTGAGAGCCATAGAAAAATACGGTCAAAATCGGGGAAAATTTCTGGAAGCGCTGTTCCGTTACAACCTATCAATGGCTGAACTGGAATATGCAGTGGGCCTGAAAACCTGGTGAGAGAACCTTGAAAATCGATCCTGTACATTGGCTATTAAGAAAAATTCTGGTCGTCCAAACCACTTTCCCCCTTCTGACCTTGCTGACCGCTTTGGCCCTGGCCGCTTTCTCCGTCCTGTATACGGTAAGAAACCTGGAGTTCCAGACGAGCCAGAAGGACCTGATTTCTCCGAAGGAAGCGCTGATCCAGCTCGCGGAGCAGGTCAACCAATTTGAAAAACTGGACACTTTTGTCGTGGTGATGGAAAGCCAGGATGCCCGACGTTCCTTACAGTTTCTTCAGTCCCTTGTTCCTCGTCTGGAAGGGGATAAGAAAAATTATCTGGAAATTTTCTACCGGGTGGACCCCCGACGATTCAAACCCTGGGCCCTGCTTTATTTAGATCGAAATGACCTCGGGGCGCTTGCGGAAAATTTCCAGGAACATCGCGATTTTTTCGAAGGGTTGAAGAACTCTCCCACGCTAAACAATTTTTTCGAGCAGATCAATCAAGAGATGACTTCCAAGATGGTAGGAGAGCTCTTTACCGGCTTTCTCGATCAACCCTCGCCCGGAGGATCTAAGGAACCCTTCGATCTCGATTTTCTCATCCGGGTTCTCAACGAAATGAAAAAATCCCTGGATGGTGACGGGCACTTTACTTCCCCCTGGGGATCCCTGCTCCTAAAAGGATCCCTGGGGGATGATTCCGAAGAAGGGTACTTCTGGACGAAAAATAAACGGTACCTCATCCTCTTCGTCAGCCCCACCAAAAAAGACGATTTCGCTGGATCGCTGCATTCCCTAACCGCTCTGAGGAAGACGATTGCCCAAGTGCAGGCCACTTTCCCGGGTGTAAAAGTGGGGGTCACAGGCCCGGAGGCGCTCAACGTGGATCAAATGGGTACCGCACTCGAGGATATGAGCCTGGCCACCCTCCTCTCCATCGGTGGCCTGGGGATCCTTCTTGTCCTCTTCTGGTGGGGACTGCGGCGTCCTTTTCTGGAGATGATCCGGCTCTTAATCGATCTTTGCTTGACCTTTGGGGTCACCACCCTGTTCGTCGGCCACCTGAATATTCTTTCAGTTACCTTTGCCCCCCTTCTTCTCGGTTTGGGTATCGATTATGGCGTTCACTGGTTCGCCCGCTATATGGAAGAGGAAAAGAGGGGGTTTGCTTCAAAACAAGAAGCCCTCCAGGCGATTATGGACAGGCTCGCTCCGGGCCTTCTTCTTGCGGGCTTAACCGCAGCTCTTTCATTTTTCCCCCTGGTGCTGACTGGTTTTAAAGGCCTGATGGAACTGGGAATCATCTGCGCCATGGGGATGGTCATTACGACATTGACCTCGTTGGGGGTTCTCCCCGCCCTAATCCTGCTCTTTGATAAGCCCCGGCAACGATCCGATTCCTCTCCGTTTATCGCCCCGATAACGCCCTTCTTCGAACTTACCCGTCGGCGGGTTCTGGTCCTCTTGGTTATTGGGGGGGCTGGATTCGCCTTTTCCGTATGGGGAGCGACAAAGGTGAATTTTGACCTGAATATGTTGCACCTTCAATCCCCGAAGGTCGAATCGGTCATCTGGGAGAAAAAGCTTCTGGAGGGTTCGGAGCTTTCCAGTTTATACGGAGAGATCCTGGCCCGCTCTCTTCCGGAGGTCCGGCAAAAGACAAAGGCTCTTGAGTCCCTTCCTACTGTCTCGAGGGTGGAAAGCGTGGACACTCTGCTCCCTCACGATCAGGAAGACAAGATTGTTTTCCTGAAGAAACTGAAGGCAGTCCTCAATGGGATGGGAGCGCTCCAACTACCCGGGAATTCCATAGACCCCGAAGAATTGGAAAAGGTCCTGGGAAGGATTCGCTTTAAAATGTTGGAATCCGGTGATTCGCAGTGGGGGGTCGGAAAACCCCTGGAAATCCAGATGGCTCAGGTACGGGATCTCATCGATCAACTGCGCCAGCGCTTTCATTCCTTGGAAGGGCCCCGAGTGCATAGTTCCCTGGGTAATTTTGAAAAGGATTTGATTCGAGACTTGAACGACAAACTGGATATCGTGCGCACGAACGTCAACGGGAGGCCTATGGTCCTGGAGGATCTGCCCTCACCCCTTCTGAAGCGATTTATGACCCGCAATCAGCTTTTCCTCATTCGGGTTTTTCCAAAAGAGAATATCTGGGAACCCGAGCTACTGGGTCGCTTCGTTCGTGACCTCAGATCGGTGGACCCGGACGTGGTCGGGGATCCGGTCACTCTTTACGTTTTCACCCAGGCTTTTCGGGATGGCTGCATCAAGGCCGCTCTTTACGCGGTGGCTTTTATTTTTATCTTCCTCTTGTTTACCTTCCGGGATCTCCGCTTCACCTTCTTGGCGCTCTTACCCCTGGTAGTAGGGACCGCATGGACTCTGGGATTGATGCATCTTTTGGGGGTAGACTTGAATTTGGCGAACAGTCTCTTTTTGCCCCTCGTGGTGGGGGCCGCGCTGGAATACGCCATCATTATCCTCCACCGTTGGCGTCAGCATGAGAAGGACAAGGCCGGGATCGTCCTTCCGTTCAGTACGGCTATGGGGGTCATCCTGGCCGGTCTTACCACCACGGTAGGCTTTGGCAGCCTTTGCATATCCGCTCATCGGGGGATCTTCAGTTTGGGATTGTTGACCACAATTGGAAGCCTGGCCATTCTGGCCGCTGCCATTCTTTTTTTACCTGCTTTCTTGCAATTTTTCTTCGAACCGAAAAAGGGGAACCCACCAGACTCTCCCTTTCAATAGCCTGAAAGACCCTTTGTTGAAGGTTAGGATTTGACCTGGCACGTCCCCCCCAAGCAAGCTAATGATCTCTTCGGGTTGTTATATACCCCCGTAATTCCCGATTCGCGAGTCCTTTTTTTAAGAGGAGCCGCCGGATGATTTTTTTCCCAAACGAAAGATCTTCATTGGGAAACTCTTTTAGAATCTATGGGTTTCATCCGATAAGAAACCTGTCAGGGAAAATTAAAGAGTTGATCTGCCGCACTCGATCTGGTCTTGTTTTCTCTTGGCGTATGGGCAAGGGATCTAACCTTAGAGAAAACCGGATGAAGTTATACATTATGGGGACACTGGCCAGGAAAAAAATATTCCGGTGAGGCTGGAAAAGAATAAAGATTCGGAAAAGAATCGGCGAAAGGGAAATTCAAGAAAGGGGCAGAGCGGGCCTTTCCAATATCCTGATGATGAATTCCCCGCTGCTTGATTCTTTACCGGATCTTAAATCTAAAATTGGCCATAAAAGGAATATCGCTTTCTCAAACCTAAACCATCGAAGGTCAAAAGGAGAATCTTTAAGGGGATAAAAATATGGAATCGGGGAACCGGAAGAAACTCGGAGAGATCTTGGTGGATCATAACTTCATAACCCAAGACCAGCTGGTCCAGGGTTTGGAGAAACACAAGATTACGAAAAAGAGATTGGGAGAAATTCTCGCGGAATTGGGATTTATTACGGAGGAAAGACTCGCCCAAGCTCTGGCTATTCAAGGCGAGAACCCTCCCAGGGATTCAATCCTCGCGGGCTCGCCCGCTCTGACCAAAGGGAAGAAAATCGGAGAGATTCTGCTGGAATCTAAGCTGATCACCCAAGATCAATTGAGCAAGGGGATGGAGGAGCAGAAGAAGACCAACAAGAGATTGGGGGAGGTCCTTACCGAATTAGGTTTTGTTACCGAGGAAAAGCTCGCCCGGTCCCTTTCTGCCCAGTTTGGCCTACCGTACACAAACCTCAAAACTGCCGTGGTAGAACCCGAGGCCATAAATGTCCTCACGGAAAGGCTCGCCGTAAAGAACCTTGCCATCCCGTTGAGTGTGGACAAAAGATTCATAACCGTCGCCATGGCCGACCCCCTGGATCTTGAGGCGATCATGGAGATCGGGTTCGCGGCCAACAAGGAGGTACGGCCCACCATCGCCCCCTCCAAAGATATCAAGTCGGCCATCCGCCGCTTTTACCACCTATCCCAATCGCTACAGAAGATCCTGGGAGAAATTCAGGAAGAATCGATTGAGGTGGTCAACGAAAAGGAAGGCGGGCAAGAAGGAGATGGGATGGAGGAGTTGGCCCGGAGGAGCGAATCTCCCCCGATCATTCGGTTGGTCAATAGTGTCCTGGTTCACGCTACCAGGAACCGAGCGAGCGATGTTCACTTCGAACCGCGGGAGACGAAGCTCCAGGTCAGAGAGAGGGTCGACGGACTGCTGATGGACGCCTTCGAATTCCCAAAGTTGGTCCAGGGGGCGGTAACCTCACGGATCAAGATCATGGCCCGAATGGATATTGCCGAAAAAAATATTCCCCAGGATGGTCGGATCAAGATCCAGGTGGAGGGAAGGGGCCTTGACCTGAGGGTGTCTACCCTTCCGACCTATTACGGCGAAAAGGTAACCATTCGTATACTGGATAGGCTCTCCTTGAAGTTAAAGCTGCAAGAGATGGGCCCATCGGAGACAGACTACCGCCGAATCCTTTCCATCACCGACAGACCCCAGGGGGTTGTTCTTCTCACCGGGCCTACGGGAAGCGGAAAAACTTCCACCCTCTATGCCATCATCAACCACATCAAGACCGTCACCATCAATATCATCACCCTGGAAGATCCCATCGAGTACGAACTGAAGGGGATCAATCAAGTGGCGATCAATGAGAAGACTGGGTTGACTTTTGCTTTTGCTTTGCGATCCGTCCTGCGGCAGGACCCCGATGTGATCATGGTGGGAGAGATGAGGGACGCGGAGACGGCCAATATCGCCGTGGAGGCGTCCTTAACCGGTCACCTGGTATTGTCTACTTTGCACACCAATACCGCGGTGGGGGCCATCAGCCGGCTCAAAAACCTGGGGATTCAACCGTATCTGATTGCCTCCTCCCTGAATGGAGTGTTAGCCCAGAGACTCGTGAGAAAAATATGCGATCAATGTAAAAAACCCTACACCCCTACCGAGGAAGAACTGGTGAAGATCCGGCTATGGGGAAAGGACCCGGGAAGTTTTAAGACCTATAAAGGAGCAGGATGCGAGGACTGTAACCATACGGGCTACAAAGGAAGGACTGGAGTCTATGAGGTTTTAACCATTGATCCGGGGATCCGGGAACTCATTGCCGGGGATGCTTCGGAAGAGGCCATTGGCAAGGCAGCCCAAGATACGGGAATGAAATATATGAGTGAAGATGCTTTGGAAAAAGTGAATCAGGGCATCACCTCGATGGATGAGCTCTTACGGGTCCTCTATGTAAGAAACGACGAAGAGATGTCCCTGTGTCCGAATTGTAATAAAGCGGTAAGGCAAGACTCGCAGTCCTGCCCTTTTTGCGAGTATATTCTGGTGAATAAATGCCCATCCTGTGGAGCGGCGAGAGAACTGAGGTGGACGTATTGTCCCTACTGTGGCTGGGGATTTCAAGCCCCAAGGGTTTCCCCTTCCCGGAGCACCAGCTCTCGGAAAAAAGGAAAGAAACACTCGGAGGAATTTCCCGCCGGAGACCAGAAATCGCCTCTTCCATCAGCTACTGGAACGGGTTAAAAAATGGAGGAAGAATTCTGATTACTCTGACGCATTAGGCGTCTCCCCGGCTTTGAACAGGAACAGCCTCTTCTCGACCTCGAGGCGACTGGTTTCATCGTCTACGTCTTGCCAAAAGAGGTCTCCGATATCCATCGCTTCCATGCGTTCCTGGTGCGCAAGCTCCCGGATTCCATCGGAGAGGCTTTCTTTTCCCCTGGAAATTGCGGTTTCCAAATTCTCAAAAAGTCCCGAAGAACAGAGAAAAATCCCGGTATCGATGGCATTGTAATTTTTGATCTCTTTGCCGATATCCTTCACCCGTCCATCCTGGACGGCGACTTTCGTCGCATCCGCCCGGTCGAAAATCCTTTCCGGATGAAAGTCCACCGCCAAACGGCACGAGCCAGGGGGGAGGGGGGTGGATAAAAGATTTTTCAGAATTTGGGCTTCAAAGAGATGATCGGCCATGAGGAGCGCAAAAAGACCTCGGAGATGTTCCTTGGCTCTCAGCACTGACAACCCGTTCGGGCGCTCCCATTCTTCATTTCGAAGGCACTGAACCTCTATGCCCGGAGGGATTTCCCGCCGCAGAAAATCTTCCAGGAACTCGCCAAGATAGCCCGTCACTACGACAAAATGATCAATGCCCGCCTCCCGCGCGGTAAGGAGGGTTCGGAAGAGAAGCGGAACCCCGGCCACTTCGATGAGCGGTTTGGGGCGAGAATTCGTGACCGCTCCAAACCGCCTTCCCCTCCCGGCGGCGATAATAAGAGCATGGCGAATATTTACAGGCATTTTGTTATGCTCGTGCTTAGGAAATTATAAAAATCTTTCTTTGTTTTCCCCACCGAGACACAGGGGGCACAGTATTTGACGAAAAACAGAAGACCTAAGCGAAAGGCTAAGAGGTTAAAATTCTTTTGAGTTGTGAATGACTCTTTATTCTCTGTGGCCTCTACGTCTCTGGGGTGAACATTTTTAACTTTCGGATCCGAATGGTCGCTTAGTAGAGGCATGGCGACCGGTGCCCGTTCCCCAACAATGAATGACCAAAGAGGTTCCATGAGCAGATCGGCTCCGGGCTAATAGTCGTCAAAGTCTTCCGCAGCGCCGCTCCCACGGGCAACTTTCCTCTGGGAGAAATTTACGACCCAGGAAGCAATACTGGCTTTGGTTAACGGCAGGGGGAGACGGCCCAACATGGAAGGGTAGCTGTAGAAGTCCAGGTACATTTCTTTTACCTTCCCTTCCAGCTCTGCAGGCGAATAATGCTTCGGCTTAATGTAACAAACGATGCCCGGCCACCGGCCGATATGGTGAATATCGACGATCCGGTTTTCCTCCTGCATCCGATCATAAAGAGGGGTTCCCCGGTAGGGAGTTAAAATATTGAAGTAGGCCGCAGGAACCTTATATTGTTGAAGGAAGTCCAGGGTCGAGCGGAAAGCCTCTTTCTTTTCCGTATCCAGGCCGAATATAAAATTGAGGGAATAGCTGATCCCCCTTTTCTGTAGGTTCCGTAAGATCTTCTTATACTGGTGGACCTTATTGACCCTCTTATTCATTTCATTTAGGGCCTCCGGGTCGATACTTTCTATCCCGATATTCAGGTGCAAGAGCCCGCTCCTCTGGGCCAGGTCCATAAACTTTTGGTTCGTGCAGAGGTAAGCAGACCAGAGGGAAGACCAGCGTACCTTCAAGGGGATGAGGGCTTCCATAAGCTCCATGGTATGCTCCATTTTCCCCGCAAAATTGCTATCTGCAAACAGGAGATTCCTGGCTTTTGATTTCTTGATCTCTTCAACCACCTCCTGGACCGGACGGTAACGGTAGACTTCGCCGAGATAAAAACGCTCGGAGCAAAATTCACATTTAAAGGGGCATCCCCGGGAGGTTTGAATAGAAAAAGTCTTAAACCAACTGTACCTCCGAAGATCCAGGAGATCGTAACGGGGGAATGGAAGGCCTTGGAGAGAAGAAATGGGGTCGGCACGATACGCTTTCTCGAGTCGCCCTTTCGCTGCGTGCTCAAGCATCATCGGCCAAATGTTCTCTCCTTCCCCGATCCCTACGGCGTCACAATGCTCTGCTGCTTCCTCGGCGTAGAAGTAGGTATGGGGGCCACCTGTCTGACGTCAATTATTTTTTCCCCTCAGCGACAATTATAATTCCCGGTTCCCCCTTGCCTTCAAAGCCAGCTCCTTATCCGAAGCGGGTGAAACGGAGGGAGCCCGTAGGGCGACCGGAGG
>Ga0187854_10002064_pt1 | contig 18001 bp, 15 predicted proteins | sample June2016WEW_6_15_FD_132445 | JGI IMG/M metagenome (GOLD analysis project Ga0187854, IMG submission 132445) | Peatland microbial communities from SPRUCE experiment site at the Marcell Experimental Forest, Minnesota, USA - June2016WEW_6_150 | ecosystem: Environmental > Terrestrial > Soil >...
GCCTCGGACATTCCCGTAAACTGAGACGTAAACCGAGAGATAGAGCACGAAACGGTGCGCTTTTCCCCGGTAAAATCGGCGGAAGCGCTTGCCGAGGAGATGCAAGGCGCTTCTTCACACTTGCAACCTGTGAGCAAAGCAAGGTCAGACAGGAGCGTGAGATTTGATTCCCCAGATTTCCATAGTGACGCCCTCATATAACCAGGCATTATTCATTGAAGAAGCGCTGCTTAGCGTTAAGGATCAAAATTACCCGTCCTTGGAGCACATCGTTGTTGATGGTGCTTCGACCGATCGCACTGTCTCCATCCTACGGGAGTATTCGCAAAGGTCTGAGTGGCGACACCTCCGGTGGGTATCGGAACCAGACCAAGGCCAAAGTGACGCACTGAACAAAGGTTTCCGCATGGCAACCGGGGACATTATTGGTTGGCTCAATTCAGATGATCGCTATCGTCCCCTTTGCTTCGAAAAGATCGTAAAGGCGCTAGGAACGTTCCCGGATGCTGACATTGTTTACGGGGACTACAGCTATATGGATGAAGTTGGCCGCGTTTCGCGCATTCGCCGCGAAATCGAGTTCAGCCGCTTTGTACTGGCCTATCACCGCATCCTGTACATCCCCACCACTTCAACGTTCTTTCGTAGCCGGGTTTTTGAGGAGGGGAATTGGATTGATACCCGCTACCACTACGCTATGGACTACGAGTTCTTTTTGCGACTCGCAAATGCTGGTTACCGCTTTCAGCACATTCCGTATTTGCTGGCTGATTTTCGCTGGCATTCCGAGAGCAAGTCCAGTAGTCAGCGCATAAAACATCTCACTGAGCACGATGAGATTGCTCGAATGTATTCTCCGATTCTGAGAAGAATGCCCTCCGGAATGCCACTCGCATTAGTTCGCAAAGGGGCGCGTCTGCTCGCTGCTAGTCGGCGTTATTCCGAGAAACTCTTGCGTGGATACTACTTCGAACAGTATTACCCGGCCAAATCGCTATGACCTCCCGACCGTGAAAGTCCTGCTGCTGCATAATCGCTATCAGTCTCCTGGCGGAGAAGACGAAGTCTACAGCCGGGAGCGTCAACTGCTCACTGACAACGGCCATGAGGTGGTCGAATATACACGTGACAACGGAGAAATTCGAGAGTATGGAATCTACAACAAAGTAAGTCTTGCCTTTCGCACTACTTGGGCCGTGGATACCTGCCGCCAGCTTCGTTCGCTGTTAGCCAGAGAAAAACCGGATGTGGCGCATTTTCACAATACTTTCCCCTTGATTTCACCAGCCGCCTACTATGCCTGCTCGGCTATGAATGTCCCCGTGGTACAGACGCTGCACAACCCCAGGCTGCTCTGTCCGGCGGCGACCCTCTTCCGCGAGGGTGGGATCTGCGAGGAATGCGTGGGTCGGCGTTTTGCATTGCCAGCGGTTCGGCATAGCTGCTATCAAAATTCACGGGTTCGTTCCGCCGTGGTAGCGTCTATGATTTCGGTCCACGACTGGCTGGGCACTTGGAAGGAGAAAGTCAATGCCTACGTCGTTAGCACAGAATTTTATCGTCAGAAGTTTGCAGCGGCCGGCCTTCCCCCGGAAAAGATCGCGTTAAAACCTCACTTTGTGGATACAGATCCCGGAAGCACAGAACAGACGGGAGAGTACGCCGTGTTTGTCGGACGGCTTGCTCCGGAGAAGGGCGTCCCGACGCTTCTGGCCGCTTGGCAGAAGCTTCGGGCTGTTCCTTTGTATATACGCGGTGAGGGCCCGCTGGCCGAGGCGGCCTCAATAGCTCAGAGTCGGGCAGGAAGTCGAGTAAACCTCGTACCACGCATGAGCCGCTCTGCGCTCTTCGACCTAATTAAGGCGGCCAGCTTTCTTGTCTGGCCTTCCGAAGGCTATTACGAGACCTTCGGCCTAGTTGCAATTGAGGCATTCGCATGTGGAGTGCCCGTCATCGCTTCTCGTTTGGGGGTTATGCAGGACATCGTCCACGACGGCCGCACCGGTTTGCACTTTACTCCCGGTGACGCAGACGATCTGGCCAGGAAAGTTGAGTGGGCATGGGCGCATCCGGACGAAATGCGCGTGATGGGGCGAAATGCTCGCGTGGAATATGAGGCGAAGTACACCGCGGAACGTAACTATAAGATGCTCATCGGCGTCTATCAGCAGGCCATTCAAGAAGCGCGGAAGCCCTTGACATCCCACTACCGAAAGGCTCTCCGTGTCGGGGATTAAAGCCATCATTCGGCGCTCAGTCCAACCGATCCATCAACATTTTAGGAGCGGCAAGACCGAGCAGTTTCTCGCCCTGTTGAGTGCAAAGCAGCCGGGCAGGCTGCTTGACGTAGGCGGTGGGACGGGAATGAACGGCGAGTTTGTGCGTTTGTATCAAAGATTCGACAGCGTGACCATCGCGAATGTCAACCCGCCCGCTCGCGATACGGAGGCGTCGTACAACCTTCGTATCGTCAACGCCGACGGTCGTTTTCTGCCGTTTGCCGACAAGTCATTCGATTGGGTCTTTTCCAACGCCGTCATCGAGCACGTCGGAAATTGGGAAGATCAGCGGCAATTCGCGGCTGAGATCAGGCGGGTCGCATCGAGAGGGTACTTCATCACGACGCCAAATCTCTATTTTCCTATCGAGCCTCATGCTTTGTTACCTCTGTACCAGTTTTATCCGGAGCGTCTCAAGCCGTTTGCCCTGCGTGTTTCTCCCGGTTACATGAAAGAGGTTGAGCACATCGAACTGCTGACCAAGAAGAAATTGCAGGTCCTGTTTCCCGAAGGTCAAGTACAACATGTGAATCTTGCAAGTGCATTGATCGCTTTTCACGTTGCCTAACTTAGCTATTCTGTCGCGATATCTTCGGTACTCCTATTTCCTCAAATGTCTAAGCAACGTGGTTCATTTCGGGTTCTGCACAGTACCATTCACGCAGTACAGATTGACGACGTTATGGAGATCTTCGAACAATGGATCGCCAACCGAGAACGTAGCCGCTATGTTGCTCTTTGTAATGTACATATGGTGATGGAGGCATATAACAACGCGTACTTTCATGATGTGCTTGCCTCCGCCGATCTAGTTGCACCTGATGGAATGCCGATCATCTGGGTGGGCCGTCGGCGGGGTCTTCAATTGAGCCGACGGGTATACGGCCCAGATCTTTTTCTCGAATTCTGTCAAAACACGGCGGCGAAAGGCTACCGGCATTTTCTGTTCGGTGGACATCCCGGCGTTCCTGAGACCGTTGCTGCCGGACTGGCACGAAGCTGTCCCGGAATTCAGATAGCGGGAACCTGCTCTCCGCCATTTCGGGAACATACACCGGCGGAGCATAGCGAAATGATCGCCCAGATCAATAACTCCGGTGCTGACGTACTCTGGGTGGCTCTCGGGTGTCCAAAACAAGAACTGTGGATGTATGAGAACCGAGACCGTCTCAATGTGCCAGTTATTGTGGGTGTAGGGCAAGCATTCGATCTTTTCGCCGGCAGAGTACGACAAGCCCCACGATGGGCACGAGATAACGGGTTAGAGTGGGCTTTTCGCTTAATCAGTAACCCTCGCCGTTTGTGGCGCCGATACCTTGTTTACAATACGCAATTTCTCTACTGCCTCGCACTTGACGGATTGGGCTTACTGGCGCGAGACCGGCCACTAGACAATTGAGGGGGCGGATAGTTATCTCTATATAAGAGGCGGGGACAGCCAGTTTTGTATTCGTTCTGGGTCCCTCGCGTGTGGATTGTTGCCAACAACGGTACCCGGTCCCTGATAAGTTTCCTCTGTCCTCTGTCAATTCCATCCGACACCAGCACGAGGTCAGACCTGTACATCTCCGTGGAGGTGACAACATGAAACGGGCTTTGATCACAGGCATTACTGGACAAGACGGCTCTTATTTGGCGGAACTGCTGCTGTCAAAAGGTTACGAAGTCCACGGTATCATTCGCCGAGCCAGCACCTTTAATACCCAGCGACTCGACCATATCTATGTGGACCCACACACGCCCAACGCGCGGTTGTTCTTGCACTATGGCGATTTGGTAGCTGCCGGGGAGCTTAGCCATCTCATTTACAGCGTCCAGCCAGACGAGGTGTACCACTTGGGAGCACAGAGCCACGTGATGGTGAGCTTTGACAACCCCGAGTATACGGGCCAGACGACGGGGTTAGGGACAACACGCATACTGGATGCCATCCGGCGAAGTGGCATCAAGGCTCGTTTCTATCAAGCGAGTTCCTCTGAAATGTTTGGAGCCGCTCCACCGCCGCAGAACGAGGAGACCAGGTTCCATCCGCGTAGTCCGTATGGCGCAGCCAAGGTATACGGCTACTGGATGGCCGTCAATTACCGCGAGGCCTATGGTCTATACGCCTGCAACGGCATCCTGTTTAACCACGAGAGTCCGCGTCGCGGCGAAACCTTCGTGACCCGTAAGATCACGCGCGCCGTAGCGCATATTCTGGCGGGCCGGCAGGAAAGGTTGTATCTAGGAAACCTGAAAGCATTACGCGATTGGGGATACGCTCCGGAATATGTGGAAGGCATGTGGCGCATCTTGCAGCAGGAATCAGCAGAAGACTTTGTGTTAGGCACAGGCGAGTGCCACAGCATCGAGGAATTCGCAGCAGAAGCATTCGGCTACGTGGGTCTCGATTGGCGAGAGTTTGTCGAGAGTGACCCGCGCTACATACGACCCGCCGAAGTGGATATCCTAATGGCGGATGCCAGCAAGGCCCGCGCCAAAGTCGGCTGGGAGACGAAGATCAACTTCCGTGAACTTGTTCGGATTATGGTGGATGCTGACATGGAGTCCGTTGGCTTGAAGCCATCTGGAGAAGGCTTCCGCATTCTGGAAGAAAAATTCGACACTTGGCACCAGTGGAGCAATTCCGTGTCTGCCAACTTGCAAGCCGAGACGGGATCGGCAATGCGTTAAACCGCAGACGAGGACATGGATATGGATTCTTCTACTCAAGCGATGTCCACATCAGCCAGGATTTATGTCGCTGGTCATCGTGGATTGGTCGGTTCAGCGTTCGTGCGTACCTTGCAAAAAAACGGTTACCGCAACCTGATCTTGCGTACTCATGCCGAACTCGACTTGGCCGAGGGATCTGCCGTCGCTCGGTTCTTCGCTTCGGAGCACCCCGAATATGTGCTCATAGCCGCCGCAAGGGTGGGCGGTATCTTCGCCAATAGCACATACCCTGCGGACTTCATCCGCGAGAATCTCGCGATTCAGGGCAACATCATCCAGCACTCTTATACCGCGAGCGTGAAACGGCTACTTTTCCTGGGCTCCAGTTGCATCTATCCGAGGCTCGCGACCCAGCCGATCAAAGAGGAATACTTGCTTTCCGGCCCGCTGGAGCCGACCAATCGCCCGTATGCGGTGGCCAAGATCGCGGGCATCGAGATGTGCTGGTCCTATAACCGGCAGTATGGGACTCGCTATCTGGCGGCAATGCCGACCAATCTGTACGGCCCCGGCGATAACTACGACCTGAACAATTCCCACGTCATTCCGGCACTCATCCGCAAGATCGCCGAGGCCCACGAACATGGCGGCAGCTCCGTGACTCTGTGGGGTACGGGAACACCCCGGCGTGAGTTCCTGTACAGCGAAGACATGGCTGACGCATGCTTATTCCTTCTCAATCTGCCGGACGAGCAATTTGTACCAATAGCAAGTAACCAGCACGAGCCGCCGCTCATCAACGTTGGTTGGGGAGAAGATGTGAGCATTCGCGAACTAGCGGCGATGATCGCGGACATAGTTGGGTTCAAGGGTACTATTGCCTTGGACACAAGCAAACCTGACGGTACACCGCGGAAGTTGCTGGACGTCTCGCGGTTGAGGCGCTTGGGCTGGAAACCTTCGGTATCGCTGCGCCAAGGCCTGGAGCTAGCCTATGGGGCATTCTGCCATGAGCGCGGAGCGCTCCTACCAGTCTAAGCTGCGTCAAAGATTTGGGAGTGCAGTAGGCCCACCGGCTCTGCCAGGAGCCGGGGCGATTGTGGAAAAGCTATCTGGTGAACAACTCGGCTTTCTTAGTTGCCATCGGCCTTCAACCCGCTGGACTACGGCGCCATCCCCTTCCAGATACACCACCCGGACCTCTCTGACAGGCACTCCCATCAGGGAGCCGATGATAGTAGTCGAGTAGTCGCACCAGTGATGTGAATGGACTCTCTCCCTGAACGTTTGCAGACAAAACCTTCTTGATGCTTGGCCGGGCCGGGCTGCGCGTCATGCCCAAGCGCTACTACACCCCCATAGAGTGTCCGTATTCTCGTGGGCGTGGAGCGTCAGAGCTGCCTTAGACTCGATAAAATGGCATGACAGCCGCCGTTCGCGTCTGTCGCTCGGCGAAGTTGGTCACCAATGGACGTATGTGGGTGTTACCCTCACCCACTACCTAACCTTCTGGATGCTTGTGCCCCGAGTGCCGGGTCGGGAAGATCAGGATTTGCGGCGACAATCTGTCCCCTTGGAGAATCCCTATGTCCTCTGATTCTGCGGCTCCCACGCCTTTCATTTTCCAAACGATTGACTCGATCGGCGAGAAGGAATTGGACTCGCTTCCTTATGGAGTCATCCAACTCGACGCTCAAGGCACGGTCCTCCGATATAACGCCTACGAAGAGGGGCTTTCTGGTCTCACCAGGCAGAAAGTTGTGGGAAAGAATTTCTTTAAGCAGATCGCGCCCTGTACTAACATGCAGGAATTCTACGGACGTTTCCGTGAGGGGGTCGCTGCCGGCGAGTTGCACTGCACTTTCCGCTACCACTTCGCGTTCAAACGGAATCCCCGTGACGTGACCGTCACTTTGCTTTATAATGCCCGCGAAAAACTTACCTGGGTTCTGGTCCAGCCCATCGAGTCACAGACGTAGGTCCTCGTCAGCGACATCACGCTCGACACCGATCGCAGGGCCGTCCCGCCACTGGCGGCAGGTGGTTTCCGACACAGGTGGCGACGCGGTTGCTTTTACACCAACAATTCTCAGTTGGTGGAAACGGCCTGGGATTACATCAACTATCCCCATCAGTTTGTTATATTCAGGGCGTATTATTACCGGATAGCCCGTCATCCGACCGAAATCGGTGGCAACCGCCAACAGAGCTTTCAACTTCCCACCTCCGCCTGCTTCATCACCCCCACGATCCGTTCCACAGAAAAGCGCTTCCTCTTCACGGGAAACCTCCCCTTCCTCAGGTAGTGGATTTTGCCGGGAACTAACCCTCAATGTGTGTCAGAAATCAGGGGCGGCTCAGTCCGTCCTAACGGACAATAGGATTATGCGGACATTCCAAGTTGCTCCGACTACTGAATTCAAGGGTTCTTGGAGCGTGTAAAGGCCTTCACTCGGTTCGAGAGGTGGATGATTCCTTTGATTGATTCCCCACCACTTCAGCAATGCGCATGGTTACCGCGGTGACTCGGCCGACAATGTCTGCGTCGGCAGGGTACCGAACTTGACGTATCTGCCCTCGTGACTGCGGACAAGGAACCAGGATCAGTTGGGTCCCGTCCAGTTCGCACCAGCTACAGGCGTAACCGTTTCTAAGCTCGACAAAATAAATGGGGCGGTCGAATTCGTTCTGCCAATTACCTGTCTTCACCTTGTTCTGACGGGCATCGATCTCGACGAATGACCCGGGACGGATCAGCGGATAAAGCGTGTAATCCTCGAGCCCTATGTAGCCGCAAAGACTGTGCCGCAGATCCAGTTGCTGCAAGAGGGCAACAGGGATTTCACCCCAAGCTTCAAACATACGGGAGACCAAGTTCGTCCGTGCGAGTTGGACGTTCTCACGGAGTTCAATTGGCAGCATGATCGTCTGTCCTGGCGACTCGAGATTCGACCCAACCAGGTGCGTGTGCGGCAGCCTGACCAATCTCTGTTCCTTGGCGACATCAAGGACGTTAATCCCGAAAAAGGCCACGATCTCGGCGTAGTTGCACTTGTAAATGAGGCTCAGGCTGTAAAGCTTATAAATGCTCGGCGTAAACCTTCCATTCTCGACGTCGGTAAGCCAGCCGTGGGAAATGTAGTAGTCCTGGTTGTTCTTTTCTTGCGCAATCTGTTGGCTCAGTTTTTGTACAGCTCGTGTGGACAGGCGGACGCGCAGGCGCTCTGCTCTGAGCCGCTTCCCAGCTTCCGGGCTCGGTGTCGACTCCAACATCGGCGTCGCCGTTACGAGGAAATTTCCTTGTCGCGCGGGCAAGTACGCGCCGGTTACAAAAACAAAGCGAACCGGACGAAGGGGAAGATGCGAAATGATACTCCTTCCCACACTCCACGAAACCAGCATTTTTGCCTTGGTCGTTAATCCGACCGTCGCCCAGCTAGAAAATGCTATTGCGTACCCCTTCAATGTCAGCGGGCTGCCTGGTCGTAGAAACGGTCACGTCCCAACAATTTGTTCTGGTGACAACCTTTCCCGTTTATACAGAACGACATCTCTGCGAGCAGCTATCGGAGCACCCAAAATTACTCGTGGACGAGGCGAGAACCCGGTTGTGGAACTCAGGAGCCCCTCGAAAACGGAACTCGTGGAGCGAGTCAAAGCAATCTTGGCACGCAAAGGCCTCACCTTGTACCAAGTCTCACAGAGAACAAGGGTCCTGTACGGACGGTCTTCACCCTATTTCATCCCGCACAACCTTTACTACGACATTGGGCTCGGGATGTTCAGTCCCAGCCTCCACCAGCTATTTGCCCTAAGCTCGATTTCGGACTACCGGCTCGACGACTGGCTACGTGTCTTCGGATTCAATCCCAAGGACATCCCGCGGATACAGATTCTTCTTTCTTCGAGACGAACAATGCTCCTGGATTGTTCGCTTGATGACCTTGAATCCTGGGTCGCGTGGTTTCAAAACAAGCCTGGAAATGTTCCTGCTCCGGCGATTGCGCCGATTGGACAGCTTCTGGACTTCGCAGCACCCAGTCGCCTCCGCTCACTCCTCCATACCAAGAAGAACAACTTCCTGTACGCAAGAGTCGGACGGGAGGACGCTTTTGCGTTTCCCGATCTGCTTCCGGGCAGCATCGTGCGAGCAGACACACGACCTACCAAGACGATGCTTCCGACCGGGAGTGGTAGGCCTCCGGAGTTATTTCTGATCGAGCATGCGAACGGGTTTTGCTGCTGCCGGCTGCAAGCTGCCGGCAAGAACCGCATCCTACCGCTGAGTGCGCAGCTTCCTTATGCACAGGTCGAGCTGCAGTTGCACGAAGAAGTCCGGGTTCTTGGCGTCCTCGATCTAGAGATACGATCCTTGCTCAAACCAGAACAACCCGACGTCCCGAAGGAATTCGCAAGGCATTGGAGGCCATTGAGACTGGCCCCGGAGGAGACAAAGTTGAGTCATTTGCTTCGCCATGCCAGATTAAGAATGGGATTGTCATTTCGGGAGGCTTCGGCAATGAGCCGCCACATCGCCGCCGAAATGGGCGATGAGCAATACTTCGCCGCGCCAGGCTCTCTTTCCGACTACGAGGCGCTAGACTCTCCGCCACGGCACGTCCATAAGGCAATCACGCTCTGCGCGGTTTATGGCCTACAATTTTCGACATTCCTCAAAGGCGTCGGCCTGGATTTGGAAGAGGCGGGCAAAGACCCAATTCCCGATAGTCTTGTTCCCAGAAAACTCCCGGCCGGCTCTCGCGACGCTAGCAATAAAACTGATGAGCCCACGGGGAACGGATTCCTGGGCCAATTGCTGACTCGATCGCAGCCTGTGCCATTCTTTCTGCGTGAGTCGCTCTCTGACTTGTCTGGCCTGAAGAGTCCTTCTCTTCATGACTTCTTCTGGGTCGGAGGAGAACCGAACCCTCTACACCCACTCCTTGTAAACGGCCTTCTAGTGATCGTGAATCGGCACAGGAAGAAGGCCATCTACTCCCGATCGAAGCCGCTGTGGCAGCAGCCGCTATACATACTCTTGAGGCGCGATGGAACATACATGTGCGGATGCTGCAGCCCTGAGAACGGCACGCTGGTAGTCCATCCGTATTCGCAGAGCTATCAGCGACCGGAGCACCTACGGAACCGCTACGACGCGGAGGTGGTTGGAGAGATTGTCACTATCGCAAGAAGGCTTTGATCCGTAGCGAGTCGAATTCCCGAATGCAAAGCCGTCCAGTTCCTTCGGCAATTTCCATCAAATTCCACGTAAATCACTCTCTATTGTCGGGTTCTCGAACAAGTCAAACGAAGCGTGGAATCTTCCCCGATCATAGACGTAACCTACTGATTCCTCCGCTGGAACAGTTCGTTTCTGCAAGCTGTGCGGGCCGGCATGATCTCGTGGATCCCTTCCGAAATACGATGGTTGTTCCGGCAAGTCCGGCCTTTCCTTCGCTGGCATATTGCCAGTTTCTTCTGCATCGCTTTCGGCAGTTCTCTCGCGCTTCTCGCGCCGCTAGTTCTGAAATGGCTGATTGATGAGGTTCTGCCTAGCCGGCGGATAGGACTTCTGGTTGCCGCTGTAGGCCTGATCTTCCTGTGTCACCAGGGCAAAGCCGTGCTTACTAGCGTGGGAGGCTACTTGACCATGCTCGCTGCGCAGCGGCTGGCACTCGACATGCGTCTGCGGTTACTGCGCCATCTTGACAGGCTCTCCGCCGATTACCACGAAGGCACTCCGGTCGGCGCTTCAATGTACCCGCTGAAAGAACCCATCGAAGAGATTGCTTATTTTGGTTCCGATCTGCTGCCTGCCATCCTGCGGACACTTGTGGCAACAGTACTCACGCTGGGAACAATGCTGATATTGAACGCCCGCATGACTCTCGCAGTCTTGCCACTCATTCCTGTTTTTTTGCTAGCCAGGAAGCACTTCCGCGACCGCCTCGAAGAGGATTCCGACACCGTGCAGCACAGTCGTATCGCGTGGAGCAGGTTCCTGCAGGAACACCTCTCGTCGATCATTGCAATACAACTGCTTCGTCAAGAGCGGCGACAAGAGCGAACAGCCTTCCATCTGCTCGGCGTGACGGTCCGGTCGCATAACAGACTTTTCAGGACTGGAGTCTCGTTCACCTTCTACACGAGCCTGACCATCGGTCTGGCAATGTCGGCAGTCATCGGATACGGCGGCTGGAGTGTATTCACGGGTTCACTAACAGTTGGTGGTTTGGTTGCGTTCTATACCTACTTGACGCAACTTTTCGAGCCGCTGAGTGGTGCAGCGGAAACCTACCTGCGGGCGCAGAAGACGTTTGCAAGCATCCGCCAAGTGGAGGCTGTATTGACATTGCAGCCCGCGATCAAGACCTGTCCAAACGTTATCAAGTTTCCTCATGACCATCCTTGGGCGATCGAGCTTAGCGACCTTCGTTTTGGATATCCAAGGAACCGTGGGATCTTGTCAATTCCGCACCTGGACATTCGGGCAGGCGAGCACGTGGCCGTTGTGGGAGAGAACGGCGCCGGCAAGAGCACGCTGGCAAAGCTCTTGGCGCGTTTGTACGACGCGGACTCGGGATCGATTTTTCTTGCCGGACACGACGTGCGGAAAATTGAAATCGAGAGCCTCAGGGAGCACGTGTGCTACGCCCCGCCTCACCCGATTCTGTTCGACACAACGCTGGCCAGCAATCTTCGGCTTGGCAATGTGACCGCCTCGGACGCTGAACTTGAGGAGGTAGTGGAGCACGTCGGGCTCGCCGCTTGGGTGAGTACCCTCCATGGAGGCCTCTACCATAGGGTTGGCCCGGGAGGATCCCGTCTGTCGGGCGGTCAGCGACAACGCCTTGGGCTCGGGAGAGCAATCCTGCAGCGACCTCGCATCCTGATTCTGGACGAAGCCACGTCCTCCCTCGATGCCACCTCAGAGCAACGATTGCTATCCAATCTCCATAACTTCCTGCCAGGGAGCACCATTATCGTAATTTCCCATCGCCTGTCCGCCCTGCTCTGCGTTGGGAGGGTGATCGTTCTCGAAGCGGGACGCGTCGTCGAGGATGCCTGCCCGGCTTTACTTCTAAGAAAGGGGGGTGCTTATTCCCGGTTGTTCAGCGCCGTTACGCCGACTCCGGGGCGTCACGCCATCTTTCACGGTCGATAGGCCGAACCCCGCAAAACCGGGAAAGCAAGTGCATAGACGACCCGCCCAGAATGATTCTGTACAATCCTTCAACTCATTTGAGGGTTTACTTCCGCTGTGCCTGTGATCCGGGAGCAATCCGGCGTTGAGACTGCCATTGCCCCATCACGTTCCATAAGCCGACTTGTCGGTACCGATCCGCAAGTCCCAATGTGGATTACTTCCGGATGGCCGACGATCCAGGAGCGAGCGCGTGGTGGCTTAAATCCAAAATGCCGAGGCTCCCCTCGCAGACAACATCGCGCCGGCTTCTCTAGAGTTCATCCTCCGAAGAAGGTGTATTGCCACAGAACCTAGAAGCCTAGCTCCCTGCATGACTGATCAACAGCTACCACCAGTGTTGCGACATCCTTCTCGCTGTGCACGGTGGAGATGATCCAGTGCAGGCCGTTGGACGGCGTCATGTAAATACCCTGCTCCATCAGTAGATGGACGAAATGGGAATAGCGGCGTGTGTCCACATAAGTGCAGTAATCGCGGTAGTCATGGATTGCGTCTTTCTCAGTGAAATAAATCTGATACATCGGACCGAACCCTTGAACTATCGCCGGCACTTTGCGACGGCGGAAGACCTCACGCAGGCCTGCAATGGCCGCGTTGCCGATGGCGTGAAGTTTCTTGTATGTGCCCTCAGCGGAGAGCAAATCGAGATTCTCAGCCACGACCCTCATGGTGAGGCGGTGGCTGTTGAAGGTGCCGTAGTGTAGAACCATCTGATCGCCCCAGCGCATGCGATCGAGTATGGAGCGGGGGCCAGCAACAGCACCGATCGGGAAACCAGCGCCCAGCGCTTTGCCGAAGGTGCTAATGTCAGGCTTGAGCCCGTAATACTCCTGACATCCCCCGGGCGCGTAGCGGAATCCAGTGACGACTTCATCAAGGATGAACAGAGCATCGTATTCGTGTGCGAGGTCGCAAACCTTCTGCAAGTATCCGTCGTGGGGTAGGATGCAACCCATGTTTGCCATGATCGGCTCGGTGATGATGGCTGCGAGCTCGCGGCCGTGCCGACGCAGGATGTTCTCGAGTGTTGGCACGTCGTTCCATGGGGCAACGATCACATCGTCAAAGACCGAGGATGGAATGCCATCGGAGTCAGGAATTTTCGTGGGATCCTCAGGTGGGCCGAGTTGCGCGATAGGGTGACTGTGTCCGTTGAGGCAATATGGGTCGTACCAGCCGTGATAGTGGCCCTCGAACTTGAGGAACTTGGTGCGTGCTGTGTGGGCACGCGCGAGGCGCAGGGCCAACATGGTCGCTTCGCTGCCGGTGTTGGCGAAGCGCACAACTTCGGCAGTCGGAACCATGCGGCAGACACGTTCAGCGGCTTCGACCTCGGCGGGAGTAGCTGCGGCAAAGTGCGAGCCCAAGGCAATGGTCCTCGTGACGACGTCGATGATCTTAGGGTGCGCGTGTCCCTGGATCGTGGCCCCGAAAGACATCATGAAGTCGATGTACTCGTTGCCATCCACGTCCCAGACATGGGAGCCGCGACCATGCTCGAGAAAGACGGGGCCTCCCGGGTAAAAAGCAGCGCCGCGCGAAGGCGAGTTCACACCCTCGACCAGCGATTCCTCAGCACGTTGAAACCACGCCCGTGACTGAATGTACCTATGCGTTATCGGATCTTCATTCATCAAAGTAACATTTCGTAGTACTGCCCATAATGAAGACTGCTTGGAAGGCCAGGCGGGCTAGCAAAAGGGACTCCTATGAAGTTAAGGGATCCACGTCTCGATGCCAAAGCGCCTTATAAACGCAAACCAACATCAACAATGTGACGTAAACCGGCGCTAGCCACTTGCCCGGGCCCGAACTGCCCGTATTGAGACTTCCGACCAGAGCCCCAATTAGGAAAAGCAGTGCTATCGCGGAGATCGCCAAGTTTTGCAAGCTCAATTTGCCATTCGCAGCAACTTGAAGCATACCCCGGGGTTGCCAGGACATAGGCGCGCCAGCTGAGGCTCCCGAGACCGCGATGACCAACGGAACGCCCATCGCAGAACAAGCCGTTGGTGCAATGCTAGCGAGCGACTGGGCCAGCGTCTCCCATTGTGAAAGGATTCCCGCGCGCAGTCCATAGCTGGCTTCCTCTGAAGGCCCACAAGTTTGTCTGGCTCGGCTCAACTCAGCCCCCCATAGTGTTTCAAGATATTCTAAAGAGACCTGTCCGATAAGGTCATGAGAAGTAGCCAATGCAAATCAAAAAGTAAGCTTTAGCGCAAACTGGACACCCCTCGGACCGCCGCCGCCCAGGAATGGATTGCCAACACCCACATCATCGGTCGCAGTCAAAGGTAAGTAGCCAATACCTCTACCATTGCCGTTTAGCCCATTGGTTGCCGGGTCGGCGATGAAGGCTGGCAGCACCGGATTCGCAAAATTTGGATGATTGAAAATATTGAAAAATTCGGCACGGAACTGTAAGTTGACCCTCTCTGAGAGGGGCGTGTTCTTAAAGATCGCAGGGTTCACTTCTTTGAAGGATGGCGCACGGAGGGAATTGCGACCCATCTTGCCGAAGTGTCGAGTGCCCGGGATGCAGTTGCTGTCACCCGAGGACGTTGTGGCTGAGGGGTTGCCAAACGTACAGGGCACCGCGAAGGAGGCCAGGTTGAGGAAGTTACTCGCACCGCTTCCGTATTGGACGGGACCCACGACATCCGGACGATCAAATCCTTCCCCAGAACCCGAATAATCCCCCTCGTAATTGTAGTTCAGTTGAAAGGGCTGGCCATCCTGTAAATTCACAATTCCGTCGAAACCCCATCCATTCCTAATCTTAGAGACGGTACTTGTACTTTTCCAGGCAGGCAATTGGTACCCAAAGTTCCAAGTGAACCGGCGACGAATGTCGAAGCTAGAATTACCTCGTTCCAGTTGCGGTGCAAGACTGTTGTTCGGCTGTGCTGCGTTTGGAATAAAGTCCTCGCTATCACTTGCATTATCAATAGAATGGGACCACACAAAATTCACTTGAGAAGACAAACCACGCCAACTTGCGATGCGTAAGCTCGTCTGCAACGCGTTGTAATTCGAGTTGGCTGTGCTTTCTTCTTGGTTGACATAAAAGAAGTTGCTATAGATCCTAGGCACACTACTCGACGCGTCGAAGCCCAAGATGCAACCACAAGCCTCGTCGGCCGCCGTGATCATGGATTGGCTCGGTTGGTTGATGTCGCGGAAACGGAACAATTTTGTGCCCAGTGCTCCTACATAACCGACCTGCAGCACGGCCGCGCTCGTGATTTGCTGCTGAATATTTAGGTTAAAATTCTGGACATACGGTGTCCGAATATTAGGGTCGGTTCCAAAGAAATCCCCTAGCGGTGAGGGTGCTCCATACACGGGGACGTCTGGAGCAATGGCGACGCCGCTAACTACCGAGGCGGAATTAATTGCAGCCGGTCCAGTCCCCGTGAAGGCAGGTCCGGGGCAAAAGGCGCAGTTGTACGGGACGTGGCCTAGGAAGACGTCCTGAGAAAAGGCATCGAAGAACAGTCCCCAACCGCCGCGGATGACGGTCTTGCTCTTGCCGGATACGTCATAGGCAAAGGCAACGCGTGGCGCAAAGTTTGTGTATTCAGGCTGGTAGAGAGATGAGGGTCCACCGCCTGCACCGACACGTATAACGGAGTCAGCCGAAGGATCAAATTGATAGAAGAGGTGCTTCTTTTCGCCGACTAGTCCAAGATACTCCCAACGCAAACCGTAGTTTAGAGTCAATCGGGCCGTTGCACGGAAGCTATCCTGGACATAAAGAGCCTGGCTATTCTCAAAAGTGTTTCGTTCGGTGTTGCCCTCGGCCTGGCTGCCAGATGACGGGAGGCCCTGCAGAAAAGTACTCAAGTTAGTGAAGCTGAGTTTCCCCCGAAAATTTTCATTCTGAAACAGAGAAATAGTCGTACGGCGGAACTCGTATCCAAACTTCAGATCGTGACGTCCTTTTTTCCAGGAATAGTTGTCGATCGCGTGCCAGTTGGAATCAACACGCGAGCGCGGCACCGCTGGATTTGCGCCAATGACCGTAAAGGCCCCCACCGTGATCTTGGGCAAACCAAAATTAGTCTCACTTACTCCTGTATCCATGCCTATCGACTCAGGGTTGAAGCTGCTGTCTTCCGGGAAAAAACCTTCTGCGTATCGATTCCAACCGAGACGAGCCTCGTTGACTTGATTGGAATTCACTACCTTTACATAGGAGATCGCGACGAGCTGCACTCTAGTCGGGGTGACCGTATTGAAGCCAGGCAAAACACCAGCTGCTCCTAGACCCAAAGGGAAACTCTGTAAGCTATTGCCGAAGTAATAGCGACCACTAAGCTGATTTGCGGAATTGAAATTGTGATCCACTTTCGCAATTACGCTGTCCACGCTATTTTCGAAGTGTGTCGAAGTCGCCAGATTGTTCGCCGGGGTTGTCAGGTCGCTCGCCAGAACACAAGTAGTCCCGTTATTGCCATTTGTGGCTCCGGGGATATTTGGTGTGGGCCATGGGTTTCTAGCCAACAAATTCTTAATGGTCTGACTCACCTGCAGGCCTTCACTTGTGATGGCCTGTTCGGTGGTGGCAATCACGGAAGGATCTGGCACGCAATTGGATGTGGACTGCGCACCGGTTTCGCGTTGGCCTTCGTAATCCAGATGGAAGAACGTTCGATTTTTCACGATCGGGCCACCAAGAAACCCACCGAATTGGTTGTTGAGGAAAGGATTCTTTTGTCCAACGTTGTTAAAGAAGTTTCGTGCACCGATCTGGCCACTACGCCAATACTCGAACGCCGAGCCGTGTAATGCATTGGTTCCACTCTTGGTCACAATATTCACGACCGCTCCGCTATTGCGTCCATACTCGGCTTCGTAGTTGGAGAGTACGCGCAGTTCAGCAATTGCGTCGATAGGAAGGATTGTCGCCGGATCGCCGAATACGCCCGCCTCGTTAATCGCTGGGTCGTTGCGATAGCCGTCGTTCATGTCTGTGCCGTCGAGTAGAAAGTTGTTTGCCCGTCCCCGTTGACCATTCATCGAAAACGTCCCCTCAGAACCCGGGGAATCTGTGATCTGGTCCGGCGACCCGGCAATACCGGGGTTTAGGAAAATCAGTTTGGTGTAATCGCGACCGTTCACGGGCAACTCTTCAATCGTGTGGCTGGTAAGGGTACCGCCCAATTGGGCAGAAGTTGTCTCCAACTGGGGCAGAGCGTCACCAGACACCTCAATGCGCTGTGAAACGTCACCCGGCTTAAGGATTGCGTCTACACGACGCTCGGTCGCGACATCGACCGTGACATTATTCGTGATCGACGCTTGAAACCCAGCTTGGGCTTCGACTATGACCGTGTAAGTGCCGATGGGCAACTCTGAAAGTCTGTAGCTACCGTCAGCGCTCGTCTGGCTCGTCCGTTCTAGCCCGGTGCCTGAGTTTCGGACTGTCACCTTGGCCCCAGGAAGCACCGCGCCGGAAGAATCCGTTACAGTGCCGAGAATTGTGCCGCGGAAGGTTTGAGCGAAAAGAACACCAGATAACAGAATTGAACAACAAAGGATCATCGCAAATATTGTTACTTTTAGCGCTCGATTGTCCGTGAATGCTTTCCGGAGCCTCTTCGTTGTCATGTTTGTCCCTCCCTTTGCGCTGCGCCAAATCGAGCAAGAACAGAATTTCTCGTAAGGAAACCCGTCGACATACAACGCGGTTGGCTAACGTCGCTGTCCTAGCCTGTTCCGATATTTTTGGGCACTTGCGTTCAATGTGTCGACAAAGGTAGACCGAATATGGTACCTAGTAAAGATCCACTTTCATCCAGTAAAAGGAGCCACTTTTGATGCGCACTGAACTCTTTCAATCCCTGGAATTGGACCA
>Ga0187854_10002067_pt1 | contig 17977 bp, 11 predicted proteins | sample June2016WEW_6_15_FD_132445 | JGI IMG/M metagenome (GOLD analysis project Ga0187854, IMG submission 132445) | Peatland microbial communities from SPRUCE experiment site at the Marcell Experimental Forest, Minnesota, USA - June2016WEW_6_150 | ecosystem: Environmental > Terrestrial > Soil >...
ATTTTCCCACGGCTACTCAGCGTCAAGCACCTTCTCCGGGTCCACCGGATGGGGCTTTATCCCAGGCCAATCCTCGTATTTTTGGAACCGCGTTTCGTTTTCCTCCAATGCCTTACGGTTTCTTTCCGAAATTTTCTCAAGCTCCGGCAGTCCCGATAGCGTAGCTTCAGGCCTGAGTATATTGGCCTTTACAAATACATACAATTTTGAATCATCGGCGCTATTCGAGGTGCTTCTAAACAATCCTCCCACTAATGGAATATCTCCGAGCAGGGGAACCTTGTTGCCGCCTTTTGACTGGCTAAGTTTAAGCATCCCGCCAAGGATGATAGTTTTGCCGTCTGGAACCGTTACTGTTGTATCAATATTGCTCGACGTTGTATCAGGAGGTTTTGTTAAGTCAGACCTTTTCAGAAAATCCGTTCTTTGAGCTTGACGATAAGAAGCAACAGGTCCCCTTCGCTGATATTGGGCTGAATGGTAAGCGTTATGCCAGCATTGTACGGCTGGTAACTGGTACTTCCCGGGACGGTAACGCCGTTCGATACGACGGCACCGCTGGTTAGTTGCACGTTGGTGGTATCGGCAGTCTTGATTATGCCGACTTGGCCGTCGTTGACGAGGATTTTTGGTTTGGCCAGCACGCGTCCGTAGCTTTTTGACTCCATTGCGGTCAGAAGCGCCTGTATATGCTTGTCGCTATAGAACCCTTGGGCAACACCTGATACGGGACTGCTATATGCTTCGCGAACAGTGCCGGGCAGGAAGGTGGTCTGAGTGGCGGTGCCACTACTCGAGGCGCCGCCAACAATACCCCCGACGACGTTCATATGCCCGGTGCCAGGCACCATTTCCGGGAATTTGCTTGCCAGTTGCAGGTCGAGGTTAAATGCCTCGGTTCTGGTCACTTCGACGAGCGTTACATCTATAAGAACCTGAGGCCTGCGTCTGTCCAAGGTCTTTATCAAATCCGCAATCCAGTCCTGATTTTTCTTGTTGGCGTACACTATCAGCGAGAAGGTATTGGCGTCGGGAACAACAATGATGTTTTCTTCGGTCTTCTTTACAACTTTTTCAATCTTGCTATCTTTATCTTTGACGACGTCCTCGAGTAACTTCTTGAGGACCTCCGCGATATGGTCCGGCGCCTGATTCTGAAGCGGATAAACCTTGTAGGGTATCGCTCTCTGTTCACTCTCGCTATCGACGTAGGAGATGATAGTTGCAATCAGGGCATGCTGTTCAGGCGAGGCATTGACCATCAGGGAGTTGGTTGCCTCGATGACCACCACCTGCAGCTCTTCGGTTGGCAATTCCCCTTCCGAACCGGGGGTTGTCATTGGAGCAGGCGTCGGCGATGCGGCCGGCTGACCCGGTGCGCCGGGAGCGGCGGTTCTGGCCGTAATCCTACCTGATGTTGCTGTTGTCGCCTTGCTGGCGCCTATTACGCCAAGCTCTTCCAGTTTCTTTCTTACCTCTTCGGCGTCAACGTGCTGCATTTCATACACGCGAAGCGAACGCAGGTCCTGTTGCGCGATGTCAAGGGCGTCAATGAGATTTTCCACAACGGTCAACTCTTCCTCCTGCCCTATCATCAGGATGCGGTTGGTCCTTTCGTCAGCGTCAAGATATATCGACGGTTTTGAAGAGCCGGGCGCTGCCGCAGGCGTCGGCTGGGCAGGCGTCGGCTGGCGAACTGGAACACGTCTTGGCGGCTGAGACGTCGCGGCCGTGGGAGTAGAGGAAATCGCAATTGACATATCTCCGAGTTGTTCGACAAGCGCCTTGACCTTCGGGGCGAGCGTGCTGGCCATAGTGTATTTTAACTGTCGGAACTTGAACTGCTTGGGGGTGCCCGGCTTGTCGATGACTTCAAGAAGCTGCTCCACCCTGTTCATACGATACGCGTAGCCGGTAACAATAAGCGCTCCCCTCGCCGCTATTTCTGTTACGGCCCCTATTTTCATACCTTCCAGCAGGGCTTTGGCGCTGGCGGTGTCGATATAGTTAAGCTGGAAAATACGGGTAACTATCACGTCGCCTGCCTTAACCTGGCCACTGTCGGACTCTATTAAGGCAGGGTCTATGTCCAAGGTATCGGCAATGGGAACTATCGTAACCAAATTACCCTTACGGGTCATAGCAAGGCCTGTAAATCTCAGGACCGATTCAACAAGCGGGTAAAGCTCTCTTACCTTGATTGGCCCCTGCACCTTCAGATTGACCTCCATGCCCTTTACTTTTTTCTCATCATACACGTAATTGAGGTTAAGATATTTGCCGACCAGTTCGAGCAAACTGATGACATCAAGTTTTTCGGGCAACGCAAGCTCGAGTGTTTCATCGGCGTTGACGGCATATTCCGGCTCGTATGGATTGCGAACCTTTTCCTCGTTTGGCTCTGTCGATATGGCTGTTTCAAGGTTTGGCTCGGCGGCTTTTTTATCTTTGCTTGTTATTTTGTCTTTAGCCGCTTGTTTTCTGGGTTTGGTCACGACCCCCTCTGCTTTGGGCTGTTTGGTCTGTTGTTTTGCGGTATAGGTCGATTTTAGATTACTTTCGGCTTTGGATATAGAATCGAGAAGCTCGCCGAACGCCTTATTCGGGTCGGCGGGGCTTGATTTCACAACGGGCCGAGAGGCAAGACCATCCTCCAGGTCAGGTAAAGGGCTGGCTCGTTTTACCACATCGGCATATTCAACAAATTTGTCCATAACCGCGACCGGTGCGACGGCAATAAGCTTATCCTCGTGAATATCCACAATCGCCCGCTGCCCAGTGCCGCCCGGCAAATTATAAAAGGTTCCTATGGATATCTTGCCGATTTCGGCTGCCATTGCTTCCGCGGACGGCATACGGTTTGCCTCGGAGGCGGGCAACAGGACCTTCACGGCATATTCTTCACGCGAATCAGCCAGTGTTAGCAGGGCCGCGGCTTTGAGAAGAGCATCCGGGCTGGCTGTAACCAGCAACGTGTTGGAATCATTGAGCTGAGAAGCATTCGTGATGTTCACGTCAGCCAGAAATTGTTTGGCCTTCTGTGGTGAGATGCATTTAAGTAAAAAAGCTCTGTATCTGTCGGGGACAGGCGTTGCCGTTTCGTTGGGCGACGCAAGGTCGGCAGCCAGCCCCAATTGACAAGGGGCAAAACTGCCGAGTATTAAAAGTGCAAAGAAAGCAAACTTGACCATCCGGCAGGCGGGTCTCAGCTTTATTGCCATAGCACGCTCCATATCTCTCCTTACTCGTCTCTAAGGACCAGCCCTGATTCGCCATGAGCACACGGTGTCTCGGCAATTCTGGACAGGCACGGAATCACCACACTAAATGAGACAAAGAAACCATCAAAAAGTTCCGCCTGTGGCGGGCTTGGCGACCTCGTTTTTGGGTTATTTTCAGGCCTCTGTCGGCGGAGGAAGCTGTATGGCCAATAGTCCTATAAAACAACGGTTTTTATCAAAAGGAGGCGAAAAATAAAAAGGTTGCCCTTCGATTGGTTCGGCTGCGCTCGCCACAGGTCGGCTCCCCTCGACTACGCTCTGGACAGGCAGGGCAAACTGCCCTTTTTTCGCCTCTACTTCGATGAGCGGTTAGGTTCTGTGACTCTGATTATGGAAACCGGCTCTCTCCAGTGGATGATTTTCTCAAAGTACTGCTTCTGGTTGGCTGCGTATTCCCCACTATGCTCAGCGGTATGGCAATCGCTGCAGGTTGACATAGGGCCTGAGGTCTCGATTGCGCCGAGCGACCTGAGATGCTCGGAACCCGGCCCGTGGCAATTCTCGCAGCCGACGTCCTTCAATTCGGGGGTTTTTGCCGGGGAGATATAGCCAGTTTGGTATTGCATACCGACGACGTGGCAGACGACGCATTCGGGGTCATATTCGGAGCCGACCTTTTCGAGCGTAGCGAAGGCGTCGGCGTGCCTGCTGTCCGACGACGCCTGTTTACTCAAACCGGGTATAAAAACCTGTTTGCTTGTCATCCACTTTTCGTATTCATAGTCGTGGCAGAGTTTGCAGTATTTTGAGCCGACGTATTCAAGGTTACCCGGCAAAATGAAACGCGGCTGCTTTTCAATTATGTTGGCGTCTTTGACCAACCGCTGGTAGTCCTTATAAAGTTCGACAAGCGGCTGATGCTGGGGAATATCCTCGGTAACCGGCACCGAAGTAAACTTCAGCCGGGGTTTTTGTCCCGCGCCGTCAAATATCGCCTGGGTTTTGCCGACGTATTTGCCCAGCCGGCCCGACGAGATTACCAGAGGGCTGGCATTGGCATCGCTAACGAGCGTCGGCTCATCGGACTGCGGAGGAACAATCAGTAAATCGAAGAGGTGTATTTTCGAAACGGCAGCGACTGTTTTTGCGTCGGCGCGGTTAAGAATCAGAATTTTTACCGCCGAAGGCGACCCGGCGGGCGATGAAAACAAGTCAGGCAGCCGGGAAATCTGGTCTTCGGTTTCGGCGGCAACAACAGCTATATCAATGAAAGTTCCATTTAGCGTAAATCTCTTTGTGAATTTTGCGGGCAGTTTTACGTCATCGGGGCTGCCGACGGTTATACAGTTGAAGAGCGAACCGAGTCCATCAAGAAGTCCCGCCTGGCGAGCGATAAGAATATCCTGTTCGGTGAGGTTGACTACGTCATAGCCAAGCTGGGCAAAGGCCTGTACGATGATGTTGAATTTAATGAGGTTTTGCTCGGTTGATTCCGAGACCAGCGAGCCGGTATCAATGATGAGGCGATTTTGCGGGCCGACGGCATTCAAGACGGCATAACGTCTGTCAAGGCCGCCAAGTTGTCCGCCCGAGCAGCCACAGGGCTGCATTGAGCCCAACTCGTTACCTGTAAAGAAAATAGTAACAAGCTCTCGCGTTTGCCCAGGCGCTACTGGGACTGCGAGCACCGTTGTCGCGGTCAGCAGGAAGATAAAAGCCGTTTTTCCCGTCATTGCCGGCAAGATTCAGTTTGTGTCGCCTTTATTGTCGCTGATAGAACCCACGGCAGGCGACCTCTATTTTTTCGCCGTCTTTGGTGGTTATCGTGAGCGTATCCGTAAACATCCTCGTTGAATTTTGAGTCGGAGGAGGGACTATCGCAAGACCGAACTTGCAGCGATTACCAATTTTTTCCTGACTGAGGACCTTTATGATACCTTCCTTGGAGGTTGCTGAGGCGACTTCAAAATCTTCGCTGTAATTATTGAGCAGCCACAATTCCCGCTCGACGGACTTGTTGACTTCGGCGTTGAGTATATTTATGGCAGGCGGGTCAACCTTAAATCTTGCCAGAACGCTGAAAGGCACGGTAATCGTAGGACACTCCGGATGAGTGGTTGTAATTTCTACGCGGCCGCTGCTGTTGACGCCTGTTTTTTGTATGTCTATTTTGGTCTTAAGGACAAATTTCGCGGCCTTTTGGTTCGGGTCAAAGTCCGCGGAGACGGCGTTGCCGGTGGCGTTGAATGCGGTAATCGCAAAATTCTGGTCATCGACGCTGTGCAAGGTTAGTACAACGACACCTGCGTTTTCGCCCTTGATCGTATAGTCCAGCTTTTCCGGGTCGTAAACAATCTTCTGGGCGATAGAAGCATTGATGGTCAACTCGACTCTCGGGTTATCCTTATCGTTTGAGAGCACATAGAGGTGTCGAGTTCTGGGGCCGCTGGCCTTGTCAGCGTTGTATATGACATCAATCGCTCCTTCCTCACCGGGGGCATATTCTTTCTTTTCAAGCGTTGGTACGGTGCAGCCGCAGGTTTTGGTGACATCACTAATTTTGAGGACACCGGCGCCTTTGTTTTTGAACTTGAACTTGCAGGCATTGGTGGAGCCGGGCGCAACGGGACCGAAATCGTGAATGGTCTGCTCGAAAACAATTTTCGGGGACGGCCCGTTGGGTTCAGCCGCGGGTTTGGAGGCAGGCGCCTGCGCACCAACCGCCTGACCGGCGAACCAGCACTGCAAAACCAATACAGAACTAATGATACCAGTAATTAAACCCAATCTTCCGACCTTCATTTTTGTATCTCCCAATACAATATTAAGCGCGAGGTAAAACCCCGTTTGGTTAAGTTGCTCAAAACTCACAATATATCATAAATTCGGCTCATCTACAAGCAGTTTTCGCTGGTTTTGAGGCGGGCTGGAACAGGTCTCCATCGCCTCCAGACATGCTGGATATTGGGTTAAAGAACCAGCTTTGCGCCATGTCTGTTATTTACCAGCCAGCCAGTTATCGCAGAGGACGGCCAAATCTTTTATATCTACGATGCCGTCGCCTGCTGGTGCGGGAGCAATGTCCGCCAAGGGATTATTTTGCTTCCAGGAATCGGCCAAAACAGCAAAGTCGAAAAAGTCAACATCACTGTCGGCATCAAGGTCGCCGGGGAAATTGTCGAAGAGGTATGCCGAGCCGGTTGAGTTGCCATCGTTAAAGTTATAAGGCGCACCAATGATGATATGGCGACCTGATAATGCGAGCGAGGAGCCGAATTTATCGTCTGTATTGGCGTCGCCAGCCGTGAACCGGTCGCTTTGAATCCAGGTTGAGCCAGTGCGGACAAATTCAAATACTGACCCGGTTTTATTACCGTCGGTGAAATCATAGGGGCAGCCGGCGAGTATTGTGTCGTTTTTTATGGCGACTACCCAGCCGAAGTCCTTGCTGTAAGCGGGAGAGTTGGCGTCAAAAAGCTTTTGTTGTTCGACCCAGCCGGCGTCGGTATTGGCGAAGACATAAGCCGTGCCCGCACCAGAAACAATATTGGTATTGCCCTCATACGCACCGATAACAGCCCAGTTGCCATCGAGAGCAACAGAAAATCCGAAATGGCCGGCATCGCCGCGCAGAACACTTTGTTCGAGCCACGTCGTGCTTTGACGTTGATAAAAATAGGCGGAGCCACGCGGATTGTTCCAATTTGGTGCGCCGATGATGATTGTGTTGTTGTCGATTGCGACGCTGTAGCCGAAATACTCATCCAGCTGGGCATCTGATGCAGTAAGCTCCTGCTGGAAATCCCAAGTCAAACCTGTTCTGACGAAAACGTAGGCGCTTCCGGTAAAGCTGTTGCGGCGATAAGCGCCGATGACGATTGTATTATTATCGATTGCGACGGAGCAGCCGAATCTGTCATCAGGGGTGGCGTCGGGAGCGATGAGTTTTTGCTGCTGTGTCCAAGCACCGCCCAAACGAGAGAAGACATAAGTGGAGCCGGTATTCGGCTCATTGCTGTCGCCGTAATAGCTGCCAACAACAATTGTGTTGCCATCAATGGCGACTGACCGGCCAAATTGGTCATTGACTGAACCATCAGAAGGCGTGAGCTTTTGCCGCTGGAGCCATTGCGAGCCGGAAAGCTCATAAACGTAAACCGCGCCGCAGTCGCTGCCGTTCGAGTCATTCAGATACGCGCCTACAACTGCAATATTACCGTCGATTGCGACCGAAGCGCCGAAACTGTCGCCGGCGTTGGCATCGGGAGGGAACAGTTTGGCTGTTTTAAGATGAGCGAGGGCTGCGCGGTTAAACACAATCTGAAGTAAAAACGCTGACGCTATGAGATACCTGGCTTTGGGTGCGGTAATCATCTTTTCCTCCTTATCTAATAATATTTTTTCTCCAGGTTCAGACCTCGACTTCGCAGCCGGGCCTTAGAAAACAGAGCCATTTGCTGTCTATTTTTTGGTCAAGGATTATGCTTGCGGCCCGGGCGTAAAGGTCTAATTGTCCGCGGTATAATTCAGCACGCCTGAGTGTCTCCTCGGCGGACACATCATCGGTTTTGAAATCTATGATTACGAGACCTTTGGGCGTTTTGACAAGTAAATCAATTATGCCCTGGACGATGATTGTATCTCGTATCTCGTATTTAGTATTTCGTATTTCGTCTAAGTTGTCCGATTTCCACTCCGAGGCGGGAACGGCAAAGGTGAAGGGCCATTCTCGCCGGACGACAGTTTTTTTGTCGAGGACTGTTTGGCCAAGTTTGCTTTTGAAGAATTTCGCAATTGATTCGGCATTTATTTGTGACGCTATTTCCTGAATAAGAGCGCCATCTTTTACGAGTTTTTCAATAAGTCGAGTTACAGCTTCTGTCGTTACGGATTTAGCCAGGTCAAGTTTTGACATAACAAGGTGTGTGGCAGTGCCAACGGACCTGCCGTCGATTTGCTTAGTTGAGAAAACAGCTTTTGGTTTTCGGTCGAAGGCAAGCGAATAATCAATTTTTGTGAATTCGTCGTTGCGGTGAGTCCATTGGGTAACGGTTCTTTTGGCGGGCAGCGATGGTGCGTTGCCGAATGGGTATTGCCAATTAAGAGAGCGTTTAAGGCCGGCCAGGTTATGTTTAACGACTGGAGTTTTGAGTGTTGAATTTTGAGTTTTTAGTTTTGAGTGCTGGATAATAGCGGAAAGTTTCGCCAGCTCCGGCTGGTCGTAAAAATGAACACTGAATAAATTATCCTGCGTGGCTTGCGTCGGCAGTTCGGTTTGAAATACCTGATGCAGGAGCGGCTTGCTGCCCAGCGCGGATAAAATCCAGTCGAGGTGATTTTGACGTGTTTCGAGATGCCAGGATGGTATTGATTGGCCGGCGAATGAATGTGCCGCGGCGAGAATGTTTCGGCAGCTATCCCGGTCTTTGCAGCCGACGAGGATAAGGCGATTCATCGCCCTTGTCATCGCGACGTAGAGGATTCGCATTTCCTCGGCCAGCGACTTTCGACGGTTTCGCTCCTCGATTACCTGGTATGCCGGCGAGTCGAGGCGTGAGTTGCTTTCGGCATCGATGATTTTCAGGCCGAGGGTAAGGCGTTCATCCAGAACGCAATCACGGCTGAAGTCCTTTTTGCTGAACCGGCTGTCGAGGTCGGCAATGAAGACGACGGGAAATTCGAGGCCCTTGCTTTTGTGAATGCTCATAACGCGAACCGTATTGCCTGTTCCGGCTTCGGGCTGGGGCTTTGACCAGTCCTCCCCGGCGGCTATGAGCTTCTCTAAAAACACGATGAAGCGGGCAAGCGAGGGAACACCCGAATTGCCCGCGAATCCCTCGAACTGGATGGCCCTGTCGTGGAGTTTCAGCAGATTGGCCCTGCGAGCGGGACCATCGGGCAAAGCGCAAACGAATGACAGGTAACCGGTTTGACGGAAGATATGCCAAATCAATTCCGCGAGCCGGCCCCGACGCGCTACGGTTCGCCATCCGTCGAGTGTGTCGAGTGATTTCGCAAGTTTGTCGGTCAGTCCGCGTTCGCCTCCAGATTCACAAAAGGACTTTGCGCAATCGTAGAAGCCGAGGTTGCGATCATTTTTTTTGCCGTGCAGGCGAATTTTCGCAAGTTCGGTGTCGGTGAGCCGGAAAAACGGGCTTCGCAGCGTTGCGGCGAATTCGATGTCGCGTCGCGGGTTATCGAGAACCTTCAGCAGGCATAGCATATCGGTAATTTCGGTCGCCTCGAAATAGCCGGCGGCAGCGTCGCAGCTTACGGGAATACCGGCGAGTCGCAGCGCCTCGATAAATTCGCTCTTGCCAGCCAGCGAACGCATCAGGACAACAATGTCACGGTATTCGATGGGTCGCAGTTTTTTTGTTTCTTTGTCGATGATTTGCTCATTCGAATCGGCGCCGACGAGTTGCTTTATTCGCCTGGCAATCATCGCCGCCTGCAACTGCCTGCCGCTGAAGAGCGACGCATCGGAGTCGGCTTGTGCTTCATCGAGAATGTGCAATTCAACGGCAGGAGAAATCGCGGTTTCGGCGGTATCAGAGTGGGGCTTAAGATATGCTGACTCATCGTAATCGATTCCGGCAAACGAGGCGGTCATTATCCGGCCGAATACCTTATTGGCGAAATCAAGGATTGGCTTGACGGAGCGGAAATTGACATTGAGGTCAACCCGAAGGCCGGCGTTACTCGATTCCGGTGTTACCCCTCGACCCTGCTCGGGACAGGCCGACGCTCGGCCAAGATGCTCGATAAAGATTTCGGGTCTTGCCCCGCGCCAGCGGTAAATGCTTTGCTTCGGGTCGCCGACGGCGAAGACGTTGCCAGGCGAGCCGACCATATCGATGATTACCTGCTGGACGTCGTTGATATCCTGGTACTCATCTACAAAGACGTATTTGTATTTTTTACGCAGTTTCAATGCGGTTTGCGACGGTTCGGGAGAAAACGGCTCCTGACCCCTTTTTTCCAAAAGGCGCAGGGCGTAGTGTTCGAGGTCGGCGAAATCCAGGCAGTTGACTGCCTTTTTGGCTTGGCGATACGAATCATCAAAACGCCTGACCAGCTCTACGAGGACTTTTGTCTGTGTGCCGATTGCACCGGCGAATTTGTTAAGGTATTCGGGATTTAAAATCGCCAGGTTTTTGAGTCCCCTGACAGAATCAAGCGCGTCGCCGACAATTCCTGCGATAAAGTCCGCCTGCGGGACATCCGTTGGTTTAAAAACTTTTGGCCTGACAAATTCCCACCGGCCGGCGTTGAATTGCTCGATAGATTGCTGAACAGATTTTATGTATTCGTTTCTGCATTTCGCGGCCCATTTGCCCGACGGATTTTGGTCATTATAAACTTTCATCGCGAATTCAAGCCGGCCAAGGGCGTCCTGAAGTTTATCTGTTACGATTTGCTTTTGGGCCTGCGCGATATCGGTAGCAAACGGGTCAACTGCCTCGGCTAAAACTTTTGCCCGCTCAAGCCAGTTATCGCGTGATACGACGCCGTCTAAAAAGTCGCTTATCTCGATTATGGTCGCGGGAAAACCTTCCGTCATTCGCAGGTCTCTGCGAGTCATAAGCTGCCTGAGGGCTTCGGCAATATTATTTTGTTTCCAGGCCCAGTCGATTGTTTTTTCGAGTATCTCGGTCTTTAGCAGTTTCGCCTCGTCGGCGTCGATAATACGAAAGGTCGGGTCAAGCCCGATTTCGTAAAAATGCTCGGTGATAATGCGTTTGCAGAATGAGTGAATTGTGCTTATGTCCGCGGCGCCGAGCAGAATCAACTGCCTGCGGAGATGCCTGCGAAGGGTGGCGTCCGAGGTCGTTTCCATCTCAGAACTTAACTGCCGGGCAATTCGGGAGCGCATTTCTTCGGCGGCCATTTCAGTAAAAGTAACGACAAGTACGCTCCAGACGTCGGGGCAGGCAGACGGGTTGGTCACGACGTTGACGCAACTGCCCGAGAGCACAGCGGTCTTACCCGTTCCGGCTGAAGCGGAGACAAAGACGTTCCTGCCGTGCTCAACAATGGCACGGTTTTGCTGTGTCGTCCATTTAATCTTACTTTGACTCATCTGCGTTTTTAATCAAGTCAAGGACCTGCTCTTTATTGACGCGGGTAAGCAAGTTGTAATTGTTTATCTGCCAGTCGAATTGGCAGACGGGTTTATATTCACATTGTTTGCAGGGCGAATCTGTGCCGAGGCGATAGGGCAGGGCGGTGATTTTGCCGGATGTAATTTGCCCGGCAATGTCGGTTATTTTGCGCGAGCCGAAATTCATAAACGCCTCGAAATCCGCCGTTCGAAGAGAGCCGAGGTAATTATATTTACCGTATGGGTCGCCTTCTTTTGTAACGAAGAAATTATAATAGTGACTATCTTTTGCGGCTGTGCCGTCGAGCGAAGAGGAATAATTGCCATTGAATATCCCTCTTGCCTTATGAGCGAATTTGGGATTGTTATCGATGGATTTGCCAAGCTCGATATTTTCCGGGCTGACCTCGATCGGCATATAAAACGCGCCGGCGATATCGTCAACAAATTTCCCAGCGGCGTTGCGAACAGCGAGCATATAAACCGCGAGCTGAATATCGAGGCCATAGTAAAATTCCGCCCAGCTAAAAGAATCTTTGGAGCGTTTTTTGTAATCGAAGACAATGGCGGCCTTTCGTCCGTCAATTTTCGCGATATCCAGCCGGTCGATTCGGCCATTGAGGGTGAGTTGTCGGCCATCCGAAAGTGTTAATGTCAATTCGCCGATTGAATCACCCACGGATTTGGATTTGCCGAATGAAATCTCGGACATCGCGGGACGAAAAGCGCCCGCGCGAATCATCTGCGACACATCGATGACGCAATCCCGCAGATATTCCCGTGCGGAGCTAATCATAAAAGCGTTGTGCGGGCTGTGGGCGGCGAATTTGGAGAAGAAGGAATCCTCCCGGCAAACTCGTTCGGTCTCTTCATCGAGAATTTTAATCAAGGCATCATCGGCGATTGTCCCGAAATCGATTTTGTTGGCGATGGCCCTTTTGGTAAACCTGTCGAGGACACGGTGATAAAACTCGCCAAGGTCAGGCGGCTCAAGTTTGAACTCTTCGCGTTTACTCAGACCGAAATGTATCTTGAGAAGTACCTGTAAGGGCATTCGGCGAAGGTGCTAAGGCGGGACGCGGAACTGGACAACTGCTTATCGAAAAGCTCCCCGACAACTGAACTATCCAGCGTCGCTTCATTCTTATAGCCGACTGCTCCCGCTGCTCTTGAACCAATCGCTGAAAGCTGGTTATCGCGGACAATTTTCTCCAATAACTCCTCCGATTGCGGCGAACAGCAAAGAACATCCTCAAGTTCGTATGTGGTGCAGACATCTTCAATAGCCGGCGGCGAGGAATCGACCGACTCCTCTTTGAGGTCATCAAATAACCTGCACAGGTTATCGACAAAAGGCGAACGGGCAACCGCGTTTGATTTCTGGTCGGCAGCGGGATAAGTAACGCATAGAAATTCCGAAGGTCTTGTGAACGCGATATAGGCAAGGTATGGCCTGTTGGCAAGCTCCTGTCGGACGCCAGGCGGCAGGTCAACGCCTGATGATTGTGCGGCGAGGCGGTCTTCTTCGCTTAGTATGCTGTCGAAAACGACAGGCGAGGGGAATTGTCTTTCGGTTGTGCCAATCAGGAAAACCGCTTTCAAATCGGGATGTCGGCTGCGTTCAATCGAGCCGACGAGCACCTGGTCAAGATTGGGAGGAATGAAGGCAAGCGTTATCTGCGAGAAGGCGCTTCGAAGAATCGCAAGATAATCCTCACAGTCAAGGGATACGCCCTCAAATGCCGCGACCATTTCGTCAAAAATATCGATTAGCCGGTCATAAAACTGGCGATGCTCATCGGCAGCTGCGTAGTCGCCTTTTTGTATCGCCTGCTCGACCCAACTCGACAACTGTTTGCGAACTTCTGCTACTTCGAGGAAATCGAAAATTATTTTAGTGAACTGCTCCGGGGCAAGCGACTTATTATCGCCAGCGGTATCGCCAAGTTCCTTTTTCAGTTCCAGCAGAGGCGCGATTGCTTCCTTGCGGATTCGATTTACGCGCTCTTCGTCGAATTGTTCGGCGTTTCGGGCGGCGTATTTCCAGGGCTTGTCGCTTTTCCAGTCGTTGGCGGTGATGCCAAAGGCGAGACAATAATTTTCAAGCAGGTCAATTTCACCGCGCTCGATATTCAGCAGGTCGGTCTTGAGATACGCGAATATCTCGCCTGCGGGAAAATCATTTGTTACGGTGTTCAGCGCAGAACAAATCAGCTCGATTACTGGATGCTGATTGAGGGGCCTTCGTTTATCTATAAAGACGGGGATACTGTAATCCTCGAAACAGGTCTTGATGTAGTTTTCATAAGAATCGAGGTCGGATGCGATGACGGCGATGTCGCGATACCTGAAGCCGGCGTGCCTGACTAAGTTTGTTATCTGCCGGGCGACAAACTGCACCTCGGCACGGGTGTTTGGCGCTGATACGACGCGAATTTTGCCGCCTGCGGATATCACACCGGCATCTTGATTGAATACGCTTTGCTCGACGTGCGCAATCGCAGAACTGTTCGCAAAACGCATCGGCTTATTCAAAATCAATGGCGGGGAAAGTTTGAGTTTGCACTTTTTTATCCGCTCGACAAGTTCGGCGTATGTCTCGGCGATGTGGCCAAATAAATCGGTCGGGTCGATTTTGCTCTTGTCCGGGTTGGCTATGTCGGTCGTCGCCGGGTCGAGGCAAAGGGCAATCTGGGCGTCTTCGACTACTTTGAGCAGTTCGGTAAGCAGTGCAAGCTCGGCCGTGGTGAAGCCCGCGAAACCATCGACCCACAATTTCGCCCCGCGCACCAAATCCGCACCCGCAACGGCCTTACAGGCCGAGGCCAGTTGTATATCCGGGTCAAGAAATTTACCTTCGATAAACTTCAGGTATTCCTCGAAAACGATTCCCAAATCAGCGAACTTTGCCGTTGCCAGATTATCGCCCTGTTGTTTTCGCAGATTTTGCACGAGATTTTTTATATCGTCCGGCGTGTTCGCGTACTGCTGCAACTGGGTAATCGTATCGGCTAAACGCTGGCCCAGACCGGGCATCCTGGCGGAATCGGTAAATACGTTTAGTTTGCCTGCGCACTCGCGGAGTATTCTTTGGATTACCATTGTCCTGCCGAGGCGCGAAATAGCGGGCCTGGCGATATTTTTGCCGAGAACAAGATAAACCAAGCGGTCAAAAGACAGGACGTGCAGCCGATTATAGCCGGTTATACGCGTATCACTGAGTATTGCCTCGCTCGCCTGATAGGTCGCCTGCTCGGGAACAAGAAGTAATAATGGCCCATTATCCGGTTGTGACAGAGCATCCACTATTGCCCTTACGCAATGGTGTGTCTTGCCCGTGCCGCTCCTGCCAAGTATAAACCTAACCGCCATATCAATCCTTTATCGATTGGCGTAATGCCCATTCAAGATGTTGCCACTTTACTTTTCTGTACATAGACATCAATTTATTGCCCTGATTGGGATCAAGCCACTTTATGTAAGTAATCTTACCATGATAATGCTCGCGAGGCTTAAACTCCCCTTCAGGTTTTTCCCTTCGACTCTGTACGATCGCATTTTTCAATTCAACTTTGAATGCATTAACGTAATCCAAAGGAGCCGAAATCCGCCCATTTATGATCCCCACTCCAGTTATAATCCTCTCCATCGCATTATCGCCTGGTTTGTAATATATAAGTTTCTCTTTTTTTGTTTTGAAGCCTGATTGCTTTAATACTTTCATTACCGTCCCTGTAATCCGTTCTAATTCAAAATTACCGGACAAGGTAATGTCATCGACATACCTTGTGTATTTCAAACCAACCTTTTTAGCCATTGCGCTGATTCTCGAATCTATAGGTCTTACTATTTGATCAGCAAGAAACGGACTTGTAGAAGTCCCCAAAGGAAGAGCATGATTACGTGTGGTCAATTTAGTTAGTATATGCGCCACATCTGGACTGCATTCTTGGCTTATGAAAAACTCATAAACTTTTGTATTATGAATGCTGGGATAGAAATTTTTTATATCAAGCTTTACTATGAACTGTGAATGACGGTGCACCATCGCATTATCTTTAATGCTCCTGCCTTTTGTTCCTCCAAAGGAACTCGCAGAGGGAGGTATCCTCAAGAGAATATCGTGGAGAATTCGACGCTGGAGGGTTTTTAGTGGGTCGATCGATTCGACCAGCACTCGATCCTTGCCTTTTACTTGCAGTTCGAACTCCCGATAGTATTTATCTGGGTTCTGTGTTATATGCTGGATAGAGTCAAGTGAAACGCCAAGAATTATAGGCAGGTGTTTAATGTACCTAATCCTTAGAGTTTTATATGTCACGTCTTCTTTAAATGCTTGCTGACCGCCGGGAGATACGCAATCTTTGGAGTTCATGTACAAGGCTCCTGATACGTTCGTATAACTCTGTCACTTGAGGGCTATTCCCCTCGGCGGCCATATTGTCTTCCCAAAATAAGAAACTTGCTGGAACTCCGAAGGTAACCGATATCTTTTTAATCAATGTGAGACTAGGTTCGGCTTTATTGTTCTCTATAAGAGATAGGTAATTTTGGCTTATCTTGAGACGCTTTGCCATTTCGCCTTGGCGAAGACCTGAAGCTGCACGAACAAATTTTATACCTTTTCCTATACTCAAAACTCATCTCCTCTATTATGATTCACGGGACAATTCCCGATTATTAACGGAGTTTTGGACGTCCTTTTAGCCCCATAGCAATCTTCTAAACACGATGAAGATTAAGACCCAAAATGCATCATTAAGATGTCATAGGCCTTACTCTCGGCTTCGCGATACCTTTTTTTCCAAAGGTAGTCGTTCATTTCTAATCTTGCTTTTTCAAGAGCGTCCAAATTTGAAGCTCCAGGGTCCCGGGTCACCAAAATATCAACTTCATGGCATATTGCCCGGACCAGTTCGATCTCACGTTGGTCCATGTTCTGACTCCTTTCTTTTTAATTTTTAAGACGGTCATTTCTGGTTTCCTTTCGTAAATTAGGAACCTCATTTTATGTGGCCACACAATGCGGCTCACTCCGTACCGACCAATTCTTACAGAAGCAGAGGTCGGTCATCGCAGATGCTCAAAGCCGCACACAAGAACAGAGCGGCCCAACACACCTAGGCAGAAAACAACTGCCTTTCAGGCCCTTACCATGCACATGGGTAAGGGCGACGCCCCGAAGAGCGTGACGTTAGGAATTACCCAACGTGAGATACTGAAACTTTAACGAAATCTATTTGGTTGTCAAGGGTTATTTTGAAAAATAGAAGGAATTTTTTGATTGCTGGTTATAAATTTTTGACTGTGCGAATATATTCACGCAAACCGCTTAATCCGCAGGATGATATAATTCGTTTCAAAACAAAGACTTATGAGAAACGACTGATGTGTCGTATAAACTTAACCGCCATACCAGGTACCCGAGAAAAAATACGAATCGAGGCAATGAATCTTTTACCACAGTGACGGTTTTTTGCAAGACCCTGTGTAAAACGGGAGAAACTTTTGCAAGTTTACAGCTTAATCCACCATACTCAAGGCAGGTAAAAGCGTAAAGTGTAAAATCAAAACTAAAAAGTCATCTCCTGATTCATCGAGGCCAAACGCGAAGTGTAACGCGGCATAAGCAGCGGCCCGGAAAGAAAAAAACTGCGAGCCGGCACGCAAGTGAGGCCCGCAAACTTTTCATTCACAATTTCTAAATCGTTCTACGCCTTTCGTTTTCTCAGCATCAAGCCGCCCAGACCAAGCAGTGCGAGCGTCATCGGCTCAGGAATGGTAGCGGTAAAACCGTTGGCATTGCCGCTGTCAAAACTGTTCCAGTAATAACCAACAAGATTGCTCCCGTCGATGCCATATACGTATGTCCCTGCCGCTCCGGGGTAATCGAGGGTAGTCCATGATGATGATGTGCCGTTATAGAAAAAGCCATGGTCAACACCGGAAGCCGTGTAGTAACCAACAAGATTACTGCCGCTAATGCCATTGATGCACGTGAAAGATGCTCCAGGCATATCATGGACGGTCCAGGTTCCGCCTGTCATATCATAGACGGCGCCGTGGAAATCATAGCAACCAACGAGTTCGCTGCCGCTGATGCCATTGAAACATGTGTTAGTCGCCCCCGACTTGTCAATGGTAGTCCAGTTTCCGCCGTTGTAGAGAACGCCATGGCGGTTATCAGAGGAGTCCGTGTAGTAGCCAACAAGATTGCCGCCATCGATGCCGTTCATAAACGTCCCCTTTGACCCTCCCGTTGCCGCTCCCGGCGCGTCGAGGGTATTCCAGGAACTACTGATATAGGAACAACCGTGGTAGCCACTATAGTAGCCAACATAATTGCTCCCGTTTATGCCGGAAAGGCATGTCTGACCTGCCGGGTCGTCGTGAATGGCCCAGGTTCCGCCGTTATAAGTAAAACCATGGTTACCACTACCATCAGAATATGTACCGACAAGAGTGCTCCCGTCAATGCCGAGTACCTCTGTATAATACGCCCCCGCCTTGTCGATAGGAGTCCAAGTGACAGCCCCGGCATAACTCACACAGCACAACACTACCACTCCACAAATCACAATCAACGTTTTCATAATTATTTCCTTTCAAAAAATATTTCAACAGCAACATACTGTTGGTTGCCTTTCTGCAG
>Ga0187854_10002068_pt1 | contig 17976 bp, 17 predicted proteins | sample June2016WEW_6_15_FD_132445 | JGI IMG/M metagenome (GOLD analysis project Ga0187854, IMG submission 132445) | Peatland microbial communities from SPRUCE experiment site at the Marcell Experimental Forest, Minnesota, USA - June2016WEW_6_150 | ecosystem: Environmental > Terrestrial > Soil >...
GGGATGCGCTGCACTCCTCCTTTCTTTATTCCGTTCCCTATTTCCCTTGCCGGCACATTTGGCGCATTTATAAAGATAAAATCTCAATTCCTGCACCGGCGCGCCCTGTTCGATATTGGCATCGCCGGACCGTTGGCTGGTTTTCTTTTTATTCTGCCGACTTTGTGCATTGGAATCAGCCTGTCGAAGCTCGTTCCAAAGGGCGGGCTTCCGCCCGGCGAGCTGATCTTCGGAGAACCCCTGATTTTTCGCTTGCTTGGCGCCGTTATTCTGGGTTACGCGCCAGATAGGCAGGATATGGTTGCGCACCCGATGGCAATGGCAGCATGGGTAGGGCTTCTGGCGACGAGTTTGAACCTCTTGCCGATATGGCAACTGGACGGCGGGCACATTTCCTACGCCATATTTGGGCCTTCACTCCAAAAAAGGATTTCAGTTTTCTCGATTGTCGCCTTGATTCTGGTGAGCTTTATGGGATGGCCGCCATCCATTACATTGCTTTTTTTTGCAGCCTTGCTTCTGATTATCTGCGCAAGACTGCGTTTTTTTCACCCGCCGACCCTCCAAGAGGACGATAGGCTTGGGCCCGGACGGGCTTTCCTGGCGCTGATCGCTCTCTTGATTCTGATCCTTTCATTCACGCCGGCTCCCGTTACAATCAAGTGAAATGCCGGCTTTTCTATGCACTTTAAAAAATAAAACGCCACGGATTTCCTCGATATCACGGATTGAGATCTAGGAGCCTGTCCGTGGAGTTCTGGGAACCCCTGGCGTTTTCCTTTGTTCGCTATTACAGCTCTCCCCGTTTCTGGCGGTATTCGGCCTTGGAAACCGAAAACTGCTTCTCGATTTTTTCGCGGAAAACGGGACCGGAGTTGTATGTACAGAACGGATAGAGACGACCGTCGGGCGTGGAATAGTTGATGACACAACGCTTGACCCGCTCCACTTCGTAATTGTAGGAGTCCATGAAATGCATGCCGGCCACCATCAGGGTCTTGTATGTGTAGGTGCCGTCATTCTGGCCACGACCGGCCTTCTTATCGAGCAATCCCTCGATGGTTTGTCCGAGTTTGGCCAGGGTCAACCCCTCGGGGGCCTTGCTCTGATCGAAGTGTTTGTTAGCGCTGCTGAACAAACTGAACTTGCTGAGGTTGTTGTATAGCGACTTGAAAGTAGTCTTGTCCCGGAGTTTTTCGGCCTGCTTCTGGATATCGTCGAACAGGCCCTTTATGTTGAGAAAGCGGGTTACCGGCGTCGGCTTCTTGTCCTTATCCACGAAGAAGTAGGTGCCTATACCGCAAAGTGGATGGCAAGAGACCATGACGTTAGGTTCGTTCCTTAAGGCCTGGATTAATTCAGTAATCGGGGTGGTACAGGATAGCGGGAACCAGTCTTCTTTAGTCGTATATCCGAGTTCGTTGACCCGGTTTGCAAGGTCGGATAGAGTGAAGCGCATCTTTTCCCGCGCAGCCTCATCAATCCGGCCGGTGATGGATACGGGCTGGAAGCTGATGCCGGACGAGACGTCAATGGTATCGAGCGCAAATTGGACGATCTTCGGAACTTGGTCGTCATTGAGTCCGCCGACGATGGTTGGAACATAGACAATCTTGAGACCAGCCTTGCGGACATTCTCGATGGCTTTCATCTTGACATCCAAAAGCCCTTTTCGGCCGCGGATTTTCTCGTACAAAGCCGGATCGACGCCATCGAACTGGAGATAGAGGGTGTGAAGCCCGGCTTCTCTGGATTTCTCCGCGAATGAAGGATCCTCTGCGAATTTTAGGCCGTTGGTGGCGCACTGCACGTGGGAAAAACCCATCTCGCCGGCTTTTTTCAGTATCCGGAACCAGTCGGGGTGAAGAGTGGGCTCGCCGCCCGCGAACTGAACGACCCGGCCCGCGACGGGCCGCGAGTCCCGAAGTGTTTGCAGCATCTGGACGACTTGCTCGTAGGATGGTTCGTAAATGTAATCCTGAACATTCGCATTGGCGAAACAGATTGGGCAGGAAAGGTTGCAGCGGTTTGTCAGGTCCACGTTGGCAAGCACGGTATGGCTGACATGCAGGTTGCAGATCCCACAATCATCGGGGCACACTTTGGCGTCCGGGACCGCGGGATTGGAAACTCCACACCCGACATCACGGTTCCAGGACATCATGCGATGATAGTACTCAGCGTCCGATAATAAAACCTCTCTGAAGAAACCATGTTGAGGGCAGGTTTTTTCCATGATGATCTTGCCCTCTTTCTCAATCACCCAGGCTTCCACTGTTGTCGTGCATTCCGGGCAAAGGGAAATGGTTTTGTAGGGCACTCCGAAAGGCAAAGGATTGATGGGGGCGCCGGTCAGCGTTTTCCTTTCGGACGGAGTTTTTTTAGCCATGAATCATCTCCTCAGATACCTATCTCTTACGAATTTCCAAGAAGCGGAATATACCATGAACGATGGGGATTGAGGGTAAAAAATAGGAGAGGGAAAGCAGGCAGATGAATTGCCGGATGCGTCGAAAGCGATTTCCGAAGCCGAATCGATGCGCTTTACGCTTTCTGGTTTCTGGGGATACCCGAATTCGACCGGCCCTAAAGGTTCTTTGTGCGGTAAAGCGAAAAGGCCGACCGACACAATTCGCATCCGGCCCGTATTATATGCTTTGCGGCTTGCCCAGCTTGTTCAATAGCAATAAAAGCCCTGGAGAGTTCTGTCTGAATTTGACCGCAAACACTCCTACTGTACCTTGCCCCGTGCTTTTGCAGTCACGGCGTACGACCCTGCTCTCCAGGATAAGCGGAGTTTTTGTAAATGAAGTATTCACCTTTATCGACAGATCTGCGGCGGGTGGCGGCATGAACGCGGACCAAAGGAATGCACCGATGGGCGACACATCCTTAATGAATGCCTGATGCTCGATTCCCTTGAAGGTGAATCTGCAGCCTAGATGCACCTTTATCCGCAAAGCCGCTCTACGCTCTGGTGTTGGACGTCTTTGAGTTGCCATAGTTTATTTCTCCACATTATTTGAATCGGAAACAAATGATGGAAGAATTAGCTTTTTCAAATATGCCTATTTGTCCTATGGGTTAGACCATGCCTCGGTTGGCCGGCCCCCCCCTATACAATCGATTTTGAATAATGGGTCAGAAACAGGCTTTGTCCTGAATTGAGGGATTAATTGAGGGAGTAAAAAGGAAGCGGATGATATGGTGCCGAAGGGGGGACTCGAACCCCCACGAGCTTAAGCCCACTAGACCCTGAACCTAGCGCGTCTGCCAGTTCCGCCACTTCGGCAACCTGGAGCAGCTATCTTATTTGGGAGTTACGGCCTTGTCAAGACATCCACAAAACGACCTCATTGTATTTCAATGGCTATGGTTGAGAGTTTTGTCTAGCTTCAAAATTTAAGAGCACCTGGGACCATAATTTGGGATCTTCGGCTTGAAGCTTTTCCGTATTAACTCCTAACTCCCTAGCCTTGGCAATTGCTGCCAATGCTCTCTCGTTATCGCCTTGCGTCTTGAGGACAATGCCGGTCAGGAACTGCAGCATCCCATTCTTCGGGTGCAGTTGTACGGCGTCTTCCAAAACGCTGCGCGCCGCCGTATCGTTCCCTTGCAGGTGCCGAATTAGAGAAACGTTCAGCAGAACCGTCGAATCTGTACGCGCCAGATTCCTTGCATCCATGAAACTGCTCACCGCCAGCGCCGTGTCCCCTTTACGCAGATATGCTACTCCCAGGTTATTCAGCACCTCAGCAGAGCGCGAAACCTGGAGCAGGTTCCAGAGTGTTTGAATTGCCAGAGTGGGCTGGTCGACTTGGATGTAGCAGGTTCCGCGCATAAAATCGCCGTCCAGCTGAGTGCTCTTACTGCCGCGGCCCAAGGTCAGATGCGGGATAGCACTCCCGCAATTCCCCCGATTAAAATAAAGACTGCCAATCCGAAACTGGGCTTCGGGAAAATCCCGATAAATTTCAACAGCTTTTAACAAAAGGTGAAGCTTATCGTCCTCGCCGGAAGCCTCGAAACTTTGAACATAATATGCATAGGCCGTATTTGGAACTTTGCGCGTCCTCCCCTGAAACCTCTCTCTGGAATATGCCGGCGCCAAGCCATTGTTGCTGAGGATCAACCACGCCAGTTCGTTCTCCATCTGAGTCAAAGCAGTAAACGGACCATTGGCAACCATTTCTCCGCCCAATTTCAAAGCCTTGACATCAAGGACCCTGACAGAGATTTTAAGATTCTGTTCCCTGCCCGAAATGACCCCCATGACCAAAAAATCTGCGCCGGCATTCTGAGCGACCCGGATCATGCTTCCGCGGCTGAGTGGGGCGCCTGGAGGAAGGTCAAGGCCTTCCACAAGCCGGAGCAGTTCAACGCGATCCACTGAGCTCAAATCCTGAGTATCCAACTGGTCCGAAATAGATAAAGCAATTCCCTCGCCCAACCATTGGAGGCCTGCACCTTTCAACTGCTTTTCCAATGGAAAAACGATAATTTTCGGCTTATCCACTGCAAACATTGACGCAGGCAAGGAAATCAAAACCAACAGAACGGTCGCAGAAATTTTCAAAACATTGCTCTCCTGATCAATTATGCATACCATGGGCGGACGCCCTCGTAAAGCTCGATGGAACCATCCATGGGTTTGGATGAATAGATCCGTGCTTGACTGGCTTGACGCAAAGGATTATTGATATTTCGGAAGAGGGCCAAATGAAAGAAGGATAGACAAGGCATGATGCTCTATATCGGTGATCCTGCATTACGAATGCATGAACCTTCCTTGCATCCCCGCGCTCCAATAGGCCAGGAGCAATCCAGGGGATAGGATATTCGTGCGGACCGCCTGAAGGATTTAGCGACAGAAAATGAAAAAATATGCGTTTCGGATTTCTATTCTTTTTCTCACATTCTGCTCGATCACTCTGGCCGTGGAGTCCGACATGTATCGCCTCCTCTCAGTGTCAGACTCCGAGAAATTGATACTGGTTTCTCAAATTCCTAGTAAAACCAAGTACCTTCTTGATGCTGCGTCGGCCAAGATTACGGTAAATGGAAAAGCTGCGGAGTTCAAAGAGCTAAGGACCTTTTCCGTCATCCAGGTAAAAGTGGATCTTCGCAAATTAAGCAAAAATGGGATCGGACTTGACGGTTCTGCTACTGAAATCCGCATTTCCAGTCCGGAGAGGCCCAAGTGATTGCTGCCTTCAACATCATATTTATTTTCATATATTTACGCGAAACAACATTTCCCTATAAAACCTCTTCACCGCACCAGTTCCATCTAATATAATCAATCGTTCAGGCGTGATAGCCAGGGGCGCCCGCAATTCCTACGGTCCATAACGGCCCGTAAATCCTCCCCGAGTACTTGAAAATGGCAACAGATCTGCAATTTGAGCTGAATTGGGAAACGGAACGATATGCGCTGCTGAATACCAGGGTCTGCGATCTGGAGCTCAATCTCGAGCAAACGCTGCTATTCCGATGTATTCAAAAGCTTTATTCAGAACTGGAAGCCAAGAAGCTTCTGTTCAAGCCTCCTTATTACTTTACCTGCGCAGGTGACGAATGGGGATGTCCGGATTGTGTGCCCATCATGGGAATCCCGTTCCATCTTGCGGATAACAGACTGGTTCGAATAGAGCGGGAAATGGGCTATACCGTCTACGACAAGAGGGATCTCATGATTCTGCTTCGCCATGAGGCCGGCCATGCCATCAACTATGCCTACGAACTCTACAACGAACCAGCGTGGCGGGAGATGTTTGGTGATTTTTATATCACTTATCCTACCAATTTCAGATTTAAGTTTAATCCCTTCAGCCGTTCCTACGTAAAGAGCCAGGGAGAGCCGAGGTATTATGCGCAGGCGCATCCCGACGAGGATTTTGCAGAGACTTTTGCAGTCTGGTTAACACCCCGATCAAACTGGCGGAATGCCTATAAAAAATGGCCTTCCATAAAAAAGCTGGAGTTTGTCGATCAGAGCATGCACGGGCTTCGCAATAAGAAGCCTTATGTGACCGCTGGACCTCTTGATTCTCCGTATCATTCGAAGACCTACACCCTGATCGAGTATTACGGAGAAACGCTCGATCATTTTAAAGACAAGGCGCTTGGCATCTATGACGAGGACCTAAGAAAAATCTTTGCCTCAGGATCCAACGGGCGCAAGCGAGGCATCCCTGCGAAGGATCTCATCCGCAAGAATCGGCGATTCCTTGTCAAAACGATTTCCCGCTGGACTGGCGCCCGGGAAAAAGTCGTTGCTCCCGTGATCGGAAGATTTTTTCTGCGCTGTCGCGAACTGAAATTGTCTCTTGTCCCCAATGACGAAAGCTATAGCCTCGCTTCCCTGGCGGCGCTCGGAACCACGGTTGTAATGAACTACCTGCACACTGGCCGCTACATCGCTGATTAGGTTCCCGATTCCAGAATCCAAATTCTAACTTGAAGGAGAAACTTGGATATCTATTTGGGATCTATAATCTGGAATTTTGAGCTTTCAGCCCAGGAACAGCTTGATGGAGCCGATGGTCAGCTGTTGAATTCGGCCCCAAAACAGCATGAGACCGACTGTAGGAAGCAGCATAATCCAAACCATGACATGGCTGGTCCAGGGGATCTGAATTATCGAGGTGTCTTCATTCGTTTCAATGATCATCGTTTTGATGACACGAGCATAGTAATACACAGCCACGACGCTATTGAGGGCGCCAACGACGGCAAACCAGACCAGGTTTGCATTAACGGCTGCGGCAAAGACATAGAATTTGCCAAAAAATCCGGCAAAAGGAGGAATTCCCATCAGAGAAAGCATGAATGCGGTCATCGAAATAGTCAGAAAAGGAGACCGCCGATAGAGACCGCGGTAGTCCTTCAGATCAAAGCTTCCAGTGCGATTGAACACCTCGATGACGACCAGAAATGCTCCCAAATTCATAAACAGGTAGGTGATCAGATATACAAGGGTCGCCTGCAGTCCCTGTGCTGTCAGCACCACAACTCCCATGAGAATGTAGCCGGCGTGTGCAATTGAAGAATATGCCAACATGCGTTTCATATTGTCCTGACGCAAAGCAGCAATGTTGCCCAGCAACATCGTGATGATGGAAATCACAAGCACCAGCGCACGCCAATCAATGGAACTAAAAGGAGTCCAAAAGCCGGGTGCTCCGGAAGAGTTGGAAAATCCGGTGAAGAAGAATCGAATCAGGATTGCAAAGCCGGCCGCCTTTGGCGCTACGCTCAAAAATGCGGTGACCGGAGTTGGGGCGCCGGTATAAACGTCGGGGCACCAGAAGTGAAAAGGAACAGTGGCGGTTTTGAATCCGAATCCCGCAAGGATCAGAGCGGTTGCAATCAACAGCATTGTGGAGTTGTTGCCGGTGGCAGTATTCGATGCCAGCGCATCGCGAATTGCCGCGAGTTTGGTGGTCCCGGTCAGTCCGTAAAGAAGCGTGATGCCGTACAGCATGGACCCGGTAGCGACGGCGCCGAATAAAAGGTATTTCAAGGAGGCTTCATTTGACTGACGGTCATTTTTAAGGTATCCGACCATGATATAACTGCCGACCGATACCATTTCCAGCGACAGGTACAGCATCAGCATATCCACGCTGGATACGAGTAGAAGCATCGCGAGCGTTACGCTCAGCAGCAATGCGTAAAACTCGCCCAGCGGCCCTTGCGAAAGCTCCTTGGATCCAGGCGTCGCAAGCAGAACAAGGAATGAAGTCAAAATCAAAAAACATTTGAAAAAAACGGCCATTTGATCGATCGCAATCACACCATAAAACATCGTTCCCGGCGGAGCGCTGCAAAGCGGAATACAGGAGAGAAAAGCGAGAATCAGCCCAAGACCAGTTATCACGAAGGTGAGATTTCTGCGAATGCGGAGAAACCCGACATCAGCAATGATGACGCAAAGGATGGTAGCGGTAAGAATGATTTCCGGATAGAATTTCTTAAGATCCCAAAGAAGCTGTGGATTCATGACTATCCCTTCAGAGTATCCGCGCGATCGAGATTGACAGTCTTGACGATCCGGTACATCGAGAGAATTATGGCAAGACCGACCGCAGCCTCCGCCGCTGCAATCACAATGACAAAGATGGCGAAAATCTGGCCGCTGATATTTCCTGCAGAGTATTTCGAGAAGGCGACCAGATTGATATTTGCGGAATTCAGAATCAGCTCGATCCCCATCAGGACGTTCACGGCGTTCTTTCGCGTAAGAACTCCCATGATGCCCAGAGAAAAGAGCGCAGCGCTTATTACAAGATAGTGGCTGAGTCCAATCATTCGGATCTTCTCCTGACAATCATCGCCGCTCCGATCAACGCAACCAGCAGCAGAATAGAGGCTGCCTCGAATGGGAGAATGTAATCCCGCATCAGAAGCTCTCCGATGACAGCCGTCGTGGGTACCGCAGGGCTTTGACCGCCTCCGTGCCAGCGGGTGTGCAACATGGAGGTCGACAGTATCCCAAAAGCGCACAGAACGGCCATCACTGCCGGCAGCACCTGGAAAGTTTCTGATTTAAGGTTCAGATCATATAGTTTGTGGGTAAGCATGACTCCAAACAGCAGCAGCACCAGAATTCCGCCGACATAGATGACCATTTGGGTCGCCGCGAGGAAATCCGCTCCCAAGAATACATATAGCGCCGCCACGCCGAAAAATGTGAACAGCAAGGCAAAGGCAGAGCGGATGAGGCTGCGTGCAAAAACGACAACGGCAGCGGAGCCAACGGTCAACACGGCGAAAAAATAGAAAACGATTTGGGTGAGCAGATTGTTGTCCATAGAAAATTTCAGGCTATGTCGACTTTCTCCTTCGGAGCCTTGCTGGTTGCAAGTTTATCTTTGGCAAAATGGTAAATGTGCTCATCCTTGTCGTAGACGGAATATTCATATTCTCCCGTCATGGTCAAGCAATGGGTCGGGCAAGAAAAAGTACAGAGGCCGCAATAGCAGCATAGTGCCATGTCGATGTCGTATGTGAGTGTGCGGAGCTTGATCGCCGTTCCGTCGGACGCGAAAATTTCAGGTTCATCTTTGCCGCGCTTCTCGGTCTTGATCGTGATGCAGTTTGTAGGACAGGCACGAACACACTGACCGCAGCCGATACAGTCCTCAATCTTGTTGAAGAGCCGCGCCCGGCTTCGCTCCGGCATGGTCCACTTCTCCGTGGGGTATTGGAGCGTCACCGAACGAGTAAACAGATGACGCCAGGCAACTCCCATCGATTTCAGCACGGTAACGCTTCCGAGCCCGAGGTTCTTGAAATAATTCAACATACAATCCTCTAAAATTCCTCACCAGTAGACGGCGAGCCAGCCGACACTCAATACCAGCACAAGAGAAATCGGCAAAAGCACCTTCCAGCTCAGATACATCAACTGGTCAACGCGCAACCGAGGGAGCGACCAGCGCAGCCACATCTGCAAGAAAATAATCACAAGCACTTTCAAGAAGAACAGAATCGGTCCCGGGACAAGCTGCGGCGCAATGGAGGCGGGAATAATCTGCGTCCAGCCGCCGAGAAACAGAGTCGTTGCCACACTCGCGACCAAAAACATGTTGGCGTACTCGGCGAGGAAGAAAAACGCGAAGCGCATCCCCGAATACTCGGTGTGATAGCCTGCCACAAGCTCGGATTCCGCTTCAGGAATATCGAACGGCGTACGGTTCACCTCGGCCAGTGAGGCGATAAAATAGACAATGAATGCCAGGAAAATAAACGGATTTCGGAAGAGAAACCAGTGCTGGATTCCTCCCTTCTGTGCGTTGACGATGTCAACCATCGACAAGCTTCCGACCGGAATGATGACGGTCATGATCGCGATCGTAGAAGGGATCTCGTAGCTGATGATCTGCGCAGCCGCACGCATTCCGCCATAAAGCGAATACTTGTTATTCGAAGCCCAGCCGGCCATGATGATTCCAATCACGGAGAGGCTGCCGACCGCTACGATATACAGGACTCCGATATTCAAATCGCTCACAAACGAAGAGGCTCCAAAGGGCACAACCACAAATGCTGCAAACGCGCCAAGGAATACGATGAACGGCGCCATCTTATACAGCAACCTATCCGCCGATGCCGGAACGATGTCCTCTTTCAGAAGCAGCTTCAATGCATCCGCCAGCGTTTGCGCCCAGCCATGCCAGCCGCCGACGTACATGGGACCCAGGCGGTCCTGGATATGGGCGGAGACTTTTCTTTCCAGCCACACGGCAAACAGCACGGCAATGGCAAGAGCCGCAAATATAACAACGCAGCTCACCAAGACTGGAAGCAATGCTCGCACAATTCCCGGAAGCGCATCGTATCTCGGTATGAATTGCAGAAGTCGCGCAATAGACTCCATCAGAACTTTCCTCTGCTAACGGTCAATTTCGCCCAGCACAATATCGAAGCTGCCTAAAATAGCAACAACATCGGAAATCATCGTCCCTCTGCTCACTTCCCGAAAAGCGCTCATGACCGTGAAACAGGGGGATTTCACCTTGAGCCTGTAAGGTTTGAGACTCCCGTCGCTGACGATGTAGTAGCCAAGCTCTCCGCGGGGGCATTCTGTGCGCATATAGATGTCGCCGGCCGGGGGCTTGACGCGTTTCGGAATCGATTCATGCACATCGCCAGGCGTCAGTTGAGCCACAGCCTGCCGAATGATTTTGCAGCTCTCTTTAACCTCGCGAATCCGGACCATATACCGGTCCCAACAGGACCCGAGAGGACCGTATTCTCCCTTCCCGACAGGTATTTCGAAATCGATGTCCTGGTAGCCCAGATAGGGTTCATCCTTACGCACGTCGAATTTCACTCCGCTGCCTCGCAGGTTTGGGCCGGTCACGCCATAGCTGATGGCTGTTTCGGGAGACAGGATTCCAACCGCAGCTGTGCGTTTTATAAAAATGTAATTGTCGGATAGGAGAGTATTGAGTTTATCGACCTGAGGTTCAAAATAATCGATAAACTCGATCAGCCTCTTTTCAAAACCCGGCTTGAGGTCGTACATCAAGCCGCCAATCCAGTTGTAGTTGTACAGCAGCCGTGCGCCGCAGGTTTCCTCGAACAGGTCCAAAATCGTTTCACGGTCCCGGAAGCACCACAGAAACGGCGTGAAAGAACCAATATCATTGCCGTAGGTTCCGGCAGCTATCAGGTGGCTCGCGATGCGGTCCAGTTCCGCCATGATTATCCTGATACAGCGAACCCGATTATTGACCTGAATCCCCATCAGCTTCTCCACTGTGAGGACATATCCCAATTCCATGTTCATTGCCGCGCAATAATCCATCCGATCGGTATAGGGAACCACGGCCGGATAATCGACGTTCTCGGCATGCTTCTCAAAACAGCGGTGCAGATAACCGATGTGCGGGATGGCATCGGCTACGATTTCGCCATCGGTCTTGAGCTCGAGACGCAATACACCATGCGTTGAAGGATGCTGCGGCCCCATGTTCAACGTCATCACATCGCCGCTGTAATCTACTTCCATCAGTCCTCCTAAACAGGCATATCCCGATAGCTCTTGGGAGCTTTGTAGTCTTTCCGCAGCGGGTAGCCTTCCCAGTCGTCGGGGCAAAGGATCCGGCGCAGATCGCTGTGGCCGTCGAAAACGATTCCGAACATGTCGTAGGCTTCGCGTTCATGCCAGTTGGCCACGGCCCAAACCGATTCGACTGTGTGGATGACAGGCGCTTCTCGGGGCAAGCGGCACTTCAACGTGTACCGATGCCGGTGTTTCATCGAATACAGGACATAAACAACTTCAATACGGTCTTTATAGTCCACCCCACCCAGCAATTCGAGGTGATCCATGCTCAAACGATCGTCGGCTCGGAGAAACTGACTGACTTCGAGGATAGCGGCCGGTTCGACAGCGCTCCATGGATTGATCGCGTCTGGCTTGGATTCAAGGATCCGGCTACCGAATCTTTCTGTTATCAATGCGGCGATTTCCTGGGGAGTCATGAGGCACCCGATTTTTTCTTTGCGATCGTTTCGCGCTTGATTTTTTTCTGCAACTGAATGATTCCCTCCAGCAGAGACTCGGGACGAGGAGGACACCCCGGGACATAGACATCCACCGGAATAATCTGGTCCACTCCCTTTAACACATGATAACCATGCTGCCAGTAAGGCCCCCCCTTATTGGCGCAGCTTCCCATCGATATCACGTACTTGGGAGCCGGCATCTGATCGTAAAGCCTTTTGATGCGACTGGCCATTTTCAGAGAAACAGTACCCGCTACTATCATAACGTCCGCCTGACGGGGAGTGCCGCGGAAGACTTCAGCGCCAAACCGAGCCAGATCGTAGCGGGAAGCGCCGGTCGCCATCATCTCAATCGCGCAGCATGCCAATCCAAAAGAGAGCGGCCAGGGAGAAGAAGAACGGGCCCAGTTGAAAATCCAATCCAGCGATGTGATGAAGACGTTGTCTTCAAATTTTCCTTCCAGAACTCCCATTTGCTCCCCCTATTCCTTCATTGCGTCCAGATCGCCGGATTTCACCCATTCCAGATCACCCTTCTTCCAGACGTAGGCCAATCCCACAACAAGAATGCCAATGAAAACAAGTCCCTCAATAAATGCAAACGAACCCAGTTTTTTGAAGACAACGGCCCAGGGGAGCAGGAAAACTATTTCCACATCGAAGATGATGAAAATGAGGGCAAAAACATAGAACCGAATATTGAAGCGGATCCATGCCGATCCTTCGGGAACCTCGCCGCATTCATAAGGTATATATTTATCTTTTCCCGGCGTGCCCTTGGCTTGAAGCAGGCGTGAAAGCAGAAGCGTAACTGCAAGGAAAATAAAACCAACCACTAGGAACAGGAGAACGCTGGCGAAGCTGAACAGCATAGGCTCACTCCATGCCTGGAGAACTCATGCACCTCCAGGTTCTTAACCGCTCCCTAACCCATCAACTCGCTGTTCTCCAAGTAGGCTTGAGGGCTGAATCGGGGCATTAGATTAGCGGAAACAAAAAATAAAGCTTATATAACCGATGCAACATCGGTCAAGCACAAAGATAGTACGGTGCGTGCAGAAACAATGCAGGCTTCCCGGCCACCATTTTCACGCACCGATGGAAAAGATTGACAGTGCGGAACCGGAAACTTAATCCGGTATCTTGTATCCTGGGTCTTACATCTTGTATGCTGCGTCAATCGTGAATTCTGTATTTTCGCTCAGGCTTGCCGCATTTGGCACGCTTTTCATCGCAGCTTTCGGTTTCTTCAGCTATACCATCATTCGCCTGGTCCGGCAGTTGGCCCTCGGACAGCCGGATCGGCGCTTCAGCCAACTGGCGCTCAGGCTGAAAAACGTTCTAATGATCGCTTTCGGACAGTCCAAACTTCTGCGCGATCCTGTTGCAGGGCTGATGCATTTCTTTATTTTCTGGGGTTTTATCATTTTGCTCTCCGCAGTTTTCGAGGCGAATGTCCAGGGGATTCGACCTCAGTTCACGCTGAAGATACTCGGTCCACTTTTCCCTCCCCTGGCGGTCGCGCAGGAAGCCATCGGAGCCATGGTTGTCTTTTCTTGCGCATTCGCCCTGAGCCGATGGTATCTGTTTCCTCCCAAGCGATACTTTGGGCGCGAAATCAGCAAACACGTTCGCTTCGATGCCACTATCATTCTTGTCTTGATCTTAACCATCATGGTTTCAATGTTCGGGACGAATGCTGCGCGGATGCTGGAATCCGGCCATTTGGAGTCAGCCCGATTCATCTCAGTTCCTATCGCGCGCCTGCTTGGCCACTCAAACCGCATACACCGCTACGTTGATCTCTTCTGGTGGACCCATATTCTGGTTATTCTCGGTTTCCTAAACTATCTTCCCTATTCGAAGCATTTGCACGTCCTCACCAGCATTCCGAATGTTTTCTTTGCCTCATTGAGGCCCCGGGGCGAACTGACAAAGCTGAACTTTGAGGACGAATACGCTGAAAGCTACGGTGCGGCGGACGTACAGGACCTGACTTGGAAGCAGCTTCTCGACGGATTCACGTGCACCGATTGTGGCAGGTGCACCGCCGCTTGCCCGGCGAGTATAACGGGGAAACCGCTAAGCCCGCGCAAGATTATTATTAACGTCCGGGAACGCGTTTCTGAGCTGGCTCCAGTGCTTATGAAAAATAGGCAAGCGAGCCACAGGGAAATTGTTGATCACAGGCTGCTCGATTCTTTCATTTCGGAGCAAGAGTTATGGGATTGCACAACCTGCCGCGCATGCATGGAAGAGTGCCCCGTAATGATCGAACACATTCCCGTGATCCTGCAGATGCGCCGCTATCTTGTGCTGACGGAATCCCGTTTTCCTAAAGAGATGACACCGGCATTCAAGAGCCTGGAAACGAGCTACAATCCGTGGGGGTTCAGTCCCGAGTCCCGGAAAGACTGGGCGAAAGGGCTTGATGTTCAAACAATGGCTCAGGTCGATGGGGATGCCGAAATTCTTTACTGGGTAGGTTGTGCCGGATCTTTTGACGCCAGATATCAAAAGGTTTCAAGGGCCATGGTTAAGTTAATGAATGCGGCGCGCGTTCGATTCGCCATATTGGGAAACGAGGAAAAATGCAACGGTGATCCGGCCCGCAGAACCGGCAATGAATACCTTTCCCAGATGCTCATTGCCGACAACATCGAGACGCTGAATCGTTACAAGGTTAAAAAAATAGTGGCGACCTGCCCTCACTGTTTTAACACCCTGAAGAATGAATATCCGCAATTCGGTGGCAGGTACGAAGTCTTGCATCACACTGTTTTTCTATCCGGACTGATCCGTTCAGGCAAGCTTAAGATCAGAAAGCGCAAGGCAGAACGAATCACTTTTCACGATTCCTGCTATATCGGTAGACATAACGAGATCTACAATGCTCCCAGGGATCTGATCGCACAATGCGGAACACCTGCGGTTGAAATGAAACGCTCCCGAAGCAGAGGGCTTTGCTGCGGTGCCGGAGGCGGCAGGATGTTTATGGAAGAACAAATCGGGAAACGAATCAACGTGGAGAGGATCGAAGAAGCGTTAGAACTGAATCCCAAGACCATTGCGACCGAATGCCCATTCTGCATGACTATGCTGACCGATGGAATCAAGGTCAAAAATGCGGATGAACAAGTCCATGTTCGGGATGTGGCCGAGATTCTGGCGGATTCTCTTGAATGACGCGGTTCAAATCCAATCTGAATCAATTCTACCTGCCATCCACCGATTTCGAGAGCCTGAGGCTACAGCCGATCGACCGGGTCTCCGGCATAGAAATCGCACCTCCTGACAGAATTGCATCCAATGCATCCGCTACATAGGCGATTCTTCCGTTTTCCCCGAGCTTCTTGTTGTTATCCAGGGCGCCCTTGTAGCGCAACACTGCGCCGCCATCGAGGATGAATGCGCTGGGCGTGTGAGTCGCCCCCAATTTTTCCGCGACACTCCCTTCGGAATCCAATAAAACGGGGACCTTCATATTCAAGTTGGCAACGTTTGCCCGAATTTCCGCCGCAGTTTCGTCTGGACTTGAAGCAATCCCGAGCACTACAACCCTTTTCTCTTCATACTTGCTGCGAATCTCCTCGATTCGATCAATATAGGCAAGAGAGACCGGGCATTTGAAGGACCAAAAAACAAGCACAACGACATTGCCCGAGTATGCATTCAGAGAGTGAGTCTTTTCAGACGTATCCGACAGTTGGAAATTGGCGATTTTGGATCCGATGTCGGCAGCGCCGGCGTATTGGCCGATCACAGCCGTCATCCCGAGGCACCCGATCGAGATCATCAGAAATCTCGATATAAACTGCCGTACGCTCATCGCCTTCTCCCTGGACTGAATCAGTCAATCCATCGCGTCCAGGCTTGCAGGCGTTCCTTCAGCCGCGCCATAAAACGATCCGCGACAGCACCATCAATTACGCGGTGATCGAAACTGAGTGAAAGACATACCATTGAGCGGATTGCAATGGCATCGTGAACAACCACGGGACGCTTCTCGATTCCACCCACTCCAAGAATCGCCACCTGGGGCTGGCTGATGATTGGGGTGTTAAATAAGGCGCCAAAGGTGCCGGGGTTTGTCATGCTGATGGTTCCCCCCTGCACATCATCCGGCTTTAGCCTCTTGGTGCGTGCACGCTCGGCAAGATCCTGTATCGCAAGTGCGAGTCCCGTGAAGCTCTTCAGATGCGCATTCTTCACAACCGGCACAATCAATCCCGTTTCCAAAGCGACCGCAATTCCCAGGTTGACCGGCTTTTTGTAAACGATATTCTCGCCCACAACTGAAGAATTGAGAATTGGAAACTCCCGGACGGCATCTATCAGCGCTTTTGCAAAAAAGGGAGTATACGTCAAGGGAATGCCTTCCCTTTTTTCAAATTCCGCCTTGCGGGCTTCACGCAGTTGAACGACCGGAGTCATGTCAACCTCGAAGACCGTGCTTACATGCGCGGATGTTCTTCTGCTGAGGACCATATGTTCTGCGATCGCCTTGCGCATGGGCGTCATGGAAACAGTTTCGGTTTCACCAACAAACTGGGGCGTCTCGTAAGCGGCCACTGCTGCTTGAGCAGGCTCCAGAACGGCAGGCGCAGGACTGACCTGGATGCGTGGCTGCTGCTCCGTCTCCTCCAACTGGAGCGGCACGGCTGGTTCCGGATGCGGGCGGGCGGATTCTGCCTCCTCAGGGGCCGAGCGCTTTGCCAAATAATTCAGCACGTCTTCTTTCGTAATGCGTCCCTCTAGGCCTGTGCCGTGAATTTCGCCAAGATCGATATTGTTTTCCCGCGCGAGCCTTCGAACCAACGGAGATGTTCGAATGTCCTGCGCTCGAATGCCTGGGGAAACCTCGGCTGGCGTGGTCGCTTCAGGGGCCGGAGGCGGAGCCGCTTCGGTTCTCTGCGGCTCGGGATGCACAGGGGCTTCGGGCTTGGTCGGCGCTTCCTGAGGGATCTCTTGGACCGCAACCTCACGCGAAGGAGTAATCGCGGATTCCTTTTCCTCAGCGCCGGATTCAGTGATGATTGCCAGGATGGTATTGATTTGAACGGTTTTGCCTTCGGGGACTAGAATCTGGCTCAGAACTCCGGAGGCCGGCGATGGGATTTCCGAATCCACTTTATCGGTTGAAATTTCAAACAGAGGCTCATCACGCACAACGGTGTCGCCTGCTTTTTTCAGCCATTTTGTAAGAGTGCCTTCGAATATGGATTCTCCCATCTGCGGCATTGTCACTTTGGTCGTCATCGATCCATACCTCCCAATTAAGAATGCGGCATCATCAAAGAACCGTTTTTGCGCGCTGCATATCCCGCAGGAATCACATCCCTGGAGCGCCGGGGGAAGTGCCTTTGTCCACTGCTCCGGTTGCCCCTGGCAGGCGCCGGAGTTCATCGCGGAATTCGCAAACCTTCATCCAAGTCATACGGCGGCCGAAAGTGGATCCGAATTCAACCGCATACCGATCTGCAACCTCCTGCATATCCACAGTGCGCATCAGACGCATTTGCATTGAGGTTACGCTTTTCCCCATGATACCGCAGGGTACAATCAGGTCGTAATAACTCAGATCGGTGTTGACATTCAAAGCAAAGCCATGGCGAGTTACCCAGCGGCTTATGTGGACTCCCATGGCCGCAATTTTTCCATTCCGAGTCCACACACCCGTAAGCCCCTGAACACGCTCCCCGTCGATTTTGTAGATTGCGAGAAGCCGAATCAACGATTCTTCCAGTTTCCGCATGTACCCGTGAACATCGCGCTCGCCCGGCCCCAGGGACAAGATGGGATAGCCTACAAGCTGGCCTGGACCGTGGAATGTAATGTCGCCCCCGCGGTCCACGTCCCAGAGTTCAACTCCGCGAGATTTCAAAAGCTCCTCGGCGACCAGCAGATGATTCCGGTTTCCATTTCGGCCCAAAGTGATTGTCGGCGGGTGTTCCA